>Ga0302324_100006052_pt1 | contig 26258 bp, 28 predicted proteins | sample Palsa_T0_1_FD_201949 | JGI IMG/M metagenome (GOLD analysis project Ga0302324, IMG submission 201949) | Peat permafrost microbial communities from Stordalen Mire near Abisko, Sweden - Palsa_T0_1 | ecosystem: Environmental > Terrestrial > Soil > Palsa > Peat permafrost | place: Sweden: Abisko... | reverse complement strand
AGGGGCATGGCTGAGCATGGCTGGCCCGGCGGCCCGACATTCCCTATAAGGCGCGCCATGACGGCGTTCTACAAAATGCATGGGCTCGGCAACGACTTCGCCGTGTTCGATGCCCGGCTTCACGGGCTGGCGCTCGACGAGGCTGCCGCGCGCGCGGTAGCCGACCGCCGCCTGGGCGTGGGCTGCGACCAGGTGATCGTGATCGAGAAGCCGCTGGGCGCCAGCGATGCCGGCATGCGCATCTACAATGCCGACGGCGACGAGGTGGAATCCTGCGGCAATGCCGCGCGCTGCGTCGCGCGCCTGCTGATGGAGGAAAAGGACGCGGTGGAAGTCCGCATCGATACGCTGGGCGGGCTCCTGGTATGCCGGGATGCGGGCCATGGCGCGGTGACGGTCGATATCGGGCCGCCGAAACTCGCCTGGCAGGACATCCCGCTGGCCCACGCAGTCGACACCAACCATTTCGGGATCGAGGCGGGCGGCCAGCATTACGACGCGGCGGCGGTATCCGTCGGCAATCCCCATTGCGTGCTGTTCGTCGACGATGCGGAGACAAGCGATGTGGCGGGGCTTGGGGCCCAAATCGAACGCGGACCTCTGTTTCCCGCGCGCACGAATGTGGAGTTCGCGACCGTATTGACGCCCACCAGTCTGCGCATGCGCGTGTGGGAGCGCGGTGTGGGCGTCACGCGCGCTTGCGGTACGGGCGCCTGTGCGGTGGCCGTCGCAGCGCATCGCCGCGGTCTTACAGAGCGTGAAGTGGATATCGTGCTTGATGGCGGCACGCTCGCCATTGCGTGGCGCGCGGGCGACGATCATGTGCTGATGACCGGTGCGGCGACGCTCGCTTTTGCCGGCGATATCGATCTCGGCCGTCTGGGGACCGCGGCGTGAACGGCCCCGAACTCATCACCTTCGGATGCCGGCTGAACGCCTATGAATCCGAGGCAATTCGCGCCCGCGCGACGGAAGCCGGGCTCGAAAATGCCGTCATCGTCAACACCTGCGCCGTCACGGGCGAAGCGGTGCGCCAGTCGCGCCAGGCGATCCGTCGCGCCGCGCGCGCCAACCCGTCCGCGAAGATTGTCGTTACGGGCTGCGCGGCACAGATCGAGCCTGAGACATTTTCGGCCATGCCCGAAGTCGATCTCGTGCTGGGCAACCGCGAAAAGCTCGAGACCTCGAGCTATGCCGGTTTTGGACTGGACTCCGCCGAGCGCGTCCGGGTTAACGACATCATGTCGGTCAAAGACACCGCGGCGCAATTCGTCGAAAGCTTCGATGGACGGGCCCGCGCGTTTCTTCAGGTGCAGAACGGCTGCGACCACCGCTGCACGTTCTGCGTCATTCCGTTCGGACGCGGCAATTCGCGCAGCGTTCCCATGGGGGCTGTCGTCGAAGAGGCGCGCCGGCTGGCCGCGGCGGGCTTTCCGGAAATCGTGCTGACCGGCGTCGATCTGACGGCTTACGGCGCCGATCTGCCCGGCCAACCCACATTGGGTTCGCTCGTGCGCAAACTACTGAAACTCGTGCCGGACCTCAAAAGGCTGCGGCTGTCATCGCTCGATTCCATCGAGGTGGACGCCGATCTCATGCACGCCATCGCCGAGGAGGAGCGCCTGATGCCGCATTTCCATCTTTCGGCGCAGGCGGGCGACGACATGATCCTGAAACGCATGAAGCGGCGGCATTCGCGGCGCGATACGGTCGCGTTTTGCGAAAACGTGCGCCGGATGCGTCCCGAGGCAGCCTTCGGCGCCGATTTCATCGCCGGGTTTCCCACCGAAACCGATCAGATGTTCGAAAACACGGTGCGGCTTGCCGACGATGCCGGATTGACTTTTCTGCATGTGTTTCCGTTCAGCGCGCGCAAGGGAACGCCCGCGGCGCGCATGCCGCAACTGCCGCGCGAAATCGTCAAGGCGCGTGCGGCACGCTTGCGGGAAAAAGGCGCCGCCCGTCTCGCATCGCGCTGGCGCACTCTCGCGGGAAGCGAGCAGATTGTTCTGGTCGAAAAGGACGGGATGGGCCGTACGCCCTGCTTCGCCCCGACGCGCTTCACCGCGACCGCAGCACCCGGCTCGTTCGTCCGTGTCCGTATCACCGGCGCGGAGGCGGATCGTCTGCTGGCGGATGTTCGGGCATGAGCGAGGAAAAGACTCCCTCGAAACCAGGGTTTTTCGCCCGGCTGAAGGCGGGGCTGTCGCGCAGTGCGGGCGCGCTCGGCGACGGCCTTTCCGGCCTTTTTACAAAGAAAAAGCTCGACGCGCAGGCTATTGCGCAGCTGGAAGAGGCCCTGGTGCGGGCCGATCTGGGCAGCATCCGCGCCGCCAACATCGCCGAAGCTGTCGCGAAGGGCCGTTACGATGCGGAGATTTCCGAATCAGAATTGCGCGCCATACTCGCCGATGAGATCGCCAAAACCCTGAAGTCTGTCGAGCAACCGCTGGCTATCCCGCGGGGTTCGTCGCCTTTTGTGATCCTCGTGGCGGGCGTCAACGGCACCGGCAAGACGACGACCATCGGCAAGCTCGCCAAGAGATTTGCGAAGGATGGTCTCAAGGTCGTGCTTGCCGCGGGCGATACATTTCGCGCCGCCGCCATCGAGCAACTCCAGATCTGGGGCGCGCGCACGGGTGCGGAGGTGGTCGCAGGCGCCCCCGGCGCCGACGCCGCGGGCCTTGCCTATGATGCGCTGACGCGCAGCCGGGCGGTGGGCGCCGATGTGCTGTTGATCGATACGGCGGGCCGTTTGCAGAACAAGGCGGGGCTCATGGCGGAGCTCGAAAAAATCGTGCGGGTGATCAAAAAGCTCGATCCGGCGGCGCCGCACGCGGTGCTTCTGGTTCTCGACGCGACCACGGGGCAGAACGCCATTTCCCAGGTGCAGGCGTTCAAGGCCATCGTGCCGCTGACGGGCCTTATCATGACGAAGCTGGACGGCACCGCGAAGGGCGGCATTCTCATCGCGCTGGCCGACAGGTTCGATCTGCCGGTTCACTTCATCGGCGTCGGCGAGGACGCCGAAGATTTGCAGATATTCGAGGCCAGGTCCTTCGCGAAAGCGTTGACGGGAGCAGCATGAGCGCACCGGCGAAAACTCCCCATATTTCGTTGATCCGGCTCGCGCTGGACTTCGGCCCGCTCGCCGTATTCTTTGCCGCGTTCAAATTTTTCGGAATTTTCGCGGCAACGGCGGTCTTCATGGTCGCTGCGCTGGCGGCGGTTGCGGTGGAATACTGGCGCGAAAGGCGGGTCGCGCCGATGCCGCTCCTTACGGCCGGGCTTGTTCTCGTATTGGGCGGCCTGACGCTTTATTCGGGCAACCCCGTTTTCATCAAGATGAAGCCCACCGTGCTTTATGCATTCTTTGGCGTGCTTCTGATGTGCGGCCTCGCCTTCAACCGCTTTTTTATAAAATATGTGCTCGCGCAAGTTCTCGAACTCAGCGATGCGGGCTGGCGCACGCTGACCTGGCGCTGGGGCGTGTTCTTTTTTGCGTTGGCGGGGCTTAACGAACTCGTCTGGCGGCACTTTTCGACCCCGATCTGGGTCGATTTCAAGGTGTTTGGGGTGATCCCGCTGTTCTTTTTGTTCGCAATTGCACAAACCCCGCTCATCATGAAACACGAAATCCAACCCGATCCGAAACAGGAAACGGAATAGCTTCAGGGCGGCGGGCCGGCCGGGTTTGTAAATGGCGCGAACGCACAAAGATCCTTCGTCTCGCGAAAATGCCGGAGCGCCCATTTGACGCTCGGAAAAGCAAGTTCGTTCCAGGGGATTTCGTCCCAGGAAAACAGCCTGACCTCTTCGCTTTCCGGGCCGGCCGCAAAGTCCGGCGCAGGCAGGCGCCCGCGATAAATCAGTTGCACCTGGCTGATATGCGGTACGGAGTAGACCGCGAGCAGGGCGTCCAGCACGATGTCGGCGCAAGCTTCCTCGCGCGCTTCGCGCCGGGCGCCGTCTTCGGGCGTTTCGTGCTCCTCCAGAAATCCGGCGGGCAAAGTCCAGTACCCTTTGCGCGGTTCGATGGCGCGGCGGCACAACAGAATGTGCTCCTCATGCGTCACGACCGAACCCACGACGATCTTGGGATTGGTGTAGTGGATATGGCCGCAACGACCGCACACAAACCTCTCCGCGGTGTCGCCAACCGGAATCCGGCGTTCGAAATGCGGGCCCGGCGAGGGCGGGCCGGATGTATCTGCAGAGTTCATCTGTCGGCGACTGTGCCCAACCCGCGCCGAATACGAAAGAGCGTTCGGAGCGCCGGGCGCCGCACACTTTGTGAATCGAAACAGTTGTGGTGACGCTTGCGCACGACTAAGCTTTATCACTTTCTCGCGGGGGGCGCAGTAACCGGGAGCCGGCCGCCGCGTTACGCGGGGCTTTTTCAGGGAATATTTCGATCGCGGCAAATTGCGCGATTTAGGGGTGTCCAATGAATTCCAAAGGACAGCGGAAGGCGAACGGCAGCTTCGACCTCGCTGAGACGCCGTCGCATCTGATGCGGCGATGCAGCCAATTCTATGGCGATCTATACGCGCGCGAAACCGGCGCCAGGGCTTTGACGAAACAGCAATATGTCGTGCTGGGCGCGCTTGAGCACAATGACGGGGTCAGCCAGACCGCGCTTGTCGAGGCGACTGGCATCGACCGTTCCACGCTCGCCGAAATGGTGCGGCGGATGCTGGAGCGCGGCCTGCTCTCGCGCGAGCGGACCGAGGAAGATCAACGCGCCAATTCCGTCGCCATTACGCAAGGCGGCCGGCGCGCGCTGCGCGCGGCGCGTCTCTCGGCGGAACGTGCGGAACGCGCTTTGCTCGAACCTCTTCCGGCCGCCGAGCGTGCGCGGTTCGTCAAAGCATTGTCGCTCATTGCGGCTGCGGCCGACAAATATTTATCGGACGATACACCCCGCTCCCCACGCAAGGCGCGCAGCAAACGGGTCTGACGCTTTTCGCTCAGCCCGCTGCTTTCGCGCGTTCGATCGCGGGCAAAATCGTGTCGTTGAGCGCATTGCCGACGATGGGACCAGCATAGCGTAGGCGTACGATGCCTTTTCCGTCGATCACGAAGGTTTCCGGCACGCCATATATGCCCCATTCGATGCCCGCGCTCCCATCGCCGTCCAGGTCGACGCGGGTAAAAGGATTGCCGACGTCGCTCAGGAACGCGCGCGCTTTCGCAGGTGTATCCTTGTAGACAAGGCCGTAGAGAGCCACGCCTTTCAGTGCGGACAGAGTGGCCAGCGCAGGAGCCTCTGCACGACAGGGCACGCACCAGGATGCCCAGACATTAAGCACGGTCACATGGCCGTCCCGGAAATCCCTCGACGAAAACGCCGGCGTCATGGCGTCCAGCTGCGGCAGGTCTGTCGGCGGCGCAGGCTTGTCGACGAGAACGGAGGGCAAGTCGTCGGGCGCCGGTCCCGCGAGGCCGCGAAAGAACACATAGACGAGCGCCGCGAATGCAAGCGCGGGCAAAACATAGAGCATTCTTCTCATCGTGTGTCGCTGTCGTCGAGTTCGGCAATCAACGATTTGGCGCGAACATAGGCCCTCAACGTCATGAAAATGGCGCCGCCGAGGCCAGCGAATGTGACGCCGTAAGCAGGCCAGACGAACGCGGCATAGCCGCCCATGGCGAAAAACTGCGCCATCGCTACGAGCCCGCCATCCGGTTCAGCAACACGCGGCCGCGCCGGCGCAGGATTTCTGTTCGTATACGGATGATCCACAGACAGGCGAACAGCATCGTATAGCCGGCTGCCATGATGAAAAGCGGCCACAAGAAGATGGGCGAGATCGTGGGGCCGTTGGTGCGAAAAATGCTTTCGCCCTGATGCAGCGTGTTCCACCAGTCGACTGAAAATTTGATGATGGGCAGGTTGACCGCGCCCACCAGCGCGAGTATGGCCGCCGCGCGCGCTGCGCGCGTTTCATCTTCAATCGCATTCCAAAGCGCGATATAGCCGAGATAGAGAAACAGCAGCAGCAGGAACGAAGTGAGCCGCGCATCCCACACCCAATATGTGCCCCACATGGGCTTGCCCCAAAGCGAGCCGGTCACGAGCGCCAATGCGGTAAACAGGGCCCCCAGGGGTGCGGCCTCCTTCGCGGCAACGTCGGCAAGCGGATGGCGGTTGACGAGGCCGATGAAGGAGGACAGCGCCATCAGTCCATACGCCATCATGGCGGTCCAGGCTGCCGGCACATGCAGGAACATGATCCGCACCGTATCGCCCTGCACGCGCTCGGGCGGCACCACGAAGAGCGACAGATAAAGACCGGCGCCGATCAAAAGCGCCGCCGCACCCGCGATCCAGGGGAGCACGCGTGCGCTCACATCCATAAAGCGTTTCGGATTGGCGAGTTCGAACATCCGCGCCGCTCTAGGAGGTTGTGCAGGCACCTGCAAGTCCGAACTCACGCTGCGAGGTTGAGCCGCAGGCCGGCGGCCGCGGCGAAAGGCGAGAGCAGAACAGTCGCGAACGAAAACGCCGCCAAAAGAAACAGAGCACCATTCGAGAGCCCGTCCTGGGCAGCCTGAACGGCACCCGCGCCGAAGATAACACACGGCGTCACGAGTGGGAGCACGATCAAGGGAAGAATGAGCCCTCCCCGGCGGATGGAAAATGTCAGGCTGGCGCCGATCGCACCGATCGCGCTGATCGCGGGCGTACCCAGGGCAAGCGACAAAACGAGCGCGCCATAGGCTTTGCCTGGAAGATTGAAGAGCAGCGCCAGCGCCGGCGACAAAATCGTAAGTGGCAAACCGGTGGTCAGCCAATGCGCGGCGATCTTGGCGGAGGAAATTGCTTCCAGGGAAAGCGGGCCGAGCGCAATGACGTCGAGGCTGCCGTCTTCGAAATCCGCCTGGAACAACCTGTCGAGCGAAAGCAATGCCGCCAGCACCGCCGCTACCCACAGCACGCCGCCCGCGATACGGCTGAGGAGACGCAAATCGGCACCGACCGCCAATGGCATGAGTGTGGCCGTCATGGCGAAGAAGGCCAACGCGAGGGCCGCGCTGCCACCGGCGCGCGTGGCAAGGCGGATATCGCGCAGGACAAGGACGAAAAAAGTCATCGCGGAATTTCGAGTGCCAGCCGGATGCACGGGATATCGAGCGATTCATGCGTGGCGGCGATGGCGATACCGCCCGCGGCACAATGCGCCGAGATCAGGCTCCGCACCAATTCCTTTCCTTCCACGTCCAGGGCGGCAAACGGTTCGTCGAGCAGCCAGAGCGATCGATTCATGGCGATCAACCGTGCGAGCGCCAGGCGCTTCTTCTGGCCAGCCGAAAGATATTGCGCCGGCAAATCGGCCAGACGCGCAAGCCCCGTGCGCGCGAGGGTAGAGTCTGCATCTGCTGCTTTGCCAAAATAGCGCCCGAAAAAATGCAGATGCTGGCGCGGGCTGAGCTGCGATTTGATGGCATCGTGATGGCCGAGCCAGCCCGCAAACGTGCCGCGTTCGAAGCGGTCCTCGTGCGCCGTATCCCCTCCGACAGCAAATCTTATTGCGCCAGCGTAAGGTTCCAGAAAGCCTGCAAGGGCGCGCAACAGCGATGTCTTTCCCGCGCCGTTCGGTCCCACGACGGCGACCGCCTCTCCGGCATCGACACGAAAACTCAAGTCGCGAAAGACGACACGCCCACCGCGCCTTAGTGCCAGCCGGTCGACTTCCAGTCCTGCAAGAGCGGCCACGGCCTCAATACATATGCTGGCCGCCATTGATCGACATGGTCGATCCGGTGACGAAGCCCGCATCGTCGGCGACCAGGAAAAGCACGCCGCGCGCGATTTCTCCGGCCCGCCCGAGCCGTCCTATCGGAATACGGGCCACGATCTTCTCGAGTACCGCAGGAGGTACGGCCGCCACCATATCGGTGTCGATATAGCCCGGCGCGATCGCGTTCACCGTGATGCCTTTGGGCGCGCCTTCCTGCGCCAACGCTTTGGTGAAGCCATGTATGCCGGACTTCGCGGCAGCGTAGTTCACCTGGCCATACTGCCCGGCCTGACCGTTGATCGAACCGATATTGACGATGCGGCCGAACCCCCGCTCAAGCATGCCTTCCCAGACGGCTTTGCACATATTGAAACAGCCGCCGAGATTCGCATGCAGCACTTCGTCCCACAGCGAGCGGTTCATCTTGCGCATGGTCGCGTCGCGCGTAATGCCCGCATTGTTGACGACGATCTCGATCGGCCCGAGATCGGCCGTCACTTTCGCCGTCGTGGCGATGCACTGATCGAAATCGGCAACGTCGCATTTGTAAGCGGGAATGCCGGTCCGTTCGGTAAACGCCTTGGCGCGTACGTCATTGCCGCAATAGATCGCCGCAACCCTGTAGCCTGCATCTTTCAGCGAAGCAGAAATCGCCTCACCTATGCCGCGCGTACCGCCCGTAACAATTGCTACCCTCGCCATCATATTCTCCTGACCGTTTCTGGTTTTTCTACCGTTCAACGCACATCGCGATGCCCATGCCGCCGCCGATGCACAGCGTCGCCAAACCTTTCCTGGCGTCGCGCTTCTGCATCTCATAGAGCAGTGTCACGAGCACGCGCGCGCCAGACGCACCGATCGGATGACCGATCGCGATCGCACCGCCATTGACGTTCACTTTCGAAACGTCCCAGCCCATATCCTTGTTGACGGCGCAGGCCTGCGCTGCGAATGCCTCGTTCGCTTCGATGAGATCGAGATCGGCGGCCGTCCACCCGGCGCGCTTCAGAGCGGCGCGGGAAGCCGGAATGGGTCCCGAGCCCATCACTGCGGGATCCACGCCCGCATGCGCCCAGGAAACAATGCGCGCCAACGGGTTCAATCCCCGCACCTGCGCTTCCTTTGCACTCATCAGCACGACGGCGGCCGCGCCGTCATTGATGCCCGACGCATTGGCCGCCGTGACGGTTCCGTCCTTCTGGAAAGCGGGCTTCAGCCCCGACACGGATTCATAGGTGACGCCGTCGCGGATATATTCGTCGGTATCGACGACGCGCTCGCCCTTGCGTTCCTTTACCGTCACCGGCGCGATCTCGTCCTTGAAACGGCCAGCTTTGCGCGCGGCCTCTGCCTTGTTTTGCGAGGCGACGGCGAAATGGTCCTGCGCCTCGCGGGTGATCTGCCATTCGCGCGCCACGTTTTCTGCGGTGACGCCCATGTGATAGCCGTGGAACGCATCCCACAAACCGTCTTTGAGCATGGTATCGGTGAATTCGAGCGCACCCATCTTCTGGCCGGCGCGCAGATAGGCGGCATGCGGCGCCTGACTCATCGACTCCTGTCCGCCGGCGACGACGACCGTCGAGTCTCCGTTCATGATCGCCTGATAACCAAGCGCGACCGCCCGCAGGCCCGAACCGCAGAGCTGGTTGACGAGCCAGCCCGGCGTTTCGACCGGAATGCCAGCATTCACCGCCGCCTGGCGGCCGGGGTTCTGCCCCTGGGCCGCCGTCAGAATCTGGCCCAGCACGACTTCCGACACATCCTTGGGTGCAACGTCCGCGCGCTTCAGGGCAGCCTGGATTGCGGTCTTGCCAAGCTCATGCGCAGGAACGGCGCCGAATGCCCCGTTGAAGGAGCCCACGGGTGTGCGTGCTCCTGAAACGATGACCACGTCCGTCATGATGTCTCCTCCGGGCTTTTCGATATTCCGGTCCGCAAAATGCCGCGAATGCGAGCCGAGGTAAACCGTCGCGAATACCTCTTTTATACCAATGACTTAGTTTCTGAAACGAAGGTCTTCGCAGAGGTCGGGACAATAAAGAGCACTGGACAGAGTGGAGAATTCGATGTTGTTCTAATGATGCGCTGCACCTTCCGCTGCGCCAGACGCTCTTTTCAATGGTTCGCTGTGACGGAAGAAAAAGCCAACGCCGAAGGGCCGGTCATCATCAAGAAGTACGCGAACCGGCGCCTTTATAATACGCGGACCTCGAGTTACGTGACGCTCGATCATCTCGCCGAGATGGTTAAAGCCGGCACGGAATTCGAAGTCCGGGACGCGCGAACTGGCGAAGACATCACGCGCTCGGTTCTCACCCAGATCATTTTCGAGGAAGAGGCAAAAGGGCAGAACCTGCTGCCGATCCGATTTCTGCGGCAACTCATCCGTCTTTACGGAGACAGCCTTCAGGCCCTTGTACCGGGCTATCTCGATCTTTCGATGGAGAGTTTCACCAAAAACCACGGCGAGATGCGCGATCGCATGGCCGAAGCCTTTGGCGGCGGAGGCCAGGCACTCGAGGCGATGACGCGGCAAAACCTGGCCATATTCGAACGCGCGATGCGCATGTTTACGCCTTTCGTACCGCAACCAATGCGTGCTGCGAGCGAGGCGGAAACCGCTGCGCGCGCCAGTAACGGAACGTCGGAAGCCGCGCAAAGGGCGCCGGACGAGATCAACGAACTCAAGAGCGAAATCGAGATCATGCGCCGGCAGCTCGCCGAACTTGCGCGCGAGCGGAAATAGGCTTCAGCTATTTTCCCAAACCGGTCGCAAAACGGGCTCGCCGAAATGGTAGCCTTGGAAATAATCGACGCCGAACGATTCGAGGAGGGCTGCCTCCTCTTCCGAACCGACCCACTCGGCAACTGTCCTCAGATCGAAATTTTTCGCCAGATCGACGAGCGTGCGCACGAAAATCTGATTGTCCGGTGACGAGGCCAGGCCCCGCACGAAACCTCCATCGATCTTGACCATATCCACGCGCAGCATTTGCAGATTGCGAAACGATGTAAAGCCGGCGCCGAAATCGTCGATGGCGACACGGCACCCCAGTTCGCGCAAATTCGAGACGAACCGTGCGCTTTCTTCGAAATCCTGCAAGGCGGCCGTCTCGGTGAGTTCGACGATGATGCGTTGCGCCACCTGATTGTTGGCGCGCACATAGCTGATGAAAGACTGAAGCCAGCCAGGATCGCCCGCCGTCGTTCCGGAGACATTCACCGCGAGCGAGATGGAAGGATGCGCGTGCAATTGCGCGACCGCCATTTCAAGACCCCGGCGATCGACGAGACGCACGAGGCCGAGCTGCTCCGCGGCGGGAATGAACTGGCCGGCGGTACAAATCGTTCCGTCCGGTTTCAGCATGCGCAGGAGGCATTCGTAGTGATACGGCTTCCTCGTCTTGGCGCTGATGATCGGCTGATATGCGAAGACGAGTCGCTCCGAATTGAGCGCTGCCACCACCTCGTCGGCGATGGTCATGAGCTTGAGCCGTGCCGTTTCGCGTTGTGGCGAGCGCGCGTAGACCGCGAAACCGTCGCGGCCCGCCGCACGTGCGCGGTCGAGCGCTTCTTCGGCACGCAGCATGGCTTCCTGACTGGAAGAAGCGCCCGAAGGCAGCAATACTGCGCCGACGCTGATGGTGGCCGAAACCGTTCCTGCCCGTGTCGAGACCACCTCGCTGCGCACGGCTGCGCGCAGGCGGTCAGCCACCAGCGCCACTTCGCTTTCGGTGCAATGGCTGAGGATGATTCCGAGCTTGTTTCCGGCCGTACGTCCTATGATGTCAGTTGTTCGTAACGCGCCGGCAAGCCGTTCACCGACGGCCACAATTACTTCATCGGCCGCGCCGAAACCGTAAGCCTCGTTGATGATTGCCAGCCGATCGATCGATGCGACGAAATAGGCGCAATCGCGTTCTTCAGCTCTCGCAGCCGCGATAGCTTCCAGGAGTTCCCCGCGCAAGCTCGTACGATTGAGGTGCCCCGTCAATTCATCGCGCGTTGCGAGATAGGTCAGGCGCTGCGCTTCGCGTTTGCGCTCGGTGACCACTCGCAAAATGCCCGTCAGCCTTTCGGCGGTACCCTCTGCACCGGGTATGCGCACACCGCGCAATTCGAACCAGACGGCTCCCATGGCGGAAGAGGCTTCGAATTCTATTTCAAAGAACATATCGTCTTGCGAGCGCTGATGCAGCAATGCATCGATCCGGTGACGGCCCGCCTGACCCAGCCACATGCGCAACGTTTCGCCGCGGGCCAGCCGTTCCTTTCCGACATGCAGCGGCAGGATATCGGTGGCGCCGATCCACTCGATGCGATCGTCGGCGACCGTCCAGTCGAACGCAGCTTCGCCCGCGCCGGCAATCGCTATCCTGAGACGCTCGCTGTCTTCCGCTGCAGCCAGCGCCTGAAGGCCGTCTATCGGTTTCCTTGAAAGAGCCTGCCCGAACACCACTCACCATCCCGACAAATCGGCCTGTTTTTTCAGAATGGCGAGGGAACCTTAAGAAATACGAAATTTTTGCGATTAGAAACGCAAATGAGCAGGAGACAGCGCGATTTACGTAGTAAACATGCTGTGTACGTCTTTCGCCATCCCCTGTCGCGGGGTGTGGGTATTTCGAAAGAAACGCGAAACCCTAATCCGGACCGCTAACAGCCGCGGCGCCGACAATGCGGCCATAACCGCCCTGCTGCACGACGACGGCAAACGTGTCGCGCGCGGCGTTGGCCGCTTCGGTTCGCGGCAGATCGATCGTGAGCGCCTGGCCCCTCCAGAGACCGATTGCTTTCACCTCCCGAACGATGCGGTAATAGGTAAGGCTGTGTCCTTCATTCTCGCCGGCGCCGATATTGACCGTCGCTTTGCCGGCAATGCGAAACATCCAGATCGTGTCCTCCTCGCCCGTCCGCACCGGGCCCGCTCCGATCGCGACGTGGATGGTCTGTGGCGTGGCATTCAGCGCCACCGGAATGGCGCGCATGTCAGCCAGCCGGGCGTCGATCGCGGCCTGGACGGCCGCTTCGCGGCCGCCCACAACATCGCTGATGCCGTCAACGATCATTTGCGGCGTATAGACCCCACCGCGCCCCATCGCTTCCGCATAGGCCTTCTGGCGACGGGTGTTCGCTTCGCTGGCAAGCGTGTCCTTCCAGCCCAGCATGTCCCAATAGGTGATGGGCAGGCTCATCGCGATGATATCCTTGCGTTCGGCAAGGCGGCCCAGCAGAGCGTCTGCCGGCGGACACGTATTGCAACCCTGGCTGGTATAAAGTTCCACGACGACAGGCCGCTTGGCGCCGGCGGGTGCCGGGCCTGCGGCAAAAAAAAGAGCCCCAGCGAGCGCAAAGCCCAGGCTTTTCCTCAATCCGACTATCATGGGACGCGACCATAGAACTGTGGCGCCGCGCCCTCCAGTCACTTCGGCTTGAGAGTCTGCCTTGCATCCCGCCCGGACGCGGGCGCAGCCTGCGACAGGCGCAATTGCAGTAACACCGGGGCAGTTTCCATGTCGGCCGAATTGGCGAGTTACTTCCTCTTTGGGGCCTGGTACGTGACCTGGTGGATTCCCGCTCTCTGGTCGGCAAAAGTGGCGAAAAGGCCGGCCCCCAGTGCCGACGTGACGGATCGCGCGCTGGCCGGGATCGGTGCAGTCCTCCTCTTTTTCGTTCCGGTCGCCGGCCCGCCCGGAGGGTCTTGGTTGCAAGCGCATTTGTGGGCAGAACCCGCAATTTTGGGCTGGGCCCTGGTCGGCTGCATGGTGGCCGCGTTCGCGTTCTGCTGGTGGGCGAGACTGCATCTCGGTCGCCTATGGTCCGGGCTGGTCACCACCAAGGAAGGCCATCGCATCGTCGATACCGGGCCGTACCGGCTGGTGCGGCATCCCATCTATACGGGGGTTATCGCCGCTGCGGCCTGCGTCGGTCTGATCAAGGCCACGCCGGTCTCGCTCGCGGGCGCCGTCGCCATGGCTGTTGGCTTCTGGCTCACCGCGCGCAAGGAAGAGCGGTTCCTGCGGCAGGAACTAGGCGAAGCGGCGTATGACGCCTATAGCCGCCGGACGCCCATTCTCATCCCGTTCCTGGGGCGCGGCACGACCCTGAGCTAAGCCGCCAGCAGATTCCGCAGCACATAAGGCAGAATGCCGCCGTTTTCGAAATAGCCGACCTCGTCGGCCGTATCGATGCGCAGGACGAGGGGCAGGTCCGCCTTGCGGCCATCGGCATAGGTGATCGTAGCGGTCACGCGCATAGCCGGCTTGATCGTGCCCGACAGACCCGGAATGTCGATCCTCTCGCGTCCGGTGAGCGCATAGTCCTTGCGCATCTTGCCATCGGCGAACACGAACGGCGCCACCCCCATGCCGATGAGGTTCGAGCGGTGGATGCGTTCGAAGCTTTCCGTGATCACGGCACGCACGCCGAGGAGCTTCGGCCCCTTTGCCGCCCAGTCGCGCGATGAGCCGGTGCCATATTCCTTGCCGCCGATGACGACGGTGGATACGCCGTCTTCCCGATAACGCATCGCGGCGTCGAAGATGGACATTTCCTCGCCATCGGGCTTCGCGTCCGAATAATAGACCGTGTTGCCGCCTTCGCGACCGCCCATCATTTCGTTGCGGATGCGGATATTCGCGAAGGTGCCGCGCACCATCACTTCGTCATTGCCCCGCCGCGCGCCATAGGAATTGAAATCGGCATAGGCGACACCGTGCTCGACGAGATATTTGCCGGCGGGACCGTCTTTCTTGATCGAGCCGGCGGGGCTGATGTGATCGGTGGTGATGGAATCGCCGAACAATCCCAGAATGCGTGCGCCATTGATGTCGGCAACATGACCAGGCGTGATGCCCATGCCGGCAAAATAGGGCGGGTGCTTCACATAGGTCGATTTCACGTCCCAATCATAGGTCTGGCCTTTGCGCACTTTCACCTTTTTCCAGTTGGCCCCGCCGTCGAACACGTCGCCATAGCGTTTGCGGAAACTGGCCGGCGTCACCGCCTTGCGGATGGTCGCGGCGATCTCTTTCGGCGACGGCCACAGATCTTTCAGGAACACCGGCTGCTTGCGCCTGTCATAGCCGAGCGGCTCCTTCGTCAGATCGAGCGTGATCGAGCCGGCGAGCGCGTAAGCCACGACAAGCATGGGCGACGCCAGATAATTGGCGCGCACCTGGGGATGCACGCGGCCTTCGAAATTCCGGTTGCCCGACAGCACGGCCGCTGCGACCACATCGCCTTCCGTGACCGCATTCGCCACCGGTTCGGGCAGCGGCCCGGAATTGCCGATGCAGGTGGTGCAGCCATAGCCGACCAGCGAGAATCCGAGTTTGTCGAGCGCCTTGTCGAGCCCCGCCTTGGCGAGATAGTCGGTCACGACCTGGCTGCCGGGCGCGAGCGATGTCTTGACCCAGGGCTTCGCTTTCAATCCGAGTTCAATCGCCTTCTTCGCCAGCAGTCCCGCGCCGATCATCACGCTGGGATTGGATGTGTTGGTGCAGGAGGTGATCGCCGCGATCACGACATCGCCGTGACCGAGATTGTAGTCGGCGCCTGCAACCGGCACGCGCTTGTCGGCTTCGCCCGCTTTCTTGAAGATATCGCCAAGTGCGGTCGCGAATTCCTGCGCCGCATTGTCCAGCGAAACGCGATCCTGCGGCCGGCGCGGTCCCGCAAGGCTCGGCACGACGGTCGCGAGATCGAGCGCCAGCGTGTCGGTGAACACGGGCTCGGGGCTCTTGGGCGTGCGGAACAGGCCCTGCGCCTTGGCATACTTCTCCACCAGCGCCACGCGCGCCGCCTTGCGACCCGTCGCCTTCAGATAGCGCAGTGTCTCCGCGTCGATCGGAAAGAAGCCGCAGGTGGCGCCATATTCCGGCGACATGTTCGCGATCGTCGCACGATCTTCCAGCGTCATTTCATCGAGGCCGGGTCCGTAGAACTCGACGAATTTTCCGACGACGCCCTTCTTGCGCAGCATCTCGGTCACCGTGAGCACGAGATCGGTCGCGGTAACGCCTTCGCGCAATTTTCCCGTGACGCGAAAACCGATCACTTCGGGAATGAGCATGGAGATGGGCTGGCCCAGCATCGCCGCTTCCGCTTCGATGCCGCCCACGCCCCAGCCGAGAACGGAAAGCCCGTTCACCATCGTCGTATGGCTGTCGGTGCCGACGAGCGTGTCGGGGAAGGCGAGTTCGATGGTCTTTCTGGTTTTCGGGTCTTTCGCTTTGCGGGTCCACACGGTTTGGGCCAGATATTCGAGATTGACCTGGTGGCAGATGCCCGTGCCCGGCGGCACGACGCGGAAATTGGCGAAAGCCTGCTGGCCCCAGCGCAGGAAGCCGTAACGTTCCATGTTGCGCTGATATTCGGTCGTGACGTTTTTCTTGAACGAATCCCGGTGACCGAAATTGTCCACCATCACCGAATGGTCGATGACGAGATCGACCTCGGCCAGCGGATTGATCTTTTCGGGATCGCCGCCCAACTCCCTCATCGCGTCGCGCATCGCGGCCAGGTCGACGACGGCCGGAACGCCGGTCAGATCCTGCATGAGCACGCGGGCCGGACGGAACGCAATTTCACGGTCAGAGCGCTTTTTGACGAGCCAGCCGGCGACGGCTTTGATGTCTGCGGCGGTGACGCTCGTGCCGTCTTCGTTGCGCAGCAGGTTTTCCAGCAGCACCTTCAGCGAATAGGGCAGGCGGGAAATGTCCTTGAGGCCCTGTTTCTCGGCCGCGGCGAGGCTGTAATACACATAGGTCTTCGTGCCGGCCTTGAGCGTCTTGCGGGATTTGAAGCTGTCTGGATGGGTCACGGGACGGTTCTCGCGGATGATTGGCTGGGGCGGCGTGATTTAGTCAGATTTCGGCGCGCTGTCATGCGTTTTGTGCGAACCCAGGGAGGACGGCGATGAGCCAACAGGCCGGAACGGTGCAGGTCGAACGCGACGGACCTGTGACAACAATCATCCTGGGTCGCCCCGAAGCGCGCAATGCGGTCGACAGGCCGACCGCGGAGGCGCTTGCGCGCGCCTTCCTCGATTTCGAGCATGACGATAAAGCTGCGGTCGCGGTCCTCTGGGGCGCGGGCGGCACGTTCTGCGCCGGCGCGGATTTGAAATCCATCGGCGCCGGACGGGGCAACCGCACCGTGCCGCCCGGAACCGGCAATGGATACGATCCGCTGGCTGTCGACGCGCCCATGGGGCCGACCCGCATGCTGCTGTCGAAGCCGGTGATCGCAGCGGTCTCGGGTTACGCGGTCGCGGGCGGGCTCGAACTGGCGCTGTGGTGCGATCTGCGCGTGGCGGAGGAGGACGCGATCTTCGGCGTCTTCTGCCGCCGCTGGGGCGTGCCGCTGATCGATGGCGGCACCATCCGCCTGCCGCGCCTGATCGGCCAGTCGCGCGCACTCGACCTGATCCTCACCGGCCGGCCGGTGGGTGCTGCGGAAGCGCTGACGATGGGCCTCGCCAATCGCGTCGTGCCGAAAGGCGAGGCACGCCAGGCGGCGGAAACGCTTGCCCACGAACTGGCGCGGTTGCCGCAAACCTGCCTCCGGAGCGACCGGAAATCCGTATACGAACAATGCGATCTGGCGCTGCCCGATGCCCTGGCCCGCGAATTCGCCCTCGGCATGGCGACGCTGGCAAGCGGCGAATCGCGCGCGGGCGCCGAACGATTCGCCGAAGGCAAGGGCCGCGGCGGGAGGTTCGACGATCTGTAGCGACTGTCCTGCGGCTTACTTTCTCGATCCTTTTATGCCAGAATAAATCATGAACGTCGCTTTCGCCCACGACCCGATCCTGACGAGTTTCCGTACCGCACTCGAAGCGTTGTATGGCGACCGGCTGTCGCGCGTTGTCCTGTTCGGCTCGCGCGCGCGCGGCGAGGCGCGGCCGGATTCGGATTATGATGTCGCGGTGTTCTTGAACGCGCTGCCGGATCGTTGGACCGAACTCGATCGGCTGGCCGATCTGCGCGTCAGCTTTCTGGACAGGACCGGCGCGTTCTTTGACGCTAAACCATACCCCATCATCGCATACCGGGATTCGACGCCACTGATGCACGAAATCCGGCGCGAGGGGTTGGATATTTGACGCCGCAAGCCGCCGGTTTCGCAGCCAAGGCGAGCAGGCTGTTGGTCGAAGCAGATACTATGCTGAGCGTTGCGCTCAACGAAGCAGCGGGGCGCACGGCCTATCTCGCCGGCTTTCACGTTGCGCAAGCTTTCATCTTCGAGCGAATTGGGAAAGTGCTTAAGACCCACAACGGCGTGCAAGCCGAATTTCTCCGCCTGACCAAAGACGATGCGCGCATCGATTCGAAACTGAGGCTGTTCCTGTCGCGAACCTACAACCTCAAGGCCATCGCAGATTATGAAACCGGGCCCGGCGCAGAAATATCGGCCGCGCGCGCCGCGGAGGCCGTCGAAAGCGGCAAGCAGTTTGTCGTGCATGTCATCGGGTTGATCCCATGAGCACGTTGCACGCCATGGGTGCGGACAATTGACGCCAAGCGCTCGTCGTACCACGCGAGCAAGGGCCGCGGCGGGAGGTTCGATGATGTTTAGACCGATGCACCCGGCTGTGCTTTTCGCATTCTGTGTATTTGCCTCGGGCGCGGCCCATGCGGACGAAGCCGCGCAGTGCCATGCAGGCGGCGGGACCTATCTCACCGGCAGGATCGCAAGCGGCCCGACGTTCCGGCACGGCCACTCGCGCCATGGGGTAGAGCTGTCCCACACGCATCTGACGCTGCTGTCCGATCGTGACGGGCAAACCTTCGACGTCGCCATCGATAATGTCTTTGCGGCCGGCTACGATTCCGCGGGAGAAAATGTTCCCGCGCCGCTTGCGCAGCTTCACGCCGGCATTCGCCTGGAACTGTGCGGCAAGCCCTATACGAACAGTGCCGTGCCCGGCATCGATTGGGTCCACACCGATTGCGGCGCCGCGCCGACATCCTATCGACCGGATGGCTGGCTCAAAATCCTCGCTGCGAACGGCACTCCCGGTCCCAATCTCGAATCGTCCCGGGAATATTGCGGGCTGTGGCCGTGAACGGATGGCGTGGCGCCACGCTGTCGGCCCCCGCGCATTTTTTATCGGGCGCGGACGCCATCGCCGCTGTGTGAACAATTTGTATTTTGTTCACGGCACGGTAAGACAGTTCAAAACTGTAGCCCCGCGATTTCTGAGACTGTTGCGACGTTTCGATTAATTCAAGATTTCAGTAAGTTGGCGGCGAGTGCCAACTACGCTGCGAGTCCATGCCAAATTCACATGTAAGCGTGCTTTACGCCATCATAGGCTTTCTCTCTGTCGCAATGATCGCTCTCGCCTGGGCTTTCATCGACCAGCGGTGGCGCTTCCGCGCCCGCATCAACGAAGCCGAACTGCGCGGGCTGCGAACTCAGCTCAATCCGCATTTCCTATTTAACGCCCTGAACGCCATCTCCGAACTTGGTTATGCCGACCCCGCTGCCGCTGACCACGCCATTACGCAATTGAGTGGGCTTTTGCGCAAATCATTGGACGAAAGCCACGGCCAGGAAATCTCGCTCGAAGCGGAGATCGATTTCCTCAACAATTATATTTCGCTCCAGCGCCTGCTGATGCGCGACGCGCTCGACGTGACCATGACAATCGATCCGCGCGCGCTCCACGCGCGCGTACCGAGCATGATCCTCCAGCCTTTGGTCGAGAACGCACTGGTTCACGGAGGGCAGAACCGCACAGGCGGCAGCCGCATCAATATCGCAGCCGACCTTGCCGACGGCGTCCTGTTGATCGAAATCCGCGATAACGGCTCGGGCCTGTCCGAGCAGCGCGGTTCGGTGCAGCGATCCGGTATCGGTCTTGCCAACGCGCGCGTACGGCTCAAGCATCTCTATGGCGACATGGCGGGCGTAACACTACAGAATGGCAACACGGGCGGTGCCATCGCTCGTATCAGGTTGCCCTTTCGTGAATCGCCATGAAGCTTGAGATCCTGATTGTCGACGACACACCTTTGTCGCGCCAGCGCACCCGGCGCTACCTGGCCGACGAACCCGATATCGTCATAGTTGGTGAATGCGGTGACGCCGCCAGCGCGCTGGATGCGATCCGCCATTTGAAACCCAATCTCCTCCTGCTCGACGTGCAGATGCCGGGCGTAACTGGGCTTGGCCTCATAGAGCGTCTGCCGCGGGAAGGGCGGCCCGCCGTCATCTTCATCACCGCTTTCGACGAATTCGCCGTCGAAGCTTTCGCTGTGGAAGCGATCGATTATCTCCTGAAGCCCTTTGATCGGGCACGGTTGACGCAGGCGCTGTCCAAGGCGAAGAGCTTTCTCGAACGGCGCAATGCCAAGGTGGAACGTACGCCGGCCGCCTATCTCGATCGCATCGCCGTTAAATCAGTCGGCCGTACCGTTTTTGTTCGCACGGCCTCCATCGACTGGATCGACACGGCCGGCAATTACCTTTGCCTGCATATGGGCAAGGACACCGAGCTCGTCCGCGAGACGATGAGCCAGATCGAAGCCAAGCTCGATCCGAGGCAATTCGTGCGCATCCATCGCTCGACCATCGTGCGGATCGATGCCGTGAAGGAGATCCAGCCGCTGTTCAATGGTGACCAGTCGGTCATCCTGGCAGGCGGAACGAAGGTGGTGCTGAGCCGCTCATACCGTGACCGGGTGCGCTCTGTGCTCGGGCTCTCCTGATCCATCCCGCCCCCAATACCATTCGTCCCCCGCCCGGCACGGACCGTCACTATCCCGTCGCGATATCCGCGTCAGAAGTCGAACTTCAACGCACAACCGAGGGCTCGGGACGTTGGATCCGCGCGACACATTAAGTGCCCTAAAGATCGACCGTGAGGAGCTGCCGGAGTCACAGGGTAGCCACCGGGTTTGGCTGCTGCTGGGCGGAGTGGTCCTCTTGGCAGGCGGAATCGGCATTGCGGGTTGGTGGGGCCTGAGATCTGGTCCCACCGTCGTCCGCACAATGACGGTCGCGAGCGGCAGCGTGCAGGGCACGACCCTTAACGCCTCCGGCTATGTCGTCGCCCAGCAGGAGGCCACCGTCGCGGCCGAGATCACCGGTATGGTCACGGCGGTCTATGTGACGGAAGGCGACAAAGTCACGACGGGACAGATCATCGCCCGGCTCGACGACAGCGCCTACGGTGCCACCGTAAGGCAGGCCCGAAGTCAGCTCGATGCGGACCGCACCGTGCCCCTCGAGTTCCAGGCGCAGCTGGTGCGCGATCGCCTTGCGATGGAGCGCATGCAGACGCTCATCAGGGCGAACGCGGTGAGCCAGACGAGCGTCGATCAGGCCGTTGCCGCTGTCGGTGTGGACGAATCGGAACTTGCTCATGCCAACGGCCAAGTCGTCGTCGACGAGAAGGTTCTGGCTTTCGATGAGACACAGTTGTCCTACACGGTCATACGCGCGCCGTTCGCCGGCATCGTCACGGAACGCTTTGCCCATCCCGGCGAGATGATCTCGCCCGAAGCCGTTGGCGGCTTCACCCAGACCGGTATCTGCAAGGTCGTCGACATGAAATCCCTCGAGATCGATGTCGATGTGAACGAGGCCTATGTCGAGCGCGTGCGTGCTGGACAGGCCGCTGAAGCCGTGCTCGATGCCTATCCCGACTGGACCATTCCCGCCCGCGTTATTGGCGTCGTTCCCACGGCCAACCAACAGAAGGCCACGGTCAAGGTACGCATCGCTTTCAATCGCCTCGATCCGAAGATCCTGCCGCAGATGGGGGTGCAAGTACGCTTCCTGTCGGCGGGCGCAATCGTGACAGCGCCAGTGATCCGCCTGCCGGCTTCGGCACTGCACCACGACAGCGGCGGCGATTACGTGTTCGTCATCGAGGGCGGGCACGCCGCGCGGCGCACCATAACAGGACGTCCCGGTTCCAACGGCATGATGGTGGTGAACCGCGGCCTCGACGGTGGCGAGCGCGTCGTCACCAAGGCCGAGGGCTCACTCAAGGACGGCGAAGAGGTCCGCGAACCATGAGACTGACCTTGGCGAGGAGGAATGCCATGCCCGATACCGAGAACTCACCACTGGTACGCCTGCGCAGCGTGACCAAGACGTTCAGGCGCGGTAGTGAACGCGTCGAAGTACTGAAGAACCTAGACCTCGACGTTCCACGCGGCGATTTCCTGGCGCTGATGGGACCATCCGGCTCGGGCAAGACGACTCTGCTCAATATTCTAGGCGGTATCGACAGCCCTACGTCGGGCGAAGTGCTCGTCGAAGGAAAGCCGCTTCAGCGTCTGCACGAGGGCGCACTGACACGCTGGCGCGCGCGGCATGTGGGCTTCATCTTCCAGTTCTATCACCTCTTGCCCGTGCTGACGGCAGAAGAAAACGTCGCGCTGCCACTGCTCCTCACCAATCTCAGCGTCGCGGAACGTCGCAAGCGGGCGCGCGCAGCACTGGCGCTTGTCGGCCTTGCCGACCGGGCCGGACACAAGCCCGGTGAACTTTCCGGCGGCCAGGAGCAGCGCGTGGGCATCGCGCGCGCCATCGTCACCGATCCGACTATCCTTCTCTGCGACGAGCCGACGGGCGATCTCGACCGGAAGGCCGGCGACGAGATTCTGCATTTGCTGCAGCTTCTCAACACCGAGCACGGCAAGACCATCATCATGGTGACGCACGATCCCCGCGCCGCCGCCCGCGCGCAGCACACGCTTTTCATGGATAAGGGCGTCCTGAGCGAAGAGCCGGAATCCGTGCAATGACGCGCTTCGAGCTAGCGTTGAGCGCCTATCGTCGCCACGTCGGGCGCATGATCTTCACCGTCCTCTCCGTGGCGATGGCATTTGCCATCTTCGTGGTACTGGCCGCTATCGCGCACGGGATGGACGGGCACATCAGCATGGCCGCCGCTCAGCGCCTCGATACTGAGCCGGCGATCAATGCGCCGCTTCCCATTAGCTATGGCGCGACGATACGTGCGACGCCTCACGTGACGGCGGTGACATACGACACGGCCTTTGAGGGCTATTTCCGAGATCCAAAGCAGCGCGTCCTCGTGATCGGCGACGCCGTGCCGGCACTCTTCGACGTCTATCCCGAGATCGCTCTTCTCAATGATCAGAAGGAAGCCTACCTGCATGATCGCAGCGGTGCGATCGTCAGCGAAAACGTTGCCGCAAAGATGGGCTGGCATATCGGGCAATCCATTCCGGTCGAGGATGGTCCCGCGCAGACAAACGGCAGCACGACTTGGCTCTTTCACATCGACGGCATCTTTCACGACAGCCTCCCGGAAGGCTCGGCGACCTTCATGAACGCCCATTACGACTACATCAACGACGGCGTTCCTCCGTCCGCGCGCAAGGACACGGTCGACAAATTCGATGCGTTGGTCGACGATCCCAAGAATGTCGATGGCGTTGCCGCGGCCATTGACGCGCGCTTCAGCAATACCTCCCCTGACACGCGCACACAGACCGTTCAGGAGGAAGCGCTGAGCCAGATGCGCCAGTTCGGCGATGTCGCTGCCATCATCACGTATGTCGGGTTTGCCGTCTTCGGTAGCATGCTGCTCATCACCGGCAACACGATGGCCAATTCCGTGCGCGAGCGCACGGGCGAATTCGCTATGATGCGCGCCATCGGCTTCGGACGCTTCGAAGTTGCGCTCATCGTCTTCCGCGAATCGGCCATTCTCGTCGGTACCGGCGCTACGCTCGGGATCCTGGTGGGTTGGGGGCTGAGCCGCCTGATGGCGCCGATCATGACGCAAATCCTCCTCGCCTTCTCTCTCACCTGGACGGCGATCGTGTTAGCAGCGGTGCTGGCGCTCTTCTTCGCACTGGCAACAGGGTTCCTTCCCGGACGGCAGGTTGCGCGCATGCCAGTCGCAGCCGCCTTGCGGAGAATGTAGATATGGGCTCCTTCCGTCAGACTCTTGCCATCTGCACCTGGAATTTCCGTAGCCTTGCTTCGCGGGCACGCGCTTCATCGATCGTCGTGCTAGGTTTCTTCGGCGTCGTTCTGGTCTTCGTCGCGGTGCTCGCCATGCGCGACGGCATTTCCGGATCGATGACAACGCGCGACGCCGACGGCGTCGGACTGATCTATTCCAACTTCTATGGCTCGGTGACAACTGACATGATACCAGTCATTGGTCAGGCTCCAGGCGTGGATCAATCTGCGCGCGGACCGCTCGTTTCCGGTACGCTATACTCCAGCATGCAATTCCCCAAATGGGCACCCGGCCTCACCGCGGCGGCGTCCGTCCGCGGCATCGATGCCAAGTTCACCTCCGTCATGCCCGGCTTCCACATCTTGAAGGGACGCATGTTCCACACCGGGCTCAACGAGCTGATCGTGGGCGTCAATGACGAGCGGCTCTTTCCGCAACTCGATATCGGCAAGACTGTGCATTGGCGTGCCCGCGATTGGACGGTGGTCGGCGTCTTCGCGACTGGCAGCGCTCGCTACGATTCCTCTGCCTTTACCGATCTCCACCAAGTACAGGCTTTGGATAGTGCTGGATCGCGAATTTCATCGATCTATGTCAAGCTTTCGTCACCTGGCGACTTTGCCAGATTCAAAGCCTATCTGGAACGTGATCCGCGATTTCGCAGCACGGTCGACCGCCTGAGCGATTTCGAGAACGAGCAAGGCCAGCAGCTTTCGACCCTGCTCGAAATGGCAGATGGCGTCATCACCGTTCTGATGGCCGTGGGTGCGGTGTTCGGTGCGCTCAACGTTATGTATGCCAATGTGGCGAACCGCCGGGGCGAGATCGCCACACTGCGCGCGCTGGGCTTCAGCCGCACGGCAATCCTAACGGCGTTTCTCTCCGAGTCGATCGCTCTGGCGCTCCTCGGTGGTTCGCTCGGCATCCTCTTCGCCTATCTGCTCTTCAACGGCTACGAAGCCAGCACCGATCTCGGTGGCACGCTCGCCGAATTCCGCTTTAACGTAACCCCGCTCGCCATCGGCATCGGCCTGCTCCTGACGTTGGTCATGGGTTTTGTTGGCGGCCTATTCCCGGCCATTCGTGCCGCGAGATTGCCGCTCGCAAGAGCACTGCGCGACCAATAGACATATGAAGAGCCGAGGGCTTGATAAATTGAATTTGGTGACAGCGGCAGTATACCCTTCGAGCAAGGAACGTTGTCGCTGTCATTGAGGCATGCATTTTTTATCGGACGCGGACGCCATCGTCGCCGTGTGAACAATTTGCTGTATTCTGTTCACTCTGATGCTAGGTGAGCAGGAATGACAGAGAAGGCCGCCCATAGACACGCGCCAGAGCTTCCCAGCACGTTGTGGGAAGCTCCTGACGTGATTTGGTCGTGGTCACAAACGGTCTTGTCGCGAGATGAAGCAGAGGCCACTCCAGATGGCGCTCTGTACCACTACACCAATGAGGCCGGACTGAAGGGTATACTTCGCTCAGAACGACTTTGGTGCTTCAGTCATTTGCATCAAACAGATCGATCCGAATTCGCGTACTCTTTAGACGTTGCGCGAGAAGTGTTGCAGGAAGTTGGTAGGAGTGAAGATTGGTTCGAAAAACACTTCGCGCTCTGTTTGCTCGATCTCGTAAATAGCAATTCCTTCACTGACACTTTCGAGTTCTACTTGTTCAGTGTCAGTAGGCACCGAGACGATCCTCAGCAATGGTCTACTTTCGGCGACGAGGGGAAGGGTTTTGCGATAGGTTTTGCGCCGGCTCTTTTTCGTGGCGACAAGAAGGAACTGAGTCCAGTTGCCAGCGAGAATGCGTTTGTCGGTAAAGTTCTCTATGGCGAAAAAGCTATTAGGGCTAAGCACTCATACACCATCGGCCAAGCCGCTAAGATCACGAGCAAGTTCGGCCACGAGCACCCTGAACTTGTCCGACAAGTTAGGCCCTCCACGTATCTATCCGCCATGGCAAAGGAGCTGCTTGCGGATCAGATGATCTGGAATTGCCTCACCGGCAAACACAAGAAATATGAGGGCGAACAAGAGACAAGGTTTGTCATTATGGGCGTGATTGCACGGTTCAACGAATTGCGAAAGAATTTCAACAAGAAGTGCTACGTGGAGCACCCACTACCTCTCAAAGCCCCAAACAACATAGTGGAGATATTGGTAGGTCCGGGCGCGTCCGCAGATACCGAAAAACGCCTCGACGGATATCTAACCGAAATCGGATATAACTACCCCATAGCGATTGCACGCTCCGCACCGACGTAGAGCATTCAGATTATGAACACTGAATGTGGTGACAGGGGCGGTGTTCACCTTTCGAGCGCAGGGAATGACCTGAGCCCGTTCGACCGTCAGCTGCTCCGTCCCAAATTTGCCCCATTCGCAGCCGATAAGACTCTCGAAGCTCGGGGGGCCATGGGGGCGTTTGCGGGCGCTGGATGATCGAATGGCGCCACTGGCCAGGATTCTCTCTGGATGCGCGGCTGCGTTGTTGCTCGCGCTGTCGCCGCCTGCGCGCGCGCAGGAAGACTTCGAGCAGCGCAT
>Ga0302324_100006051_pt1 | contig 26260 bp, 19 predicted proteins | sample Palsa_T0_1_FD_201949 | JGI IMG/M metagenome (GOLD analysis project Ga0302324, IMG submission 201949) | Peat permafrost microbial communities from Stordalen Mire near Abisko, Sweden - Palsa_T0_1 | ecosystem: Environmental > Terrestrial > Soil > Palsa > Peat permafrost | place: Sweden: Abisko... | reverse complement strand
GCGGGATGGCGCTCCAGCACCGCGACGACCTCGTCCGGATGCACCTTGAAGCCGCCGCGGTTGATGGCGTTGTCGGCGCGGCCACGGATCCACAGGAACCGGTCTTCGTCGAGCACGCCGCGGTCCGTGGTGCGCACCCAGCTCTCGCCGTCGCCGACCTGGAAGCCCTTCAGCTCCAGCAGGCCCTCCTCGCCGAACGGCTGCACGCGATCGGTTTCGGGATCGACGATCCGCGCCTCGACGCCGTGGTGGATGCGCCCCACCGCGCCGCGCTTGGTCGTCCAGTACTGCCGGAACGCCTTCAGCGACCAGCTGGCGACCCCGCCGGCGAACTCGGTCGCGCCGTAGTTGGAGAGCACGGGCAGATCGTAGCGCGCCAGGAATTCATCGACGATGGCCGGATCGAGCGCCGCCGTCCCCGCCCCGAGACTGACCAGGCTGGAGAACGTCTCCTTGGGCAGGTTGGCGTCGAGGATCATGCGCAGCGCCGCCGGCGGCGCGCCGGACGCCCTAGGGCGAAACTCCTCGACCGATTGGCGCCAAGCCTCGACGGTGAACTTGTCGTAGAGCGCGATCGGACGTCCGGCCATGGCGGCGCCGAACAGGCCCCAGACGCCGCCGATGTGGACGATCGAGCCGGTCATCGGAGAGACTCCGCCGGCCGCGGCGGGCGTTGACGGCGCGGCCGTCTGTTCGCCCGGCGGATGGCGCTGGCCGCCGGCGGCCTCGATCAGCTGACGCTCGAGAATGGCGGCCTTGAGCGGCACGCGCTTCGGCTTTCCGGTGGTGCCGGAGGTGAGCATGAGAATGGCGATGTCGGGTTGCGGCGGCGCGTGCCCGCCTTGGCCGAGATTCTCCAGACCCGGGACGCTTTCGACCGGGCTCCTGGCGTCGCCGGTGAGGCTGAGGCCCGCGGCGCCGATGGCCCGGGCAGCTTCGACGACCGCGGGACGGTCCCAATCGTCCGCAGGCGCGACCACGACGGGCGGGTTCGCGGCGCGAATATCATCGGCCAGCTTCTCGTCCGGCAGCAGGCCGTTGAAGGTGACGGCGCAACTGTCCAACGCGACGGTCGCCAGCATCGCGCCGCACGGCAGCGGCCTATTGCGCAGGACGCAACCGATCTGGGCGCCTTGCGGCAGGCCGAGCCGCGCGAAATGCGCCTTGAGGCCATCGACGATCCCGGCAAGCTCGCCCCAGGTGGTCCATTGGCCGTCGTAGCGGATCGCCGGCCCCACCGGGTCGCGCGACATGGCGCCGCGCACCGCCTCGCCGAGAGAACTCACGGGGTGGCCTCGATCGGTGTCCGCAACGTCGCGCGCAGGTCGACCTTCTTCACCTTGCCGGATGGCGTGCGTGGCAGATCGTCGAGCTGGATCACCCGCTCGGGCGTTTTCTGGCGGGTGACGCCGAGCCCGCGAAAGTGCGCGGACACGTCGTCCAGCGTGATCGCGACCCCTGGCTGGGCGACGACGAAGGCGCAGACCCGCTCGCCCATGACCGGATCCGGCATGGCGGTGACGGCGGACTCAACGATCCCGGGCATGGTCGCTAGGATGTCCTCGATCTCCTTGGACGAGATGTTCTCGCCGCCGCGGATGATGATGTCCTTCTTGCGGTCGGTGATGGTCAGATAGCCGTCTTCGTCCATGCGGCCAATGTCGCCGGTCTTGAACCAGCCGCCGGGCAGGAAGCAGTCCTGGTCGAGCCGCTGGTCGACATAGCCGACGAAGAGCCGCGGCCCCAGGCTGGCGATCTCGCCCGCCTGGCCTGGCGGCACGTCGTTGTCTTCCTCGTCGAGGATACGGACCTCGTTGCGCGGCGTGATCCTGCCGTCGGTGTAGGCGCGTTTCTCGAAAGACTCGTCGCCGCCGGCCGAGATCACCGTGTGCTCGGTCATGCCGTAGACCCGCGCGCTCGGGAACCCGAGCTTGTCGGTCCAGCGGACATTCTCCGGCGTGATCGCCGAGGCGCCGAGACCGAAGCGCTGCAGGGAGCTGATGTCGGCGCCGGTGTCCTCGGCCGCCTTCATCAGCGACGACAGGAAGATCGGCGTGCCGACCGAGGAGGTGATCTTGTGCGCCTCGATCAGCTTGACGCCGTCCTCGGCAATCCACTGGTCCATGAACACCGTCTCCGAGCCGTAGAGCACGGGCCGGAGCATGGCCAGGAAACCGGCGATGTGGCCGGCCGGGAAAACGCAGAGGTTTGGACCCGCGACCTGGCCGGCCCCGACCGGCTGGCCGACGCTGGCCCCGGCGGCTCGCAGGGCGTTGAGATCGCACAGCATGGTGTTGTGGGTGTGCTTGACGCCTTTCGGATCGGACGTGGTGCCCGAGGTGTAGATGATCAGCGCCACCTCGTCGGCGATGGCGATCGGATGAGGATAATCCGTGTCCTGATGAGCGGTGATGTCGCCCCAGGTGGTTGCGCCGTCCGGAACCTTCTCGCCGACGACGATCAGGTGTTCCAGGTCCGGCATGGCGCCCGCCGCCTCGATCCGCCCGAGGTAGTCGTAGCCGCGCCAGGCATCCGGTACGATCAGCGCCTTCGCCCCGGTCTGTCGGACGATGAAGCCGATCTCCCGGGCGCCGTAGATGGCCACGATCGGCACGACCGCCAACCCCAGCTTATAGGCGGCCAGATAGGCGAGCGTGGTCTCGGCCCAGGTTGGCAGCATGACGGCCAGCGTATCGCCTTTGCGAAGGCCAAGGCGGTGGAACGAGGAGGCCAGCCGTTCTGCGTCGCGGTCCATCTCGGCCACGCTCGTCGTGACGGTGGGGCGCTGGCGGGAGTGGAAGACGACGCGGGTGTCGCCGAAGCGGGCCGCACCCTCGCGGATGTAATCGGCGTAGCTCAGGTCGGCGTAGACGCCCTCGGCGCGCCACTTGGCGAACCGGGCGGCTCTGTCCCGCCGGATGGTCTCGAGATCGGTCATGCGACGGCGCCTTCGTGTCTTAAGCACCTCAGGCCACTTCGACGCGATAGCCCTTTTCGCGCATGATCTCGCCGTGGCGCTTCCACATCTGGGTGGCCTTTAGCCGCTCCTTGACGGGCGGTTCGGGCAGCAGCACCGGGCCGTACTCGCGGCTCGGCAGCAGCACGGTCGCCTCGCAGATGGTGGTCACCGTGCCTCGCTGGTTGGTCATCTTGACCATCAGATCGACGAAGAAGCGATCGTCTTCCTGGCGCTTGCCCACCACCTCGCCGTGGATGAACTGGACGTCGCCCATGTAGTTGAACTTGCGCACCTCGTCGTACTGGCGGAACACCCAGCCGTCGTCGCCGACCCAGTCGGTGAGATAGTGGTGCAGCCAGCTTTCGCGCAGGACGCTGTAGTCGTAGGCCATCGGGTTGCCGATCTTCCGCGCCCAGTCTGAGTTCCAGTGCACCCGCTGGGAGACGTCCGGCACGCCGAACTCGTCCTTGATGTAGAAGTTCTTCACCCGCTGGCGATTCTTGTGCCACATCCGAGAGCCGCCGATGCCGTACTCCAGGATGCCGTAGCCGCCGGCGTGGAACACGATCAGCTCAGTGACGGTGAGCGGGCCCTTGCAGTATTCGGGCATCTTCTCGCCGATCTCGACGTCTTCCCAATAGCGCGGCTCGGCGCCGCGGCGCTGCTCCTTGGCGTAGACCTCGTCGATGTGAGCGATCTCTTCGTCGGTGTAGACCGCCGGCTTGATCTCCGCGTACTTGCCCTTCTCGGCCGCCGCCTTGCGCTCGGTGTGGATGGCCCGGCCGCGGGCGATGTAGGCGATCTCGCCGCGCGGATTCAGCTGCACGCGGCGGCTGTAGCGGATGATCGACCGGCCGGCGAACTCGGAGGGTTTCTCCTCCACCGCGTCGGTTCCGCCGTAGCCCCGCAGGACGTCGTCCGCGAAGATCGGCTTGTACCAATACTTGTCGGCGCCGGCGACGAAGACGTGGATGCCGCGGAAGAGGCCGCGCTGCTTCATGGCCAGTTCCGGATCCATCGGGTCGCCGTACATCGGGCTCATCATGTGCTGGGCCATGCTGCCGGGCGCGATCATCGAGCCCCAGCGGGTGCCGCGACCGTAGTTCGGATCCCAGTAGAGCGGATTGTCGTCGCCGACCGAGTAGGCGAAGCGCTTGATCGCGTTCGGAGTCGCCGGCCCCACCCAGGTCTGCTCGCCCGAGCCGCGCGCGATATCGATGCCGACGACCAGGCGCGCGTTGGCGATGTCCTCGTCCCTGATCATCCATTCCTGGGCCTTGGCGATGTCCTTCTCGACCTCGGCCTTGACCGCGGCGGACTTGGCTTCGTCGGTGGTGACAACTTCGCTCATGGCGCCTGCTCCTGGTCCTCGGGCCCGCCGGTCGGAAAGGTGCGGGCAGCGCCCGTTCAGGGCTTGTTTGCTTCGCCGACTATACGCCGCAGCCGCGCGCAAAGGTCAATATGCGAGGTGCACCTAGCAGAATAAGATAGACGATTAAGAGGCTGCGCCGGCGCTAGCGCGCTCTGCGCCGCCTGGATCGTGCTGTTCTGGGTCTCGTTCCAGGCGGTCTGCCGCATGGCGTTTGGCGCGGCCGGCGGCGTCTTCATCTGAGATTTCGCCCACCCGTGGCGCGCGCAGTTCAACACCGACTTCGCGCCGCACCTGCTGCTTGGTCGCCGCCTGGATGGTCTACCGGTCGCGGTCCTGGATCGTCGGATTGATCTGCGGCTTGCTGGCGCTCAACCTCGGCGGGGTCTTCACCCTGGCCTATCTGCTGGTGGTCTCGATCCTGGTCAAAGGCGACATGCGCAGGCTGCTGCTGGGACGGCGCGCGGCCTAGTCCGACCAGGCTACGATCGCCTCGCCGGCGCCGCCGCCCAGCCAAACCTTGGCCGCATTGTCCATGTGGCGGCGCCAGTGCGCCTCGGCCTCGGCGCCGTCGCCGGCTTCGATCAGGGCCACCAGCTTCTCCTGCGAGCGCATGCCCGCAACGAAGCCGCGTTCGCCATTCGGCTCCGCCTTCCCAGCCGGAGGCCGGGCCACCATGGCCTGATGACGGGCGACGATGCCGCCCAGCACGCTCGAGAGCAAAATGAGCGTGCCGTTGCCGGTCAGCCCGATCAGGGTGGTGTGGAAGTCGGCCACGGCGCGGCCGAAGTCGCCGGCGCCCCTGGCCGCCTTTTGCTCCTCGATCTTGCGGCGCAGCACCAAGGGCGCGTCGCTCGACTTGCGCTCGGCGACGAGGCGGGCGGCTGGCGGTTCGATGATGGAGCGGGCGCGGTAGACGTCGCCATAGGAGACCTGCCGAGATTGCAGGACGAAGCCGGCGTACCGCGCCACCAGTTCCGACCTCGGCTCATGCACCCGCGCCCCGCCCCGCGAGCCGCGGGCGACGCTGATCAGCTGCTCGGACTCGAGGATCCGGAAGGCCTCGCGGATGGTGGGGCGCGAGACGTTGAAGTCGCCGATGATCTTCGCCTCCGGCTGCAGCGTGTCGCCCTCCTTGAGCGCGCCGGAGGTGATCAGGCGTCGAATCTCGTCGGCGACCACCTCGGCGGTCTTGGGAATGCGGATGGGCGCGCGGCGGGACGTCCCTGCCGGGTCAGGCTCCGGGACAATTCTTTTCACACCTCCAGCGCTCACCTGCCCAAGCTCCGCGATTGCCAACGAGGCAATCGTATAGATGATTGAGTTCGTGGAGTCGCTGACGCCTTCCGAGCCGCCCGATGTTGCGGCTGGACGACGTCCGCGGCCCCCCTCATAGTGAACCAAGTTAGATGAGCTGGAAGCGTCGATGTCCTACGAAACGATCCTGTTCGAGCAGTCCGAAGACAAGGTGGCGACGGTCACCATCAATCGCCCGGACGCCATGAACTCGTTCAATCGCAAGATGTGCGAGGAGTTTCGCGAGGTCTGGGAACGGGTGCGGACCGACAGCACGATCAACGCCGTGGTGCTGCGCGCCTCGCCCGGCCGAGCCTTCTGTCCCGGCGTCGACGTGCGCGACCGCGATGGCGGCAACGTGCTGATGTACGACGACATCTTCGCCCAGGTCGATCCAGGCGAATACCTTGGCCCGAAGCAGAACAAGCTCTGGAAGCCGGTGATCGCCGCTGTGCACGGCATGTGCGCTGGCGGGGCCTTCTACTGGATCAACGAGTCGGACATCGTGATCTGTTCGCAGGAGGCGGAGTTCTTCGACCCGCACGTCACCTACGGCATGGTGGCGGCGCTGGAGCCGATCGGCCTGCGTCAGCGGATCCCGCTGGCGGAGGTGCTGCGGATGGCCATCCTGGGCAACGACGAGCGGATCGGCGCCCAGACGGCGTTGCGCATCTCGCTGGTCAGCGAAGTCGTGGCCCGCGACGCCCTGTGGGATCGCGCCCATGCGCTCGCCGCCAAGGTCGCGGCCAAGCCCACCAGCGCGGTGCAGGGCACGCTGCGGGCCATCTGGGAGTCCCTGGATGTGGGCCGCCAGGCGGCGCTCGACATGGGCCTGAAGTACTGTCTGCTGGGCAATCCCTACGGGACGAAGGAAGTCAGCCGCGACGCCATCATGGCCTCGGCCAAGTCGTTCGAGGTGCGGTGATTTCGGGCCGCTTGCTTTTGCGGCAGCTGCGGGCGCCGGTCGGGGTCAGCCGCCCGCGAATACGAAGTCTTCGATCAGGCGCACGAGCGCCTGGGGCTGATCGCTTTGCACCGCGTGACCGGCGCCAGCCACGACCTCGACCCGCAACGACGGGATGCGACGGCGCATCTCGGCCTGGTCGGCCTCGGCGACGAACTTCGAGTCCCCGCCCAGAACCAGCATGGCGGGTTGCCTGATGCGCGAGACATCGTCCCAGAGCCGGGTGAAATCCATGCCCGGGCGAGGACCGCCGAAGAGGTCGTAGCGCCAGCCCCAACGGCCGTCGGGCGCCCGCCGGGCGTTGTGGCGGACGCCTCGGCGCACCGACTCGGGCGAGCGATTGGGGCTGAGCGCGATGGCCGCCTCGGCCATGGCTTCCAGGCTGTCGTAGGTTGGCGGCCCGGCGATCAGCGCCACCGCGCCGCGGTCGGCGCGGGTCATCTGCCGCGTCGGATCGTTCACCTGCGGCGAGACATCGACGATGACCGCCTTTCTGACCAGATCGGGCCGCTCCGCCGCGAGGCGGATGTTGGTCGCGCCGCCCAGCGACATGCCGATCACGGCCGCGGCCTGCGGCGCCAGCGTCGGCAGCGCCGCGCCGAGCGCCTCGGCGTTCTTCCAGGGGCTGTAGTCGCGATCCTCGCGCCAGGAAGAACGGCCGTGGCCGGGCAGGTCGATGGCCAGAGTCGGGCGGCCGAGCGCCAGCGCGACGGTGTCCCAGGTGTGGGCGTTCTGGCCGCCGCCGTGCAGGAACACGAGTTCCGGCGTCGCCGCGCCCCATTTCAGATAGCTGAGCGACTGGCCGGGCCCGACCTCGAACGCGCCGCGGGAGATCACGGGCGACGACGTCCATGGCAGGCCATATTCGGCGGCCGTGGCCTCGAGGAAGCCGAACTCTTCGTAGTCGTCGTCGGCCGCCAAGGTCGCCTCTCCCATGTCTCGTCGCCGCGCCGAGCCTAGGCCGTCACCGTTGCGGGCTCCATGTCCAGCAGCAACCGGGTGATGTTCATCACCGTGCCGCCGCGCATGGCGGGCTTGTCGTCGGGCGCGAGCGAAAAGCGGCCGACGTGGTCGAACCAGGTCTCGTACATGACCCGCAGCTCCAACCGGGCCAGATACATGCCAAGGCAGATGTGGTGGCCGCCGCCGAACGCCATGTGGCGCGGTCCCTCGGTCTCGGCGCCGGGATCGTTGCTGCCGCCCCAGAGCACGCACCAGACCAGTTCGCCCGCCTTGACCGACGCGCCGCCCAGCTCGGTATCGCGCTTCACCAGGCGGTTGGTGTTGACGAAGGTATAGCGCCGCAGCAGCCGCTCCACCGTGTCCGGGATCAGGCTTCGGTCGCGCCGCAACGCCTCCTGCAGCTCGGGATCGGCCGCGATGTGGCGCATGCCGTAGGTCATGGCGTTCACCACCGTGTCGAGACCGGCGAGGAACAGCAGGAAGCAGATCGACATCAGCTCCGGCTGGGTCAGCGGCCGCCCGTCCATCGTCTCGGTCAGCAGTCGGCTGACGAAGTCGTCCCGGGGCTCGCGCCGGCGCTCTTCGATCAGCCCGGCCAGGATGCCCATGATCTTGCCGTGCACGCCCATGCGCTCGGACATGTCCTCGCCCGGCTCGGGCGGCGTCAGCGCCATCAGCACCAGGTGGCGGAACTCGTCGAACCGCTCCAGCGGCAGGCCCATCATCACCATGAACACCGAAAGCGGCATGGGCTCGGCCACCGACTTGACGAAGTCGCAGTGGGCGGCGCCGTCGAGTTTCGCGATCAGCCGTTCGGCCCACTCGCGCACGAACGGCTCCAGTCGCCGAACCTGCGGCGGCCCGAAGTGCTTCAGCAGCAGGACGCGCCAGGGGGCGTGGGCGGGCGGGTCGAGCGACAGCGGGATGAACCCCGGCCCCGCGCCGCCGCCGGCCAGGTGCGAGCTGGAGAAGGTCTCGGTCTCGTTGAGCACCCGCTGCAGCTCTTCCTGGCCGAACACGAGCCAGTGGCCGCCGTTGGCGGTGGTCCAGGCGACGCTGGGCGAGGCGTCGCGCACCTCGGCCATCCGCTTGAACACGTCGTGCTTCAGGGCCGGATCGTTGGCGATGTCGAAGTCGATCACGCGATCGGCCGACACGTGGCCCGGAACGTCAGCCATGGCTGTCTCCTCCTCTTACGAGAACGTCCCGATCTGGACGGTCTTGGGCCGCAGGAATTCGTCGATCCCCTGGCGGCCGCCTTCGCGGCCGAAGCCCGAAAGGCCCAGCCCGCCGAACGGCATGTTGGGACGGATCGTGGAGCCGCCATTGACGTAGATCCCGCCAGCCTTCAGCCGCTCGGACATGCGATGCACGCGCTGGATGTCGCGCGTCTGCAGGAACGCGGCCAGGCCGTACTGGGTGGCGTTGGCGATCTGGACGGCCTCGTCCTCGTCCTTGAACGGAATGATGCTGAGCACCGGGCCGAACACCTCGGTCTGGGCAAGCTCGCTGGTGTTGTCGACGTCGGCGAACACCGTGGGCTGGATGTAGAAGCCGTCTTTCAGCGCGCCGCCGGCGCGCTCGCCGCCGCAGACCAGCCGCCCCGCGCCGTCGGACTTGGCTCGCTCGATCATGCCGACGATGCGGTTGGCGGCGGTTTCGGTGACCACCGGCCCCATGGCCGTCTGCGGGTCCATCGGGTCGCCGAGCTTCAGCGAGCTCGCGATGGCGCCGGCCATCTCGACGGCCTGCTTGTAGATGCTCTGGTGCACCAGCAGCCGGCTCGGCAAGGCGCAGCCCTGGCCGCTCAGCACCTGCAGCGGGAAGGTGGCGGAGAAGGCGAGAGCGGTCTCCAGATTGGCGTCGGGAAAGACGATGTTGGCCGACTTGCCGCCCAGTTCGTGCAGCGACGGCTTCAGGTTCTCCGCGCAGAGCGCCATGATCCGCTTGGCCGCGGTCGGGCCGCCGGTGAAGCTGATCTTCTCCACCTTGGGATGGCGCACCAGCGCCTCGCCGGCCTCGATGCCGCCGGGCAGGATGTTGACCACGCCGTCCGGAATGCCGGCCTGGCGCACCAGCTCGCCGAACAGGTCGGCGGCGAAGGGCGTGAGCTCCGACGGTTTGATCACCACGGTGTTGCCGGCCGCCAGGGCCGGCGAGACCTTCATCCCGATCGAGATCATCGGGCCGTTCCAGGTGATGATGATGCCGATCACGCCGATCGGCTCGGCCAGGGAGTAGGCGAACTCGCCGTCGCGTTGGAACGTCGAGCCGACCGCGCCGTCGAGCTTGTCCGCCCATCCAGCGTAGTAGCGGGTCCAGAGGCCGAACAGCATCGGGCCGCCGCCGCCCATCGCCAGCGGGGTGCCGTTGTCGAGCGAGCCTCGCCGCGCGAACTCGGCCGCGTTGGCCTGCACCAGGTCGGCCAGCTTCAGCAGCGCATCGCGGCGCTGGGGGCCGGGCCATTTGCGCCAGACCTCAAAAGCGGCCGCGGCCGCTTCGACCGCGTCATTGACCTCCGAGACGCCCGCCAGGGGCACCTCGGCCTGAACACGCCCGTTGGCGGGGTTCACGTGGCGATAGACGCCGCCGGAGCCTTCGCTCAGCAGCTTTTCGCCGATCCGCAGCGACACCTTGGGGACCGAAGTCCCGCCTTCCCCGTCCATCGTCGTCTCCCTCATCTCCGTTTTGCGAGCGCATTCACAAACAGATTGTATGTGAAATCTTCTTGCGACCGAGCCTCGGCAGCGTCAAGGCGAATCCTGGTTCACCGCCACCGATGTGGCGATGGTGACGGCATCGTGAGATACAGTCTGCATGTTGGCCGAGAAGCGCGAGGGCAGGGGACAGGGCGGACGGAAAAACCCGTCCGGCGTCCGCCTGGTCAGAGCGGCGGCGACCCGGGCGGCGTTGATCGCGGCGGCGCGCCACCGCTTCGCCCAGGCCGGCTACCACGCGACCGGCACCAACGATCTCGTCGCGCTTGCCGGCGTGACGCGCGGCGCGCTCTACCACCATTTTCGCGACAAGGAGCAACTGTTCGAGGCGGTGTTTCGCCAGGTCGCGGAAGAGCTTTCTGCGGCGGCGGGCGAAGCGGTTCGACCGCTGGCGGATGAGCCATGGCGCCAGCTCCAGGAGGGACTGCAGGCCTATCTGCGCCTCGTGGCCGCCAACAAGGAGGCGCAGCGCGTGCTGCTGCTGGACGGTCCTGCCGTGTTCGGTTGGGCGCGCTGGCGCGAGCTGCAGTCCGAATACACCTTCGGCCACCTGGTGCTGATGCTGGAGCGGCTGATCGATCTCGGCCTGATCGAACGCCGTCCGCCCAGGCCGTTGGCCCAGCTGATGTTGGCTGCCCTCTATGATGCGGCCATGTCGATCGCCCACGCCGCCCAGCCCGAGACGGCGCGAGCCGAGGCCGGCGAGGCGCTGAGCGCGCTGGTCCGCGGGCTGCGCCTGGGCGATCAAGGCGCGAGCGCCGCCGCGGCGTCCGCGTCCGTGGAGCGGGCGGTCAGGTAGAAGCAGATGGCCGACAACGTCATGGCGGCGGGCACCACCGACAGCAGGGTGTAGCGAACGGCGAACTGGCCGTAGCTGTGGTTCAGCGCATCGTTCAGCGCGCCGACCAGCACGGGCCCAAGGCCGCCCAGCACCGAGAGCACCAGACCCATGGCCGCCGTGGCGAGACCTCGCAGGGAGTGCGGGATCAGTCCCAGGCCCGCGGCCATCGAGACGGAGGTCACACCGCCGGCCACGAGGCCGTAGACGCCGAGGCCCGCCACCGACAGTCCGGCGTTGGGCGTGAGCAGGGTGAACAGCACCGCCGGGACGCCGATCGCGCAGCAGGCGGCGCAATAGTACGAGCGCCACCGCTCGCCGCGCCGCGCCAGCCGGTCGCTGACGAAACCGCCGATCAGGCTGGCGGAGATGGCGCCGATGCCGATGCCCAGGCCGTAGCCGGCGCCGGCCTCGGTCGCAGTCATGTGGTGAACCCGCATGAAGAAGGGCGTCAGCCACTGCAGCCAGGAGCCGAAGGCGATGCCGATGAAGAGGTTGGCCGCCATCAGCCGGCGGATCGATCGGATGGCGAAGAGGCGCCGCACCCCAACCCAGAGCGGAAGCTGGGTTGGCGCGCCGATCGCGCCGTCCGCCGCGCCGCGCAGCGGTTCGCGCAGGGTGAAGAATACCAGGGCGGCGACCAGCAGTCCCGGTGCGCCCAGGACGAAGAAGGCCGAGCGCCAGCCGTAGCGGTCGCTCATGTAGCCGGCGATGGCCCCGCCCAGGCCGATCCCGAAGGCCGTGCCGACGGTGATCCAGCCCGAGGCCATGCCGCGGCTGCGCCGGGGATAGGTGTCGCCGAGCATGGAGGCGATGGCGGGACCCTGCGCGGCCTCGCCGATCGCGAGGCCGGCGCGCGCGATGACCAGCTGCAGGTAGGAGGCCGCGACACCGGTGACGGCGGTCATCACGCTCCAGAAACCCACCGCGAGGGCGATGATGTTGCGCCGGTTTCCCTTGTCGGCCAGACGCGCGAAAGGGATGGCGGCGACGGCCCCGGCGATGGTGAACGCCAGTCCCCCGAGCGCGCCCATGGCCGAGTCGCTGGCGTGGACGCTGTGTTTGATCGGGTCGAGCAGCACCGCCAGGATATTCCGGTCCGCGTTCGCCAGCATGTAGACGAGCGCGAAGACGATGGTCGCATAGGCGTTGAAGCGGCCGCCCGGCGCGACGGACGCCGCGGTGTCATTCGCAGCCACCGTTGGCTGCGAGGGAAGCTCGCCATCGAGGATTTCGGCCATCAGACGGGCGCCCGAGAGGGTCGTCCGTCTTCGAGGCCAGACTGCGCATCCACGATCGATCCTCCCATTGCCGCCTCTTGATCGGGCGTGGAGAGACCTGTCTCACCTATTTAGATAAGTTGTCAATTTGGCGACGCGGCGCTCAGCTCGAGAATCTACGACCTTGCGCGCCGGGCCGGCGGGTCTAAATTGACAGTGTATCAAATCGTGGGCCGGCGGCCGCGGCTGGAGCCGAAATGAGTGACATTCTGTTTCCAGCGGCGCCGCAAAACTCCGCGGGGCCGTCGCCGCGGCGACGACCGGGCTCGATCCGCCGCACCTCGACCATCGACACCCAATGGCCCGACGGCCGGGCGGGCCATCTGCATATGGTCGGCCGCGCGCGGGACGCCGTGACTTCCGCCAGTGGCGGTCCGCCCATCGTCTGCGCCGAAGACGAATTCCGCGCCCAGCTGCAGTGGGATCGCACCATCGTCAGTATCGAGGCGACGCCGGTGCGTCCGGCGATCGGCCAGCTGGTGGGATCGCGCGGCGGCGGGCATCTGCGCAAGGCGCTGGACGAGGTGTTTCCCGAGGAGCGCCTCGGCGCGACGCCGCTGCACCTGATCCTGGACGACCTCTCGGGGGCCAGCCTCGTCGCCGGGTGGGCCTGGTCCCGTTGGACGACCGAGTGGCAGCGCAGCATCGTGGTCGCGCAGGGTGGGCCGCGCCCGCAGGGTCGCAACATGGAAGGCGTCTGCTCGGGCTTCCGGCCCGGGTCGTCGGCGCTCAATCCAGACGGCACACCGTCGCCCAGTCAGAGTTCGGCGCCGGTGGAGGATCTGCGCAACCCCGTCGACCCCGAGGGCTGGCACTGCTTCACCGACCAGACCGGCGTCGTCGGCATGCGCCGCGCGCGCCGGATCGATGTCTGGATCGACGACCTGATCCGCATCGATTCCGCCTTCCAGGACAGCGCCACCGATCCCCAGGGCGGCCGCACGGCGGTGCACGAATACCGGCTCGCGGCGACCGCGGATCCGGACACGCTGAAACTGCTGAGCGTCGAGGCGGACCCGCGCGTGCTGCCGTATCGCGAATGCCCGACGGCGGCCGGCAACGTATCCCGGCTCGTCGGATCGCAGCTGCCGGCGTTGCGCGAGAAGGTGCTGCAGGACCTGCGCGGCACGCTCGGCTGCACCCACCTGAACGACGCCCTCAGGGCGCTCGCCGAAGTCCCGCGCCTGGTGCAGCGGGTCAACGACGCCAAGGCGCCTGTCTGAGGTCAGGCGGATTTTCCAGCTGACGCACCTAGTTCAACAGGATATAGGTTATCAATTCCGTCCGCGCTGAGCGACGCTCCTTGCGGTCGAGATTCGGAGACGAGACGCATGTCGAGGTTCATCTTCAGCGCCGACGGGCATATCGCCGAGCCGTCCAATCTCTTCGTCGAAGGTCTGCCGCCGTCCCTGCGCGACTACGGCATGCATGCCGAGGTGCGCGACGGTTACCGCTTCATGATGGCGGGCCAGAAGGTGCTCAGCAAAATGAACATCAACAAGCCGCCGCCGGTCCAGGACCCGAACGTCGAGCAGTTCGGTCGCGGCAACCGGCTCGGCATCAAGGAAATCCCGGGACGCCTGATCGACATGGAGTCAGAAGGCATCGACGCCGAGATCGTGTTCCCGAGCCAGGGCCTGTTCGTTTCGCTGATCGAGAATGCAGAGGCGGAACTCGCCAGCTGTCAGCTCTACAACGACTGGAATGCCAAGTTCTTCTCCGAGCACCTCAACATCTTCGTGCGCTGCGGCATCCTGCCCGTCCACGACTTCAGGAACACCGTCGCCGAGATCAAGCGGCTGGCGGCCCTGGGGTTCACCGCGGCGATGCTGCCCAGCCTGATCGAGGCCAACTCCGGCATCCCGTTCTACAACGACGAGGCCTGGGACCCGGTGTTCGAGGCCGGCCAGGCGGCGGGCATGGTGTTCGTGCTGCACACCGGCACCGGCCGCGAGGACGTCCGGGCCCACAAGGGTCCCGGCGGCGCGATCATCAACTACACGATCCAGATGTGTGACGGCATGCACTCGGTGATGCACCTGGTGGCCGGCGGCGTGCTCGACCGCTTTCCTGGCGCGAAGGTCGCCTGCATCGAGTCGGGCGCGAGCTGGCTGGCGGCGCTCGCCGAGCGGATGGACGAGGTCTACGAGGCCCACCACATGTTCGTGAAGCCGAAGCTGTCGCTGACGCCGCGCGAGATCATCGCCCGGCAGGTGGCCTGCTCGTTCCAATATGACCGGGCGTGCATCATGTCCCGCTCGGTGACTGGCCCGCAGGCGATCATGTGGGGCGCGGACTATCCACACCATGAAGGCACCTTCGGCCGCACCCGCGAGGTCATCGCCCACCTCTTCGACGACATCGACATCAGCGAAGACGACAAGGCGAACATCCTGGGCGCCAACGCCGCGCGGCTCTTCCGGCTGCCGCGGCCGGAGTTCGCCAAGGCCGCCTGAGGCGGTGGTCGCTGGACTTCAACGCCTGAACGGCCGCGCCACCCGACGACGGCCGAACGCATAAGACGAGGAAACCAACGTGAGCGACGGCGAAGTCAGCACGGACGCGCCCAGCGCCGACGCGCTTGGGGGGCTCAAGGTCCTCAATCTCTCCCACAATTTCGGCGGGGCCTTCGTCGGCCAGTTCTTCGCCGACCACGGCGCCGAGGTGGTGCTGGTCGAGCCGCCGGGCGGCAGTCCGCTGCGCAAGGCCGCCGCCTGGCCGCTGTGGTCGCGGGGCTCGAAGAGCCTCGAGGCGACGCTCGGCGATCCCGCCGTCCACGCGCTGGCGCGGCAGGCCGACGTGCTGATCGACACCTTCCGGCCCGGCGTGCTCGAGCGTCACGGGCTGGGCCATGAGCATCTCGCCAAGGACAACCCGCGGCTTGTCACCGCGTCGATCAGCGCGTTCGGGCGTGAGGGGCCGCTCGCCCAAATTCCGGGCTACGAAGGCGTGGTGATGGCCAAGATCGGCGGCTACGCCCAGTTCGCCGCGATCACCAACCGCGCCGGACCCGGCTTCGCCACGGTCCCATACTGCACCGCCAGCGCGGCCGAACTGGCCATCGCCGGCGCCCTGGTCGCTCTCTACGAACGTGAAACCAGCGGCGTCGGCCAGCGGGTCGATACGACGCTGGTGCAGGCGATCGCGGCCCACGACACCTGGAACTGGATGATCGCGTTCTGGGCCGCGAAGTTCCCGGAGGCGTTCCAGGCCGCGCCGGTGGTCAGCGCAGCGCGCCGCATCCCCAACAGCTGGCTCAGCTACGCCCTGCTGCAGGGCCTGACCAAGGACGGGCGCTGGCTGCAGTTTTCCCAGGCCACGCCGAAGCTATTCCAGGCCTTCCTCGTCGCCACCGGGCTCGATGAGCCTGGCTGGAACGAGGCCTGGCAGGACGAGGATCTCGACCGTCGCGAGGCGTTCTGGGATCGCCTGCTGGGCGCGGTGCGTTCGAAGACGGCGGCCGAGTGGCGGGCGACGTTCGACGAGCATCCGAACGTCTTCGCCGAGATTTTTCGCTCCGGTACGGAGCTGCTCGATCACCCGCAGATGCGGTTCGACGACCAGGTCGCCACGACCGAGATCGCCGGTCTCGGCAAGGTCAGGTCGCCCAAGCCGTTCGTCCGGCTCGATAAGACGCCCGGCTCGGGCGTCCGGCCCGTGCCGGCTCTGAACGCGCATGCGAGCGAGCTGCGCACGCGATCTGCCCGGCCAGCCGCAAGCCCCGCGCGCGGCGATGGCCCATCCGGTCTGCCGCTCGACGGCGTGACGATCGTCGAGCTTGGCGGATTCTACGCCGCGCCGTTCGGGCTGACGGTGCTGACCGACCTCGGGGCGCGGGTGATCAAGGTCGAACCGCCCGAGGGCGACACCATCCGCTACCAGATCGGCTTCCCGGAGATCGGCGGCGTGAAGGTCACGCAGGGCAAGGAGAGCCTCGCACTCAACGCCGGATCGCCCGAGGGCCACGAGATCTTGGTGAAGCTGCTGGCGAAGGCCGATCTGGTGCTGCACAGCTTCCGCTCGGGGGTCGCCAAGCGGCTCGGCGTCGACGAGGCGTCGGTGCGGGCGATCAATCCGGACATCATCTACCACGAGGCGCCGGGTTTCGGGGTCGGCGGCCCCTATGGGCATCGACCCGCCTATGCGCCCACAATCGGGGCCGGTTCCGGCATGGCGCGCCGCAACGTCGCCGCCGCGGTCCCGGAAGGTCCAGAACTCACCCTAGAGCAGGTCAAGGACAATGCGATCCGCATGGGCGCGGCCAGCATGACGCTCGGCCACGCGGATGGCTTCTCGGCGCTCGGGGTCGCCTGCGGGCATGTGCTGGGGCTGCTCGCCCGCAAGCGTGGCCTGGGCGGACAGCGGGTCGTCACCACCATGCTGTTCACCATGGCCCAGGTGCTGTCGGAGGACATGATCGAATACGAGGGCCGCCCGCCGGCGCCCACCGCGGACGCCGATCTGCACGGCTTCGGTCCGCTCTACCGGCTCTACGAGGCCGCCGACGGCTGGGTCTTCCTGGCCGCGCCCTCGCAACGCGAATGGACCAAGCTCGCGGCGGCGGTCCCTGGCGAGGGCCTGGACGATGCACGGTTCGCGACGCCTGAAGCGCGCGCCGAGCATGCGCAGGCGCTGGTCGACCGGCTGGCGGGCGTGCTTCGCACACGGCCCGCCGCGGCGTGGGAGGCGCTGCTCGTCGAGGCGGGCGTCGCCTGCGTCGAGGTCGACCCCGGTCCGTCGCACAACACGCTGATGGACCCCGGCGGGCTCGCTCATCGGCTCGGGATGACCACGCAGGTCGAGCACCCGCTTTTCGGCGAGCACCCGCGGCTCAAGGCGGTGGTGAATTTCTCGCGCTCGGCGACGCGGGCAGGCCGCGGGGTCCTGGTCGGCGAGCAATCCGAGGCTGTCCTCGGCGAGCTCGGCTACAGCGCCGATCAGATCAACGTGCTCGTCGAGAGCGGTGTCGTGCGCAAGAGCTGAAACGCGTGGACAGCGGACGCCAGGCTAAATTATATAACTTATCAAATTTGGTGCGGAGGGACGTGCAGTCGTGAGCCTCAAGGACCAGACCTGCGTGGTCGGCGTCGGCGCGACGCCCTACTACCGAAGGGGCGAGTCGGTCCCCGAGACCGAAACCTCCATGGCCTGCACGGCCATCCTCGCGGCCCTGGATGACGCCGGCCTCACGATCAAGGATTTGGACGGCTTCGCCATCTATTCCAGCTCGTGCGACCCGGCGACCGTGGGCGCGATCCTCGGCGTTCCGGAGATCCGCTTCGCGGCGACCCTGACCTCAGGCGGCGGTGGCGCGGCGGGCTCGCTCGGGCTGGCGGCCGCGGCGATCACGTCGGGCCAGGCCGAGGTGGTGGTCTCGCTGATGACCCTGCAGCAGGCGAAGCGCCGGCTGGGCGGCACGCAGGTGCAAGGCGGCGGCGGTGGCGGGGGAGGGGGCGGCAGTCCCTACGGCGCCGGCGGCGTTCCGCCGACCATGGCCTACACCGCTCACGCGGGCCTGCTCTCGCCAGGTCATAGCTTTTCGCTCCTCACCCAGCGCCACATGCACCTCTACGGCACCCGCCGCGAGGCGCTCGCCGAGGTTTGCATCTCGACGCGTCAGAACGCCATCAACCGTCCGACGTCGCTGAACCGGACGCCTTTGACGTTGGAGCAGTATTTCAACGCGCGGATGATCTCCGACCCGCTCTGCCTCTACGACTACACGATGGAGAGCGACGGCGCGGTCGCCGTGATCACGACGTCGGAAGCGCGGGCGAAAGACCTGAAGCAGAAGCCGGTCTACATCATGGCGTCGGCCAACGGTGGCATGGGCCGCTGGGGGACGGCCATTTTCAACTACTTCCAGATGCCGGACGAGTATTTCGCCTCGTCGGGACACCGGCCGGTCGCCAAGCGCGTGTTCGAGATGGCCGGGATCGCGCCGAAGGACATCGATGTGGCCCTGCTCTACGACCACTTCGCGCCGATGGTGATCATGCAGCTCGAAGACTACGGCTTCTGCGGCGTCGGCGAGGGCGGCCCCTTCGTCGAGAGCGGGGCGATCCGCTTCGACGGCGGCTCAATCCCGGTGAACACCCACGGCGGCAATCTCTCCGAGGCCTACATCATCGGCATGACTCACATCCGCGAGGCGGTCGAGCAGATGCGCGGAACCGCGATCAACCAGGTCAAGGACGCCGAGTTCGCGCTCGTCACCGGCGGCCCGGCGGGCCTGCCGGTCAGCGGCAGCATCCTGAGGAGAGCATAATGAGCGACGTGACGATCCGGCAAGGCGTCTTCCCAGTTCCGATCCAGGATCCGTATGCGGACGATTCCACCCAGCCGTTCTGGGATGCGGCGCTGCGCGGCAAGCTGGCCGCGGCCAAGTGCGACAAGTGCGGCACGGCGCAGCTGACTCGCCCGCCCTATTGCTTCGTCTGCCAGAGCCGCGACTTCACTTGGCGCGATCTGCCGGGCACGGGCACGATCTACACCTACACGGTCGTGCGCCATCCGCTGCGCCCGCAACTGCAGGAAGCCGTTCCCTATGTGGGCGCGGTGATCGAACTCGACGGCACCCAGGGCGCCGGCGCCCGGATCATGGCCAACGTGATCGACTGCGATCCGGAACTCGTCCGCATCGGCGATCGGGTGAAGGTGGAATTCGAGCCGGTCAGCGAGACGCTGGCGGTCCCGAGGTTCCGGCTCATCTGAGGCGCCGTCGGCCGCCGCGCGCTTCAGCCCCGCTTTACCCGCGGATAGGACGGCGCGATGCCGCCCTGATTTTCGCCCCAGCCCTCGACGCCGTTCCACTTCCAGAGGAAGAGACCAGTGGAAGTGCCGTGGTTGCTCTGCTGCTCGCCGACCGCCTCGATGCGGCGGCCGAGCCCGTCCTCGCCCTCGAACTCGATCCGCCAGATCCAGCCCGTCTCCGGGTCGACCAGGCAGCGGCGCTCGCCCTTGACGATGTGAGCCCAGACGCCGTCGCGCACCAGATAGCCCGAGGTGAGGAAGTCGCCGCGCGCTTCCTCGCCCTGGATGGTCAGGGTGTAGGCGAGGAAGCTCTCCCTGGCCGACGCGGTGCCGAAGATGTAGCCGATGTTGTAGGGCTTGCGCAGCGGCCGGGAGACGTCGCTCGGACCGTCGGCGCTGGGCTCGGCCAGCTTCTGCGGCTCGCGGCCGCCGTCCGTGCGCTGAGATTCCCGCGCCTGGCGGGGCGGCCGGGCGCTCCAGGAGCGGTCTCGCACCGAGAGGCAGTCGATGGCGATGGCCTCGCCGTTGAGCACGATCTCGCCGGTCACCTGCATCGGCTGGTCGAAGTGGCGCCCGCGCCAGAACGGCGCAACCCCCGCCGGATGCGGATTTGGCGCGATCAGACCCTCGAAGACCAGGTCCGACTGGAACTTGCCCGGGTCGGAATAGGTCATGTGATATTTCATGTTGGGGACGAGCTGGCGGATGCGGTTGCCGTTCGGCAGGGCGATGTCACGCAGGTCGCGCGGCCCCGCGGGCATGGCGAGCCCCTGCTCGGAACGCTGATAGAGCGCCGGCGCGTCGGAGGCGTCCCAGACCCAGGCGCCGCCGTTGTTGAGCCCGTGCTCGCCCTGGTTCTTCAAGATCTGGTTGTAGAACCAGCCGCCCATCTTGCGCTCAGGCACGTTGAAGCTGGTCCAGAAGGTCTCCGTCCACCAAGGGTGGTCCGAGCCCTCGAAGTCGTCGTGGAAGCCGTCGTCCGACGGCGTGATGGTCCAGCCCGAGATCGTATCGACGTTCGCCAAGAGTATCGCCTTTCCTGATCAGGTCAGCGCCGGCCAGGCGCGATGGAACAGCCGCCCCGAGGCCTCGCGCATCATGTGGTCGTCCCGGACCATCCGGTTCCAGTGGTAGAGAAAATAGCCCTCGAAGCTGACCCTGCCCTCGCGGGCGGCTTCGGCGAGCGCCGGGCGGCCTTCGTCCAGCGCCGAGACCGTCCGACCCAGCAGGCGTGACATGTCGGCCAGCTCCCCGCGCTCGAACAGCGCGTAGTTGCGGTCGATTTCCTTCAGGTATTTCACCTGCCGCGCGACGCCCTTGGCCAGGCGGGAGGCCTTCGCGTCGGCGATCAGCGGGACCATGGTCTGAAGCTGCCCCAGCACCGTGTCGTAGAGGCCGGCGTGCTCATGCGGCGGCGCCTCGTGCGCCACATGACGGGTGGGCAGCTCGACGCCGAGCGCCATCCCCAGCGCCTGCAGCCGCATGCGCCGGTGCAGCATGGACATCACCATCTGGCTGCCGTCGGCGACGCGATCGTTCTGCGCCGCGTCGGCGCCGGCCCGCCCGCGCCGGACGGCCGCCTGGCCCATGTCGGCGAGCCCGAACCATGGCCCAAGCCGCGCGCAGGCGTTCACCCGGTAGTAGTAAACCCGGCCTGGATCGACCGTGATGCCGGAGAGGTTTTCGTATTCGCGCAGGCGTTCCGGAAAGTCCGGGAAACCGTGCTGGGTGACGCGCCAGGAGAGCCAGGCGATGTCGTCCATGGGATCGCCGATGTGGGCCAGCTCCCAGTCCACCACCCCCAGGACTTCATCGCCGGCGTAGAGGAAATTGCCGGGGCCGGTGTCGCCCTGGCAGAGCACCGCCGGACCGTCGTAGTCGGGGATCTCGCGCTCCAGGTAGTCGAGCGTGGTGCGCGACAGGGCGTCGATCGGCGCGGTCCGGTCCGCTTCCTCGAAGAGCGCGCGGATTCCCTTCAGCTGCGCGGCCTGGTGGGCGCGGGCGCTCATGATCGGCTGAAAACTCGGCAGGTTCAGCGCGGCGGCCGGCGTCGAGTGCCACCGGGCCAATTGGCGGATGTAGTCCTGGGCGATCTTCACCCGCTGGTCGGCCTCCGGCGGCTCCTGAAACCAGACGCCCCCGTCGAGGCGCTGCATCAGGACCACGTTGAACGCGTCCGAGACCGCCCAGACGTGCGCGACCTTGACCCCGATGGCTTCGACCGCGCGCGAAACCTCCGCCTCGCGGGCCAGCGGCATGAAGGAGCCTTCGCCGGGCTTGCGGCCGCGCTGGAGGAAGAGCGCCAGTGGCCGGCCGGCCTTGATGACGTCGATCCGATAGCCCAGGCGGCCGCCCGAGCTGACCAGCCGCGCCTCGGTCACCTCGCCGCCCGTCACCTTGGCGATCCAGGCCACGATTTCAGGCTCCAGATCCGCCATGTGCTGCTCCTCAAGCGTGTCCGACGACGCCCCTGGCCGGGACGCGCGACGGGCGCACTGATCCACAAATGTCGTTCGAATAGCAAACGTAGTTATATAACTCGGCCTGCTCCAGACGCGATGCGTTTTCGGTTGCCGGCGGCACAAAAATGATAGACCGTCAATTCGGCCGGCTCTCGCCGAAAGAGCATGGGAGGTAAGCGACGATGCAAGAGACGCACACGCTCGAGCAGGACAAGGCGCGCGCCAGGCGGAAGATCTGGGCCCACTCGGGAGACTCGCACTTCATCGAGCCGAAGGGCCTCTGGAACGACATCCTGCCCAAGGCGCTGGCCGACCGCATGCCGCAGATCGAGGAGGTCGAAATGGATGGGCGGCCGATGGAGCGCATCCAGGTCGACGGACAGGTCTTCCACTTCCCGATCCCGAAGGTCGCCCAGAAGCGGACCGACGGGAAGAAGTCGATGGCTGAACTCAGCCATGCCGCCGAAGGCGCGCGCAACCTCGGCGCCCGCATCGCCGACCTCGACCAGGAGGGCATCTGGGGCGAGGTGGTCTATTCCTCAGCCGGGCTCTGGGAAGGCATGATCCAGGATCGCGAGCTGATCCGCCGCGCCGCCGCCGCCGAGAACGCGTGGAAGGTGCGCGAGGTGCAGGGCGTCGCCAAGGACCGGCTGATCGCGGTCGCCTCCCTGCCGATGCGCGACATCGACGACACGGTCGCTGAGGTGAAACACGCGGCCGAGATCGGCATGTACGCCGTCTCGATGCCATCGCCGGCGTTGCCGAATTCCCGCACCTATGACACCTCGGTGCCGGCGCTGAACATGGTGTACTGGGAGCCGCTCTGGCAGGTGCTCGAGGACACCGGCCTCGTCGCCGCCTTCCACATCGGCGGCGATGCTTCGGAGCACACCATGTATTCCGGGCCGGGCGGCGCGGTGCTGAACTACACCAACTCCACCTATTCAGGGCAGCGCGCGGCGATGGTGATGACGGCCTCCGGCGCCCTCGACCGACACCCGAGATTGAAGGTCCTGGTTTCCGAGGGCGGCGCGGCCTGGGTGCCGTTCCTGGCCGACCGGATGGAGGAGGCCTATCGCCAGCACCAGATCTTCGTGCGCCCGAAGCTGAGCCGTGGCCCGAAGGAAATCCTCTACAGCCAGGTCTACTGCTCGTTCCAGCACGAGGCCTCGGCGATCCCGACGCTGACCGCGTCCGGCTACCAGAACGTCATGTTCGGCAGCGATTATCCGCATTTGGAAGGCACATTCGGCCACACCCAGGAAACGCTGCACGACCTCTTCGACGATCAGCCCGAAGCGGTGAGGCGCCGCATCACTCAGGGCAGCTTCAAGGAACTCTTCCCGCACGTGTCGTCGCCGCCCGCGAGCTGACAGCCGACGACCGTCGTCCCGTTTGCTACCTAATGCCGGGACTGATTGGCTGGGGAACTAGGACTCGAACCTAGAATGACGGTACCAAAAACCGCAGTGTTACCATTACACCATTCCCCAGCAGGAACGGGCGCGCCGCGAGGGGCGGCCGGCAGGGTGGCGGAGATAGCTCAGGAGATTGCCGGGCGCAACGGCGCGCAGGGCGCTTACGACGCGCTTACGGACGGTTGCCGCTCCCGGACGCCTCCTCTATATAGCGCCCTCCCAATTTCGGAGTGTGGCTCAGTCTGGTAGAGCACCGCGTTCGGGACGCGGGGGTCGCAGGTTCGAATCCTGCCACTCCGACCAATTGGGGGAAGGCCGGCATGGACGCATCGGCGCGGATCGAGGCGGCGCTGGCCAAGGCGGTCGCGGGCGGATTGCCGGGCGTGGCCGCCGCGGCGCTGCTGGCGGACGGAACCACCGTCGAAGCGGCGGCCGGCGTGCGCGGGATGGACAATGCCGCCGCGATGACGCCCGACACCGTGTTCTGGATCGCCTCGTTCACCAAGGCGCTGACGACAGTCGCCGTGTTGCAGCTGGTCGAGGCCGGGCGGCTCGATCTGGACGAGCCGGTCGGGCGCTGGCTGCCGGGTCTGGCGGCGCCCCAGGTGCTGCGCGGCTGGGGCGCAGCCGGCGCGCCGATCCTGTCGCCGGCCGGGGCCCCGATCACCGCGCGCCATCTGCTCGCCCACACCTCCGGCCTCGCCTACGCCTTCTGCCACGAGGGCCAGGCGCGGCACGCGGCGGCCGGAGGCGCGGACCCGGTGCTGATGTTCGAGCCTGGCTCGGCCTGGACCTATGGCGTCGGGATCGATTGGGCCGGGGAGCTGGTGGCCGCGGTGAGCGGGCGCACGCTCGACATCTATCTGGCCGACGAGGTGTTCGCCCCGCTGGGCATGACCGAGACCGGCTTCGCCACCACCCCAGCGCAGGCTCGCCGCCTCGCCTCGATGCACGCCCGCGCCGAGGGCGGCGCCCTGGCGCCGATCCCGTTCCAGCTGCCACCACCGCCGAACCCGGGCATGGGCGGCGGCGGGCTCTATTCCACCGCCGGCGACTATCTGAAGTTCCTGCGCGCGATCCTGGAGGGCGGCGCGCCGATCCTCTCCGCGGCCAGCGTCGCGGCGATGGCGCGGCGCGAGTGGGAAGGCGAGGAGGTGGGCGTGCTGCCGCCCGTCATCGCCTCGCTCTGCGCCGGCTTCGATCCGTTCCCGGGCCGGCCCAAGCGCTGGGGCCTCGGCTTCGTGATCAACCCCGAGCCCGGTCCGGCGGGCCGCTCGGCCGGGTCGCTGGCGTGGGCGGGGCTGGCCAACTGCTACTACTGGGCCGACCCGGCGCGCGGCGTCGCCGGCGTGTTCCTCGCCCAGTTGCTGCCCTTCGGCGACGACGCCGCTCTGGAAGCCTTTGGCGACTTCGAGCGCGCGGTCTATAGCGCCTGATCCGCCGCTCCGTCCCAAGGCCCTGAATGAAGCAGTTCCTCCTCACCATCGCCGGCGTGTTCGTCGGGCTGGTGCTATTCATGGTCGTGGTTCCGATCGCGTTGATCGGGCTGGCGATCGGCGCCGCGTCGAAGCCGGCGCCGTTGCCGGCGCGCACCGTGCTGACGCTGGACCTGCGCAACCCGCTCACCGACCAAGAGCCGCAGGACGGCCTGGCGCTGTTCGGCGGCCGCGGGTTCTCGGTGATGGGGATCGAGGACACCCTGCGCCGCGCCGCCAAGGACAGCCGCGTCGGCGGCCTCTTCGTGCGCCTGCCGGAGGCCGGGATCACGCCCGCGGCCGCCGACGAGCTGCGGCTGGCCTTCCAGGGGTTCCGCGCCTCGGGCAAGCCGATCCTGGCCTACAGCCAGGGCATCTATCCGGAGGGCGTCGCCACCGCGACCTATGAGCTCGGCGCGGCCAGCGGCGACATGTGGATGCAGCCCTCGGCCTCGTTCCAGGCGGTGGGGCTGGCGCAGGAAGACATCTTCTTCAAGGACTTCTTCGACCGCTACGGGATCGTTCCCAACTTCCAGCAGCGCTACCAGTACAAGAACGCGATCAACGGCTATCTCTACAACGACTATACCGCTGCGCACCGCGAGGCGGAGCTGTCGTGGATGGGTTCGGTCTATGCGACCGGACTGGCGGCGGCGGCCACGGACCGCAAGATGGCGCCCGACGCGCTGAAGGCGCTGATCGAGGCCGGTCCCTATTCGGCCGAGGACGCCAAGGCCAAGGGGCTGATCAACAACGTCGGCGAGGAGAAGGAGGCCGAGACCGCGATCCTCAAGGCCGCCGGCGACGGCGCCAGGCTGACCGACTTCTCCGACTATGCGACCCGCGCCCGCGCCGGCCAGGGCGCCGACTTCTCCACCGCCCCGACCATCGCGCTGATCCAGGCGGAGGGCGACATCGTCACCGGCACGGGCGGCCACTCCAGCCCGTTCGGCGGCAGCCAGAACATCTATTCGGACGACCTCGCCAAGGCGTTCTACGACGCGATCGAGGACAAGGACGTCAAGGCGATCGTCTTCCGCCTGTCCTCGCCCGGCGGCTCCGACACCGCTTCCGAGGAGATCCTCTCGGCGGTGCGGGCGGCCAAGGCGGCCGGCAAGCCGGTGGTGGTGAGCATGGGAACCTATGGCGCGTCCGGCGGCTACTGGGTCTCGTCGGAGGCCTCGGCGATCGTCGCCGAGCCTTCGACGTTGACCGGCTCGATCGGCGTCTTCGGCGGCAAGTTCGCGCTCGGCCCGGCGCTGGCCAAGTTCGGCGTCGACATTCGGGGCTTGAAGGTCGGCGGCGACTATGCCGATGCGTTCGGGTCCGCCGCGCCGATGACGGCGACGCAGACCGCGGCGTTCAGCGCCTGGATGGACCACATCTACCAGGGCTTCATCGGCCGCGTCGCCGAGGGGCGCCACCTGCCGGTCGCCCAGGTCGAATCGATCGCCAAGGGCCACGTCTGGACCGGCGCCCAGGCCAAGACGCTGGGGCTGGTCGACGAACTGGGCGGCTTCGAGCAGGCGGTCGACCGCGCCAAGTCGCTCGCCGGCATCACCGGCGAGGCGCGCCTGAAGTCGTTCTCCTCAGCACCCAATCCGTTCGCCGAGATCGCCCGGATGTTCGGGGCCAGCGCCGACGGCGTGCGGCTGATGGCGGCCGCGGGCGAACTGGCGAGCGATCCGCAGGCGCGCGCGGTGATGGAGAGCCTGCACGAGGCGCGGCTGCGCGAAGACGGCGCGGCGGTGCTGGCGCCCACCCCG
>Ga0302324_100006049_pt1 | contig 26263 bp, 25 predicted proteins | sample Palsa_T0_1_FD_201949 | JGI IMG/M metagenome (GOLD analysis project Ga0302324, IMG submission 201949) | Peat permafrost microbial communities from Stordalen Mire near Abisko, Sweden - Palsa_T0_1 | ecosystem: Environmental > Terrestrial > Soil > Palsa > Peat permafrost | place: Sweden: Abisko... | reverse complement strand
GTCCGCCCGGGTCGGCCCTCAATCCCGCCGCCTCGATGCCGGCGATGGCACACGCCTCGTCCTTGTCGGAGGTGTCGCCGGAAATCCCGACCGCGCCGATGATGTCGCCGGCGGCGTCGCGGATCAGCACCCCGCCGGGGTTGGAGACGACGCGGCCGCCGCTCGCCGCATAAAGCGCGTTGAAGAACTGCGGCGTGTTGGCGGCGCGCTCGAACAAAGTGCGCGAGCCGAACCCCATGCCGAGCGCGCCCCATGCCTTGCCATAAGCGATATCGTAACGAAGAATCCCCGACTTGTCCTCGCGCTTGAACGCGACGAGATGGCCGCCGGCATCGAGCACGGCGACGGTCATCGGCACCAGTTTCATCTCGCGCGCCGTCTTGAGGGCGACATCGAGGATGGTGCTGGCCTGGGCGAGGGTGACGGACATGAAGGACTCCTTGAAGTGATAGCGTTTATTTGGGCGGCTTGCGGTTGCGCCAATACACCGGAAGGGCGGAGACCTCGCCGTCGCCGAGGCCGTTGCGGCTCGCCTCCTCGAAACAGGCGAGCGTTTGCGCGACCAGCGGCATCTCGACACCGCGCGCCGCACCCTCCGCCAGCATGGTACGCAGGTCCTTGGCGCTGGTGTCGAGGCTGAAGCTCACGGCCCCGGCGTCTTCGCCCCTGAGCATCTTGACCAGCGCCGGCCCACGCACCTTGAGCACGTTGGGGCCTCCCGAGGTGTCCGACAACAGGTCGATCAGGCGGGCGGGATCGATGTCCAGAGGCCGGCACAGCGCCAAGGCCTCGCCGAGCGCCTGCCAATAGACCAGCAGCGGCAGGTTGATGGTGAGCTTCATCACCGCGCCGGAGCCGACCGGACCGCAATGCTCGATCCTCCGGCACAGCAGTTCGAGCAGCGGCCGCGCCCTTGCGGCGTCGGCCGGCTCCGCGCCCATGAGGCCGATGAGCTTGCCCTGGCGCGCCGGCCCGGTGCTGCCGCCGACCGGGCATTCAACGAATGCGGCGCCCGCGGCGCGCACCTTGTCCGCGAGCGCGGTCTCGATCTGCGGCCGCACCGTGCTCATCTCGATGAACAGCTTGCCCTTGATGTCGCCCGCGAGCAGGCCTGCCGGACCGCCATAGACCCCATCGATCGCGGCGGCGTCGGTGAGAATGGTAATGACGGCGTCCACCGCGCCCGCGAGCGCGGCGGGGTTCGCCGCGGCGGCGGCGCCCGCGGCGATGAGCGGCAGGGTCTTGTCCACCGAGCGGTTCCACACCGTGACCTGGTTGCCGGTCTCGATCAGCCGATGCGCGATCGCCGCACCCATTTTGCCGAGCCCGGCCACTCCAACATGCATGCGCGTGTCTCCGGCGTTTGTCAGGCGGCGCGGACGATAGGCGATCGGCGCGCCGGTAGGAAGCCCGGTTCGGTCGTGCTGGAGCAGCGTTTCGTGGTGATGTGCGCAAAACCGTACCCGGGTCGAGCGTCAGCGAAACCCGGGGGTGGCATCGAGGGTGGTCCCGGATTTCGCTGGCGCTCAATCCGGGCTACGGTTGCTCGACGATTGGGTGTGAGTAACGGAGCAGCATGGTAATGGCGAAGCGGAGCAAGGGAACGGTCGGCGTGGTCGGCCTCGGCAACATGGGCGGCTCGTTTGCCAGGCACCTCGCGGCCGCCGGCTGGCGCGTCGTCGGCTACGACCCCGATGCCGGCCGCAAGCGGGCGGCGACCCGGGCCGGGGTCGAGATCGCGCCCGACGTGGCGACGCTCGCCGCGGCCGTCCCCGTGATCATCCTGTCGCTGCCCCATGTCGACGCGCTCGACGCGACGGTCGCCGGGATCACGAAGGACAAGCTGCCGGGCAAGACCATCATCGAAGCCAGCACCTTCGAGATCGAGGACAAGCAGCGCGCCGAACAGGCGCTGCGCAAGGCCGGCCATGTCATGCTCGACTGCCCCGTGAGCGGCACCGGAGCCCAGGCCGCGGTCAAGGACATCGTGATCTATGCGAGCGGCGACAAAAAAGCGATCGCGCGGCTCAAGCCGATGTTCGCCGCGTTCTCACGCGCCGCCTATGAGGTCGGCGCATTCGGCAATGGCAGCCGGATGAAATACATCGCCAACCTGCTCGTCACCATCAACAACGTGGCGTCGGCGGAAGCCATGGTCCTCGGCATCAAGGCCGGGCTCGACCCGCAGATGATTTATGAGCTCATCACCGCCGGAGTCGGAAGTTCCCGCGTGTTCGAGGTGCGCGGGCCGATGATGGTCAAGAACAAATATGACAACGCGAGCATGTCCATCAAACTCTACCACAAGGATATTTCGGTGATCGAACACTTCGCCGCCGGGCTCGGCGTGCCGACGCCGCTGTTTTCCGCGAGCATTCCGGTCTATTCGGAGGCGTTGGCCATGGGCTTCGGCGAACTCGACACCGCGTCGGTCTGCGCGGTGTTGGAGAAGCAGGCCGGGGCGACCCGGCGCAAGCGCGGCAAGCGGCGGTAGAACGTTTTTCGTTTTGGTTGACACGCACTTGGCTGTCATCGCCCGGCTTGACCGGGCGATCCTGTAAACACAGACCGTGAGTACTGGATTGCCCGATCAAGCCGGGCAATGACACCAACAGGTGAGAAACATCATGTCATCGGCCGAAGATTCCGGCGCGGCGAAAGCCGGCGGCACGCACCAGCCGCGCAGCGAAGTCCGCGACGGCATGCACATCGATTGGGACGTGCCGATCACCATGGATGACGGCCTGGTGCTGCGGGCCGACGTGTTCCGGCCGGTGCAACCGGGCAAATATCCGGTGATCCTGAGCTACGGCCCCTATGCCAAGGGCCTCGCCTTCCAGGAGGGCTATCCGAGCGCGTGGCAGCGCATGGCACAAAAGCACCCCGACGTCGCCGCCGGCTCTTCCAACAAGTACCAGAACTGGGAGGTCGTCGATCCCGAGAAATGGGTGCCGCACGACTACGCCTGCGTGCGCGTCGATTCCCGCGGCTGCGGCTGCTCTCCCGGCGTGATCGACCACTTCTCGCCGCGGGAGACCAAGGATTTCCATGACTGCATCGAATGGGCGGGGGTGCAGCCTTGGTCGAACGGCAAGGTCGGTCTATCCGGCATTTCCTATTACGGCATCAACCAGTGGCACGTCGCCTCGCTGGCGCCCCCGCACCTCGCTGCGATGTGCATCTGGGAAGGCGCCGCCGACTGGTATCGCGACATGACCCATCACGGCGGCATCCTGTCGACGTTCTGGAAGAACTGGTTCGACATGCAGGTCAAGACCGTGCAATACGGCGCCGGCGAGCGCGGCAAGCGCTCGCCCATCCACGGCGAGCTGGTGTGCGGGCCGGAGGTGCTGTCGGAACCGGAACTCGCGGCAAATCGCGCCGATTTCGGCAACGATATCCTCGCCCATCCCCTCGACGATGCCTATCACCGGGCGCGCTCGCCGGTGTGGTCGAAGGTCAAGGTGCCGCTGTTCTCGGCCGCCAATTGGGGCGGCCAGGGCCTGCATCCCCACGGCAATTTCGAGGGCTTTGTCCGCGCGGCATCGAAGCAGAAATGGCTCGAAGCCCATGGGATCGAGCACTGGACCCATTTCTACACCGATTACGGGCGCGAGCAGCAGCTGCGCTTCTTCGACCACTTCCTGCACGGCAAGGACAGCGGCTGGGACAAGCAGCCCAAAGTGCTGCTGCAGGTCCGCCATCCCGGCGAAAAATTCGTCGCCCGCGCCGAGAATGAATGGCCGCTCAAGCGCACGCGGTGGGCACGGTTTTACCTCAGCCCCGCCGACGGCATGTTGAGGGACGTCCGCACCGCGGACAAGGCGACGCGCAGCTTCGAGGCGATGGGCGACGGCCTCACCTTCATGACGGCGCCGATGGCGCAGGCGACCGAGATCACCGGGCCGATCGCCGCAAAGCTGTTCGTGTCGTCCTCGACCAGCGATGCCGACCTGTTCCTGGTCCTGCGCGTGTTCTCGCCGGACTTGAAGGAGGTGGTATTCCAGGGCGCCATCGATCCGCACACCCCGGTCGCGCAGGGATGGCTGCGCGCCTCCCACCGCAAGCTCGACAAGAAACTGTCGCTGCCCCATCGTCCCTGGCACAGCCACGACAAGAGCGAGCCGCTGAATCCGGGCGAGGTGGTCGAGCTCGACATCGAGATTTGGCCGACCTCGATCGTGGTGCCGCCGGGCTATCGGGTGGCGCTGACGATCCGCGGCAAGGACTACGAATATGGCGGGGCGAGCGGCGGCCGACTCTCGAACTTCAAGAACGAGTTGACGGGTTGCGGGCCGTTCCTGCATGACGACCCGCAGGACCGCCCGCCGGAGGTGTTCGGCGGCGTCACCACGCTGCATTTCGGCCGCGCCATGGCGAACCACGTCCTGCTGCCGGTCATCCCGGCGGCGGGCCAGGCGAAGAAGAGAAGAAAGCAGTAGGGTGGTCAAAGCGCAGCATGCCCACGCTGTGCCGCACGTGGGCATGCTTCGCTTTGCCCACCCTACTTCGAGCGCCTGTGCTCACGCCCACCTGCAAGGAACCCGAGCCCCGATGTCCCACGACTGGAACCGCTACGGCCCGACCGCGGCCAGACCGGCCGGCGCAAAGCCCGGCCGCATGGTGCGGCCGAACAGCATCACCGTCGACATTCACTCCCACGTCGCGGTTCCCCGCGCTTCGGAATTCGTCAGGCCGCATCTCGATCTCGCGACCATCCCGCTCGCCCGTTACGCCGCGCCCGACACCAAGGTGATCAATGTGCGCCAGGACACCGAGCGGCGGCCGTTGATGACCACCTACGACCAGCGCCTCGCCGATCTCGATGCCATGGGCATCGACCTCCAGCTCGTCATGTGCCCGCCGCCGCAATGCTATTACACCGTGCCGGTCGAGATCGCGGTCCAGGCGGCGCGCATGATCAATGACGGCATCGCCGAATACGTCGCCGGCAAGCCGGACCGATTCATGGCGCTCGGCACGGTGCCGATGCCGGACGGCGCGGCGGCGGCGAGCGAGCTTGAACGCTGCATGACCGCGCTCAAATTCAAGGGCGTCCAGATCCTCACCAACGTCGCCGGCAAGGAACTCTCCGACCCCGCCTTCGCGCCGTTCTGGGCGAAGGCCGAAGCGCTCGGCGCCGTGGTGCTCATCCATCCCAACGGCTTCACCGAGGCGCAGCGGATGTCGCGGTTCTATTTCAACAACATCGTCGGCAATCCCTTGGAGACGACGCTCGCCCTGCACTACCTCATCCTCGACGGCGTATTGGAACGCCACCCGAACCTCAAGATCGTCGCCGTCCATGGCGGCGGTTTCCTCGGCGCCTATTCCGGCCGCATCGACCATGCCTGGGGCGCCCGCGGCGACGCGCGGGCCGACCTGCCGAAGCCGCCGTCGAGCTATCTCAAGCGGATCTACTTCGACACGGTGGTGTTCACGCCGAACCAGCTCGCGGCATTGGTGGAGACCTTCGGCGTCGATCACGTGATGATGGGCACGGATTATCCCTACGACATGGGCGAATACGACCCGATCGAGCACCTCGCCGCGACCACGAGCCTCGATCAGGACGCCGTCGCCGCGATCGCCGGCGGGAACGCGAAACGGCTTTTCGGGTTGTAGCGGATGAGCCGCCCAATGGCCTCGCCGGGTCATGATTTGACCCCCGACATTGGTTCCCTAATATGGCGGCAAGTCAGTCCGACGGCATAGCGGACCTGGCGCACGGACCGCCATTCCACTCAGTGTCGCGTCCTCGCGAGAGGCTATCACCTCGAGCGGCCGTTACCCGGGTTGATTACAATCTGCGACCGCTATAATTTTGTCGGCAAGCCGATGCAGCCCGCCGAAGACCTTCGCCCGATCCTCGTTGAACGGCGAACGCTTCGGCAACGTTAACTCTGACTGTCCTCATTCGCCGCCGACGAAGGACAGGGCGTCCGGAAGGCGGCTGGTCATGGGCTCACCGATCAAGACACTGGCCGCCGGTCATCGGGGAATGTTGGATGAAGGCCGCGCGCCGAAGCTATGCCGAGGAACTCAAATACGTCGCGCATATCAGATCGGACGCAGTCGTTCGCGCGTTCGCCAAGGTGCCGAGGGAGAACTTTCTCGGTCCCGGTCCGTGGCGAATTCCGTGGGGGCAGGAGCACTGGACGACCGAGGACGACGATCCAAAGCACGTCTATCACAATGTGCTCGTGGCAGTCGACCCGGCGCGTCACCTGAACAATGGACAGCCCAGCTTCTTGGCGTTTTTGATCGATGCTCTCGAACTCAAAGCCGGAGAGCACGTGGCCCATATCGGCTGCGGCACCGGATACTACAGCGCGATCCTGGCTGAAATCGTCGGCAAGAGCGGCCGGGTGACTGCCGTCGAAATCGATCGAAAGCTCGCCGCGCGCGCGAAGCGGAATTTATCCCCCTGGCTTCAGGCCTGCGTGGTGGCAGCGGACGGATCCACCTGCAATCTCGACGCAGTCGATGCGCTCTTGATCAACGCCGGCGCGACTCATCCCGCTGCGATCTGGCTCAATGCTTTGGCGCCGGGTGGCCGAATGATACTTCCGCTGACAGTCGAGAATAGAGGCGGATCGGTGTTGAAAGTGACGCGGCAGATCAGCGGCTATTCGGCGAGGTTCATATCCGATGTGGGGATTTTTCCCTGCGCTGGCGCGCGCAACAGGCGCGCCAACCGCCAACTTGAGGCCGCTTTCAAATCAGGCACGCGCAACACGGTTCGCTCGCTGCGGCGGGACCGGCATGAGCCCAATCGCATGTGTTGGCTGCACGATGCCGATTTCTGCCTGTCACGTACCGCCGTTCCGGAAGGAACCGAATCAGACGTCAAAAAGTCGGCGCGCGACCGACGATCTTGACGGCGCCGTGACCTCCGGTCACTCGTGATGGCAGCGATTGTCCGGCAGCGCCCTCCGACCCCGAGAGGCAAGTCGATCATGGCGGTTACTCTTGGCCCGGCCCATGCCGCGGATTTCGAGTATTGTGCGGCACTCTATTTTGCCGCGATGGAGAGGACCATTCAGGAATTGAACCTGGATCGAGCCGCTCATTCCGCCGGCTTCCGCCAGCGCTGGGAGGTGACGCAGGTTCGAATGATCGGGCTTGGCTCTGCCGATATCGGGTGGCTGCAGAGCGCCACGCAAGGCGACGCGCTCTTTCTCGGACAGCTCTTCGTCGAAGCCGCTTTCCAGCGGCGAGGCATTGGCACCGAGGTGATGAATCGACTGATCGACGAAGCCGCGCGCGCCGGCAAAGCGGTGACGCTGGGCGTGGTGAAGACGAACCCTGCCTTGCGACTCTATCAACGCCTCGGATTCCACACCACACATGAAGATGGTCGCAAGTTCTATATGCGGCGTGATCCCGAAGGCGCCGTTGCCCACGGTAGATGCCGCACCTGAGCGATCTTGCTGACGCCCGCGGATTGGCGCATCCTGTCGCCGCGCTGTTTCCCGGAATTCCCGGCAGGCGCGACTTTCGCTCCAACCGATCTCTCGAACCGGGGACCACTGCGATGAAGCGTCGTGACGTGTTGGCCGGCATTGCGGCGCTAACCGGCTGCGCCCTGGCGCCGCGGCTGGGCGCTGCCGAGGCCAAATATCCGGATCGCCCGATCAAGCTCGTGGTCCCGTTCGCGCCGGGAGGCGTCAACGACATCGTGGCGCGGCTGTGGGCGGAGCGGGTGAAGGCGCCGCTGGGCAACGTCTACATCGAGAACCAGGGCGGCGCCGGCGGCGCGGTCGGCGCGCTTGCGGTCGCCCGTGCCCAGCCCGACGGTTACACCATCCTGCTCGGCGGCGCCGGCGCACTCGTTCTCAATCCGATCGGGATGATCAAGCCGCTCTACGATCCGATCAAGGATTTCGAGCCGATCGCGATACTCGCGGTGCCGGCGCTCACCATCGTGGTGAACCCCAGCGTTCCCGTGCACACGCTCAAGGAACTGATCGCCTATGCCAAGGCCAATCCGGGCAAGCTCGCCTACGGCTCGGCCGGGGCGGGATCGATGACCCATCTCGCCGGCGAGCTGTTCAAGTCGCTGGCGGGAACGCCTGATATCGTCCACGTGCCCTACAAGGGCTCCGGACCATCGCTCGGCGACGTCGTCGCCGGCCAGGTGCCGATCGTCGTCGCCAACATCACCAGCCAGGTGCTCGAACTGCACAAAACCGGCAAGCTGCGGATGATCGTCGTGACCGCCAATGATCGCCTGGTCGCGGCGCCGGAGATCCCGACCGCGATCGAATCCGGGCTGCCCGGCATGATCGCGGTGAATTTCACCGGGCTGTTTGCGCCGCGCGGGACGCCCAAGCCGATCATCGAGCAGATCGCAGGCGCGACCGACACGGTGATGGAGGACGACAATTTCCGCACCACGTTGATCGAGTCTGGGCTCGAGCCCTACCGCCATTCGACGCCGGACAAGACCAGGCAATTCGTCGAGCAGGATATCGCGCGGTGGACGCCGGTGTTTCGTTCCATCGGCATGAAGCTCAATTGAGCCCCGAGTCGTTTCGCGGATTGTCCCGCGTCGTTAGCGCGCTAAGCCCCTCCCCTAAGAGGTCCCTTTTTCAGGGGAGGGAGAAGATCAAAGCGCCGTCGCCCCCCTGCGCATCAGGGCCCGGCCGGCTCCATGCCCTTGGACTTGAACAAGGCCTGGGCGGACGGCCCGGAGAACACGTCGATCAGCTTCTTCGCCTCGTCCGGGTATTTGGTAGCGGGACCGACGGCCGCCGCGTAGACGGTGTAGTTCTGGATCTCCTTGGGCAGCGGCCCGACCAGGCTGACGCCTTTGGCCGGCACGATCTCGCTGATCTGATGGATGCCGAGCTCCGATTGGCCGGACGAGATCAGATCGGCAACATAGCCGCCCTGCTTGAGCAACTCCTTGGGCTTGACCTGATCGGCGATGCCGAGGCGGTCCAGCAGCTTCGCCACATAGATGCCGCTCGACCCGCCGCTGGCGGGATCGATGAAGGATACCGACTTGGCGTCGAGCACCGCCTTCTTGAAGGCGTCGACGGTCGAAATGTCCGGCTTCGGCGCGCCCTCCTTCACCATGACGCCGACCCCGACCCGTGCCAGGTTGGTGCGGCTGAACGGGGCGATCTTGCTCTTGGCGGCGAGGCCGTCGATGGCCTCCGGGGTCATGACGATGACGTCGAAGGGTTCCCCGGCTTCGACCCGCTTCACCAAAGCGCCGACCGTGTCGGCGTCGATGATGAGCTTGTTTCCGCTGGCCTTCTCGTATTCGGGGCCGAGCGTGGCCACGGTGGATTTGAAGGCGCCCGCCGTCAGCACCTTGAGTTCCAGCGCCTGCGCCGCCGGCGACGACAAGGCGGCGCCGATCGCGCCGGCGAGAATGAGCAGGGTGTTCCTCATGGTGGTTCCTCCGGGGGCGGTCCCGATGCGTTGGCGGTTGACTCCAAACATTTTTCCAATATCCACGGGTCCGATGCAACCCATCCATATCATCGGCGGCGGATTGGCGGGAAGCGAAGCCGCCTGGCAGGTCGCCTCCCGCGGCGTTCCCGTGGTGCTGCACGAGATGCGCCCGCTGCTATCCACCGCGGTCCACAAGACCGCGGGCTTCGCCGAACTCGTGTGCTCGAACTCGTTCCGCTCCGACGACCGCGAGCATAACGCGGTCGGCCTGCTGCATGAGGAGATGCGTCGCCTCGGCTCGCTGGTGATGCGCGCGGGGGACGCCAACCAGGTTCCCGCCGGGGGCGCCCTCGCCGTCGATCGCGACGGCTTTTCGCAGGCCGTCACCGCCGCGCTCGAGGGCCATCCGCTGGTGGACATTTCCCGCGAGGAGATCGCCGACCTGCCGCCTCCCCAATGGGACAGCGTCATCGTCGCCACCGGGCCGCTGACCTCGCCGGGCCTCGCCGCCGCCATCGGCGCCGCCACCGGCGAGACGGCGCTCGCCTTCTTCGACGCCATCGCGCCCATCGTCTACCGCGACAGCATCGACATGGCGGTGGCGTGGTTCCAGTCGCGCTACGACAGGGTCGGCCCGGGCGGCAGCGGGGCCGACTACATCAATTGCCCGCTCGACCGTACCCAGTACGACGCCTTCCTCGATGCGGTCATCGCCGGCGACCGCGTCTCGTTCCACGACTGGGAGAGCGCGCCTTATTTCGATGGCTGCCTGCCGATCGAAATCATGGCGGAGCGCGGCCGCGACACGCTGCGCTGGGGTCCGATGAAGCCGGTCGGACTGACCAACGCCCACCGGCCCGGGGAGAAGCCCCACGCGGTCGTCCAGTTGCGCCAGGACAACCGGCTCGGCACATTGTTCAACATCGTCGGCTTCCAGACCAAGCTCAAGCATGCCGAGCAGATGCGGGTGTTCCGGATGATTCCTGGCCTCGAACATGCGGAATTCGCGCGGCTCGGCGGCCTGCACCGCAATACGTTCCTGAATTCGCCGAAGCTGCTCGACGGCGCATTGCGCCTGAAAAGCGAACCGCGCCTGCGCTTCGCCGGGCAGATCACGGGATGCGAGGGCTACGTGGAATCCGCCGCGATCGGGCTGCTCGCGGGACGCTTCGCCGCCGCCGAGCGGCGCGGCGAAGCATGCGATATGCCGCCGCCGACCACCGCCCACGGCGCCCTGCTCACACACATCACCGGCGGCCATGTGGAAACGATCGACGCCGGGCCGCGGTCGTTCCAGCCGATGAACGTCAATTTCGGCCTGTTCCCGCCGCTCGCGCAGTCGCCGGGCCGCGGGGCGGACGGCACCCGGCTGCGCGGCACCGAGAAGACCATGGCCAAGCGGCGCGCGCTGACGGCGCGCGCGCTCGGCGATCTCGACCGCTGGCGCCGCGGCATGTCCGTGACCCCCGAGGCCGCCGCCCTGGTACCGGCCGAAGAACCTGCCGGCGCGCCGGAGCCGCACCTGCGATGAAGGATGATTTCGCCGGGCGCTGGCAGACCGCGGTCGTGCTCAAGCGCGACGTCTTCTCAACGGTGGAGCGCGGCACCTTCCGTGACGACGCCGGCGAGCTTCCCGCCGTGCTGCGGCGCCTCGACGAAGTGCCGTGGTGGTCGCGGCCGCTCGCCATCCATCTTTTCAACCGCGAGCGGCGCGCCCTCGCCGCGGTGACGGCGCTCGGCGTCGCGCCGCCTTTGCTCTATGCCGACCGCCACCGCCTGGTGCGCGGCTACATTCCCGGCAGCGCGCTGAAGATTGCGCGTCCATATGACGATCTCGCGTATTTCCGTTCCGCGCGGGCGGCGTTGCGCGCCGTGCACCGGTTGCGCATCTCCCACAACGACCTCGCCAAGGAACAGAACTGGCTGCGCAGTCCCGATGGCCGCGCCTATCTCCTGGACTTCCAGCTCGCCTCCGCATTTCGCCGCCGCAACTGGCTGTTCCGCATCCTGGCCTACGAGGACCTGCGCCATTTCCTCAAGCATAAGCGGCGCTACGTGCCGGAGGCGCTGACCGCGATGGAGAAGCGCGTACTGGCGCGCAAAAGCCTGCCGACCCGAATCTGGATGGCGACCGGCAAGAAGGTCTACATGCTCGTCACCCGGGGCCTGTTCGGCTTCATCGATTCCGAAGGCGGTGGCACGCGGATGGCCAAGGACGCACCGGCGATCGAGGCCGCATTGAAGACGGTCCCGGGCGTACGCGACGTCGCGGTGCTCGATTTTCCCGACCGCATGAGCGGCATCGGCCTTTATGCCTTCGTCGAAGCCGGCCCCGGCGTCAACGAAGATGCGCTGCGCGACGTGCTGGTCCGGACGCTCGGTGCCGGCCGGGTGCCGGAATTCACCCAGATCGTCGAAGCGTTGCCGCGCCAGTCCGCAGGCATGGTGCGCGCGGACATATTGCGGCTGGTCAGCACCAACCAGGTCGACATGATCGAACCGCTGCTCACCTCGGAGCAGGAAGCGCGCGTGGTCGAGCGCATCGTGGCACAGCGCAAGAACCTCTTCGGCGCGCCGGCCATTGCCGCGGCGTTGACGTCCCACCCCGATGTCCGCGACGCCGCGGTGCTGGTCTATCCCGATCGTCTCGCCGGCACCGCGCTCTATGCGTTCGTCGAGACCAAGGCCGCGGTCGCCGAGGACAAGCTGCAGGAATTCGTCGCTGCGGCGGTCGGCCGGGACAATGCGCCGCAATTCATCCAGATCGTGCCCACCCTGCCCCGCAATGCCGGCGGCAAAGTGCGCATGGACATCCTCCAGCTCGTCGCCACCAACCAAGTCGACAGCATCGATCCCCTGATCACCTCGGAAGCCGAGCGGCGCGTCGTCAACGAGATCCTCAATGCGCGCCGCAATATGCGCGACCGCTTCGTGCTGTGAGCGCGGTCACAGCGCCGGCCACCGCCGCGCCGCGCGCCAGATCGCCCACTGGCGACGCCATTGCGGCACCTCGACCGGCGTGAAGGGATCGCCCGCGGCGCGGTCAAGCCGTGCAAGCCATGCGGGGACCACCGCGACCACGAGAAAGGCCGGCGCACAGCGCTCGGGAATCGCAGCCGCGGCGCCGCCGCGGAATTGCACCAAGGCCGCGCGGGCGTGGCCGCGCAGCTCGGTCAGCGCCGCCCGCAGTCCCGGGGAGTTGCTGCGGGTTTCGACTTCCGCGGGCGAGACGCCGTGGCGCTCCAGCAGTTCCAGCGGCACGAACATCTGTCGGCGCGATACGTCGGCGGGAAAGCTGCGCAGGCAGTGCGCTACTGCGCAGGCGACGCCGGCGGACGCGGCGGCGGCATCCGGGGCGGGCTCCGTGCCGCCCGCCAGAATTCGCGCGCCGAGCGTCATCAAGGCACCTTCGGTGGCGCGGCCGTAGCCGTCGAGCTCGGCCAATTTCACCATTGGTTCGTCATAGAGGTCGAAGCCATGGGCATCGATCAGGCCGAGCAGCGGCTCGAGCGGGAGGCCGCATTGGGCGATGGTGTCGAGCAGGGCCGCGGCGATCGGATTGGCATTGGCCTCGCCGCGTGCTTCGCCGGAGAGCGCGTCGCGCCACCATTGCAGGCGGATTTCGCCCGGCAGCACCTCGCGCGCCGCCTCGCGCACCCGGAGGATTTCGCTGTTGAAGGCGTAGAGCGCATGGAGATGCCGGCGCAGACCCGCCGGCGCGAACAGGGCAGCGAGAAATCGGTCCTTGTCGGCCGCCCGCACCACGGCTTCGCAATGGGCATAGGCGTCCTGCATGGCGATCCCGCACCTCACGGCATTGCCCGGCTTGACGGGGCAATCCAGCACTCACGGTCGGTGTTTACCGGATCGCCCGGTCAAGCCGGGCGATGACAGCGAAATGTGTGACAACCCAACGAAAACGTCCTACTCCACCGCAATCAGCAGCACCCCGATCCGCCGCCGCTCGCCGAGCAGGATATTGTAGGTCCGCACCGCCGCCCCGGTGGTCATGGCTTCCAGCACGATGCGCCGCTCGCGGAAGGCGTCGCGCAACGACGGCGGCACGAGCGCCATCTCCTTGCCGGTCCCGATCAAGAAGTGATCGATCGCGGCGTCGTCCGCGAGCGCGAGCGACACGGCGGCGAGATCGATTTCGCCCGCCGCCTCGACATCGCTCGCCCAGATGCCCTGCGGCAAACACAGGATCGAGCCGCGGTGGGACATGTCGGCGAACCGGAACCCGCCCTTGCCGTATGCCTCGATCGGCGCGGGACGCGGCAGATGGGGACGCAGTTGCGACGGCGCCGTCAGCGGCGCACGCGCGCGACCGCCGGAGCGCCCTTGCGGGCCGGCGGCGGCTCGACGGCGGCCGGCTCCTTTTCTTCCGGCGCATCCGGAGCGTTCTGGCGGCCGGTACCGACGCCGAGATAGATCAGGATCGGCGAAGCGATGAATACCGAGGTGTAGGTGCCCACCAGCACGACGCCGAACATCATCGTCGCGGTGAAGCTGTGGATCGCCTGGCCGCCGAACAGGAGCAGCGCCAACAGGGCGAGCGACACCGTCACATGGGTGATGACCGAGCGCGACAGGGTCGAGTTGATGGAGACGTTGAGGAGATCCGTCATCGGCATCTTCTTGTAGCGCCGCAGCATCTCGCGGATACGGTCGTAGATGACGACGGTGTCGTTGAGCGAATAACCGAGAATGGTGAGCAGCGCGGCGATGCTGGTCAGATCGAAATCGATCTGGGTGATCGACATGAAGCCCAGCGTCAGCACGATGTCGTGCACGTTCGCGATCATGGCTCCCAGCGCGAACTGCCATTCGAACCGAAACCACAGATAGATCAGGATGGCGCCGATGGCGACCATGATGCCGATGATGCCCCAGTGCAGGAACTCGCCCGACACCCGCGGACCCACCACGTCGATGCGGCGATAGTCGACGGTATCGCCGAGCGCGCCGCGCACCTTGATCTCCACCTGCTGCTGCGCCTGCTCGCCGCCGGGCTGCTGGGCGACGCGGATCAGCACGGTGTCCGGGCTGCCGTATTCCTGCAGCTGGACTTCGCCGAGGCCGAGTCCCGAGATCGTCGCGCGCATCTTGGCGATGTCGACGGGCCCGGCCTTGTTCTGCACTTCGATCAGCGTGCCGCCGCTGAAGTCGATGCCGAAATTCAGGCCGTGGGTGAAATAGAGCGTGATGGCGAGAATCGACAGCACCGCGGATATGGGAAAGCTGATCCGCCGGAAGCGGATGAAATCGAACTTGGTATTGTCGGGTACGATACGAAGCAGATGCACTTTGGTCTCGTTTCTGTGGCCGGGGCGGCGTTCAGATCGGCACGGTCTGCGGACGCTGCAGGCGCACCCACGTAGCCACGATCAGGCGCGTGAGGGTGAAGGCGGTGAACAGCGTGGTCAGGATGCCGACCCCGAGCGTCACCGCGAAACCGCGCACCGGACCGGTCCCGATGAAGAACAGCACGGCGGCGGCGATGAAGGTCGTGATGTTGGAGTCCAGGATAGTCGCCAGCGCGCGGGTGAAGCCGGCGTCGATGGCCGAGATGGGGGTGCGGCCGTTGCGCACCTCCTCGCGGATGCGCTCGTAGATCAGCACGTTGGAGTCCACCGCGATGCCGACCGTGAGCACGATGCCGGCGATGCCGGGCAGCGTCAGCGTCGCACTCAGGAACGACAGGATGCCGATGATCATCCCGACATTGACGGCCACCGCGACGTTGGCGAACAGGCCGAACAGGCCGTAGGTCGCCAGCATGAACACCACCACCAATACAGCGCCGGCGATGGAGGCGTGCACGCCGGCCCTGATCGAATCCTCGCCGAGGCCGGGTCCCACCACACGCTGCTCGATGACCGTGAGCTTGGCCGGCAGCGCGCCGCCGCGCAGCAGGATCGCGAGGTTGTTCGCGGTTTCCACGGTGAAGTTGCCGGATATCTGGCCGGAGCCGCCGAGGATCGGCTCGCGGATGACCGGCGCCGATATCACCTTGTTGTCGAGCACGATCGCGAACGGACGGCCGACATTCTCCTGGGTCGCCTGAGCGAACTTGCGGGCGCCGCTGGTGTTGAAGCGGAACGATACGATCGGCTCGCTGGTGCGCTGGTCGAAACCCGCCTGGGCGTCCGTCAGGTCGCCGCCTTCCACCAGCGCCTGCTTGTAGACGAGGATCGGAACCTGCTGGCCGCCTTCGGTTTCGAACAGGACTTCGGAGTCCGGCGGCGCCCGTCCCTGCAAAGCTTCCTGGGGGCTCACTGAATTGTCGACCATGCGGAATTCGAGCTTGGCGGTCTGCCCCAACAGCTCCAAGAGCCGCCGCGGATCGCCGAGGCCGGGCACCTGCACCAGGATGCGGTCGGCGCCCTGGCGCTGGATCGTCGGCTCGACCAGGCCGAGCTCGTTGATGCGCTTTTCGATGATCGGGATGGACTGCTCGACGGTCTGACGGATGCGCTCGTTCATGGCGGCGTCCGACGGCGTCAGCCGGATCAGCCCCGCGCCGGCATCGGTGACCTCGAGGGTGCGTTGGCCATTGCCCTGCAGCACGCCGCCGAGCGGCTGCGACAGGTCGCGAAGCTTGGCGATCGCGCCTTGGAAGTCGCCGCCCTCGCGCAGCCTCACCTCGACGCTGTTGCCGCGCACGATCGGCGGCGTCGACCAGCTGATGCGGGCGTCGCGCAGCGTCCGGCGGACGTCGTCGCGCAGCGAATCCAGGCGCTGCTTGCGCACGTCATTGAGATCGACCTCGAGGAGAATTTGGGAGCCGCCCTGCAGATCGAGGCCCAGCACCAGCCGCCGCTGCGCCCATGCCGGCCAGCCCTTGACCACCTGCTCGGAGAAGAAATTGGGCACGGTGAAGCCGCACACCAAGACCGCCGTCACCAGGATGGCCACTATCTTCCATCGCGCGAAATACAACATCGGTTCCAACCACTCCGCGGCCGGCGGACCTCAGCCCGCGGCCTTGTCATCCTTCACCGGTTCGCCCTTGACGCGGACATCCGCGACCATGCTCTTGACCTGCCGGACCTTGACCCCGTCGGCGATCTCTATTTCGATCTGATCGTCGTCCACCACCTTGGTGACCTTTCCGACCAGCCCTCCCGAGGTGACGACGTTATCGCCGCGCCGCAGGTTCTTCATCATTTCCTGGTGCTGTTTCGCCCGTTTCTGCTGCGGGCGAAGGATCAGGAAATACATAATGACAAAAATCAGGATGAAAGGCAGCACACTACCCAGGTTGTTCATCAAGTCGCTGCCGCCGGCCCCAAAACCCATGTGAAAACTCTCCCTGACCGGACAGCGCCGCGACCGGACTGGCCGCCGCGCCGGGCGGCCGCGAAACCGTTGCCAACTCCGAAGTCGCGCGGACTATACCGGCAGCCCGCCCGATTGCAATGAGGGCGGTTGCCCCATGAAAATGGGCGCGATTCGGCTTGTTGCCCGGATTTTTGCAGTGCGGGAGCGCCTTGCGGTCGACGCCCTGCCCCGCTATGGGGAGCGACCGAAAAGGCAGTTCCATGTCCGCACCCGACAAGCCGTTCGCCCCCGTCCTCGACGCAGATGTCCTCCAACGCATTGCGGCGGCGTTGGATCGGCTCGCCCCACAGCCGCCGAAAGCGCCCGATTTCAGCAGCGCGGACGCGTTCATATGGTATCCCGATGAGCGCCGGCTGGCCCCGGTCCCGCGCGTCAACCGCGTCGACATGTCGCTTCTCAAGGGCATCGACCGCATGCGCGACATCCTGGTGGAAAACACCGAGCGGTTTGCGAAGGGGCTGCCGGCCAACAACGCCTTGCTGTGGGGCGCGCGCGGCATGGGCAAGTCGTCCCTGGTGAAGGCCGCCCATGCCTCCGTCAATGCAGGGCTCGGAAAGGAGGCCGGGCTGTTGAAGCTCGTCGAGATCCACCGCGAGGACATCGAGAGCCTGCCCGACCTGATGGCGCTGTTGCGCGGCGCACCGTTCCGCTTCCTCGTGTTCTGCGACGATCTTTCCTTCGATGCCCAGGACACGTCCTACAAGTCGCTGAAAGCGGTGCTGGAGGGCGGCATCGAAGGCCGGCCCGACAATGTCATTCTCTACGCCACCTCCAACCGGCGGCACCTGTTGTCGCGCGACATGATCGAGAACGAACGGTCGAGCGCGATCAACCCCGGCGAAGCGGTGGAGGAGAAGGTCTCGCTGTCAGACCGGTTCGGCCTGTGGCTCGGATTTCACCGCTGCAGCCAGGACGAATTCCTCGCCATGGTCGAGGGCTATGTCGCCCATTTCCACGTCCCCGCGGATGCGGCGACACTGCGCCGCGAAGCCTTGGAATGGGCGACCACCCGCGGCGCCCGCTCCGGCCGCGTCGCCTGGCAATATGTGCAGGACCTCGCGGGGCGGCTCGGCGTGACGCTGGGGTGATTTGTCCCTCCCCGAATTCGGGGAGGGTGGCCGAGCCAACGGGTCCGGCCTCTGGCCGGCCCGATGACAGGCTCCGCGAGGTCGGGTGGGGAACGGCGGGGCAGACGATCGCAGGGAGCAAGAACCCCCTGCCCTCCCCGAAGTCGGGGAGGGAAAGAAGACTCTACAGCGGCGCCGATGCCGTCTTGTCCGACGGCAGGTATTGCATCGGATCGACCGGGGCCGAGTTCTTGCGGATTTCGAAATGAAGCTGCGGGTTCGGCGCAGTTCCGGTCTGTCCCGATTTCGCGATGACCTGGCCGCGGTGGACCTGGTCGTTGCGCTTCACCGTGATTTCGCTGGCATTGGCATAGGCGGTGACGAAGCCGTTGGCATGGCGGACCAGCACCAGGTTGCCATAGCCCTTGAGCTCGTTGCCGGCATAGGCGACCACACCGTCGTCGGCGGCGCGGATGGCCGTGCCTTCCGGCACCGCCAGATCGATGCCGTCATTGGAGCCGCCGCTGGTCTTGGCGCCGAAATTGGTGACCACACGGCCGCGCAGCGGCCAGCGGAACGACGGCATGCCGGCGGTGCCGGCCGGCCCGGACTCTTCGGCTTGGGCGTCGCCCGCGGGCGTCGCCATGCGTACGCTGGCGGTCTGCTCGCCGGGTTTCACCGATTGCAGCGTCGGCCCCGGCTTCATCTGCGCCGCCACCTGCGGCTTGCCCGGCGCGGAAGCGGGAGCGCCCGGTGCGTTTTTGGCAACCGCTGCCGGCCTCGCTGGAATGGTGAGCTTCATTCCGATCTTGAGCGGCGTTTCCGCGGTCATGTTGTTGGCGGCGACCAACTCGCGAATGGTGATGCGGTGACGCCGTGCAATCGCGCTCAGCGTTTCCCCTGACGCGACCACGTGCTCGCTCGGGCCGGTCGCAGCCGCCGCGCCGGCGGGCTGCTCCGACGGATGGCGCGGCAGAGCGGCATGGGCGAGCTGGGCCGGGCCGCCGTGATTGACATAGCGCGGGATCACCAGGCGCTGTCCCGGCTGGATCGATGCGGGGTTGGTGATCTTGTTGGCCTGCATGATGGCCTGGGTGGGAACGTTGTAGCGGTGCGCGAGGGTGCTGATCGTCTCGCCCTGGGCGACGACGACGGGCGTGCCGCCCTGCCAGTCCCAATGGCCGCCGTTCGCGGACGGGACCGAGCCGGTCACGTCGGGCGCCGGAGGCGGCGACTGATACTGCGGCAGCGGCTGGCGCTCGACCTGCCCGGCCGGTGCCGGCTGCCCCGGCGGGCCCTGGCTGGCAGCCGGCCCCCCCGCATAGGGAGTACCATAACCTTCATTGAAACGGGTGGCTTCGGAGCTGCATGCCGCGGCACCGACCGCCACCGCGGCCAAAGCCCCCCAACGCAACGCACGACGCGCACCCCACCCCGCCTTTGCACACCCCATAATCGTACCCATACGCATACGCCACACCACACTGCCCGGCAGTTAACACCGCCGAGGTAAACATCTCTTTAAATTGCCAAGACTGGATTAAGGTTATCGGGATTATGTCCGAAACCGCTGCGGCGGACGGCGCAACTAAAGCTCCCGCGCCTGCCCGGGCAGCAGCGGGACGAAACGCACCCCGATCAAATCCTCGCGGCTGACGCCGCCTTCGCTGCGCGTCAGCCTGACCAGGGACTGGCTGCCGCCGTGTGGCCCGAGCGGCAGGATCATCACGCCGCCCACCGAAAGCTGCCCGAGCAGGGCTTCCGGAATTTGCTCCGCCGCGGCGGTGACGATGACGCGATCGAACGGAGCCCGGTCGGGCGCGCCGGCAAGACCATCGCCGACGATGACCTCCACATTGTGGTAGCCCAAGGCGGCGAGCCGCGCCCGCGCCGCCTCCGCCAAGGTGCGATAGCGCTCGATGCTGGTCACCTGTTTCGCCAGCCGCGACAGTACCGCCGCCTGATACCCCGAACCGGTCCCGATTTCGAGAATGTGATGCTGCGGCTCGACGTCGAGCTGTTCGGTCATGTAGGCGACCACATAGGGCTGGCTGATGCTCTGGCCGCAGGCGATCGGCATGGCGCGGTCGGAATAGGCCGACTTGACCTGGTTCGGCATGACGAATTGCTCGCGCGGCACTTCGTCCATGGCCCGCAGCACATTGGCGTCCATGATGCCGCGGCGGCGCAGGTCGAGCAGGAACTGCATCCGGCCTACGTGAGGTTCGGCGGTCGACGGGGCAGCCAAAACGACAAGTCTCCTATCCCAGGATCTCCGCGAGCCTTGTCATGAACGGTTCGTCCGTCATGTCCAGCCGCAGCGGCGTGACCGCGATCTGGTTGTCCGCGAGCGCGGACAGATCGGTGCCGTCGCGCTCGGACAGCGGCCGGTTGCGCTCGAAGGCGATCCAGTAATACGGATTGCCGCGCCCATCATAGCGCGGTTCGATCCGCAAAAGCTCCTGGTCCCGCTTGCCCTGGCTGGTGACGGCGACACCCCTGACATCCTGCGGCGGGCAGTCGGGAAAGTTTATGTTGACGAAGACGTCGCGCGGCATGCCGTCGGCGAGCACCCGGCGGATAAGGTCGGGAGCGAATTTCAGGGCAGTGTCCCAATGCGGGTCCTTGCGGGTCGCGGCGGCATAGGCCTGGGACAGGGCAAAGGAAGGAATGCCCAGCACGGTGCCCTCGATGGCTCCGGCGACCGTGCCTGAATAGGTCACGTCCTCGGCGGCGTTGCGGCCGCGATTGACGCCGGACAGCACCAGATCGGGTTTGCCGTCGGGAATCACGTGCCTGGTGCCGATGATAATGCAATCGGTCGGCGTGCCCTTGACGGCGAAGTGGCGCGGCCCGATCTCGCGCAGCCGCAACGGATCGTTGAGCGAGAGCGAATGGGATACGCCGGACTGGTCGGTCTCGGGCGCCACGACCCAGATGTCGTCTGACAACGAGCGGGCGATCTCCTCGAGCACCTCCAGCCCGCGGGCATGCACACCGTCGTCATTGGTGATGAGAATGCGCATGGGCACCCGCATGTCACGCGCCGCGATTCATTTGGCCGCGATCGACTTGATGCCGCCCATGTATGACTGCAGTGCGTCGGGCACCGCGATCGCGCCGTCGGCCTGCTGGTAGGTCTCCATGACCGCGATCAGCGCCCGGCCGACCGCGACGCCGGAGCCGTTGAGGGTGTGGACGGGGCGGACCTGCAAATCCTCTCCGCTGCGATAGCGCGCGCTCATGCGGCGCGCCTGGAAGTCGCCGCACACGGAGCAGGACGAGATTTCGCGATACATGTTCTGGCCCGGCAGCCAGACTTCGATGTCGTAGGTCTTCTGCGCCGCGAAGCCCATGTCGCCGGTGCACAGCGTGACGACCCGGTAGTGCAGGTCGAGGCGGCGCAGCACCTCCTCGGCGCAGGCCAGCATGCGCTCATGCTCATCGCGGCTCTGTTCGGGGGTGCTGATGGAGACCAGTTCTACCTTGGTGAACTGGTGCTGGCGGATCATGCCGCGGGTGTCCTTGCCCGCGGCCCCTGCTTCGGCACGAAAGCACGGCGTGCAGGCAGTAAATCGAAGCGGCAGCTGAAAGTGCTGAAGAATAGAATCGCGCACAAGATTGGTCAGCGGCACTTCGGCGGTGGGGATGAGCCAAAGACGACGGTCGAGCTGACGCACGGCTGCGGTATCTTCAGACGCCTTCGTAAGCTCCGCACCCAAACCCGGCGCAAGGGTCAGCTGCTCAACGTCCTCATCGACTGTGTCGAGAAACTGGACGAGATTGCGCGCGGTCGCGAATTGATCGTAGGAGAACTTCGGCAGTTGCGCCGTGCCGAACATGACGTCGTCTTGGACCAGCAGCGGCGGCGCGATTTCCGTATAGCCGTGCTCGTTGGTGTGCAGGTCGAGCATGAACTGGCCGAGCGCGCGCTCGAGCCGCGCGAGGCCCTTCTTGAGAACCACGAACCGCGCGCCGGATAGTTTCGCCGCGATCTCGAAATCCATCTGGCCGAGCGCTTCGCCGATTTCGAAATGCTGCTTGGGCGTGAAGGCGTAATCGCGCTTTGCTCCGAATGTGTGGTGCACGACATTGCCGTGTTCGTCGACGCCGTCGGGAACGTCGTCGGCAGGCAGATTGGGAATCCACGACAGCGCCTTGCCGAGCTCGATCGACGCCTGCTTCTCATCCGCCTCCATCTGCGGAATGCTATCTTTGAGGGCCGCCATTTCCACCATCAGCGCGCGGGCGCCGGCTTCGTCCTTCGCCTTCTTGGCTTCGCCGATTTCCTTCGAGGCCGCGTTGCGGCGCGCCTGCGCCTGCTCGAGCGTGAGGATGGCAGCGCGGCGGCGCTCGTCTATGGCGATCAGGCGCGAGGCCTCGGGCGCAAGACCGCGCCGCCGCAGGCCGCGGTCGAAGGCTTCGGGGTTTTCGCGAATCCATTTGATGTCGTGCATGACAGCCGTGTTCTCCCGTCACGACCGGATCCGTCCCGGCCATCCCGATCCGGTTGCTGATGATCATCGAAACCGATGAAACAACGGCTATTCGGCCGGCTTTGCCGCGGCTGCGGCGGCCTCCGCCTTCGCCTTGCGCTCGACCATACGCACCGACCACACCGACCCCTCGTAGAGAAGCAACAGCGGGACTGCAAGGGACATTTGGCTGAGCACGTCGGGCGGGGTGAGAACCGCTGCGATGATGAAGGCGACGACGATGAAATAGCGCCGCTTGGAGCGCAGCTGGTCGGAGGTGATGATGCCGACCCGGCCGAGCAGGGTCAGGATCACCGGAAGCTGGAAGGCGACGCCGAAGGCGAGGATCAGGCTCATCATCAGCGACAGATATTCGCCGACCTTGGGCAGCAGCGCGATTTCCGCCCGCCCATCGGTCGGCGCCTGCTGCATGCCGATGGAGAACCGCACCAGCATCGGCATCACGACGAAATAGACCACCATCGAACCAAGCGCGAAAAAGATCGGCGTCGCGATCAGGTAGGGAAGAAAGGCATGGCGCTCATGGCGGTAGAGGCCGGGCGCGACGAACATGTAGAGCTGCGCCGCCACCACCGGAAACGACAGGAATGCGGCGCCGAACATGGCGAGCTTGAGCTGGGTGACGAAATATTCGAGCAGCGCCGTATAGATGAATTTCGAATTCTCCGGTCCGGCGACGAACACGAACGGCCACACCAGGACATTGTAGATCTGCTTGGCGAAGAAGAAGCAGAGCACGAACATCACCGCGAACGCGATCAGCGCCTTGATGAGCCGCGAGCGCAGCTCGACGAGGTGCTCCATCAGCGGCGCCTTGGTCGCCTCGATGTCCTCGTGGGTCATGCCCGGCCGCTCCCTTCCGCGAGCGGCTCGGCGGGATGTGGCTCGGAGCCCGGTCCGGCATCCGGCGCGGACGGCGCGGGACTTTCAGCGGATGAAGGTTCCGGGGTGCTCGCAAATGCCGGCTCGACGGACGCGCCCGCCGTTTCCGGCGGCGCCGCTGCGGGCGTGGACTCAGGCGTCATGTCCGCGCTGGAATCCGACTCGGGCGGCTGTTCCGGCGGCTTCTCGGGCGTCTTTGGCTCCCATTTGGTCGCCTCCTTGAAATCGAGCGGGTCCGAGGCAAACCCTTTCGCGGTATCTCCGAGATCGTCGACCTGCTTCTTGAGGTCGGCCATCTCGGCTTCGCGCATCGCTTCCTGGAACTGGCTCTGAAACTCTCCGGCCATGCGCCGGATCTTGGTGGTCCACTGGCCGACCGCGCGCAACACGGCCGGCAATTCCTTCGGACCGATCACGATGAGCGCGACCACGCCGATGACGACAAACTCGCTCCAATTGACGTCGAACATCGCGCCTCAGACTCCGAAGGCCGCCCGCCGCTGCCGGCGAACGTCCTGCCACGCATCCATTCTCGGATCGCGCCCGATCGCAGTGCTGGCCGCGGCGAGGCTTAGACTTGCGCCCGGCTCTTCGCGGCGGCGGCCGCGGCGCTGTCGGACTGCGGATGATCGAGCGTCTTGACCGGCTCGGTCTTGGACGGCTCGATCTTCGCGGTATCGTCGTCGGACATGCCCTTCTTGAAGGCCTTGATGCCCTGAGCAACGTCACCCATCAGCTCGGAAATCTTGCCACGGCCGAACAGCAGGAGCACGACGCCGATCACTACGATCCAATGCCACATACTCATGGAACCCATCGGGTAAACCCTCCGAAACGACGGGCCGCACGGGCGGGGCCTCGCCTCTTGATTTCACCTGAACCTAGGCCTCGCGGCGGGTAAAAACAAGGAGTTCGCCCGGTTCGATTTCGCCGCATGGGTGCGGCGCACCGCCATGGTTAGCGCGTTTTCCGATTACGCCGACCCCATCGGGGTCGTCGCCCGGCTTGACCGGGCAATCCAGTACGCCCGGCGGGTGTTTACTGGATCGCCCGGTCAAGCCGGGAGATGACATCATCAGGGGGCAGGCGCACGAGGACTCACTCCTCCGCGGTATCGGGGGGTGGGGCGAGGCCGAGATCGAGATCGCCCGGCTCCAGGGGCTCCTCATTGTCGCGCAGCGCCGGATCGTCGGACGGCTCGGGGACGTCGAACCCGGCCGGCAGGGTGCCGTCGAACAGCCCGGACCCCTTGAGCTCGTCGAGGCCCGGCAGGTCGCCGACCGCTTCCAGGCCGAAATGCGAGAGGAATTCCGCGGTCGTCCCGTAGGTCAGCGGCCGGCCCGGCGCCTTGCGGCGACCACGCGGACGGATCCATCCGGTTTCGAGGAGGACGTCGACGGTGCCCTTTGCGGCGGACACGCCCCTGATCTCCTCGATCTCGGCACGGGTGACCGGCTGGTGGTAGGCGATGATGGCGAGCGTCTCGATGGCGGCGCGGGACAGCTTCTTCGGCTCGATCGCCTCGTGGGTGAGGAGCCAGGACAGGTCGTTGGCGGTGCGGAACGCCCATTTGTTGCCGACATGGACGAGGTTCACCCCCCGCGGCGCGTATTCGATCTGCAGCCGCCGCAGGCTCGCATGCACGTCGGTACCGGCAGGCAGGCGCTTGGCGAGCGTCTTTTCATCGAGCGGCTCGGCGGCGGCGAACAGCAGCGCCTCGAGCAGCCGAAGCTCTTCGGGCCGCGCCTCGATAGCCATATCCGGCTCCTCGGAATTGTCCTCTTCGAAGCTCTGCACCCGCAGCTCCGCAAAAACCGCCATCAACGAACCCTCCCGGTCATGACCACGTCCCATCTCCCCTGCCCCGCTCATGGCGCCGCTCCGGCGGGAGCCTCGCCGGCATTTCCCCCGATCCGCTTGCGCAGATAGATCGGAGCGAATGCGGCCGACTGATGAACTTCCATCGCACCTTCACGCACCATCTCCAGCGTCGCCGCGAGCGAAGAAGCAAGCGCGGTGGCACGCATCGCCGGCTCCACGACATAGGCGATGAGATAATCGTCGAGGCGGCTCCAGTCGCCGCCGCCGGCACCGACCATCCGCTCCAGCATGGCACGGGCATCGGCGAGCGACCACACCGTTCGCTTCGCAAAACGCACATGCGCCAAAGCGCGGCGCTGCCGCTCCGCGGCATAGGCGGACAGGAGGTCGTAAAGGGTCGCCGACCATTCCGGCCGCTTGATTTCGGCGATCGGCTGGGGATCGCCGCGCCCGAACACGTCACGGCCGAGCAGCGGCCTTTCCAACAGCCGCACACCCGCATCGCGGATCGCATCGAGGCGCTTGAGGCGCAGCGCCAGGGCATTCGCCAAGTCGGCAGCGCTCAGCCCCTCCGGAGCGACCGGCTCGGGCAGCAGCATGCGGGATTTGAGATAGGCGAGCCACGCCGCCATGACGAGATAGTCGGCCGCGAGCTCGAGCCGGGTCCGCCTCGCCTGTTCGATGAAGGCGAGATACTGGTTGGCCAGCGCCAGGATGGAGATTTTCGCGAGGTCGACCTTCTGCTGGCGCGCCAGCGTGAGCAGCAGGTCGAGCGGGCCCTCGAAGCCACCGACATCGACGATGAGGGTGGGCTCGTCGGTGCCGCGATCGACCGCGGCATCCTCGGCGAAGGGCGCTTCGTCGGGGTTCACGTCGCTCGTCATCACGCCACCGGTCCCGCCTGCACGAGCAGGTCGGCAAATGCGGCCCGTGCCTCGTCGAGATCGATACCGTCCGGCGGACCGCGGGACGCGAGCGCCTTGCCGGTGCGCGCCAGGGCGTCGCCGCCGAGTTCCGGGCAGTTCGACGCCACCTCGTCCATTTCGCCCAGATTCCCATTGCAATGAAGCACGAGATCGCAGCCCGCCGCGAGGGATTGCCGGGTCCGTTCCGCAATCGAGCCCGTCAAGGCGCCCATCGACACGTCATCGCTCATCAACGCTCCAGCGAACCCGATCCAGGTCCGAATCACTTCATGGATGATAACCGCCGACGTGGTGGCCGGAAGCCCCGGATCGAGGGCTG
>Ga0302324_100006048_pt1 | contig 26263 bp, 29 predicted proteins | sample Palsa_T0_1_FD_201949 | JGI IMG/M metagenome (GOLD analysis project Ga0302324, IMG submission 201949) | Peat permafrost microbial communities from Stordalen Mire near Abisko, Sweden - Palsa_T0_1 | ecosystem: Environmental > Terrestrial > Soil > Palsa > Peat permafrost | place: Sweden: Abisko... | reverse complement strand
AAGGCGGGCTGGAGCCGACGGCGTTGAGGGCCGCGACGGTGAACGTGTAGGCGGTGCCATCGGTCAGGCCGCCGACGGTCTCGGTGGTGAGGGCCGAGTTGAACGTCGTGGTGCCCTGGGCGAAGACGCCGATGTAGGGGGTGACCACGTAGCCCGAGACGGATTCGCCGCCGTCAAAGGTCGGCGCCGTCCACGACAAGGTGACCTGGCCATCGCCGGCCACGCCGTTGACGCCCGTGGGCACAGACGGCACCGCCGCCGGGGTGAGCGCACCCGAAGCGAGCGAAGGCGGGCTGGAGCCGACGGCGTTGAGGGCCGTGACGGTGAAGGTGTAGGCGGTGCCATCGGTCAGGCCGCCGACGGTCTCGGTGGTGAGGGCCGAGTTGAACGTCGTGGTGCCCTGGGCGAAGACGCCGATGTAGGGGGTGACCACGTAGCCCGAGACGGATTCGCCGCCGTCAAAGGACGGAGCGGTCCACGACAAGGTGACCTGGCCATCGCCGGCCACACCGTTGACGCCGGTGGGCACGGACGGGACTGCCGCCGGGGTGAGCGGGTTCGACGGGGCCGAAGGCAGGCTGGCCCCGACCGCGTTGACGGCCGCTACGGTGAAGCTGTAGGCGGTGCCGTCGGTCAAACCGTTGATTGTCTCGGTGGTGGCGGCCGAGTTGAAGGTGGAGGTCCCCTGCGCGAGGGAGCCGATCGTTTCGGTAGTGAGGGCTGCGTTGAACGCGGCGGTCCCCTGGGCCACGTCGTCGACGTAGGGCGTGACCACGTAGCCGGTGACGGGTTCTCCCCCATCAGAAGTCGGAGCGGTCCATGACAAGGTGGCCCCGGCATCGCCGGCCACGCCGGTGATGTCAGAGGGAGCCGAAGGCGCGGTCGCCGCGGTGAGCAGGCTCGAAGGAGTGAGAGGTGCCGGCTCCGGCGCTGCGAATGGGGTGGTGGCGCCGGAGCCGCCCGCGGTGGGCGGGACGGTCGGAGCAGTGGGATTGACATCTACCCGCGGGGTCAATCCCGTAGGTATCGATGGTGCGCTGGGGCCGGGAGGTGGAACGTTCGGTGTGACCGGCAGGGGATTCGCCTGAGCCTTGGACCCAGGGGCAAGCGTAGCGGCCTGCGACGAAGCATGGCTTGGAAGGTGGTGTGCGCCGGCAGCTCCAGCAACGCTGATTCCCAACACAGCCACTGCACCGGCGAAAACTTGGCCCGTCGCGGCTGCTAATTGACCGAGACGCGGAAGACCGTTGATCAGAGGAAGTTCACCCAACCATGACAGCGCACCCCCCAGCACGCGGGAGCGCCCCACGGATGCCTCCAAAAAGGCCCGGACAATGACGGGATCGAAATGCCGCCCTGCGCAGGCCGCGAGTTCTTGTCGGGCAGCTTCGGCAGTCATCGCCGATTTATACGAACGAACCGCGGTCATCGTCTCATAGCAGTCCGCAACGGCAACGATTCTTCCCCCGAGCGATATTTGATCGCCGGACAGTCCGAACGGGTATCCCGTGCCGTCATACTTTTCGTGATGTTGCACGATCGTGTCGGCCCACGGGCCGAGCCAACCCGCTAGCGGGGCGGCCAATCGTGCGCCTTCCAAGGGGTGGCCTTGAAGGATTTGCCACTCCATTTCGTCCGGCTTTCCAGCCTTGTTTAGTATCGAACCGGCGACGGTGAGCTTTCCGATGTCGTGCAGCAACGCCGACCAACGGAGCCGATCACGATCGGCCTGGGGTAAGTTGAGTTGGTCTGCAATGAGATCGGTTACGACTCGGACGCGTTCAGAATGTCCCCGAGTCAAGCGATCGTGCTTGTTCAGCGAGGCCGCCAGCGCCAAAATCTGCGCCGCTGCGACAGCTGGCTCATCCTGAACACCATTGCCACGGGCTGCCTCCAACTGGCGTTCCAAACCCCGTGTGGTTCCCGCCTTTCGGGCTACCGCCATACGACTCGGTGCCTTGTCCGGAAAGACGAGTGTCATGTTCAGCAACGCCGCCAATGGCAGGGCTCGCCGTCCCAGGCGGCTGGCGAGGATATAGACAATCCATGGCACCGCCAGCAATAGCGCCCACCAGCCGAATACGCCTGCTCCAGACCGGGGATCTGGAACAATGCGGGCGAATGCCGCTGCAGCAGCAATAGCGACGAGGATGGGCAGCAAAAAGACCGCGACGCTGATGAGCATCGAGAGACCGACGCGCGCTCGCCAGCGGTCAGTGCTCCCCTCCGCTCTCATCCGAGGAATTATTGTGGGTAGCGGTCAACGGTTCGACTCCGCAAACCCAACGCACGAACAACTCACCCGTTCAGCGGCAAATGTACAGGTGCCGACCGATCCCCTTTAGGTCATCATTGCGTAAGCCCTGGACCGTTCCAACTCGCATTGCTCGTCCATATCACAGCGCTTTAGGCGTCAGGTCAGTTACGACATGCTGTGTGAGGTCGAAATCGCGCTCGGGCCTGGAAGCATCGACCGACAACGTTTCATGGGAGAGCTCGATGAAATCGGCGCTGCCGCGATGGAGGGTCATGATCCTCGAACCTCGACGCTTCGCATCTGCCACCCGTTCGAGCAGTTCGGGATCCTCGTCGCCGCTCGGATTAATCACCAACACCGTTTGACGGGGAGTTGCCCGCATCATCGAATCGACCGATACCGACAGATGAGGGGGCGCTCCAACAGGAACCGACCAACGTAACAACGTGGGAACTAAATCCGCGCGTCCGTATCTCGTCGCTTGCTCAGCCATGTGCGCTGTGAAATGCCACGGCTCGAACTCCGGGACACCCACCACAAGCAACTCTGAGGACGAACCGGAACGATCCCCCAGAGCCTGGGCGAAGAGGCGAGAGTCCTTGGCGAGAGGACCGAGAATGCGCGTCCAACGGCCCCGTAGCGCCTCCGAAATGTCCACCTAGCAACCATAAGCCACGGACGTCTTTCGGTAACTCGAATATTCTGCATTTTCAGGCACAATCGTGCGTATCAACCAGACTGCCACCGCCACGCAACGCAGTTCGCGAAGTTTCTCTCAATTTACGACGGACACTCGACTGACGCCCATGAACGAGCACACGTAAAAGTCGCGCCCCTCTCCTGGCGCTGGGAACAGGACGCTCTGGATCCCGTGTCCGGTGTCGGCGCGGCCGAGCTCATCGCCGCTCGAGATGTCGAGCACCACCACATCGCCATGATCGCCAGTCACCAGCTCGCCCGTCTCGGAGAAGAGCAAAAGATGGCTCCCGTGGTTCTGTTCCCGTTGCCATCGCACGGCGAGCGTATCGAGGTCGAAACCGGTAACCACCCCATTACCGCTGTCATAGCCGACGACGATCCCACGCCGCTCGTCAACCACCGGCGGATTGGCCACGAGACCACCAGCACGCCCGCACACCTCGACGAGCGTCACGGCGGCACTGGAGAGGTCGACCCGGACCAGATGGAGCGGCGCCGATGACACGCCCAAGCCACGCAGCGATCCGGCGTACAGCTCGCTGCCCTCACCGTTATCGAGGAACCAGGCCGCACCCGCGGCCAGGACGCAATCCCAGCCGTAGGTCTGGCCCTCCATCAATCGATAGGGCGCGACGAACCCCTCATCGAGTCCGAGCTTCGCTCCATCCCACGTCACACGCCACAGGCTCGTCTCCCCGACTACGTAGATGCTGCCACCGTCAGCAGAGAGCCGCGCTATTGACGCCTCGGGCATGGTGAGACGAGAAACGATGTCGAGGCCGTACGGTTCGAGCACCACGAGTTCGCACGGATCGCGCTCCGAAGGTGGCACGGTAAGCCCCGGACGCGAGCCCCCGAAGTCCTTCGTGACGAGATTGCCCTCCGGCAAGGAAACGAAGCTGTTGTACGGACGGGGTCGGGGCAGCCGGCGGGAGGATGCCACCTCGAGCCTGCCGTTTAGTCGGTGTGCATGGTTACCGAAAACCACGTGGATGGACCCATCGGGTGCCACACCGGCACCACCTGGCCACACTGGACCACCCGGAAGGTCGGGCGAGCGCCGCAGCGGTTCAAGTGAAACAGGGTCGATCTGCTCGACGAAGCTGACGGCGCCCTCTCCGACCGTGTGGCGGAGGAGGAACGTGCGGTCAGAGTCACCAACGACCATGGTCGCGACGGGAGCAGCGCGCGTCGTCACCGCCAGACGGCTGCCCGATAAGAGGCCCAGGCCCCCGTCAGCGATCTGTCTGCGGAGCGGACCCCCGTCCTCATAGCGCCAGATGGTCACAGCGGGGCGCTCGGCTGCAGGCGCTCGTCTCGGCCGATGGGGTGGGTGCAACCGTGGACTTCCATGTCGACAGCATGTACCGACGGCACGGGCCGAAGGCCGGATCCGTCTAGGCGCACTGTCAGACCGCCAATGCGTTAGGCGCTGAATCCCTGTCCGGCGTTCAGCCGATCCGAGAGGTCTTCGACGGCCTTCGGAACACGGTCCGGGATGTGCTTTGCGGCTTCGCCGTCATCTCCTACAGCATCGATTGCCCTCACGAAGCGCGCCATCGTATGGACCAGCTCCTCAGCCGCCGCCTTGACCTCGTCCGTCTCGGAACTCATGACCACCACCCTTTCGCTTCGTCCAATAGTGCTGGAAGCGGAGCCGAGATGCAATGGCCAGCAACCGGGGTGACGGACGCCGGGAACTTATGTGGCCGCAACCTGACGCTCACCATGCGTTCATTTTGCTCCCGTACGGTAGTCGGGTACCCACAAGGAGGACCAGTGAGCATTGCCAAGAAGCTTCGAATCTCGACAACCGACAGTTCTGACGCAATGGAGATCGCATGCTCCGAAGTCGAGTCTGCGGTAGGCGTACCCGTGCAAGCCGAATTCCAAGAGATTGATGGCCCATGTCTGATACTCGAGCTCCGCGTTGCCGACGGAGCTGCACACACGCTGCATTCGGATCATCTGGCGGCAAAAGTTGAGGGCTCTGCTTCCAAAATCGAACTTCTGAGCTCGTGGAACGAGACAAGCGTAGTACGACCGAAGGCTTGTTTTTGTCACGACGTGCTGGGCGTCGAGTTCGACGCATTACCTGCGGTCGCACGTCGCGCCTTGCAAGACCGCCTCCCAACGGCCAAATGGGAACGATTGGATGGCTCATGGCACTTGGCCGCACCCGCGGTATGCGGAGAACAGGTCATCGTCGGGCTCCTGCATCGACGAGGCTATCTACGCAGGTTTGCTGCGCTCGATGTTGCCGCCCTCAGGCGCGGATTGGCTTCGTGAGAGCAGTCCTGCCGGAACGAAGCGACTGACTCATCAGCTGGGGAACAGAAGGGAGTAGTCGGCGCCGCGGCGCAAGTGGTGGCCGCCATCGATACCAAGGGTCTCCCCGGTGACGAAGGACGATTCGGGTCCGATCAGGTAGCGCACGGCCGAAGCGACGTCGTCAACTGTGCCAACCCTGCCCATGGGCATTTGGTCGATGTAGTCGTCTAGCAACGGACCACCCCCCGTGATGAACGACATGAGCTCGTCGTCGATGATGCCTGGCGCCACGGCATTGACCCGGATGCCAAGCGGACCCAATTCTTCGGCCGCCGTCTTGGCCAGAAAACAGATCCCCGCTTTCGCCACGCCGTAAGCCCACAAGTACGGATGGGGAAACCGCCCGGCGCCCGAGGACATCAGGACGATGGAGCCCGCCGTACCCTGCGCGCGGAAGGCTGCGCCGGCGTTCTTGACGCAAATAACCGACCCCGTGAGGTTGAGATCGATCGTTGCACGAACGGCGACAATGTCAGCATCGAGCACGGGTCCGATGTGAAACGACCCGCCGGCACAGGCGAACAGGGCATCGATGCGTCCGGTGGGTCGGGACGTTGCGGCGACCGCGGCGGCCACTTGTTCCTCGACGGTCACGTCAGCCACGATGTAGTTGGCCGTGGCAGCGCCAGCCGCCGCCGCACCAATGCGGGCCACGGCATCGACGAGCTTCTCCTGGGTGCGCCCACAGATGGTCACATGAGCGCCATCGGCAGCCAGACGTTCGGCCGTGGCCAACCCGATGCCGCTGCCGCCACCCGTCACGAGGATGGACCAACCTTCAATCCCTCTCATCGCCGTCCCTCATTCCCGGAACACATCACGATCGAACCAACCGGGACGACCCCGACCGGCCCCGTGGAAGATGACCGTTTCTGACGGCGGTGAATACGTTGGTTGGGCATTCTTCTCAATCCATTCGAACGTGACGTTGGCAGGTGTCGCAAAGTATCAGGAATCGTTCTCACCCGGACCTCCAGCGCAAACCCGGTCGTGGAGCACCGGAAAGGGACCTTTGGCCTATGGAACAGGTCCCCCACTACCAATACTCTGGTTGGAAGGTCGACCCAGATGCCCAAAGGTATCGGCACAGGAGGACCAAGAAAGAGCTGATCAATGTCGGATGTCAGTGAAGGCGCCGGGTGGTGGATTGCCTCGGACGGGAAGTGGTATCCCCCTCATCTGTATCCGCCCGTTTCCGGTCTTCTTACTCGACCTGCCTACCCTGCAGGCTACGGACCACCTCCCGGGTCACCGTTCGCGCCGCAGCATCCGGGAGCGAACATCGCCAAAGACAGCGTTCTCGATCTGAGCTTGGCTCCTTGGTGGAAGAGATTCGTGGCGATCCTGATCGACATCGCAGTGCTCGCAGTGCCGTACCTCATTGCAATCGTCGCCATCGGCGCGTTTTCGAGCAACTCGGACACATCGACCGCAACGGGCTCTTCTGTCCCGGTGGCTGCGACCATCGTCGGAATCGTCTTCCTTTTCGTACTCGTGCAGATACCTTCGATGTTGTACTACGGCATCATGAACGGCTCGAAGCGTGGACAGACGCTCGGAAAGATGGCGATGGGCATAGCCGTGCGGGACGCGCGAACTGGTGGACCTATCGGATTTTGGCGGGGTATCGGAAGGTTCGCCATCTCATTCGTGTTCGATGTCATCCTCCTCATCCCTTACCTCATCGATAGTTTGTCACCCCTTTGGTCGAGTAGGCGGCAGGCGTGGCACGACAGGGTGGTCCACTCGGTCGTGATCGACCTAAGGCCATGACGCGGTGAGCACATGACCATCCTCGCGGAACAGACAACCGATCGTCATCAGACCACAGTGTTTCCTCCGAGTTGGTATCCGGACCCCTGGCGGATCGCTCCTTTGCGCTGGTGGGATGGCAACCAGTGGACACCGGTTCTTTACGGTCCTTACGGCGAGGCCTGGCCACTCACCGCGACGCCACCCCTACCTTTTGAACCCAAAGGACCCGGCATCAAAGGGGGCGGCATCGCTGCTATCGGCGCTGGTGTCGGGTTCGTGGCATCTTTCTGTGTCGTCATCGCTTTCGCTATTGGTTCGGGTGGCACGGTCGATGTCAATAGCCCGTGGCTCCTCTTGGCCAGCCAGCTCGGCTTGTGGTTCGGCTTTGTCGGCGCCGTGGTGACGGCCAGTTGGAAGAATGGGAGCCGGAGTCTCGCGGCCGACTATGGGCTCTCGTGGCCCCGGATCAAAGACCTCTGGTCTGGACTCCTCAGTGGGATTGCCGGCCGCGTCGTACCTCTCATCATTCTCGTCCTCGCCGTCGCGGGAGGAACCGGCTTCGCTGCACGGCGTGGGGTTACGCCCAGTGTCCTCGGCACCACCCCCACGAGCACGACAGGGTGGCTGATGGTGATCATCCTGGCCGTGGTCGGTGCTCCCGTGGTCGAGGAACTCTTCTTCCGCGGGCTGCTCCAGGGCGCATTCACTCGCCGGGTGGGCGCAATCCCGGCCATCTTCATCACCGCCCTCATGTTCTCGTTCGCGCATATCTTCAACGAGGGACCGCTTGCTCCCATCATCTTGTTCCCCGCGGCTCTTCTGCTCGGCTACCTCCGGCACCGTACAGGCCGGCTGGCGGCCGGAATGGTGGCGCATGCCACATTCAATGCCACCATGTTCCTCCTCCTTTTGGTGCCGGCCTTTCGATAGCGCCGACAGCTGCGATGCGCGTCGAGTTATCGGCTACTGGTCACCCCTCCAGCAGGTCCGACTAGCAGGAGCGGTGCGCGTCCGTTGCGGATCCGGGGCCGTTTTCGCTCCCGCCGCCAGCCCTTGCTCGTTCTTCGGCTGGCGGATCGTTCGCGGCGCACTGGGCGCCGCTCGCAGCCACGTCGCGATCGCTGTCTCCAGTTCCGAGATTGCGCGAAGCTCGTGCACAGGCATGAGAACTCCCCTTAAGCCACCACTAGGGCCACCGGCGCCGTGGGCGCAAGCAGCGCATCCTTACCTTCGTACGTACGGGCAAAGCGGGACAGTCCCACGAACACAACTCGAACTGATCGGTTGACCAGTAGGGAGGCTTTCTCAATTCCGCTAGGACGCCGTGGCAGCACCATGGTGAAGAGAACGCTGGTCGCGGTGACCACGACCAGCAACACACCAACAGCGAAAAGGAATGCGCTCATTTGATCGGATCATCCGCCAGCGCCGGGCCCGTCACGCCCCATGGAGCACCCTGCAGGACGAGGGCGGCCCGTGGTGGGACTGCTCCGGCCCGAGCACAGCATTCACTGAACCTCGTTATCTACCTGGCGAGCTTCTTCCACGGTCAACTCTGCCGTCGGATCGGCTCGGAGGCGATCATCGGGGATCGGATTGCCGCTTCGTACCGATTTGCCGTAGGTGTGGACCTTGAGGCGCTCCTCGGCCCGGTCGATCGCCGCCATATGCCGCTGTAGTTCCGCGATGACGGAATCGTCGACGCCCTCTTTGGACAGGGGCTCGGCCGAATCGAACATGTCTCCAGGCTGATTGGCTGCCGTTCGGTCATCGACGCCCTCCCCGGTCGCGTCGCGTAATAGTCTTTCCGTGCGAGCTCGCTCCTGACGAAGAAGTTCCCCGGCCGTCTCATCATCCATATCTGTCCGTTCCTCCCGTAAGCATTTGATGCAGGCTTGTCCTAGCGATCACGAGATCGGTCGGCGACCTGACGATAGCGCTCTGTCCGCGCTGGGTCCGAATTGCGGACGCATTGTCGGAGACGTCGCCGCATGTCTCGTGGTACTGCACGGTCTAACGTGCAGCGAACGACGGAGAAGCCCTTCGGGTGCCAGGATGCGAGCGGACCTTGTACATGTCGAGGCTTCCACCTGCGATGATCTCGGCAATGAGATTCCAGACATGCTCCCGTTGGGCTACTCGACGACACTCGTTCGGAGCGAAAGCGTCCCACTACAGCAAGTGTGGGGTCTCACCTAGCGTCTGTTCTGCCGAGGGACAGCTACTTCTTCGAGCAAGAGATGGATCGTCGCGGCGACCGGAATCGCGACCAGCGCACCGATAAGTCCAAGAAGCGTGCCACCGATGAGGGTGGCAATGATGGTGAGACCGGGGGTGACCTTCACCGTGTGCTTCATCACTCGAGGATTCACGAGGTAGTCCTCGAGGTAGCGATACACGACATAGAAGGCCACGGTCGCGATCCCGACCGGTACACCCTTGGTGAGAGCGACGAGCGAAACGATTACACCCGCGACGGTAGAACCGACCAAGGGGATTAGATCGAAGAGCGCCACCACGAGTGAGAGAAGAATTGCATAGGGAACATTGAAGATGAGAAGCCAGACGTAGGTCCCCACGCCTGAGATGACAGACGTGAGGAGGTTTCCAAGCATGAATCCGCCAACCCGGCCAAAGACCTCATCTGTCAACAGGCCAGTCCGCTCGCGGCGGCTACGAGGAATTAGCGACAACCAGAGCTTCTTTACCCCTGGTAGCGCAATGAGGAAGTAGATCGTCAACGCCACGATGCTGATCGTGGCCACGCCAAGCGAGAGGAGCAGCTTTCCCGCTCCGAGCACTCCGCCGATCGGAATCTTCAATTTCTTTCGGCCCTTGAGGTAACTCGTCAGGTGCAACTTCGCCGCCAGCTTTCCGGCCCAACCCTTGCCGCTCTCGATATTGGCCCTGTAGTGGGGATAATTCTTGACGAGGCTCGAAATTTCATGGGACAGGGGCGGGACCGCTGCCAGCACGAACGCCCCGATCAGCAGAACAAAGCCAAGTGTCACGACGCCGACAGCAACGCCGCGCCGTAACCCGAGATTGATGAGGACTACAAGGATAGGGTTCAAGCCGATGGCGATGAACAGTGAGAGACCGATGATGACAAGCACACTAGAAATGTCGGCAATTCCGCGGGCGGCCACATAGGCAACAGCAACTCCGAGGGCACCCGTCAATCCGATGAAGAAGGGTGATCGGTGGTTGAACGGGCGACCGAGTGTTCCTAGGGAACCGTCAGATTGGTCGAGTTCTCGCTCAACACTCGGCGGCAGGATCAGCACATTAGGTGAGTGCGCGTCTTCCTCTTCGACGAGCGTACTGGCCGGACCGGCAGACTCGGAGTTCACGGGCTAACCCCTCTCGATGTCGTTGAGCACACCAATGCGAAAAGACTGGCGGGGACACCGCACGTGGGGCTCGGAACCCCCACTTCCTCGCGTCGCTTCATTTCCCTCCCCGATTGGCTCCATTTCGGATCTCGTGGGATCTACCCAACGCAACCTCGGTTTACGCAACAACCTTTTGCCCTGCCGCTCATTCCTGTATTTTCCCTGAGAAGTTGTGGACTTCGGGCGACAATGGGCCTATTTCAACGGGCCTCCTGCAACGGAGTTTGCGCTGCATGTGCCTTATGACTGCAACGCCCCGTTTTGAGTCGCTTCGAACGGGGTATCGATGTGGCAAGACACCCACAAAGCTTGATTCGCCCATATCCGTGAAGGGCCCCCGCAATCAACTGGGGAGCCTTGCGATCGCAAGGAGGACCACATGGATCAGACAATCGCATCGGGACAACAGCGTCGTAATCCCGCTTCATCAACCTTGAAGATGTCGGGCGAGCTCGACCTCGCCGCTGCGCCCATGCTCCAGGAAGAGCTCGAAGCTCTTTTCACGACGGGTGCCATCTCCATTTTCGTCGATCTTCTGGATGCCACCTTTCTCGATTCAACCGCACTAGGTGTGCTGGTGAACGCCTTGAATCGATGTCAAGAGCTAGGTGGGCAGCTTCATTTGATCGTGACCGACCCACAAATATTACGGGTTCTCGACATAACGGGTCTGACCGACGTCTTCTCGGTCCACAGCAGCAGCGACGAGCTGAACCCCGGCAAGGAGGACGCGTGAACGCAATCGTTGACAGTAAGCGCCGCACAACGGAACGCGAGGTAATAGAGATTTCGATCCCCAGCTCGGTTGACCTTGTCGTTCTGGCGCGGTTCACGGCAGCCACGGTGGGCGCACGAGCGGGATTTGACCTGGACGAAATGGACGACCTGAGGCTAGCCGTCGACGAATTGAGTATTTCGTTCGGTCCACTCGACGGCGAGACATGTCTTCGATTCGAGTTTTTGCGCGAAGATGACACCGTCACGGTGCGTTGCACCAGAGAACCAATGGCTCGATTGTCAGAAGTGCATGAGAGCGTCGAGCGCGACGTCATCAATTGGGAGCAAGCTCGAGAGCTCTCCGAGCAATTGTTGAACGAGCTCGTCGATGCGCACGGCCAAGAGGTCACGAATGGTCGCTCAGCCTCCTGGCTCCGAAAGCGACACTGCACAAGCCCACGATGACGAACCAAACAGCAGCAATGGACGCCGGTGCGCACACGAGCGCCGGGTCTGCTCCGTCGTCAAAGGATCTGCGCGACCAGCTGGTCACCTCCCATATGGGCTTGGCTCATCACCTGGCCAAGCGATTCTCCAATCGTGGCGAGGCTTACGATGACCTCGTCCAGGTAGCCTCGCTAGCACTGGTGAGAGCGGCCGAGCGATTTGACCCTGATCGTGGCGTCATGTTCAGCACGTTTGCGACTGCCAGCATGATCGGAGAGCTCAAGCGCCATTTCCGTGATCGGGGATGGGCGGTGCGCGCGCCGCGTCGAATCCAGGAACTTGTTCTCGAGATTGGAAACCGAGTCGACCTGCTCGGCCAAGAATTGGGTCGAGCGCCGACCGTGCCGGAATTGGCCAATGCCATTGGCGCAACCGAAGTCGACGTACTCGAAGCACTTGAGGCCAGCCAGAGCTACCGGACGACCTCGCTCGATGCACGCAACGGCGAGGGTCAGAGCATGGGTGAGTCGCTCGGAGCCGTTGACGGCGGATTTGCTCGTGTTGAGAATAACTCAGCACTAGCACTCGCGATGGAAACACTCTCGCCCAGAGACCGCATGATCGTGCACTTAAGGTTCGTTGAATGCCTCACCCAGTCTGAGATTGCCTCGCGTCTCGGAGTGAGCCAGATGCAGATAAGCCGCCTACTCGCCAGTAGCCTGCGGCGAATTCGAGCCAGCTTCACCGAGAGAGACGACCCGTATTCTGGAAGCTGACCGCTTCGAGCAGTCATCGAAAATCACGCGTTATAAGGTCACCGGGCCGGGTACCTTGCAACCTCTGAGCGACCCCACCGTGGAATCCCGAGTGCCCACGCATAAGGAGAGTCCGCGGCGAAACCAACTACCACGACGCCTCCTGCCTGTCTCGGCGAGGATCGGAGCTGGAGCGGTGGACAACGCCAGCTCAAACCACACGGTCTTGCCTGGCCGTCCCGTTCGGCGAAGGATTCCCCACTCGTCGGCGAGGTTGCCAACGAGCAGGAGCCCTCGACCGTGCGGAACATTCGGCGGCGGGTGTAGTTGTGCCGGCTGCGTCTCATCAATGTCAGTCACTTCTATCCGTACTCGGCCCGAGGGTGTCGGATAGGTGATCGCCACTTCGAAAGTGCTGGTTGCATGAACGATGGCGTTCGTCGCCAGTTCGGAAACCAATAGCATCGCCGTTGACCGGACGTCGGGCGGAACAGAACCAAGAGACTCAGCGACGAACTGGCGGGCCTCGGGCACGGACGGATTCGCATCGAGGAAACTGCGCGACCAGTTCACGGCACATCCGCATCTAGGCGAAGAATTGCGGTGAGACCAGTGACCTCGACAACCCGGCGAACTAATGGCTTGGCTCCACGTACCTGAAGGGGCCCGAATTGATTGGAGATGCGCAGGAGCACGGCGATGCCAGAGCTATCCATGAATTCGAGCTCGGAAAGGTCCAGATCGACACGGTCAGCCGCGCGACCCAGGAATGCGGCAATCTGGTCATCGAAGTAGGAAGCACTCACGATGTCGAGCTCGCCCGAGATCTTGACCACGAGGTGCCCACGCCCGGCGTCAGTCACTTTCATCTGTGCCTGTCCGGCGCTGTGATCTACCCTTGCCATTGCACCCCCAGGATCGCTATGTCGTCATCAGAACCCATGGGCGTCAAATCCGCCAGAAGGTGGCCCAGTAGGTCGTCCATTTTTGCCGACCCACTGGAGACGGCGTTGGCCAGCCGGCTGAGTCCAAGGTCAAGGCTTTCACCGCGTCGCTCGACCAACCCGTCGGTAAATGCTACGACGGATGCCCGCGTGCCCACCGTGATGGTGGTCTCGCTTGGGCCAGCGGCGGGCTCCACGCCGATTGGTGAGCCCACGGAAATATCGAGATAACGGATGCCGTCCTCGTCCATGATGAGCGGAGCGAAGTGACCGGCACAGGCCACGGTCAGGATGTGGCGTTCGATGTCGATGAAACCACAGAGCACAGTGGCGAAGTGGCCGCCGCTCGTCTGACCGGCCAAGTTGGCGAGCTTGGCGAGAATAGTGGCTGGACCTCCTCCCTGCGCCGCATACGCCCGAAGTGCATGCCGAAGGTACGCCATGGTCGACGCAGCACCCAAACCGCGCCCAGAGACATCCCCGACGAAGAAATAGGCACAACCATCTCCGGTGTCGATCACGTCGTACCAGTCCCCGCCAACCTCGGTCCCTCCCACCCCCGGGACGTAGCGCACGGCAATGTCCACGCCTGTGAGCCTAGGAATCTCCTCAGGCAACAGCGAACGTTGGAGTGTCTCGGAGATCGTCCTCTGTTCCAGATAGAGACTTGCATTCTCGGTAGCAAGACCCTCCGCGAATTGTCGTCGTCGAACGAGATACTCAGTCGTGACGGCACCGACGATGGCAAGTGCAGCACCGAAGAGTGCGACGAACCACGGCAGCGCAGCAGACAGTCCACCCGCAAGAGGAGCGGTGCTCGTGCCTACCAGGATCAGTGCGCTGTCACCGACGGGAACACTGGCCATCGCTGTATACCCCGTGAGGGAGCCCGTTTTCTCCAACAACTCCGAGGGGTCGACCTTGTGTCCCAGATACAGCGCGAAGTGGAGATCCGAGAAGGCTGAGCTCTGGGGAATGACGGCCTTTTGGTGCGGGGGAAGTGCAATTTCGGCGTAGACGACGTCGTTATTCCCGTACCCAGGAGGTGTTTCGGCATAGCCGATTCGCGGCGAGGGCCCGTGAAGTATCGGCGTCACCTTTAGCGGGCTGCCCTCGTGAACGTTGCCGAGGAAACTGGTCGCCTCGCCGTCAGTTGCAAGGAGCGGGGGCGATCCAACGACAACCAGAGACCTCGGTGGGCCTGGAGAGATCTGCCACAATGAAGCGGAGATAATCAGTCCAGCCGACCCAACGTCGGGCTTGAGGACCTGCGAGAATTCGTCCACATTGTTGGTAGCCATGCTCACGTCGTACGCGGCAGTAAGCGGCGTCTCAATGCTCGGAATGACAGCGCCCAAAATCGAGGCCGCTTGGCGGACTTGCAACTTCAGCAACCTGTGGTCATTGCCGGCATTCGCGCTCGACGACGCCCAGACCAGGAGGGCTGTGACCACGCACCCAAAGAGAAGGACGACGAGGGGGAGCCGATGCGCCCCGAGTCGCTTGGGGCGCGGCTCATCCGGGTCAACGGCGTGGGCCTCTTCAAGAGCGCGTGTCGCCCCAGCCGGTGCCCCTTCAGATTCGGTTTGGGCTGCTCCGACACCCCCGATTGCCATCACGGGCGAAATGTCTACCCCAGGTTGCGAATTGGTGCCAAGAGTCAACGTGTTCCCCCCTCCCGACAATGCACGATTTCGGATCACTCGATCCGCAACTGGGCGTTCTTAACCGGACCTCGTACGAACGGCCCCGATAAGAATAGTCTCGGGAAACCTGGGTACAGACTGCATATCCGCGAGAGGGACGTCAGACTGTGACCACTATCCACCCTATCCATACCCAACGTCCCGCCGACGCGCGCCGGATTGTCCGCTCGAGGCTGGAAGGCATGACCCCAAAAGTGATTGGAACGGTGGAACTGCTCACTTCGGAGTTGGTCAACAACGCCATTGTGCATGGAGACGGTGTCGCTGCGCTCGTCCTCGAAGTCAATCATGGAATTGTGCATGTCGAAGTGCATGACACAAATCCAACGGTCCGCCTCGATCCCCTTCAGTTTGAGCCCTTCAGTGTGCGCGGACGAGGACTGGCCATCGTCAATGCTCTAGCATCGGCCTGGGGCGTCGACCCTCGTTCCGACGGCAAGGCCGTTTGGTTTGAACTCAACACATAGCCTCTACACCGTGCCGTTGGATCCTTCGCTGCTCCAGATCGGCTCGTCATACCCATGATATGACGCGGTGTCACCGCCAAAGAGCGAGCCTGCAGGGCTCAGGTGACGACTCCTCGTGCCGCACCATATTTCGTGGGCGGCGATGGTGTCCCTCTACTCCGCGGCCGGCATGTAGTTGAACATCCAGCGCACTTCAAACCGGTCGAGACATGTACCCCAGGTGGCGCCCCAGAACATGTCCGCCAAGGGTGCGCAATCGCTTGCACCCTGCGAGAGTGCGTCAAAGAGGCGCTGCGTCTCTTCTCGAGTGTCTGGCTCCAGATTGATGGTCGTGTTGTTGCCGACGGCGAGCTCGTGGCCCATCGATCGCAACATGTCCGTCCCCATGAGGACGTGGCCGGCGAGGATCGGGAGTTCGACATGCATGATCAGCTGCTTTTCAGGCTCTGTCAACGTTGGACCGTCGGCGCCACTGGGCACATCGCCCATGCGCTGAATTGGCCCAAGGTACTCGGTGCCGAACACGGTTCGATAGAACTCGAATGCCTCCTCGGTGTTTCCCATAAAATTCAGGTACGTGCTGACTCGTGCCACGGTGTCCTCTCCCTTATCTGATACATCCCTCAGACTGCATCGACGCAACTCCGAAGTGAAAGTCATCGGTCGACGACGTGTTTATGCTTAGTCCGACACGATGACCCCAAAGTCGCTGGGCGTTCCTTTCCCGGTTCACACGATCCGCGCACGCACGATCACCCCGATGGCGGCATTCGGGATCGATCTCGCTTTGCCACCTTCATTCCGTCGCCACTCGCGTGTCGCCGCCAGAGTCAGGTCGCTTTGATCGCTACGGGAGATAAATGTCCTACCTCAACGCAACGGGGATTGCGCTGAGTTGTGCCGCCGTTGGGGCTTGTGTGACCGCCCGTTGTCAGTACTCCTGGAAGCTTGTGATAATGAAGGTACGCACACAGAGTGTCCGCCGGTCGTGAGTCCTGATGGACGAGACCCCGGGGGAGTCTTCCAAGGCAACAGCTGCGCAGTCCTCGATTGAGGCCGCCAAGGGACGCCTGAAGCAGCGTCGCGTTTGGATCATCGTTGCCGCGCTTCTGGTTGCCGCCGGAGCCGGCAGCTCGATTTTCGCTTTCAGCGGAGTGCGCGCTTCAAGCGAGAGGTCGCAGAAGGCATTTGCCTCGTCGTCAGTCCAAATTGCCACCACGTTGCAAGTTGCGATCCAGCACGAACAAGACCTCGTCCTGAGCACCGAATCGTTCATCATCGGCAATCCGCATCCGACCCAGACACAGTTCAGCACGTGGGCCAACGATCTGGACGTCCTTCAGCGATACCGAGAGCTCCTCGGTCTCGTCGTGATTCAATATGTTCCAAAATCAGGACTCAGCGCATATTTACAAGAAACATCAGACGACCAATCGACGTCTTCCAAGGTGCCTCCGCTCGGCAATCGGGCGTTCTATTGTTTCGTTCCAATCGAAGTACTGCGGGGTTCCACCGCGCAGATCCCTCCGAATTTCAACCTTTGCACCGGCAAGTTGGGACCGGCGATTTTGGCGGCCCGCAACTCTGGGATGAGCGCTGTAGTGCCTTTGCAGGATGGTAAGACGAAGACGCTTGCCTTCGAGGTCCCGATCTACCGAAGCGGGTCAGTGCCGTCGACGATCGCTGCACGAGAGACCACGTTCGTGGAGCTGGTCGGACTCAGCGTCAAACCGAACGTGCTATTCCAAACCGCCCTCAAGGGTCATCCAAATACCGCCGTCGCGCTGCGTTACGGGTCGGGAAGCGCTGCGGTCGTGCTTCGAAGTGGGCAGACCCCAGCGGGGGCGGCGACGGAATCAATCAACCTTCACGACGGGTGGACGGTTGAGACTCTGGGCGTTGAGAATAAGGGAGGACTGCTGGGTGGTGCAGGGGGCCTACCCCTCCTCTTGGGTGGCATCGGGCTGAGCCTGCTGCTGGCGGCTTTGATCTACGTCCTCGGCTCGGGACGAGCGCATTCGCGGGGGCTCGTCGATGAACGAACTGATGAGCTTCGGTACCTTGCCATGCATGACCCACTTACTGGTCTCCCCAACCGGGCCTTGATTTCGGACCGCATCGATCAACTACTGGCTCGCAACCGCCGAAACGGGACGATCGCCGCAGCACTCTACGTCGACATCGACGATTTTAAAAACGTAAATGATTCCCTTGGCCATCAGGCTGGTGACCTGTTATTGGCCGCGATCGCGACGAGGATGCAGAGCACGCTGCGGGGGGCGGACACGATCGGGCGGATGGGTGGTGACGAGTTCGTCGTGCTGATCGAGGGCAGTGAGCCCATGGTGGCACCCGAACTTGTGGCGGACCGGCTTCTCGCTGTGATGCAGCAGCCTTTCGAGCTCGATGGTATTGCGACTTCGCTTTTCGCCAACGCCAGCATCGGCATCGCGGTGGGCGATCGAGCCACCGGCGGCGAACTCCTCCGGGACGCGGACATCGCCCTTTACCAGGCCAAAGCCAGGGGGAAGAACCGCTACGAGTTCTTTCACCCAGAAATGCAGACAGATATCGGGCGGCGCATCAGGCTTGAGTTCGATCTTCGCTCAGCACTGGCGGCTGAGCAGTTCCACCTTGTTTATCAGCCGATCTACAACCTGGCTGATCTGAGCGTCGTCGGCGTCGAGGCCCTTCTCCGTTGGGAGCATCCCACGGAGGGAGTGCTCGGCCCGGACGAGTTCATACCCATTCTTGAGCACAATGGTCAGATACGGGAGGTCGGCGCGTGGGTACTACGGCAAGCCTGTGCTCAGACAGCAGCCTGGCATGCGCGGGGATATGCCATCGATATCTCGGTGAATGTCTCGGGCCGCCAGCTCGACGATGACCGAATCATCGAGCACATCCACACCGCCCTGGACGAGAGTGGACTCAGTGCTACATCGCTCATCATCGAGGTGACCGAGACCGCCCTTATGAGGGACACGAGTTCGGTCGTCGGGAGGCTCCACTCGATCAAAGAGCTCGGTGTCAGCATCGCGGTCGACGACTTCGGCACCGGTTACTCGTCTTTGGCCTATCTCCAGCAGTTCCCGGTCGACTCTCTCAAGATCGACAAGTCGTTTACGAGCGCCATCTCCAGCTCTCCCGAATCGGAGGCCCTCATCAGAACCTTTGTCCAACTCGGCAGGGATCTCGGCCTCACGACTCTGGCCGAAGGCGTGGAGACAACAGGGGAGATGGATGTCCTGCGCGCCGATCACGTCGACGAAGTTCAGGGCTTCCTCTTCGCTCGACCCCTCGAACCAGGCCTCCTCGAGGCCGAATTCCTCAAATCCATGCAAACCGCCGGGCGCGCTGCTCCTCCCGCCCACACGTAAGCGAACCGGCAGCATTGGCGCGCCGCGGCACCGCCGTACCGCTCAGGTTCGCCGCAGCCTCTTACGCAACAAAGGATCAAGCCTTGGTCGGGGGACCCTTGCGGCACATCATGGTGGACGTCTCGACTGGTTACCTGCCGCATTTGTCATCGGAATAGCAATCGCCGCCGTCAACGCGTGGGTGCTCTTGGTAGAAATCCTGCGCTAGACGTCGGGGCTGAGAGATACTGCAGAGGCTCGAGGGGCTCGGGCGTCCCTGCAGTACAAGCTGATCACAGGTCTGCGAACCTGGGGCTCAGTCCGGCAAGCGGTGTTGTTAGAAGGAGGCAGCAATGACTCGGAACCCCCACGCCGGCGAACCGTTCGCCGACTCCGAATCCTCGATCGCGGCGGCGTTGGAGGACTGCAGCATTCCGGCCCTTCTCTGCTCGCTCGTGCACATGACCGGCGATCCCGCTTGGATCCGTGGTGATATTCGACCGCGCGTAGCCGTTTCGCTCGACATCCAGAGCGGCATTCCGGCGAGCGAACTGACCGAGATCCGTCGCCAGGCGCTGCCCTCAATCGTGGCGTACCGCGACGGCGGGTGCGTACCGCACGAGTTGCCCGAAGAATTGTTGCTGGAGATGATGTCTTTCCTCGGCTGCAGAGCCGTGGACGACGGCCCGCTTTCAGGGCTGTTCTTTGACGACTTGCAGTTCGAGGGTGGAGACACGGGCGCCATCGACTGGGGGGATGAGATTCCTGAGGTGGTAAAGTCAGCCTCTCCCGTCCTGGTCATTGGCTGCGGAATGGCAGGAATCCTCGCCGGCATCCGTCTCAGGCAAGCCGGCCTGCCGTTCACAATCGTGGAGAAGAACCCTGGTCCGGGTGGCACGTGGTGGGAGAACCGATATCCGGGGGCTCGTGTCGATATTGGGAGCCACCAGTATTGCTACTCCTTCGAGCCCACCGACCACTGGAGCGAGTTCTACTGCCAACAGCCGGAGCTGCGGGAATACTTCACTTCCATCGTTGACAAGTACGATTTGCGTCCGCATTGCCGCTTCAACACCAGCGTCACCAAGCTCCATTGGGACAGCAGACAAGCCGGGTGGAACATCGACATCGAAACCCCCGACGGAACAGAGGAGATCCACGCAAGGTTCGTCTTCAGCGCTGTCGGTTCGCTGAACATCCCGAACCTACCCGATATACCTGGAATGGATACGTTCGCCGGGCAGTCCTTCCACTCAGCCCTGTGGCCAGACGACCTACAGCTGACCGGCAAACGGTTCGCCCTGGTCGGCGCAGGGGCGAGCGGATTTCAGATTGGTCCCACCATCGCCGAACACGTCGATCGGCTCACCATCTTCCAGCGCACTGCGCAATGGATCATCCCGAACCCCCTGTACCACGCACCGGTACCGTCAGGAGACCGGTGGGCACTACGCCACCTGCCTTTCTACGGGCGGTGGTACCGATTCATCATGACGTTCCCGGGCATTGCCTCCGGCAGCGACCCATACCGGATCGACACGACCTACGATGACCCAACCAATCGGTCGGTCAACGCAATGAACTCCATGCGAGCCGATGCCCTGCTCGCATGGATGACCTCGCTGATCGCGGAGCGGCCGGACCTGATTCCCAAAGTCGTGCCTGACTATCCGGCACTTGGCAAGCGCGTCCTGCAGGACAATGGTTCTTGGTTGCGATGCCTGCAGCGACCCAACGTAGAACTGGTTCGCACCGCTATCGACAGGATCGAGCGCGACGGTCTTGTGGCGGTGGACGGCACGCACTACCCCACCGATGTGATCTGCTTCGCGACGGGCTTCCGTCACAATGACTTCCTGGCTTCTATGGATCTCATCGGTAGCGAGGGCACTTCGCTTCGCCACCAATGGGGAGACGAACCCACCGCCTACTTCGGCATCACGATTCCGAATTTTCCGAACCTGTTCTGCATTTACGGTCCCGGCACAAACCTCGCTGCGGGTGCCAGCCTCTTCTACCACTCGGAATTCCAGGTCCATTATTCCATGGAGCTCATCCGTGCGACGCTGACCTCGGGCGCGCGGTCCTGCGAGGTGACGGTGGAGGCTCATGCTTCATACGTCGACCGCTACCGAGCCGAGATTGACCAGATGGTGTGGTCACATGCCTCCATCGAACACAGCCACTACAAGAACCCCGCCGGAAAGGTCTTCACCCTGTCCCCCTGGCCGTTGGACCTGTACTGGCAGTGGACTCGTCAGGTCGACCGTGATCACTACACATTCGCGTGAAACTCGGAAACACCTCGGAGTATCGGCTGTAGCGAATACTCGGGGGCGCTGAGCATTTGCAACTCTCTGGAGCCGCCCAATTAGGGCCATCTCCAGGAGTTCCTCCGATATGACAGCACCAAACGTTGTATTGCCCGCCGGAGAATACGTAAGACGAGTGGAGAACCTCAGCCCATTGGCGGCAGAATCGGGGAATGCTCACACGGTCTTCCTCTGGTTATCTGACTCTTCGTACCGACCCGGTCCCGACCGAGGTGGAATGCCTCCAGTCCGATGGCTACGTGGTCCTGCATGACGTGTTCGATGGAACTGAAGTCGCTGCGCTGCGCTCCGATCTCGCACGAGTTTTCGAGGAGTACGCGCCCGATGAACGAGGAGACCCACCTGAACAAGCCGCCCCGTTTCGCTACGAGATGCTCAATCGGAGCGGCCTCGTCCAGCAGGCGATTGGTCACCCGCGGATCCTCGAGGTTGTTGAACCCCTTCTGGGAGAAGACTGCCACGTCATCGCCAATACCGCCTGGTGGCAGCCAGCGGGCAATAACGACCACCTCGGACGGTTCTGGCACATCGACAGCGGACCACACGTACCCCGTGAATCCGGCGTTCCGTGGGACACCCGCATTCCCTATCCCGTTTTCGCTATCGCGGCGCACCTGTATCTCTGGGATTGCCCGATCGAAGCGGGTCCGACTGGACTCATTCCCGGGAGTCACACATCGGGACAGGCCCCACCGATGAACAGGGTGGCCGCCGATGATCTGCAATGGGAAGGCCGCAGCGCCATCCCCATCGTGACCAAAGCAGGGGACGTCGCCCTTTTCGTGTCAGACGTTTGGCACAGGCGAATGCCACCCGGCCCCGAAGATCCCGGCCGGATGTTCGTCCAGTGCCATTACGGGCGTCGCGATCTGGCCCAACGAATCCGTCCTACATCTTTGGTCAACCACCTCTCGGACGACGCCCTGGCACGCGCCAAGACATCGAGACAGAGGAATCTGGCTGGCCTCCATCCCCTGAGCTTTTACGACGGCTGATCCGTCCTGACATCAACGATGTTGTTTCGATTGACTAATGGTAACTGTTCTGTTACGGTAACCATTATGTTACGTCAGACTCGTCCGCCGCAGTGAGCAGTGAGCGCTGAGCTGGTTTCGGGCGACCCATTCGAGGCATTGGGGGACGGGACTCGCCGGCAGATCTTGGTGCTCTTGAGCGGTGCGGAAATGGCCGTGGGCGAAATCGCAGCCGCGTTACCAATCAGCCGCCCGGCAGTCTCCCGTCATCTGCGTTTACTCAAGAATGCCGGTCTGGTGGCGGAGCGCTCAGAAGGGACGCGTCGGCTCTACCACTTGGAGAGTGACGGCGTCGAGTCGATCCAGACATACCTCCTAGGCGTGTGGGGAGAAGCGGCGGCCCGGTTCCAGATGCTCGCTGACAACACAAACCCGGAGCCGCGATGACCTCCCCATTGCGGATCAGCTTCGACGTAGCGTGTGGTGCGGACCAGGCGTTTGAGTTATGGACGTCGAGGATCGGCACGTGGTGGCCGCGGGATCACACGGTAAGCGGCGAGAAGGCGACGGTAATCCTCGAGGCGGGCGTCGGCGGACGCATACTCGAGCGAACAGCGGACGGCGTTGAGCACGAGTGGGGAAAAGTGAAGCGGTGGGAGCCTCCGACCAGACTCGGCTACACCTGGTACCTCGGCCGGTCCCCTGACGAAGCCACCGAGGTAACGGTCTCCTTTATCCAAATGAGCGACTCGACGTTGGTTGAGATCGAACATCGAGGGTGGGAGCGATTGGGAGCGGAGGCGGAACATTGGCGAGACCGCAACCGAACGGGATGGGAGACGCTGCTGCCGCACTTCGCCGCGGCGGCCAAGCACGGTGATGGAGGTTGGTGATGGCATCTGGAACCAAGGACGACCCATGGGTGTTGACAACACCGCCGGGTAGTTCGGAATACTCGATGTACCGCGACGAATCGGGAGAACCCCCCGCACTGGTGTGCCAGATAGGTTCGACGACCCTCAGATACCGGTTGGCCGCGATCGAAGACCTTCACAGCTGGCTGATCGAACGGGGCGACTGGGTTCCGCTTGGAGCGGCCGATGAGAAGAAGGAGGCTGCGCCCGGCACCGTCGAGGCATGGGGTCGATCAGTAGAGAACCCCGTGGGCGGCTGGTATGGACTGAGGAGCGGCTACCGGGGTCGTTTTGGGATGTACCTGCCACCGCTCTTAGAAGTGCTCGGCCTGGCAGAAGTGACCCATGATCCGCGGAACAACTCAATGCGTGCGGTGAAGTCGTGAAGACCGACGAGATATGGATGCACATCCACGCGGAACGCGCACAGATGGCTCACGCATTCGTCGATCTCTCGGAACAACAGTGGAACGCCGCATCTTGGTGTGTTGGCTGGAAGGTGCGCGATACCGCCGGACACATCTTGGCGGCGGCCGAGCAGACGCCACTGAACTTCTACAAAGAAATGACCCAGGCCGGATTCCGGTTCAACGTCTTCGCCGATCGAGCCGCTAAGCGGCTCGGAACGCTCGCTCCGGACGAAATGGCCGAAAGGCTGCGGCTCCGCACAACCACCACGAACCACCCTCCGGCACCGGTCATGGCCATGCTCGGCGAGATCATCGTGCACGGAGCCGACATCCGCCGCCCTCTTGGTCTCGGCCATCAGCCGACTGAAGCCGCTCTCGTCGCAGTGGCCGACACCTATCGGCGCACAAATCTGCTCATCGGTTCCAAACGTCGGATCGCCGGATTGCGGATCGAAGCCACCGATTGCGAATGGTCCACCGGTAGTGGTCCCAGGGTCGCTGGACCACTTCTCTCTTTGGTGTTGGCAATGAGTGGCCGGCGCCAGGCCTGCGACGATCTCGACGGCGACGGGGTCGACACTCTCGCTCAACGCTGAAACTCCGGCTTCCGTCGTGCCGAGAAATCGACTGCTATCTCGCTGCGAATCCCGGAGATCCAAGGTTCCACGGGGTCCGACCGAGTCAGGTGGACCGGGATGAGGGAATGACCCACGGTGGATCCTTCTCCTTGGCAGTCGCTACGAAAACGGTCGGCACGATCGGACAATCGTGGACGCAAGAACCAAATGCAGCAATAGACGAGCCGGCGCAGTTCGCCTTGGCCGACGACCCGCCTTTACAAGAAGATTCTCGCCTTCGTTGCCACTACCCTCGCTCTATTGGTAATTCTGACAGGAGTGCATGCCGTCATTTCAGGCGAGACTGCAGTGAAGGAAAGTGAGAATGACAACTGAGCTGGTATTGCTTGGAACAGCTGGTGCCCCGATGCCCGTTGCCGGCCGTGCCGGTATCTCATCGGCGTTGATAATTGACGAGCGAGTCTTCGTGATCGATTGTGGACGTGGTTCTCCATCAGCATTCGTCGATGCGGGACTGGACTTCACCCGATTGGAGGCCGTATTCATCACGCACCTTCACGTCGACCACACCGGTGACCTAACCGGCATGCTCCTCTATCCGTGGGGAATCCGGGCCGGAGATGACGGCCCCCTGCCACCCATCCTCGTCTACGGACCGTCAGAACCCGAAGTGGCGCCAACCGGTGATGCGACATTCCATAGAGAAACAACCATCCACCCTGAACGGCCCTTCCCCGGTGCGACGTGTCTGGTGGACAGTATTCTCGCCGGCTATGCCTACCACCTGAACGTCATGCCACTGGACTGCCACATGCCGGACGCGGGCGCGCTCGTTCAGGCAATCGATATTCCCGTCCTTCCCAAGGCCGAGGGCGTTCCTCTGACTCCCTCCATCGTGTTCGAGGATGAAACTGTCCGGATCACCACCGTCCCCGTATCACACGGTCGGGCGATCCCTTCTCTCGCATACCGTTTTGATACGGCTGATGGTTCTGTCGTTTTCTCTGGCGACACCACCGTGAACGAAGACCTGATCGCCCTCGCCCAAGATGCGGACATCCTCATACACCAGGTTGCTGACCTCAGTTACCTCGAGCGTCACGGCATTACCGGTAGTGCCCTCACTCGGATGGCTGCACTTCAGACCGATGTCAATGAGGTGGGTACGGTCGCCGAACGCGCACGGGTGCACGAACTCATTCTCAGTCACTACCTTCCAGCTGAACCAGAAGCAATTACCGACGCGGAGTGGGCTGAACGCGCCGGAAAGGGTTTCAGCGGTAGAACAACCGCAGGAACCGATGGTCTACGACGAACGCTCGCGCGTTCTCCTTCGTGACCGCCTGCAAGCTCGGGAGCTGGGTCGATCGGCCGCTCGCAATACACAATTGGTCTACGGGAAGCCGAGCAATTCTCCTACGCCACCACTCCCGAATCTCGTAGGTCTGCAATGCGATCATCCATGCCGAGTTCAGTGAGTATCTCGTCTGTGTGCTCGCCCAACGCGGGGGAGGCGTCTGTCGCTCGGACGGGCGTGCCATGGAACTGGGTTGGGTGGCGGGGCAGGCGGATACGACCTACCACGTGATGGTCGCGCTCCTCAAAGAGTCCAACGGCAATTGCGTGGGCATCACGAGTCAGCTCCTCGGCGGACAGGACCATGCTGAAGGGCACGCGTTGCGTCTCGAACCGCGACGTAGCTTCGGCCATGGTCATGTTCACAGCCCGGGCGTAGCACATGTCGACGAGCGCGGCTGAGACGTCGCGATTCTTGTTGCGGTCCTCAAGGGTCGCAATCCGCGGGTCGTCCCAGCCCTCGACACCGAGCGCCTTGCACATGCCGGTAAAGTCGGCAACGGACGTGGGCGTGACGATTCCCCAGCCGTCGCTGAAACGTATAGGTCTGAAGCCCGCCACGAAACTCGAGTTTTGCGAATGATCGGACTCAAGGAGAACTTCGTTCCCGGCCGAGTCAGCCCAGAGGAAGGATGTGACCGCATCCATCATCGCCAACTCGATGTGCTGCCCCCCTTTTCCCGTGACGCGGGCGAATAGAGCCGCGGTGATGGACTGCGCTGCGTACAGAGCCGTGATTTTGTCGGCCGCTGTCTGGCGCAGGAACACCGGAGCGCCATCCGCCGGATCGGCCTGGTTCATCGCCAGCCCGGCGTAGGCCTGAATGACCGTGTCGTAGGCACTGCGATCACGATAGGGGCCTTCAG
>Ga0302324_100006047_pt1 | contig 26264 bp, 25 predicted proteins | sample Palsa_T0_1_FD_201949 | JGI IMG/M metagenome (GOLD analysis project Ga0302324, IMG submission 201949) | Peat permafrost microbial communities from Stordalen Mire near Abisko, Sweden - Palsa_T0_1 | ecosystem: Environmental > Terrestrial > Soil > Palsa > Peat permafrost | place: Sweden: Abisko... | reverse complement strand
AGGTGGGAGAGCATCGAGGGTTCTTGTAGCACCAGGCCTTCTACGCTCGACGGAACCTGAAGCTCCCCAACTTGCGGTGAATGGTGGGCGAACGGGGACTTGAACCCCGAGCCAACGGATTAAGAGTCCGCTGCTCTACCAATTGAGCTATTCGCCCGCTCGAAAGACACGAAGAAAGCGTCGCGTAGGTATACGCGGCTCACAGGCCTGTCAAGGATGCCCGGTAGAAGAGCGACGCGTTGCGCGAGCGTGGACTGACGTGGCATCCCCCCCCACCGCCCCCCCACGCGTCAATCGGAGCGATGGATGTTACGTTCAGCGGCGACGATGCAGGTGGTGATCTTGGCTGGCGGGCTCGCCACGCGGATGCACCCACGGACGCTCACGGTGCCGAAGTGGATGCTCGAAGTCGCGGGGCGCCCGTTCTGCGAGTGGCAGCTGGAGCTCCTCGCGCGATGCAAGTACGAACGCGTCGTCGCGTGTATCGCTCATCTTGGCGAGCAGATTCGCAACCATGTCGGTGATGGATCGCGCTTCGGCGTGCACGTCGAGTATTCCTCTGAAGGTGAGACCCTCCTCGGGACGGCGGGTGCGCTGCACGCTGCGGTAGATCTGCTCGAGGAGACCTTCCTCGTGGTGTACGGCGACAGTTACTTGCCGTTCGACTATGCCGGACCGCTCGCGGAGCTCCGTGCGGCGGATGATTGTGATGGCGTGATGACCGTATTCAAGAACAACGACCAGTGGGACGCCTCCAACGTCCGCACCGACGGGACCTGGGTGCTCGCCTACGAAAAAGGCGTGTCGGGGGATGCCTCGTTCGATTACATCGACTACGGCGCCATCGCGCTGAAGCGTCGTGTCGTGCTCGAGCTGCCACCGGGGCGATCGGGTCTCGATGCGCTCCAAACGCGCCTCGCTTCGAACCGCCGCTTGCGGGCGCATGTCGCGCATGACAGGTTTTATGAAATAGGCTCTCCGGAAGGACTCGCCTCGCTCGAGCGACGCTTGAAAGAAACTGGATGATCGTCTCACGTGCCCCCGTTCGCTTCTCCCTCGGTGGTGGAGGCACGGATTTGCCGAGCTACTCGCACGAGCACGGCGGCTTTCTCGTCGCCGCAGCCGTCGACAAGTACGTGAACATGTGCGTAGCGCCACGTTTTCAAAACAACACACGCCTCGCGTATTCGAAGACGGAGCTCGTCGATTCGATCGACCACATCGAGCATCCGCTCTTTCGCGAAGCCATGCGCTTCGTTGGTGCGACGCAGCCGATGGAGCTCCACGCCATCGCAGACGTGCCGGCAAACACAGGGCTCGGATCGTCCTCGGCGTTCACGGTGGCGCTCTTGAACGGCCTGCACGCCTTCAAGCGTGAGTTCATCGGTACCGACCGCCTCGCCGAAGAGGCCTGCCACATCGAGATCGGCGTGCTGAAGGAGCCGATTGGAAAGCAGGACCAATACATCTCCGCTTATGGCGGCATCACGGCCCTCACGTTCGACCGAGACGGCTCGGTGCACGTCGAGCGCCTACCTGTCAAAGACGACGTGATCGACGACCTCGAGCGCAGCCTGCTCATCTTCTACTCGGGCGTCGAGCGCTCGGCATCGGCAGTGTTGAGCGAACAGGCGAAGAGTGTGAAGGCCAACAAAGACGACGCCGTGGCGCGCATGCACCGCATCAAGGCGATGGGCCATGACGTCAAAAAGCTGCTCTTGTCCGGTGACATCAACCTCTACGGCGAGCTCTTGCACGAGCACTGGATGAACAAGCGAAAGCTTGCCGCCAACATGACGGACCCCGTGATCGACGAGCACTACGAGGAGGCACGCAAGGCAGGCGCGATTGGCGGTAAGCTCATGGGCGCGGGTGGCGGCGGGTTCTTCATGTTCTACGTGCCACCCTCCGCACGCCGCAAAGTCTACGAAGTGCTCACGACGCGTGGATTGCGCCCCATTCGGTTTCGATTCGACTTCGACGGGGCGCGCATCGTCGCCAACTTTCATCGTTCCTAATTAGAAATTCTCGGAGGACTCTCATGGCGCTCTTCATCGACAGCTCGGAACCAAAAGAGATCAAGGAGCTCTTTGGGTGGGGTGTTCTCTCCGGCGTGACGACGAACCCGCTCATCATCGCGAAAGAGGCGCCAGACGCCGACCTCGGAGAGCGCATCCGCGAGATCCTCGGCGTGAGCTGGGGCGACGTATCCGTCGAGCTGACGACGGAGTCGGAGAAAGAGATGCTCGCGGAGGCGGCCGTCTATCACGCGTGGGACCCGCAGCGCATCACCATCAAGGTCCCGATGAGCGAGCACGGCCTTCGCGTGTTGCATCAGCTGTCGAAGAAGGGAGTGAAGACGAACGTCACGTGTCTGATGTCGATGAATCAGGCCTACCTCGCGGCGCTCGCCGGCGCGACGTACGTGAGCATTTTCTCGGGTCGCGTTCGTGACATGGGCTACGATGTGAAGCCGGTGATCGCGGCGACACGCAACGTGCTCGATCGCGAGGGCCTGCCGTCGAAGATCATCGTGGGCTCGATGCGCCACATGATGGACGTCAACGAAGCGCTCGAAGCCGGCGCCCACGTGCCGACCATCACCCCACCGATTTTGCGCAAGATGGTGTGGAATCCGCGCACGATCGAGACGATCAACGAATTCAACACCGCGTGGAAGAACCGCGGCAAGAAGTGATGCGCGTCGCCGTTCTGGGGATGTGGCACCTCGGCACGGTGATTGCCGCGTGCCTCGCATCCGTTGGCCACTCGGTAGTCGGATTCGACGCAGACGCCGCCGTGGTGGGTCGTTTGCGAGAAGGTCGGTCACCGATTGCCGAGCCAGGTCTCGACGACCTCGTGGCTGCGGGACTGAAGGCGAAGACGCTGACCTTCTCGTCCACGCCAAGCGACATCGCGAGCGCTGACGTGATTTGGGTTGCCTACGACACGCCCGTCAGGGAGGACGATACCGCGGACGTTGGCACCGTCATCGAGCGGGTTCGTGCATTATTCCCGCACTTCCGTGATGGGGTGCTCGTCTTGGTCTCGAGCCAGCTGCCCGTGGGCTCGACGCGCCGACTCGAGGAGCTTTACGCGGGTGCCCGTCCCAACGTTCAAGTCAGCTTCGCGTACAGCCCCGAGAATCTGCGTTTGGGCAAGAGCCTCGACGTCTTTCTGCGGCCGGACCGCGTCGTCGCAGGCGTACGCGACGAAGCGTCACGAGCGCGCATCACGGCCCTCTTGGCTCCCGTGACCGACAAGATCGAATGGATGGCGGTCGAGTCGGCCGAGATGACGAAACATGCCCTCAACGCCTTTCTGGCAACGTCGATCACGTTCATCAACGAGATTGCCGGCCTCTGCGAGCGCGTGGGAGCGGATGCCGGCGAGGTCGCGAAGGCGCTGAAGAGCGACGTACGGATCGGGCCGAGAGCCTATCTACAGCCAGGCGCTGCGTTTGCGGGCGGCACGTTGGCACGCGATCTCTCGTTTCTCGCCGCGGTTGGCGTCGACGTGCAAAGGCCAACGCATTTGATCTCGTCGGTTGCGTCGAGCAACGTCGCCCACCGCCAATGGCCGCTTCTCCGATTGCGAGAGCTGCTCGGACGCCTCGACTCCCAACGCATCGCCGTGCTCGGGCTCACGTACAAACCCGGAACGGACACGCTGCGACGCTCGACTGCCATCGAGCTCTGTCGCGAGCTTCGTGCCGCGGGAGCGTCGGTCGCTGGCTACGATCCCGCTCTGACCACGCTTCCGGAAGAGCTCACACGCATCATCGACCTTCAATCGTCGCCCGAGCAAGCGCTCCGGGGAGCCGTGGCTGTCCTCGTTGGCACCGACTGCTCCGAGTTTCGGTCGCTACGACCAGACGACGTCGTCGCTTGGATGAAGCAACCCCTCGTTCTCGACCCAGGCGGTTTTCTCGAGAGCGTTCTCGGGACGAGTGACCGAATTCGCTACGTAAAAGTCGGCCGGCAGCGCGACTAAGCCTTCTCGGCCCACGCGACGAGATCGCCCGTCATGATCGGAAACATGGCGTGCTGGAGCCGAGTCGGAACGACCGCCGACGCAGAACGCATCAGCGGTGTGAAGAGCCAGTGCGGAAACTCGTTGAAGATGTGCGCCATGTAGCGAAGGTTCATCGTCTTCACGAGCGTCACGGCTCGATACGAGCGAAACCCCATTTTTTCGAGGAGCTGCTCGAGGTTCTTCTTGGTGAAGTAGTAGAGGTGCTCGACCTTGTAGTTCGTCCAGCGCATTCCCATCGTGCGCTGTGAGAGCGATCCGACGTGCGGCACGGTCAGTGCGATCCTCCCGCCTGGGCGCAGCAGCGTGTTGGCGCGCCGCAAGACGCTCGCGGGATCTCGCACGTGCTCCAGAAAGTCACACATGGTGATGGCCTGGAAGGATCCGTCGGCAAACGGCGCGTCCTCGAGCTGACCTTGAAACGCGTGCTCTGGCCCAAAACGCTCGGCGATTTTCTTCGCGCCGAACTCGGAGAGCTCGACGCCAAACGGCTCGTAGCCGAGCTCGCGAGCCTCACCCATCAAGAACCCAGTGGCCGCGCCGCAATCGAGAAGCTTGCCGGTTGCGCCGTTGCCGAGGCCACGAATCACGCGCCGGAAAGTCGAGCGCTTCATTTGCTCCACCACGAGCTGCGCGTCCGTGTGCAGTCCCCACGCGTCGTAATAGTGCTCACCGTAGATCTGCGCGAGGGTCTCGTCGGTCGGCTGTGGGTCGATCCGTTCGAGCGCGCACGTCGTGCATCGAACGACGTGATGGCCGTCCTTGTCACCGACTGGGCGAAATTCGGAGGCGCCGCACACCTCGCACGCTCTCATCGAGCGGGCAGCTAACACGCTGGTTTATTCCTGTCCAGGCGTGGTAGTTCACCCGCGACCACCCATGCGCTCCTCGCAGGCGAGTCCTGCACTCGAACGCGTCTGCGTTGCCATCGCGACGATTGGGGGTGTGTGGTTCGTGTTCACCGCCTGGTGGGGGATGGCGGCGATGCCAGCGGGCGGACATCTCGGTAACGGCGCGGCAGGCACGGCGATGCTTGGCGAGAACGCCCTTCGCTGGCACTCGGTGTATCCGCTCTTCGACTGGTTCTCGGCAACGAATCCCTATCCGGTGGCGGCCGTCGCCCATCACCCGTTCGGGATCTTCTGGCTGAGCGAGATTGCGATCGCGGTGTTCGGCCACCACGACTTCGTCGCCAACCTCCCCGCGGTGCTGATGAGCACGCTGATGCCCGTGATCCTCTACAAGCTCGGACGGCACTGCTGGGGGCCGATCGGGGGCGTTGCTGCCGTGCTCGGGTTCGTCCTCTTGCCGCTCACGACGGGCTTCTCGATCTTCCATGGCCTCGAGGTGACGACGATCTTCGGAGCAACGCTCTTCTACCTCGGCACAGCGCGCTATCAAACGTGGGGTCGCAAGCGCGATCTCGCGGCGTGTCTCGTGGGTGCGCTCTTCGCGGCGTCCGGAGACTGGGTGGGATACCTCACCATCGCGCCGGTCCTCGCTTGGGGCTTCTTGCGGGCATTCGTGCTTCCGAGCTGGCTGTCGGCACCCATTCGACGGGCCCGATACGCTCGCTGGTGGGCTTTGTCGGTCGCGGTGTTGGTCACCACGCTCATCCTTTGGGTCTGGCTGTTTCAGCGTGCGGACAAGCTCAACGAATGGCTCGCCTCGGCGGTGAACCGTGGCGGAGGGAAGGACATCCCCCTCTCGACGGTCCTCGAAGCTCGCAAGGCCTGGATCGCCTTCAGCTTCACACCGCTCGCGATCGCGATTGGGAAGGTCGGCGCGTTCGTTGCGGTGATTCGCTTCTTGTGGAAGCGCACGGATGCCGAGCTCTTCTCCCTCTCCATGCTCTTGGGTGCGACGATCCAGTACGTCGTCTTCAAACAGGGAGCGGACGTTCACATCTTCTGGCCGCACTACTTCGGTGCGTATTACGCGTTGGTGTTCGCCCAGCTCGCGGCGACGGTGTGGCAGGTCGCGACGCTCGTCGTCACCAAATTCTCGCCCACGGCGACGTCGCGTATCGCGAGTGGCGTTGCCCTCGCTGCGGTTCTTTTGCCGTCGCTGATGCTGACGCCGGATTGCGTGCGTGCGCTACGCGTGTGGCGCGCCACCGGGGGGCGGTACGACGACCATGGGTCGTTGATCCGCAGTCACGGAGACTTGCTGACGGTCTTGCGCGATGTCGTCGCACCGCACCTTCAACCAGGTGAGAAAGTCGCGTTCCAATCCGGGGCGAACGTAGGATGGGAGCATTCGTGGTCACTGCGCGCCGACATGATCGACGTCGAGACGCCGAACGACGCGTACCCATTTTGGATCGCCCGCGCCAGTGCGCTCGGAGCAGACCGATTGAAGAAGGTCGTCCAAACACGCCCCCTGGCAATCTATGGCGACGTGCTCGTCTGGACCCGTGGGACACCGATGGGCCCTGTGGAGGCTTTCTCGCTCGGCGAGCACGAGCCGAACGCGTGGCAGTGGATGTTCACGAACAACGTCGAGCCGGTACGCGAGATCGGTCGGACGCCGGACCCTTTTCTCACGTGGGAATGGCGCGTGCACCTCGACCAGCCCGCGGTCGAGCCAACTGTTCCGCCGCGTACGCTGAACGAGCTACGAATCGCACACAACGTTGCCGTCCAGCGCGGCGACCCTGCAGCCGAGGGCATGCGCGAGCAAATCGTCGCTCAGCTCGTGCGGGAGCCAGAGACGCACTATGACGGCGGTCACGAGCTGATGGGCATCCGAGTCACGAAGGGTGTCCAGCCAACGCTCGAGGTGTGGTTCATCGCAGGCGGACCGACGCTCACGGACACACACTTCCAGATCCGCTCTCACATCGTTCGGCCCGCCCGCTTCAGCCTGATCCCGGCCAACGAGACCGATCGCGAGATGGCTTGGCCACCACCGCTGTCGACCAAGCTCTGGAAGAAGGGCTTCATCTACAAGCTTGATTGCGTCATGAACCACCGAATTGGCCTCGAGCGGTATGTGGGCGTTTGGGGCGGGGGACCTGCCAAGCGCGGAGGTCGCGACGCCGTCGTTCTCGTCGAGGTAGAGTGAGATTGATGCAAACAGGCTCGCGCATCGATGGTGACGTGGAGTCCACTCCAGGCGTTCCTCCATGCGTCCTTTGTGGAAGCACGCGAAGGACGTATCTGATCGTTGGTGCGCGCTCTCGCATGACGCGCTGCAACGAATGTCAGCTGGTCTTGCGCACGGATGATGGGCGGCTCACGGTCGAAGCGGAGTCGTTCGCGCTCGACGAGGACAGCGAACGAACCATCCGCGGGATGCTCGCCTCTACCAGTGCCCGACGAAAGGTGCTGGCGGTGATCGATGGCGGAGGCCCAGACGCTCGCCTGTCGGACGATGTTCGTCTCGAGGTGACGACGACCACGAGCGAGGCGCTCGAGTCTCTGCCGCGCGGCGCGTTCGACGCTGCGTTCGTCAACGGGTCAATCGAGTTCGAGAATCCGCTCGCGGTGATGCGCCGTGTTCATGCCGCGCTACGGCCCGGTGGTGACATGGTCGTCGTCGTGTCGGCATCGACCGTGCGTCGCCCGAAGCTCCCGCACTACGCGTTCTCTCCTGCACCGCTCACGCGCGTGACCATCGCTTCGGGCTTTCGTCCGCTCTCGTGTGGGGTCCTTTCGCGATCGATGGAGACCACGGTGCGGGACGAACGTCTGGCTCTCGGTCCGATACCGTTCCAGCGCCTCGCGCGGTTGTTCGAGACGGCAAGCTCCCGCGTCGAGGTACCGAGTGGGCTCCTCGCGATGCACGCCCGGCGGGTCGAAGGCGTGCCGGCGCGCTCGAAGGTGTCGATCATCATGCCAGTCTTCAACGAGGCACGGACCTTCGAAGAGACATTCGAGCACGTCTACGCGGCTACGGTTGCGGGTGTCGATCGCGAGATTGTCATCGTCGAGAGCAACTCCACGGATGGGTCGCGTGATCTGGTGCGCAAGGTCGAGCATCGCCCCGGAGTTCATGTGCTCTACGAGGACCGTCCACAAGGCAAGGGTCATGCGGTCCGCGCGGGGATCGAGGTCTCGACGGGGAACCTGATCCTCATCCAAGACGCTGACAGCGAGTACGACGTGAACGACTACGATATTGTTCTCGGGCCCCTACTCGATCTTTCGGCCACGTTCGTGCTGGGCTCGCGCCACCTCGGGGGAGGAACGTGGAAGATTCGCGAGTTCGCGGATCAAAAGTGGCTCTCGTACATCATGAACCTCGCACACGAATCATTCACGGCGCTCGCGAACGGTCTCTACGCCACGGAGCTGCGCGATCCGACGACGATGTACAAGGTGTTTCGACGTGACGCTTACGAAGGCATCCGCTTCACACGCGACCGCTTCGACTTCGATTGGGAGCTCGTTTGCAAGCTCGTTCGCCGCGGGCACATTCCCGTCGAAGTCCCCGTGAACTATCGCTCGCGGTCGTACGCGGAGGGCAAGAAGGTGCGGTTTGTCCGCGATCCGTTGACCTGGCTCGAGACGATCATCGCGAGCCGATTCGAGCCGCTCGCGAAGGACGATCGATGAAGCTCGCTGGCAAGGTCGCCATCGTCACGGGGGGCTCGCGCGGCATCGGGTTCGCGCTCGCACGTGCGCTCGGGCTCGAGGGCGCGCGTGTCGCGATCGCGTCACGAACGTCCGCAGAGATCGACGAGGCGCGCAAGAAACTCACGGACGAGCATATCGAAGTCATCGCGATGCCCGCGGACGTGTCGCGTCTCGACGACATCACTGCGTTCGTCTCCGAGGTCACGCGCGAGTGGGGGCGTGTCGACGTGCTCGTGAACAACGCTGGAGTGGGGGGTGCTGTCGGTCGGCTCGATGAATGCGATCTCGCGGAGTGGAAGCGCACGTTCGAGATCAACGTCTTCGGGGCAGTACAAGCGTGCCGCGCCGTCCTTCCCGCGATGCGGGCGCAGCGCAGCGGCAAGATCATCAACCTCGCCGGCGGTGGCGTTGGCGGGCCACGCGTGGAGCCACGCATCAGCGCGTACGTCGTGTCGAAGGCAGCGACGGTGCAGCTCACCGAGTCGCTCGCGCGCGAGCTCGCGGAAGACGGCATCCAGGTCAACGCGATCTCGCCCGGCGCCGTGGCAACGGCGATCACGGCGTCGTTCGTCGCGGCAGGCCCCGAGAAGGCGGGAACGGACCTCTACGAGCGCACGCTCGAGATGCGCAAGAAGGGTGGCGAGTCTCCCGAGCTCGCCGCTCGGCTGGTCGTCTGGCTCGCCTCCGACGCGAGCGGTGTGCTTACCGGCAAAATGCTCAGCGCAAAGTGGGACAAGGTCGACGGCATCGACGCTGCCGCGGCCAATCGCTCCTCACTCTTTACGCTGCGACGCATCGACGGTGTGCTCTTCGAAGAGGTGCGAAAGGGATGAGAGTTGGAATCGTCGGGTGTGGGCTGATTGGCAACAAGCGCGCGGATGCTCTCGCCTCCGGCAAGGACCGACTCGTCGCGACGTTCGACATCGCGAGCGATCGTGCCAAGGCGCTTGCAGCAAAGTACGGTGCGGAGCCCTGCGGCAGCCTCGCCGACCTCGTGACTAAGGTGGACATCGTGGTCGTCGCAACGACCAACGACCAGCTCGCCCCCGTTGCGCGATTGGCGGTCGACGCGGGCAAGCACGTCGTCGTCGAGAAGCCCGCGGCGCGACGCGCGTCAGAGCTCGCACCGGTGCTCGATGCTGCGCGTGAACGTCGCGTCGTCTTCAAAGTCGGTTTCAATCACCGCTTTCACCCGGCCGCGCAGAAAGCACGCGCGATCCTCGACGCCGGCGGGTGCGGTGACGTCATGTTCATACGTGGACGTTACGGCCACGGGGGCCGCGTGGGTTACGACAAGGAGTGGCGCGCTGACCCCTCGAAGTCAGGCGGCGGTGAGCTCATCGACCAGGGGGTTCATCTCATCGATCTGGCGCGGTGGTTCTTCGGCGCAGAGCTCACGGACATCGCCGGCCGGGTGGAGACCTACTTCTGGAAGATGCCCGTGGACGACAACGTGTTTCTCACGCTTGCAACGCAGGCACGTCAGGTTGCGCATCTCCAGGCATCCTGCACCGAGTGGAAGAATCTGTTTTCGTTCGAGATCTATGCCCGCACGGCCAAGCTTCATCTCGAGGGCCTTGGAGGCAGCTACGGGATCGAACGCCTGTCCCACTACCAAATGCGGCCGGCGATGGGTCCGCCGGACACGGTGGTCTACGAGTATCCCGGTGCAGACCCATCGTGGGCGCTCGAATGGGCCGACTTCGCGCGGGCGGTCGAGAGCGGCACACGCACCTGCGGCGATGGAGTCGACGCGCTCGAGGCGCTCAAGATCGTCGACCGAATCTATGGCCGCGACTGACATGGCTGACCCCGTCTTCACGCCCGATGACGCAAAGAAACGCTGGTTCGTCACCGGTGGTGCCGGGTTCATCGGCAGCCATGCAGTCGATCTCCTCGTATCAGCGGGCTGCCACGTCACTATTTTCGACAATCTGAGCCTGTCGACCGACGCATTCATTGCGGCCCACGTGAAGACAGGGAAGGTGACCTTCATCGAGGCCAACCTCCTCGATCTGGAGGCGGTGACAAACGCGATGACCGGGCACGACATCGTCTGGCACCTCGCGGCCAACACCGACATCCCTTCGGGTTTCACCAAGCATCGCATCGACCTCGACAACGACGTGATCGCGACGTGGAATGTCCTCGAAGCGATGACGAAGACGGGCATCAAGCAGCTGCTCTTCTCGTCGACAGGCGCCGTGTACGGCGAAGCAATAAAGGGAACGTTCAAGGAGTCATCAGGCCCGCTCATGCCGCTCTCGCTCTATGGTGCGGGCAAGGTCGCGAGCGAAGCGTTCATCGCTGCCTACTGCAATCTCTTCGGCATCCAAGCGTGGGTCTACCGATTCGGAAACGTGATCGGCGAGCGCACCAACCACGGCATCATCTATGACTTCATCGCGAAGCTGAAGCGCAGCCCGACCGAGCTCGAGGTGCTTGGCACTGGCAAAGGGGAGAAGAACTACTTCCTCGTCGAAGAGTGCATTCACGGCATGCTCTACACTTACCATCGCGTGCCAGCCGGCCCGTTTCCCTTCCTCGTCAACCTCGGCACTGACTCGACCTCCACCATCATGGACATTGCGCAGATCATCATCGAAGAAATGGGCCTTCACGACGTGAAGTTCCGTTACACCGGCACGCCGCGGGGTTGGCCCGGCGATCAGCCGGTCGTCCTGCTCGACACGACGAAGGTCCACGACCTCGGCTGGTATGCCATACGCACGTCCAACGACGCCGTTCGCTCCGCGACGCGCCGACTGCTCGGCACGGAGAAGTTCACCCTCACCACGAGGACATTGAATGGGAACGTTTAGCGAGATGTTTCTCAAGGAGAGCGCCACGCTCATCGAGGGTCTCGACGCCTCCACCATCGAGAAGATGGCAGAGGGCCTCGCTGCGGTTCGTGCGGGCGGCGGTCGTCTCTTCATCTTGGGCGTCGGTGGCTCCGCGGGTCACGCGAGCCACGCCGTCAACGATTTCCGCAAGATTTGCGACTTCGAGGCCTACACACCTACCGACAACGTTTCGGAGCTGACCGCGCGCACCAACGACGAAGGCTGGGAGACGACGTTCGTGGAGTGGCTGCGCACGTCACGCTTGTCGAGCAAGGACGCTCTCCTCGTCTTTTCGGTTGGAGGCGGCAACAAGGAGAAGAACGTTTCAGTCAACCTCGTGCGGGCGCTCGAGCTCGCCAAAGAGCGTGGCGCCAAGGTTTTCGGCATCGTGGGGCGGGATGGGGGCTACACGAAGCAAGTCGCTGACGTGTGCGTGCTCGTGCCCGTCGTCCACAAGGATCGAATTACCCCGCACACGGAGGGGTTCGCCGCGGTCGTGTGGCACTTGCTCGTGAGCCATCCGAATCTGCAAGTCGCCGCGACGAAGTGGGAATCGACGAAGTGATGTCGGGTTCGCGTCGTGGCATTGTCCTAGACCGCGACGGGACGCTCGTGGATGTCGTTCGCGACGAGGACACGGGCGTGATTACGACCGCATTTCATCCTTCACAGCTTCGCCTGCTACCCGGCGTTGCTGCTGGCCTCGCGCTGCTCGAAGGCGCCGGCTTCTCGCTGAGCATCGCGACGAACCAACCTGGCCCCGCCAAGGGTCAATTCAAGCGTGACGCCGTCGCGCGAACCAACGACGCGCTTGTCGGAATGCTGGCTCAGCACGGCGTGACGATTGCAAAAGTGGTCGTGTGCATGCACCACCCAGAAGGTGGTGCGGGCGGTGACGCATCTCTTGTCGGTCCCTGTGCGTGTCGCAAGCCCCAGCCGGGAATGTTCATCGAGCTCATCAAAGCACTCGATCTCGACCCAGCGTCGTCATGGGCCATCGGCGATACGTCATCGGACGTCGACGCTGGACGCGCTGCGGGGCTGTCGACGGCGCTCATCTTCGACACGAGACGCTGCGAGCTTTGCCCCCTCCGCGGTGGACCCAGCGGGGCGCCGGATCTGCACGCTGCACGATTCGACGAGGTCGCGGCCGCGATCGTCGCGCGACCCATCGACGTGCGGTAGTCGGTTCAGCGAGCCAGCCGGCCGTCGACTTCGAGCTCGTTCAGACCAACCGAGCACGCACTCACGCAACGAACACGCACCCAACGTATCCAGTCCGCAGGTGGGTGGAGATCGAACCGCCAATCTTTGAAATGGTCGCGACGCCGTGTGAAAGCGATCCAGTGCTGGCCATCGACCGAGCCCTCCACCCAAAACGGTAAGGCGTCGTCGTACGAGTGATCCTGGCGGTTGTACAGCCGCACCGACGTGACCGTGTAAGCAGCGCCGAGATCGACTGCGAGCCATGCGCCGTCGCCGTGTGGCGTGACGACTGGAAGGCGACCCTCGTCATTGCCGTCGACGAGATCCCCGATCGGCGCAGAGCCCGGGGCGAGGGCGCTCGCGGTGGCGGCCTTGTGGAGTGCGACGTTCGAAGGTCCGAAGGCGAAGGTAACCGCTCGAAAGATGACGTACGCGACGGCAAGCGCGAGCGCCGCCTGACGCCCGAGCCTCGTTGCGCGAATGACGGACACGCTGCGCGTTTCGACCATCGGCGCGATGCATCGTTCGGCATGTTGTAGGGCACGACGCATGTCGCCAAGGTCCGCGCGCGAGAGCCCTTCGAACGACACTGGATCGACCGCATCGAGCGCACCTTTACAAAGGCTGCGCTCGTTCTTCGAGAGCCCCGCGATCGCGTCGATACCGCTCGCCGGCCTTCCTGCGACTTCGATGGCACGAAGCCGCAGTGTGACCGCTTCACGGAGGAGTGACACGGCGGTTGCGTCGTCGCCCGGATCTGTGGAGCTGCGAGCGATGCGGGCCCGCGACCTCGCCGCCGCGTCGATTCGCGCGAGCTCCTCTGCTTGGCCGGGCGAATACGCGGTGGCGCGCTGCTCTGCAGAGGCGAGGCTGACGGCCTCACGCAAGGCAGCGACCACCTTCGCTTCGCGCTGGAGGATCGTTGGACCCACGGTTTGCTCGTATTCGTTTTCGCGTGCCCTTGCAAACGCAGCCGCGAACGTCGATGCTCCGCTCCTCATCGAGGGCGAGATGCTTGAGCGACTTCGCTGGCTCGCGACTACATTGCCGTTTCGCGCCATCGTGGCGTGCCTGATTCTCAAAGGGCATCTGCTCGCGTTCGAGAAGCTTGCCCGCGAGCGCTTCGATGTCGAGACGTTCGAGGTGGAGCACGCGTCGGAGCCACGGTTCCTCCGGGATACCGACTACGTTCCGGTGGACTGGGCGCGGCTCATCGTGTCGCGATGGGACGCGCAGCACTACATCGAGCTTGGTCTCCGCGGCTACGAGAAGTGCAAGAGCAAGACCGAGCTCGGGCCCGACGAGTATCCCGACGACGAGAAGCGCTGCCAGCTCAACTTCTTTCCGACGTACGGTTTCATTGGCGCGTGGGTTGCGGCACGCCTCGGGTGGGGGATCGACTACGGGCTCTTCGCCGTGTCGCTTGTCTCGAGCTTCATCCTCATCATGCTTTGGACGAGCCGTGTCATCACGAGCGTCGTGGGTGTGGGCACGACGTACCTCGCGCTGTTGCTGTTCAACACGTTCACGACCGGGTTCGTGCTCGTGACGGTCCAGACCGAGCCCATCTTCCTCATGCTCACCATGGCCACGTACTATTGCTTCGCGCGGCGGTGGCTGCTGGCAGCTGCCCTCGCTGCAGGAGCGTCAACGGCGATACGGATCACGGGAGTTCCCATCGGCATGGCGTATTCGGCTGCCCTGCTGCTCCTCACCTTGCGCGAACGACCTCCACGATGGGTCTGGGGAGTGCGTGCGCTCTATGGGGTCCTGTCCGTGTCTGGCGTGGTCATCCTCATGGCGTATTTCCAGCATAGGTTCGGCGATGCGCTGATCTATGCGCACGCCCACGGGCGCCAATATCACCACCAGGCGAGCATCGCGCCGATCCTTCACCCGGATACCCGCCTCATCATGCAGTCGATTTGGGGGGAGCCGAACGACGGCGTGTGGCTCGCCGCGGGTCTCCTGTGGTTCGGGCTCGGTCACCGCAAGGCGCTCGAGCGGTTCGACGCGCCTTCGCAGGTTTTCTTGTACGTCCTTTACGTTGGGGTCGTCGGTGTCGCGATGGTCGGCTCCGCGGACTACGCGTACGGAGGCATCTCGCGTTATCTCCTCGGCGCGATTCCGCTGTTCTTCGCGATGGCGGCGCTACTACGCAATCGGCCCATCGTTCTCGGGATCTGGCTCTACATCAGCATCGCGCACTACTGGGGTGGAAGTCTTTGTTACTACGTCGGCCCGAGCGAGGGCGTTCGCATCGAGCGCTGCGGCTACGCCCGGCACTTCACGTCGAACTAGCCGACTCAATGATAAGGTCCACACCCGTCATGAGGCGCCACCGATGACGGCTATAAGAGCGTTCTTCCTCGGTCTGCGCGAGCTCGTGACGCTCGAGCACGCCGAGCAGCGCGCCCTCGCTTTGGGTCAGGAGGAACGCTCGCGTCGAGTGCGCTACCTACGTGCTGCAAGAGCGCGCCGCGCAGCGTCTCGAAAGCTCGCCAACCCGGTGGCTGCGGTCATTTTATTGCGCGATGCGCTTGCGCTTGCGCTACGGCCCACCCATTCCGACGATGAGGTCTTCGATACGACCCTTGCGTTGTCGGCCGCGCTTGCGACTCATCCGGAAGCTGCTGAAGCCGAACGGCGAGTCGTCGACTGGTTGCAGCAGACCGCGCCACTCGCGCTGGACGAGCTCTCGTTCGCGCAAGCAGAGCTCGTACGTTCGAGCTTCGAGGATTGCCTGGCAATCGTGCTTGGTGGTGTCGAGACGCGCAGCGTGCTCGCGGTACGTGCGTTGCGTATTGGGCGGCTCGTCGCGGTGGCATTGCTCGTGACTTGGCTCGCGGCCACGTTCGTTCGGTCGAAGTGGCTCGTGCACGACGTGGCCATTGGCAAGACCGTCACGAGTAGCCCGCTGCTCGCCGAGTCTCCGTCGCCGGACCACGTCGTCGACGGGCGCACGCGGGGCACGTTCGGTATCGCGACGATGACGGTCGAGCATCCCTTCATCACCGTCGACCTCGGCGATCCGTACGCGGTCGAGCAGGTCCGCGTCGTCAACCGTGGCGATGGCTGGTTCGATGACTGCTTACCGCTCATTTTGGCTGTCTCGAACGACGGCTTGCGCTTCGACGAGGTGGCACGTCGCACCGAGCACTTCGACCAGTGGACTGTGCCGCTCGGCGGGCGTGCGCTCCGCTTCGTGCGTGTGTCGATGCCAGAGCGGGGGTACATCGCGCTCAACGAAATCGAGGTTTACGCTCGATGACGCAACCTCTGGGCCCGTCGCGAGCGCGTCGGTGGGCGGAGCGAGGACTGAGCGTCTTCGCGTACATCCTCGTCCTCGGTCTCGTGGCGCTCGTCACGGCGCCCATCTTCAAGCCGCTCGACACCTACGGCGTTCACGATTGGGACGCGATGGAGGCCTACCGCTATCTGACGGTGAAGACGCTCAAGCAGTTTCATCAGTTTCCGTTTTGGGACCCGTACAACTGCGGAGGTCACACGTGGTGGGCAGGGCCGGAGAGCGGGTGCAACGTCATCTCTCCCTGGCTGCCGGCGTATCTACTTCTGGCGTTTCCCCTCGCGCTCCGGGTGGAGGTCGTCGGTGCGGCGGTGCTTGGCGTCACCGGGATGTGGATGCTTGCTGGCCGTTTCACGAGGAGCCCCGGAGCGCGTTTGCTGTGTGCCGCGGTCTTTCTCGACGGTCGCTGGGCTCTGCAGGCCTCGGTCGGGCACGGGTGGCACCTCTATTACGCGTGGACTCCGTGGGCGTTGTTCTTTCTCGATCGCGCACTCGCGATGCGAGAGCCGGTGTCTCGCTCTCCTCGCCGTGATGTGGTGCTGCTGGCTGCGACGACGGCCATGATGGTCTACACGGGCGCGATCTACCCGCTGCCGCAGACTGCGATCATTCTCGCCATCTACGCGGGTGCGGCTGCCATCGCATCGCGGTCCTGGCGTCCCCTGCTGGTTCTCGGCGCTGCAGGCATCCTCGGGTTCGCATTCGCGGCCCCTCGTCTCTTGCCGCTCATGGACATGCTCAGTCGTTTCCCGCGGCTCGTGAGCTCGCCTGAGCAGCTCGACCTCGGTGGGCTCGTGGGTGTGTTCACTGCGCGGACCTTCGATCCGCACCCGCCCGTCACCCCGTGGGGATGGCACGAGTGGGGAATCTACGTCGGGTGGATTCCCCTGCTCGCAATGGTGGGAGCGGTGATCTTCGCACGCCGAGCCCAAGAGCGCGCGCTCGCTCTTGCGGGCGGTCTCTGCATCGTCATCGGCCTTGGCCGATTCAGCCCATACGCGCCGTGGGGGCTCATGCACGACCACATGCCGATCTTCGAGTCGCAGCACGTGCCGTCGCGCTGGCTCTACCCCGGAGCGATGGTGCTCATCATCGCCTTCGTGGCGATCTTCGAACGCTGGCTTCGCCGTGTACAGCGGCGAACGTGGTTCGAGGTGGCGTATCTGTTCGTTGCGGCTTACGTCGCGCTCGACATCGGCCTCGACGCCGAGCATCCGCTCGTGGGGGCGTTCATTCGCCGCGCTCCCGCCATCGCCGACAGCACCGGCCCATTTCACATGGAGAAGACCGCGCCGCCCAACCTCCGGTACGACGTGAGCGACTGGGCGCCAACGTCGTTCCCGTTGATGCTCGGCAACATCGGCTCAATCGACTGCGCGACGTTTCCAGGGTTGCACAGCTACTATTGGGACCACCTCGGGCACATGACGGGCATCGGCGCGAAGGGCGTCGGCGACCCCGCATATCGTGGTGAGGCGTACACAGCGGGCGACATCGGCAAGGTCGCGATCACGAGCTGGTCGCCGAACGCAGTCACGGTCAGTTTTCATGGTGCGAGCATGGGTGACCTTCTCGTCCTCAACCAAAACTGGGACCCCGGGTGGCGTGCAGACGGTGAGGCTACGCTCGACTATCGCGACACCGTCGCCACCCACATCCACGCCAAGGACGGTGAGATCACGTTCCGCTACGTCCCACGCTTCTTCTTCCTCGGGTGCCTGCTTCTCGCAACGGCCGTGGCGGTGCTCGTCTGGTTCTTCCGACGTCGGCTCAATAAGGCGTGATGACGACCGGGTTGCCCGTCGCTCGGTAAACGGCACGATCTGGGAAGTTCGTGCGAACACATTGCGTGTACTCGGGCTTTCGTTCGATGGCGATGAGGACGTCCTGGTGCGGGTAGAGATCGAGTGGGAGGTTCTCGGTGAGATCGAGCGGGTCGAAGCCCGTTGCGCCGACTTGCGCCATTACGACCGCGTGGTGGATGTGCATCTCCCGGATGCGTTCGTTGAGCGAGTCATGCTGATGAACATGAGCGTAGATGCCCGGGTACAAGAGCGGCCAGAGGCGAATCACCGTGACGACCATCGTTGCGAGCACGACCGCCAGCGGCCCGCCGGCCGTCAGAGCACTCTCGGCGTGGGAGCGCCGCCGCGCTTTCTCGACGAGAGGCGCGAGGGCGATACCGACGCCGAGTGCCATCGGAGCGATGAACGGTGTCTCGTAGCGTGGCCCGTAGCCCCAGTCGAAGCCTCGACCGAGGTTCAGGTACTGGTAGTGCAGCTCGAAGAAGAATAGCCCAAAGAGCGTCATGGGGATGATGCTGCTCGCTCCTCGTCGCAACGAGACGATCCCGGCCATACCCACGGCAAGCGAGCACGGAAACCAGCAGTAGCTGCCCGTCGCCAGCGGCAGCGCGAACTTCCACTCGCTCGGCCGTGGCCAGCCATACTTCACGCTGTCCCACGTGTGGATGGTGGAATAGAGCGAGTAGCCGGTCGTGAACCAAGTGCCGAGCTGGATGCGTAGGATGACGAGGGTGAGCCCGCCCCAGAAGACGAAGCTGCCGAGCGCTGCGAGGAATGCACGAGAGCCGATGCGCCGCCGGGCGAGGCAGTAGACGAAATAGAAGGCGAGCCCCGTCGCCAACGCTGCGCCATCCGCCGGGCGCGAGGCACCCATCAGCGCCACGGTGGAGCCGAGAACCAACCCCCACCGAACCTGTCTGTCACGCGTGGGCTTATCGGTGCCGAGGATGAGGGCCGCTTCCATCGCCCACGCGAAGAGCGTGATGACGAATACGTGCGAGTAGCGTGATGCACCGACGAGGAGCGTCGTCACGCTGAACGTCGCGACGGCAGCAGCGATGAGGCCAGCGGCAGCGGCGCTCGCGGGCGTGCCTCGACCGTCGAGGGTGACCGCTCGTCGCGCGACGCGCGCGACACCGACCGCCATGAGCCCGTGCGCTACGGGGCCCGCGAGCCAGGGCACGCCGAAGAAAACGAACGGCGTCATGAAGAACGGCCAACCGGGTGTGTACTGTGCAAACAACCGCCCGAGCGACGGGAAGACGTAGAAGCTCTGGAATGCCTTCTCACACGGTGGGATGGCACCGTAGACGTGGCCTTTCGCGAACACCGCGGCTTGCCACGTGTAGGCCCACTCGTCGGCGCTGCCATCGGCTCGCTGCAACACGAAGATCGATGCCGCGACCGCAACGAGCGTCGATGCCGCGAAGATGAGCACGTCCTGCGACGGTGGTGACCGCACGAGCCACACCGTCTTGGGCTCGCCGAGCGTGCGCCGTCGCAAGAGGCCGAGCACGACACCAATCCAGACGAGGTGAGCGGCGCAGATCTCGGACATGGAGTCTTCGAACCAACCCGGACACTTCGCGAGCAGCCACACGACGCCACACGTGACCGCGACGAGCCCGAGCCGGCGCATCGTGGCCACGGCACACACGACGAGACACGTCGATGCAATGAGCGTGAGCTCAACGACGTGCAGCGGAGGAGACTTCGCTCCAAACCCCTTCAGGAACTCGCCGAGGAGCGGCGCCACGACCGCGAGAAGCGTCGCCGCGTAGAGCAGCATCCGTGCGACCGGCCACTTCGGAAGCGATGACCAGAGGAGCGCAATGAGCATCACGCCGATCGCGATGTGCGCAGCCATGAAGGCGTCGAAGAAGAACGACGTGTACGGGGTGTGGACCACGGCCGCTCTCGAAATACATCAAAGGCCAGGTGCCTGGCGAGTGTACGCTCGCGGCATGATCCGACTCGAGTTCGTCGGGGCGGCGCAGACCGTCACGGGGAGCAAGCACCTCGTCCACACGCCCCACGCGACCGTGCTGCTCGATTGCGGCCTCTATCAGGGGCGTCGGCGCGAGGCGTACGACGTCAACAAGAACCTCGGGTTTCGTGCGAGCGACGTCGACGTGATGGTGCTGTCGCACGCCCACATCGACCATTCGGGCGCGCTGCCGATGCTCGTGAAGAACGGCTTCGAGGGGACGATCTACGCGACGCCTGCAACCCGCGACCTGTGCGCCGTGATGCTCGAGGACGCCGCGTCGATCCAGAAGCAGGACTCGGACTACATCAATCGGTCGATCGAGCGCGATCACGTCGACATGGAACGCGTCGAGCCGCTTTACGACGCGAAGGACGTCTTGAACGTCCTCGAACGGACGATCTCGGTGCCGTACGCGCGCACCCTTCACATCGCCGACGGCGTGAAGCTCACCTTCCACGATGCCGGCCACGTCCTCGGGAGCGCGGTGACGGTGCTCGACGTGGAGGACGAAGGCAAGACCAAGCGCATCGTCTTCACGGGCGACCTCGGGCGCAACCACATCCCGATCTTGCGAGACCCCGAGCTGGTCGATGGGGCGAGCGTGCTCATCACCGAGAGCACGTACGGGGACCGGATCCATCCGCCCCTCGAGGCGATGGACGAAGCGCTCGTCGCGCTCATCAAGCGCGTTCATCAGCGCGGTGGCAAGATGATCGTGCCGTCGTTCGCGCTCGAGCGGGCGCAAGAGGTCGTCTTCGCCATCAAGCGGCTTCGGATGAAGGGCGCCATTCCGGACATTCCCGTCTACGTCGATTCGCCGCTCACCGTGAAGATCACGGACGTCTTCAAGATGCACCCCGAGTGTTACGACGAGGAGACCCGCGCAATGATCGCGGGCAGGCAGTCGCCCTTCGAGTTCGACCACCTGCGCTACGTATCGGACAAGGAAGACAGCAAGGCGCTCGACGCGTCACGCGAGTCGTCGATCATCATCTCCGCGAGCGGGATGTGCGAAGCGGGGCGTGTGCTTCATCACCTGAAGGCGTCGATCGAGGACGCGAAGAACGCGGTCGTGATCGTCGGGTTCCAGGCGCCGCACACGCTCGGGCGGCGCATCGTCGAGCGGCGGCAGCGCGTGAAGATCTTCGGCGTCGAGAGGGATTTGCGTGCCGAGGTCGTCGTGATGAACGGCTTCTCCGCACACGCCGACCAGAACGATCTCCTGGCCTACGCCGAGCACACGAAGAACACGGGTCCACTCGACAAGGTCATCCTCGTCCACGGCGACCCAGGTCCACAGCGCGTGCTCCGGGAGAAGCTCGCCGAGCGAGGGATCACCAAGGTGTCGAACCCCGCTCCCGGCGACGTCATCGAGGTCTGATCTTTACGCGAGCGCCTCGCGCAAGAGCTCGATCATGCGATACGTAAGCCCCCACACGACAGGCCCACCGTCATTGAGCCTCTGTTCAGAGCCCCTTCGGGGTGTCGGCTCGCCAGCGAGCCTCAAGGCCGGCAAGTCGAGGTCGATGCCGTCGCGTTGCCAACGAAAGCGCGTCGCGTGCTCGTTGGCGAGAATCGAGTCGAACGGCGCCCAGATGGCTTCGGCGACCTCGTCGTTCAGTGTCAGGGGAGCGGCGGCTTCGTCGAGCGTGAAGACGAACGCCGTGACGGTGATGGGATGCGGCATCCGGGAGTACGGCATCACGTCGGGGAGGCGAGCGATGGCGCGCCCATGCGACGCGAGATCGAGCCCGACCTCTTCGAGCGTCTCGCGCATGGCAGTGTCGATGAGGGCCTTGTCGGTCGCTTGAAGCCTGCCGCCTGGAAACGCCATGTGACCCGACCACGGATCGCTCGCGCGCTCGGCGCGCTTGATGAAGAGGAGCTCGGCTCCGCCTCGCCCCTCGCGCAACACGGTCGCGACCGCCGCGCGCACGCCGGCTTCGTCACCCTCGTGCGGCACGCGTACGTCGGCTTGCATCAGGCGGCGAGCAATCGTGTCGAGCTCGAGCACGTGCGCCAAATACCACGAGCGTTCAAAAAGCGGATATGCTCCGAGCATGAGGTGGACACTCGGGGCTTTGGCTGCACTCACGCTCGCTTGCAACGGCAGCACACCTGTCGACTTTGCGGGTACCTACACAGTGACGGTTGTCAACGGGGCGTCGAACCCTTGCAACCTCGCCAATTGGACGCCAGGCAACTCGACGGGCAGCATCCCCGTGACCATGACGCAGGACAACACGACGGCGCAGTTCGGAGTCGGTGGCTTGGCAGGTGCGTACCTCGATCTCGTGCTCGAGACGAGCACCTTCCCGGGAACGGTGATGGGCGACACCTTTACCGCGACCTACCTGGGGACCAAGACCCAGACGCAGCAAACCTGCTCTTACACCATCAACATGACGCTCGCGGCCACGCTGACGAGCGATACCAGTCTGAACGGCACGCTGACGTACTCGTCCACGACGAACGGCGATCCAGCGTGCGGTGCCATCACGGGATGCATGCAGGAGCAGACCGTCGTTGGCGTACGCACAGCTCAGTAACGATTTATCCACAAGTTGAGCGCTGATCGCCTCGAAAATGTGAGCGCGTCACGCTTGCGGCACGCGCGCGGTGCTCGTAGATAGGCCGCGATGATCAAGACCAAGATCGACGGCGAGCTCGCGCACGCCGAGCAGGCTCACGCGGGAGATCCAGAGCGCGCGGAGCTCATCGCGCGAACACGTCGCTTCAAGGCGAGCTGGCTCGAGCTCGCGGAGGCGCTCACCCACGTACGCAAGAACGACACGTGGCGGCGCTGGGGTTACGAATCGTTCGAGCAATACGGCGCGCGCGAGCTCAAGCTGCGGCAAGAGACCATCGACAAGCTCACGGGCTCGTACGCGTTCTTGCAGCGCCGTGCGCCGGCGGTGCTTCGTCGTGACGGGATCAGCGAATCGATACCGAGCTATCAAGCCGTCGACTTCCTCCGGCGTGCCGAGGAGCAGGAGGGGGCACCGGAAGAAGCGGTGGTGGCCATTCGAAAGAAGGTGCTCGACGAAGGCGCACTTCTGCCGGCCGTGTCGCGCGAGTATCGCGACGTGGTCTTTCCAATCGAGGAGGGCGAGCGGAAGCGGCGCGACACCGCCACGGTTCGCCACGCCGCCGTCCGCCTCCGCGATGTGCTCGCGAGCACCGCCGCAGTCCCGCGCGGCCTCGCCAAAGGCGTGACGGAGAAGCTCGACGAGCTCATCGCCGTATTGGGCGACGCCAAAGCGCACGCCACGAACGACGCGGCCTAATCGGTGCCCCTCGCGATCGCATTGCTCCTCGGCGTCGTCGAGGGGCTCACGGAGTACTTGCCTGTATCGTCGACGGGGCACCTCGTGCTCGTGTCGCGCCTGCTTGGCAGGCAGGCGGGGTCGTTCGAGATCGTGATTCAGCTCGGGGCGATCCTCGCCGTCGTCGTGCACTTCCGAGCGCTCTTCGCGAAGCACGCTGCGGGGCTCCTCGCGAAGCAACCCGAGTCCATCCGGCTCGTGGTCGCGCTCGCTTGCGGCTTCGTTCCGGTCGCGATCGTTGGCAAGCTCGCAGGGCACGCCATCAAGGACAGGCTCTTCTTTCCGACGCCCATCGCGATTGCGCTCGCCGTGGGAGGCGTCGTGATGATCGTGGTGGAGCGCGTTCGCCGAGCGAAGCACGTGAAGGGCGAGACGGGGCTCGAGCACGTCACGCCGATGCGCGCGATGGTCATCGGGCTCGGGCAGTGCTTCGCGCTCTTCCCTGGCGCCTCACGATCGATGTGCACCATCGTGACGGGGCAGCTCGTTGGCCTCTCGACGGCGACGGCAGCGGAATTTTCGTTCCTTCTGGGCGTACCCACGCTCGGCGCGGCCACGCTCTACGAAGGCTTCAAGTCGCGGCACGAGCTCCTTGCGCAAGTGGGCGCGCCGGCGGTCGTCGTGGGGCTCGTCGTGTCCTTCTTCGTGGCGTGGGCCGTCGTGGCTGCTTTCTTGCGGTATCTGCAGCGGAGGGGCCTCGAGCCGTTTGGCTGGTATCGTCTCGCGCTCGCGGCATGTGTGCTCTTCTGGCTCTGACATGACTGGAACTTGCTCGAGCGGAGCCTGTCTCGAGTCATGTGACGCCGGCCGACGACTTCGAACACTGGAGCTTGCGCGCGGCCATCGCATGGCGCGAGATTGACGAAGACGTGACCGACGCCGAGCTCGAGACCAAGCTGATCGAGCGGCTCGTCGCCCGCGACGAACGCGCGTTCAACGAGCTCGTACGCACCTACGAGCGTCGCGTCTTCGGGCTCGTGCTGCGGATGCTCAACTCGCGCGCCGAAGCCGAGGACCTCACGCAAGAGGTGTTCGTGCAAGTGTTCAAGGCCATCGGGACGTTCCGCGGCGAATCGAAGCTCTCGACGTGGATTTACCGCATCGCGGTCAACCTCTGTAAGAACCGCGCCAAGTACCTGCGCGTGAGACACACGGGCGAGCAGGAGCCGCTCGAGGAGCTCGCAGAGCGGCTGCCGCTGTCGCAGGCGCGGCACGCGAACGTCGCGCAGATCGAGCGGCCGGACGAGGCGATGGCGGGGCGTCAGGTCGAGGCCATCGTGCGGGCGGCGATCGCGGAGGTCGACGAGAACTTCAGGGAGTGCCTGATTCTGTGCGACGTGGAAGAGCTCTCATACGAGGAAATCGCGGAGATCACCGAGCTCCCGGTGGGGACGGTGAAGAGCCGCATCTTTCGAGCGCGAGCCCAGCTCCGCGAGCTCGTCGAGCGCAAGCTCGGAGAGAAGATACGATGAGAGAAGGCCGCTGAATGACCAACGACAAAGACGACGACCCCGAGAGTGAAGCGCAGATACGTGCGCTCCTCAAGCGCTCGCTCGCACCCGAGGCCCCCGCGCGCCCCGTGCTCGGTGAGGTGCAGCGCAAGATCCGGCAACGGTCGAAGGGCAAGTTCTACCGGGATGGCTGGAGCACGACCCAATCGCGCGTGAGCTACGCCCTCGTCGCTGGGATCATGCTCCTCATCGTCGCCATCGCGTACTTCGTGCTCGGCCCGATGGGGATCACCAACCATTAACCCGAGGCGGTGATAACCGCGGGCCGCGCGCGCTCTTCGAGCAAGCGGCTGGTGATGGCAGCCGCAACGACGCAGCCCAAGCCGCCTACGGCGACGGCCACACGCTCGTTCCAGCGCTCGGCAAGCGCGCCGCCGGCCCATGCACCCACGGTGAGCCACACGTAGAAGTTGAGCTGGTAGAGCGCGGTCACGCGGGACTTGGTTTCGGTGCGGGCCGTGAGCTGCACGGACGCCGAGAGCGTCGTGAGGCACGCGATCCAGCCGAGGCCTGCGAGAAAGAAGCAGGGAAGGGCCGAAGCCACGTGCTCGGCCCGTGACGCGAGGAACGTCGCGATCCCGTACGCGGCGATGCCGGTCGAGACCGTCACGCGCTTGCCGAATCGCGTGCGTAGGCGCGCGAGGAAGAGACCCGACGTGATGGCGCCGCAGCCTAGTGCGCTGAGGAGCGCCCCGTAGCCGCTCGCCGACGCACCGAGAGCATGTTTCGCGAACGCGGGCAGGATGGCCATGATGATCGTCGCCGAAACCCCAAACGCAGCCACCGAACCGAACGCTCCCCAAAGGGCAGGCGTCGACCGCACTTCGCGGAGAGGGTCGAAGAACGCGCCGATACGCGTGGTCGGCGTCGAAGGTCGGGCCAATTCCGATGCGCGACGCACCTCCTCGTAGCGCCCGAGCACCCAAAGCACGGCGAGGAAGCTCAGGGCGTTGACCACGAACGTCGTCTCCGCACCCGCCGACGCGAGGAGCACGCCGCCGAGGGCAGGGCCGACGACGCGCGCGATGTTGAAGGCGATCGACCCGAGCGTCACCGCTTGCACGGTGAGCCTGCGCGGAAGAAGCTCGGGCACGAGGGTTTGCCAAGCGGGCGCTCCTAGCGCGCCTGCCGCGCCCAATAACGCGGTGCACGCGAGGAGCACCCCTGGCGTCATGTGATTCAGCCGAATGGCGACCGCAGGGCCTGCCGCAGCCAGCGCCGACAGAGCCTGACTCCACAGAAGGAGCTTCCGCCGGTCGAGCCGATCGGCGAGGAGCCCTGCGGGCAGCGTGAGCACGAGCGTCGGCGCGAGAAAGCACGTCGTGAGCGCTGCGACCAACCGGGGATCGCGCGACATCGAGAGCATCACCCAGCTCTCGCCCACGTCCTGAACCCACGTCCCGATGAACGAAAAGACCGACGCGACCCAAACCGCCCGAAACGCGGCGTTCGAGAAGGGTGAGCTGTCGGTCGTTGTCCGTGATCGTGGGCTCATGTGTATGAGGACGCGCTGCGTCATCGCAAGCTGACGCGCGCAAAAAGGCTCGCCCGCTTCCTAAAACGTAGATCGGTCGGATCCAAGTGTTCGGCCGACGGATTACTTTTTAGATCGGTCGGATCCAAGTGTTCGGCCGACGGATTACTTTTTAGATCGGTCGGATCCA
>Ga0302324_100006043_pt1 | contig 26271 bp, 24 predicted proteins | sample Palsa_T0_1_FD_201949 | JGI IMG/M metagenome (GOLD analysis project Ga0302324, IMG submission 201949) | Peat permafrost microbial communities from Stordalen Mire near Abisko, Sweden - Palsa_T0_1 | ecosystem: Environmental > Terrestrial > Soil > Palsa > Peat permafrost | place: Sweden: Abisko... | reverse complement strand
GGCAGTAGGTCGTGTAGTCGTTTGTGCGCAGGGCCTTTCCGCTGTTCGGGGTGCACGTCACGTAGGCGGCGTTACAGGTAATCGGATTCGAGACCGTATTGAAATAGTCTTGAGCGTCGAATTGAAAGTAGGTGAAATTCGAGAACAGGTCGAGGAAATATTCCTCGCCGTACAAGCCGAATTTCGTGTCGCCGTTTGCGCTGTGATGTTGGAACTGGGCCGATAGCGCGTAGCGATACGTATTTCCGCCATCGGTCGGGTCGATAAACCCTAACGGACTGAGCTCACCGGCCGTCACCAGGCGCTGCGGAATCTGGTCGCTCGAATTGAAGGGGCCGTTGTAGCCGTAGCCGGTAACGGTGTACGAGTTCGGACCGATATCTCGCGAATATCGCAGGACGCCGTTAACTTTATGATATTCGTCCGGCTTTTGCTCGGTGCCGTTGTCATGATAGATCTCGAGCGCATACAACAGATGGCCGCCTGCGAATTCCGGCGAGGCCGCGGTAAACAAGCGATCGTATCCGTAGTCGCCGATTCCAAACGAGGTTTGGGTCGGAATCGTGTCGCGAAAGTAAAGATTGTAGGCGCCGGCGGTCGAGAAGTCGCCCTGGTCCGCGTAGTAGGTGCCCTTCTTGAACTCGACATAGCTGACGAGCTCCGGCATGAGCCAGTTGATATCGGAATACCCTTGGCCGTGCGCGTGTGACGGCATGTTGATCGGAATGCCGTCGATCGTGCTCTCTAAGTCCGTGCCGTGATCGAGCTGAAACCCGCGCAGATAATACTGATTCGCTTTTCCTTCGCCGCTGTGCTGGCTGATGACGAGGCCCGGAATCGCCTCGAGCACTTCACCAGGCCGCAAGATGGGGCGCGTGGCAATCTCCTGTTGATCGATCGTCCCCTCCGACGCAGCGTTCGCGACCCCGACCAAGTCGGCTTTTCTTCCGACCACGATCGTCCGGCCGATTTGCCGCAAGGGCGTGCCGCTCGGGCAAGGTGACGGCGCGACGGACTGGGACAAGTTGCTCGCGCTCGGCGAGGGGCACGGAGAGGCGACGGCCGGCGCCGTAACCGCGGATGGCGCGGGGCTGCCGGTCGCGGCGACGAGCGGGGATGTTACTATGGCAATCGTCGCCAGACCACTGACAAACAAGGCATACCTCCGAGCGCCGAGACGATGAGGCCCCGTTTGTGCCGCAAGTCGCGGCTTCGGGTACCCTCGGAGCTTAGAACGGCGCTGCGCGAGAAGGCGGATTCTTTTTCAGCGCAACGTCATCGTTGAATACGATATCGAATCCATTCTGAATACAATGATGACGTTTAGCCGAAATTCAATCGCTCTTCGGACCGGCACCGTAAGTACTAGAGGTGGGTGTAAGGAACGACATGCTTGTCCTCGGCAGGCATCGCGCTCCTCGACACGACGTACGGCATTCCGTTGCTAGGCGCTTAAGGCTGGGCGCACGTCACGCCGGGCCCGAAAGCTTTACTACAATATGAACATCGCGCTCGTTTCGATCGTCGCCGCACTCTTCGTCGGAGCGGCCGAAGTGCGCCCGGTTTGGGAGAAGGTCGCGAATCTGGCCGCGAACTTCGAGACGCTCATCTATAAAGTCCGGCGTTACGACGAACTGGACGCCGCCGTGTCCGGTGCCGTCGCTTGAGGAGGCAGCATGCTTAAGAGATTATCGCAGTGGTTCGGGCGCATGAAGGCGCAGCGCGACGCGGCTGCGGCGGTATTGCAAGCCGGAAAGGCGACAGCCCAACACGGCCATCAGCATTCGCACGACCATTTCGACGGCGTTGCGCACACACACGATCACGACCACACCGACCACGAGCACCAGCACTCACACGGTCATGATCACGGGCACCCGCACGAGCACTAGCTCTAGTGCGTGTGGTCGTGCTCTGCGTGCTTTAAACTGCCGTCGGCCGCGTGCTCGTGCTCCGCGTGCTCGTGAGGGTGGGCGTGAACGACCCCGCCGGCATGCTGATGCTCGTGCTCGTGCTGGACGTGCTCGTGCGGATGCTCGTGGCTCGTCCCGTCCGCGTGGCTGTGTTCATGGGCGTGTTCGGTCGTACTCATGCCTTCTTGTATTCATTGTATACAAATTGAATCCTTCGCCCGCCCTGGCCCCCGGGAAGGCCGCTATTGACCGATCCTTAGGCCGGAACCTCACATGATTCAAAGGCAAAGCTGAACACGCCGACGCCGGGACCTGCGGGGGTCAGGCGCAGATCGTGAAATGCCATTTTGGCGTTCATGACGAGATCGTACGCGCGCGAGGCATCCACGGTAACGTACGACATGCCGGCGCTATCGTAGTGAATATCGTCGCCGGCGTCGCTCTTCGGGAGCGGGGCACCGTCCTGGGTCACATCGACCCGCGCGGCTCCATTCTTCGGCGGAGCAAGTACGCCGACGACCTGAATCGCGTGGTAGCGCATGGCCAGATACCCGGGGACCGCTCCCGCAACCGCCGCCTGTCCGCTCAGTTGCCACTCGCCCTGGAGATAGATGGCGCCGTCGGAATGCTTCGCTGTTGTATCCGTGTACATCGAGGCGCGCCTGCGGTCGGCTGATTTGTCGGCGTTCGCGATCTGCGTGCGTTCGAGCAGCACTTCGGGCGTGTGGAGATAACAGACCGCTCCGGGTTTCGTGTAGCTATCCTGGGGAAGCAACGCCATAACCGGCGGCAATGTGAGTTTCGAATTTGCCGCTAGCAAGAGGGATTGGATCTTCCGCTCCGTCTGCTGATAGTCGCCCTCCCCTGAGACCGTGTCGACCAGGCGGCCATCTTGATCGAATAGATATTCGTGAGGCCAAGAGTCATTGCCGTAACGGGCCCAAATAGCCTGATTCGTATCGAGAACCACCGGCCAATGAATATCCAAGCGACGCGTTGCCGCCTCGACGTTTTGCTGCTCGCCCGAAAACTCGAATTCCGGCGTATGCACGCCGACGATCACGAAGCCATCGCTGTGATAGCGCTCGTACCAGGCGCGCAAATACGGGAGCGTCCGGATGCAGTTGACGCAGGTGTACTCCCAAAAATCGACTAGCACCACCTTCCCGTTCAGGTCGCGTGCTCCGAGCGGATTGCTGTTGAGCCAGCCGGTGCTGCCGGTGAAGTCAGGGATGCCGTAGATGCCCGGCGTCAACCCGAGCGTCGAAGCGAGAACCGCGAGGCCGAGTAACCAGGGGCGGATTTGAAATCGCATTGCCGTTTTTCTTTTCCCGCGAAAGCAGAGGAAATGCAGCGCCCGTCAGTTGCGTACGCTATCTACGCCGAACGCCGACAAGGCCGCCGCGATGACCGCGACGGCCCGTCTATCGTAAGCCGCGGAGCTGCTTACAGCGCCAACTGATAATAGAGGCGATAGACGGTCGGGTTGCTGACACCCAACAGATAGGGCAGGCTCGGTATCTGAGCGGTCGGCCTCAGCGGCGCTTCGTTCGGCGCCACCGTGTTGTTGGGATTCTGACCGGTCAGCGGCGCCGCCACGCCGGTCGTCACCGGAATGTATTGACCGTTGAGGACAAGCGCCGTCGCACTCGGCTGCACTGCATAGAGGTCCGTGAACAGATTGAGAACTTGAACACCAAACGTCGAACGCGTGTGCGGCGGCGTGTATTCGATCGTCAGGTTACCTGAAAGATTCGGGGTGGTCAGTTGGCCGCCCGCCGAGGAGTTTTCCGGTGTACCGCGCGTTGCAGCGATGACCGGAGCGAAGATGGAACCTGGATTGGCCGGGTCGACGAACTGCGAGCTGGCGTTTGCGCCGTACTGGCTCGTCACGTTGGTACCGGGAACGTTGATGCCTTTGCCGTTGTAAATGAACGGCTCGAGCAAACCGACGCCGTAGGGGTAACCCACGTTGAAGTTCAGGACTGGGTTGATCCGCAAGCCATTGTGGAACTTGTAGTTGGCGCCCGCCGTCAACGTGAACGGACTAACGAAACCGGCACGGTAGAGGTTGCCCGAGGCAAGCGATTGCGGGGTGATCAGCGGTTCGAAGTCCTGAGCGTTCGGGTTGTCGGATCCCGGCGGCGTATTGGTAAATTCGTTGACGTAGCTTGCCGACAGGAAGCCCGTCAGACCGTACGGGTGTTCCGGCAGGGTGTACTCGAGGCTGACGCCGGATGTCCGGCTAAAGCCCACGCTACTGTTCTGCAGCGTTCCCGGCTGGAACGTGCCGTTGATGTCGATCAGGTTGGCACTGATGGCTTGGACGTCCGCCCCCTCGCGGAAGAACGGAGCGATCTTAAGCGCCGAGCCGTTCTTGAATTGGTGCGAGAGGTTCAGGTCGTACTCATTGAAGACGCCCGGCTGTACCGCGCTGACTTCGGGGAAAAATGCATCGTTCGCGGCGTACAACTCTTGGCCGTAGTTCGCGCACTGCTTCCCGAATTGGAGCGTCGTTCCGATGCTGCCCTTGTACGACGGCTGCGCATTTGGTCCGGCACCGACTGGGAACGGCAGGAACGGGAAGCAGTTGCTGAATCCCGTCGGCGGGTAACCGATGAACAAGTCGCCCGCTCCGGCGAAATTCGGATTGGCCGGAATCTTGTCGAAGGCTGCATACGCGGTTTGGGATTCGGGGCTCGCCAACTCGCCGGAACCTTGCGAAATGATGGCGCGACCGTAACTGAACTGGAACGAATCGTTGTCGTCGATACGATATGACAGCCCGAGCCGCGGCTGTAGAAAGTGCGGGTTTTCGACGAACCCATAGTTCGAAATAAACGGGGTCGCGGGCGAACCCGGCACCGGCTGAGTGTTTTCGTCGGCGTAGAACAGATTCGGTCCGAACCCTTGGTTGATGATGTCGTAGCGCAGGCCGACGTCGAAACGCAGACGTTGGGTCGCCTGGATCTGATCGCGCAGACCAACGCCATAATTGTTCTGCAATTCAATCGACGAGAGACTCAGCGGGGGAACGAGCGGCGTGCCGCCTTTCTGGAAGAAGAACTGCTGCAAATAACAGCCGCCTGCCACCGGGCACGGATTGCTCGCGCTAACCGGCAAGTTCGGATTTGCCGGACGCAAGAAGTCCTGAGCGTTCCCCTGTAAATCCAAGAGACCGACATAGGGTTCGTCGGACGAGAAATCCGGCCGATTGAATTCATAGCTTCCTGAGAAGGTCAGCAAGTTCTGTTCGTTGAGCTGCTTTTGTAATTCGAAATTGCCGCCCACGCGCGAGCCGCCGCTCGTCTGTTCCGTTCGCAGAACGGGAGCGAAGCCTTCGATCGTCGGGTCGGTGTCGGCGTCCGCGAACTCACTCTGCTTGAAATAGCGCACGGCAAGATAGGTCGAAGAATTCAACTGGTTGTCGTACTCGAATTTCAGAAGCGACGTATTCGCCAGGTTATTGATGTTGCTGTTCAGGGTCTGCGTTTGCGAGGTTTGGCCCTGGTCGAATCCGAGGATCGACTGCCACTCCGCCGTTGTAAGCCCATTCGGCGCGTTCGCGCTCGCGGTAAACGGTGTAAAGAACGTGCTGATGACCGGGTCGCCCGCCGGGTACGGTAGCGCTAAGTTACCGTAGTTGCCCAGCCCTTCGATCGAGTCGTTCAGATACAAGAACTGCAGCGACTGCGAGTTGTTCTTGCCGAAGCGATAGACGAAGTTGTTGACGAAGTCGTTCTGTGCGGAGAACTGATTGTTGTACAACGCGTTGTTCTCGGCAGCCGTGCTCCCGAAGGCGCCATACTGGAACGCGTTGCGCGTTCCGAAGAACGAGAAGTAATCGGAGAAACGGCCGTTCGGTGAGGCCAGCCCATACGATAAATTGAGCTGGTGCGAAAAAGGTTTGGCGTCGGCCTCGACGTCGAACAAGCCCGTGCCGGGATAGGTGCCGCGCTTGACGACCAAGTTGACCACACCGGCGCCGGCGTTGCCTTGGCTCGGATCGCCGGCGCCGGGCACGACTTGGACCGTGCCGATCGCATTGAAGAAATTGTTGTTGACGTTGCGATTGAAGGCCGGGTCCGTAAAGTCGACGCCGTCGAACTGATAGCGGACCTGGTCGATCAAGATACCCTGAAGAATCAGGCCGCCCATCGCGTCGAGCTGGAAGCCCGGGACGGCAAGCAAAACTTCGTTCTCGTTGGCGTCGGCCGCCTTGCCCTGCGCGGCGAGCAGCGTCTGGCCGCTGACCGTGAACTGCGGAACCGTCTGGTTCGGCTGGAAGGCGCTCGACTGCGAGCGCGCCGTGACGCGGCCGATCTCTCGGGGCACGTTCGTCCGGTTGAGCTTCACCGTGCCGAGCACGTTCGAGCCGCCGCCTTCCACCGTAATACCCGGCTGGCCGAGCGGCTCAAAGCCTTTAGCTTCAATCGAGATGGTGTACGTGTCGACCGGAACGCCTAAAAAGCTGAACGTACCGTTGGCGTCGGTCGTCTGCACGAATGTTCCGGACGGCGAAGCCAGCGTCGCCTTGGCACCCTGGATCGGTTTGCCGGTGTTATCGTCGACGACGCCGGTAACCGTACCCGACTGGCCGCCGGCGGCGAAGGCCGGAGCGATGGAGGCGGCCACCAGGCTGATGGCGACCGCCAGAGTAGCGAGAATACGCGCCATGGCCGATCGCCAAGAACGCGGAGAATGAGAAAGCGTCATAGTAGCCCCTCGATGTGAAGTTATCTGGGCCGCACCGCCGGACGCCTGAAACCATCCCTATTCTGCAATACCGAGACGATCGCGGGGCAATCCTTAGGATAAGCTGAGGAAAGCGTATGTGCCGATTCAGAGAGATTTCAGAGATCGGCGATTTCAGAGAACTTTCAGAGAAAGATACATCGCTTGCGGATTGATAAGTATCTAAAGGTTTCGCGGCTCGCCAAGCGGCGCAGCGAAGCCCATGAAGCGCTCGTGAACGGACGCATCACGCGCGATGGGAAGCCGCTCAAGCCCGGCTACGAAGTGAAGGTCGGCGACGTGATCGAGCTGCACTATGCGCGCAAGTTTCTGACCGTCCGCATCCTGCACGTGCCGGAGAAGGTGACCCCGAAGCTCAAGGACATCGTGATGTACGAAACGGTCTCCGAGCGGCGCGACGAACCGGCCGACTGGCTCGCGTAAGACGCTTTGCACTCGACGCTGTCCGGGGATGCGAAGGATGCGCTGGCGCGCGCACCGGTCGAGGCGCTTCACTGCCGGGCGGCGTTGCGCGACGGCCTTCTTCTTTATGGCGTCGATCCGCGCACGCATGCCTTTCGCACCCAACGGCCGGCGATCGCGCGGCTGCTCTGGTCGCAGCTCGACGACCGCAAGGCACACCCGATCCGGCGTGTGCCGGCGCGCCGGCTGGGCCAGTCGGCAACCTACGAGATCGACATCGAGCCCACAGCTCCACCGGCCCGGCCGCGCGCGCGCTGCGACCGGCGGATGGAGCTGCGCGGCGCGTTCCTCGCCTGCGGCTCGCTCGCGGCGCCGGCACGAGGGTACCATCTCGAATTCGTTCCGGTGAGCGAGGCCGCGGGCGAGCGGCTCGCAGCGCTGTTGCGCGCCGAGGGAACGCCGCCCAAGCGCGCGCCGCGCCGCGGCCGCCGGATCATCTACTTCAAGGATATCGAGGCGATCACGCGCTTCTTCGCCGCCATCGGCGCCTCGCAGGCCGTCTTGCATCTCGAGGACGTCCGGGCCCTAAAGGAGACGAAGAACCGCATCCACCGGCTGGTCAACACCGAGGCGGCCAACGTGGACCGGGCCGCGGTCGCGGCGGCAGCTCAGAGCGACCGGATCGCGCTCGTCGCGGACGCCTACGGCCTGCGAAATCTCTCCCCTCCGCTGCGCGAGGCGGCTGAGCTGCGCCTGGCGCATCCGACCGAAACGCTCGGCGAACTCGGTCGCCGCTGCACTCCTGCGGTGAAAAAATCCACCTTCAACGGGCGGATCGCCGCGTTACTTCGCCTAGCGCGGCGGCTCGAGGGATCCCAAGACCTGACGCACACCTCGCCTCCGAAAAAAGGGCTCGCCGCACAAAGCCGTGTAACCGAGTGAGCCGCACGTCCCGGTACCGGCGGAAATCCTTTTCCATATGGAGGCAAAATGCGCATCGGCATCAACGGGTTCGGCCGCATCGGCCGGAACTTCACCAAGGCGTTACTCGAGCGGCACCCCGGCATCCAAATTGCCGCCGTCAACGACCTTACGAGCCCGGCCGAATGTGCACACCTCTTCAAATATGATTCCAACTACGGCACCTACACGGGTGCCGTTTCAGCGACCGACGACGGCATTTCAATCGATGGCCAGGCGATCAGAGTATTCGCCGAGCGCGATCCCGGCAAGCTCCCGTGGAAAGACCTCGGGGTCGACATCGTGATCGAGTCGACCGGTCTGTTCACCGATGCGGCCAAAGCGCGCGCCCACATCGACGGCGGCGGCGCCAAGAAAGTCATCATCTCCGCGCCCGCTAAGGGCGAGGACATCACCCTAGTGCTGGGAGTCAATCACGCGGCCTACGACCCCGACAAGCATCACATCATCTCGAACGCTTCGTGCACGACCAACTGCCTGGCGACCGCGGTGAAGCCGATCGTCGACCAGCTCGGCTGGGTAAAAGGCTTCATGACGACGATCCACTCCTACACGAACGACCAGAACATCCTCGACGCACCGCACAAGGACATTCGCCGCGCGCGCAACGCCGCAACCAACATCATACCAACGTCGACCGGAGCCGCCAAAGCGCTCTACCTCACGATTCCCGAAATCAAGGGTACCTTCGACGGCTTTTCACTGCGCGTTCCGACGCCGACCGTTTCGATGATCTACCTCGTGGCAGTGGTCAAGCGGGAAACGACCAAAGACGAACTCAACGCAATTCTGCGCGGCGCATCGCAAGGCGACCTCAAGGACCTGATGGCGTACACCGATGAGGAGCTAGTGTCGTCGGACTACAAGAGGTCACCGTACAGTTCGATCATCGATTCGAAGCTCAACAACGCGAATGGCGATCTCGTGCAGATCGCCGCATGGTACGACAACGAGTGGGGCTATTCGTGCCGCTTGGCCGACGTGACCCAACTCGTCCTCTCGAAGCTCCCCGCCGCTGTTTAGGAATGAATTTCCGCACCCTGAATGATGTCGAGGTGCGTGGCCGGCGCGTCGTCGTTCGCGAAGACCTCAACGTTCCGATGAAAGACGGCGCGGTCGGAGATCCGACCCGCATCGAGGCGGCGCTGCAAACGCTCCGCTACTTGCACGACCACGGCGCGCGCACGATCGTGCTCTCGCATCTCGGACGTCCCGACGGCCAGGCCGTGCCCGCGCTGTCGCTGCGGCCAGTCGCCGCGGAGCTCGGTGCGCGCCTCGGCCTCAAGGTCGCGTTCGCAAGCGACTGCATCGGCGAGCCGGCCGAGACGGCGGTGACGGCGCTGCGCGACGGCGACACCGTGCTGCTCGAAAACGTCCGCTTCCATCCCGAAGAGGAAGCGAACGACACGGCCTTCGCCGAGCGCCTCGCATCGCTTGGCGACCTGTACGTGAACGATGCCTTCGGAACCGCGCACCGCGCGCACGCCTCGACCGAAGGCATCGCGCGCTATCTGCCCGCTGTTGCCGGGTTCCTGATGGAAGCCGAGCTGACGGCGCTCACCGCCTTGACCCACGACCCGCGCAAGCCCTTCGTATGCGCGATCGGCGGCGCGAAGGTTAAAGACAAACTCGGCGTCTTTACGACCCTGCTCGAGCGCGTGACCGCATTCGTGATCGGCGGCGGGATGGCGAACACGTTTCTCGCCGCAACCGGCGTCGACGTCGGCACCAGTCTAAAGGATTCCGATCTTGGACCGGCCCGGCACATCCTCGCGCTCGCCAAAGAGAAGAACGTGCCGCTCCATCTGCCGACCGACGCGGTCGTCTCGCGTGCCTTCGACGCTGACGGCGAGGCGACGACCGTACCGCTCGCTCAGATCGGCGAGCGCATGATTCTCGACATCGGCCCGGCCACCGCCCAGGCCTACGCCGAAGTGATACGCAGCGCACGAACGATCGTTTTCAACGGACCGATGGGCGTCTACGAAAAGGCACCATATCAGAACGGGACCCGCACGATCGGCCGGGCGATCGCGCAAGCGACCGCGGCGGGCGCAACGAGCGTGGTCGGCGGAGGCGATGCGGCTGCGGCCGCGCACGAGCTCGGGTTCGCAAGCGCGATGACGCACGTTTCCACCGGCGGCGGCGCGACGCTCGAATTTCTCGAAGGCAAAACGTTGCCGGGGGTCGCCGCCTTGGAACGTGCCGCCCGGCAACAGGGCGCGGCCTAGTGAGCGCGGCACGGCGCCCGCTGATCGCCGGTAATTGGAAAATGCACAAGACCGTGGCAGAAGCGCGCACGCTCGTCCGCGATTTGCGCGCCGAAGCGCTGCCGCGCAACGTCGACATCGTGATCGCTCCGCCGTTCACGGCGCTGCAGACCGTCGGGGCGGAATTGCACTCCTCGCACATCGCACTCGGCGCGCAAAACATGAACGAAGCGGCCCAAGGAGCCTTCACGGGCGAAATCAGCCCGCTCATGTTGTACGAGCTCGGCGTACGCTTCGTTATCCTCGGTCATTCCGAACGGCGCGCACACTTCTGCGAGACGGATGAGACCGTGAACCGGAAGGTCAAAGCCGCGCTCGCGCACGGCATTACCCCGATCGTTGCCGTCGGCGAAACGAAAGAGGAACATCAAGCGGGGCGCACGCACGCTAAGGTCGCGCATCAGACACGCGCCGCCTTCGATGGCGTCGTCGCTCCCGACGTGGCGCGCTGCATCGTTGCGTACGAACCGATTTGGGCGATTGGAACGGGTCTCAACGACCGGCCGGAGAACGCAGACAAGGTGATCGGGGAAATTCGCGCTGCGGTCGAGGGTCTCGCGCACGCGCGGATCCTGTACGGCGGTAGCATGAAGGGCGAGAACGCCGTGGAGCTACTGGCCCAACCGAATATCGATGGCGGCTTGGTCGGGGGAGCGAGCCTGGCTGCGCGCAGCTTCTGTGAAATCCTCGACGCGGCGAGCGCCGCGGCGCAGGCGCAATGAGCGCTCGCGCGCGCAAGGGTCCGCTCGTGCTCTGCATTCTCGACGGCTGGGGCGAACGCGAGGCAGTTTTCGGAAACGCGATTGCCGCGGCAGATCTGCCGAATTGGCGGCGCATTCTCGCTACCTATCCGCATGCGTCGCTCCAGGCGAGCGGTGAAGCAGTCGGGCTACCGGCCGGCGTGATGGGCAATAGCGAAGTCGGGCACATCAACATCGGAAGCGGACGGGTTGTGCCTCAGGGCGTCGTCGTGATCAACGAGTCGCTCGGCGACGGAAGCTTCGCTACGAACGCGACGCTGCAGCAGTGCATCGCTCACGTAAAGAAGAGCGGCGGCCGGCTCCATCTGATGGGGCTGCTCTCCGACGGACGGGTGCACAGCTCGATCGACCATCTCTTTGCCCTGATCGACGCGGCCGCGGCCGGCGGCGTCGCGATTGCCGTCCATCCGTTCGGGGACGGGCGCGACGTGCCGCCGAGTTCGATGCTGACATACCTCGACGCGCTCGAAGAGCATCTTGCGAAATCAGGCGTCGACGGATCGATCGCAACGTTGATCGGCCGCTTTTACGCGATGGACCGCGACAAGCGCTGGGATCGAACCGAGAAAGCCTACCGCGCGCTTGCCGAAGCGAACGCCGAGTACCATGCCGCCAGCGCACGCGAAGCGCTTGCGGCGGCCTACGCCCGTGGTGAAACCGACGAATTCATCATGCCGTCGATCGTTGGTACACCGCGCCCGATCTGCGACGGCGACGCGGTGATCTTCTTCAATTTTCGGCCCGACCGCGCTCGCCAAATGACGCTCGCCTTCTCGCAGCCGGATTTCAAAGAGTTCTCGGTTCAGTCATACCGGAATTTCATCTTCGCGACGATGACGAAATACGAAGAAGACCTGACCAATCCGGTGCTGTTCGGTCCGCGGCCGCAGGCCGACACGTTCGGCGAAGTGATCGCCCGGGCGGGGCTCGCCCAACTGCGTTTGGCGGAGACCGAAAAATACGCCCACGTCACCTACTTCTTCAACGGCGGCCGCGAGACGGTGTTCGAACGCGAAGAGCGGATCTTGATTCCCTCGAACCGCAGCGTACCGACCTACGATCTGGCCCCGGAAATGCGCGCGAGCGAGATCACGAGCGCTGCGACTGAGGATATCGGTGACCGGCTGCACGATCTGATCGTGATGAATTACGCGAACGCTGATATGGTCGGCCACACCGGCGTCATGGAGGCCACGATTTCGAGTCTCGAAACGCTGGACGTTGCGCTCGGCCGGCTCGAAGGGGCCGTGCTCCACGCCGACGGCATCCTTGCGATTACCGCGGACCACGGCAACGCCGAAGAGAAAATGGACAAAGATGGTCACCCGCTAACGGCCCACACGACGAACCCGGTTCCGTTCATCTTGATCTCACGTGAGCCATATGCCGGGACGCTCGGCGACGGCAATCTTGGCGACATCGCCCCGACGCTCTTACCGCTGCTCGGCCTCGCAGTTCCGGCCGCCATGACGGGGCGTAATCTGCTGGCGAGCACTCCCGTTGGCGCTACCGGTCATTAAGGCCAAAAAGCTCGCAGCGGCAGCTGCCCGGATCCAGCGCCGTGCAGGCGGTCCGCTCGACGTTGCTATCGTTCTTGGAAGCGGGCTCGCCGAAGGCGTGCACGAGCGGCTTGAAGGCCGCGAAATTTCGTACGAAAAACTCGGCGCGCCGAGTGCCGAGCTGCCTGGCCATCCGGGCACCGCCTACACCGGTCTTTGGGCAGGAAAGCGGGTCGTCGCGTTTGCCGGCCGCGCTCACCTCTATCAGGGCTTCGCGCCGGACGGCGTCACGTATTTGGTGCACCTCGCCGCAGCTAGCGGCGCAAAAACGATCGTGCTGACGAACGCCGCCGGAGCGCTGAATCCGAGCTTCGTGCCGGGCGACGTCATGCTGATTTCCGATCAGATCAATCTGACCGGCGCCTCACCGATCGATCCCAAACTCGGCGATCCGTTCATCGGCATGATCGACGCCTACACGCCGCGCTTGCGTTCGCTCGCCTTCGAAAATGCGGGAGCGCTCACGCTGCGCGAAGGAGTCTACGCCGGCGTACGCGGTCCGCAATACGAGACGCGCGCTGAAATCGAAGCGCTGCGCCGGATGGGCGCCGACGCCGTCGGCATGTCGACGGTGCTTGAAGCGATCGCAGCGCGCAGCCTCGGACTCGACGTGCTCGGAATTTCCCTGATCACCAATGCCCTCGGCAGCGAAGTTTCGCACGCCACGGTGCTCGCGGCTTCAGCCGACGCAGCGCAACGGGTCGCACGCGTCATCGAGGGAACGATCGCCGCACTTTAGCGCGCGCCACACTTAAGAACCGGCGCGAGGTCCGGCTCGCACGCCTTCACGAGAGAATGCCAAGTAACGGAGGCCGGATGACTGGGCTCGGCGTCGGCTTGGTCGCTAAAGGACTTGATCGCGGCCGAATCTCCGTTGAAGCCGACCGTATCGCGCAGCAAACCGCGACGTTTCACCTCATCGAGCTGGTCGAGCGTCGAGATCAAAAGCGTCGGGTTGACGCGCATCAAGTCGCTGATCCCGCCCGAGGCCGCTTCGGCGAAACCTCCGTCCGCGCCGAGCGCGTAGCGCACCAGCGTGTCCGCCGCTATCCGGTCTTCGAGCGCCCGTTTGCCGAGCGCCTCGATCGCGCCGACCGTTCCGCGGAAATCAGCGGAATTGCCGCAGTTCACCGCCGTCACCGAGACGTGCACCCAACCCGTTCTCGGTGCCGTGATGTGCAACCAGCCGTTGCGGTCGTCATCGACCTCGAGTTTGGTGCCGTTTCAGAGCGTCGTGAGAACGGGACCGTTCGGCGCCCCGCGAACGTTCGTCGGGGGACTCGGGTCCGAGACGACGGTCGTGCACGCCATCGCGAGTGCCAGCAGCTGGAGCATTGCCGTCCACCCTCCTTCGGCCGCGCCGACTCTTCGGGCAGCCGAGCGAAGCGTCCCGCCCGCGCCTAGTTGAGCCGGTACGAGCCGCTAGCGTCGACGGACAGAACGTGCCCACCGATGACGATCGATCGCAGGCGATGCTCCCACGCGACGATCACCTTGATGGCCACCGGGCGCACTTTGGCGAGCAACGCACGAGCGCGTTGCGAGATGGAAAGCGCATCTCGCATCCAGGCCGGATGATCGCCCGGCAGCGCGTGACCGCCCGAGCGATCGTCCGGATCGAGCGGGTTCACGATGCCCGCTGGAGGGAAGGGAAGCGGCGCCGGCAGCGGGGCCGTACCCGGTGCCGGATCGGGATCGAGCCGCGTGCTCACGAGATGGGCACCGTGCGGCGCAAACGCTCGAGCGCAAGCAAATGCAACTGCGAAACACGCTGCGGTGAGACGCGTAATTGCGGGCCGATCGCGCGCAACGACAGTTCCCCTCCGTAGTGCAACGCCAAGATACGGCGTTGACGCTCCGGCAAGAGTGCAATCGCTTCTTCGAGTTCGCGCTTGCGTGCGCGCTCGAGCACCGTGCGAACCGGCTCCGCGCTCATGTCCGCGAGCGACCCGGCGCCGGGCGGCAGCGGCGCGTCGATCGAAAGCGCGGCATGCCGGTGCGCCGAGGCGCGCGCTCGCTGCAGCGCCGGATCGTCGCGCTCGAGTTCCGCCAGCGAAGGCAAGGTTCCGCGCATTTGTGCAAGCGCAAAGCGCTGTTCTTCGGCGCGCCGTAACTTGCGGCGCACACGCTCGGAAACGGGATCGAGGCGCCTCAAGCCGTTGAGCATCGCACCGACGATCAGCCTGCGCGCGTAAGTTTCGAGCGTCGTACCGCGCTTGGGGTCGAAGCTGTCGACCGCGCGAATGAGCCCGATCGACCCGTCACCGGTCAAGTCGTCGACGTCGGCGGCCCGGATCACGCGCACGATACGGCGCGCGATGCGCCGCACGAGCGGCCACAGTTCGCGAATCAACTCCTCACGATCACGCTCGCCTTCGGGCCTAAGGTCGTTCACGACGAATGCCCGGTGCCCATCGCGCGTGCAAGCGCGTCGGTGAGCCCGCTTTGCTCGCTTCGTGCGATCGCCTGTGCGCTTGCAGACACGACGATATCGCCGTAGAATCCGAGCGCCTTTGCAAGCGGTTTGAATGCTTCTTGCAACAAGAGCCCCGCGAACTGCGCAGCGGCCGCGCGCATCGCGGCGTCACTTGATGCATGTGCAAGCGGTTGCGGAACTGCCGGCGCGGCCTTCGCCGCAAGACACTTCAACAGTGCATTACCCTCCCTCTTAACGTTAGTGCTCCGGCTATTGCGCCGGCGCACTTTACGAGCGGTGCAAATTGTTGACGATCCGCAGCATCTCGTCCGCGGCTTGTACGCACTTCGAATCGGCCTCATATGCCCGTTGAGCGGCCAGGATTGCCATCATCGACTCGATGACCGAGACGTTCGATTTCTCAAGCGTGCCGAATTGAATCTTCGGTTGCCGGTCGCCGCCCGCAGCGATCTCACGCGGACGGCCGGAGCCGTGCGTCGCGCCGAAGATAGCCGAGCCGAGCGGGCGCAACCGTTCGGGCGCATCGAATGCCGCGAGCTGAATGCGCCCGGCGGCGCGGGCACCGAGCCCGTCGAGTGCGACGCTCACCCGGCCGTCGCTTGCAACCGACACGCTGCGTGCACCGGCCGGAATCACTATGCCGCGCAAGCTCCAACCGTCGGCGTTTCGCAGCGTCCCGTCGGCGGCGCGTGCAAACGCCCCGGCTCGCGTGTAAGCGTGCTCGCCCGCGCGCTCGATTTCAAAGAACCCCGCACCGTCGATCGCCACGTCGAATGGGCCGCCGCTCTTCTCGAGTTTTCCCTGTTGAAAGATCGGACGTACGCCCGTCTCGACGGTCCCGAGCAACGCGTTACCGCCGATCGGCGCAAACGTCGCCTGCGCGTTCTTGAAGCCGATGACGTCGGCGTTGGCGAGGTTGTCGGCGACGACGTCGAGGTTTTGTTGCTGGGCGGCCATGCCGGTTGCAGCCGCGTACAAGGCCCGGTTCACTGCTTGACCCGCCCGACGTCGTCGACGTCTTTCTGGCGTTCGTCGTCGATGGCCGACAAGGTCTTCTGCGCGGTCTCGAAGGCGCGCTGCGCCTCCAGGACCTCGACCATTTCGTGCACGGCATCGACGTTTGCGCCTTCAAGAAAGCCGCTCTGCAAGGTCGTCCCCGGGCGCACGACGATCGTCGCGACGTCGTAGCCCGCAACCGTGACCACGCCGCGCGCATCGATCGTCGCATCTGCTCCGGCGACGACCGGACCGCGCTCGCCAAGTAAGGCACGGCCGCTTTCGTCGACCAGCCGTCCGCGCCGGTCGCGCTCGAAGGAAGCCGAACGCTCGGCGACCGCGCGTCCCGTCCGGTCGCGTACAAAAAAGGCGCCCTCGCCCGCGACCGCGAGGTCGAAGGATCGTCCGGTTCGCCGCAGCGGCCCGGGAGCCACGTCGGGAACGCTCGTCGTTACGAGCCCCGCACCCCTCAGGGCCGCACGTGCGATGCTTCGCCGAAAACCGGCCGTCGAAACGTTGGCGAGATTGGAGGCCGCCACGTCGAGCCGCGCTTTTGCCGCGTGCATCGCCGTTGCCATCAACGCGATTCCGTCCATAAAATGAAGATACCGTCGCGGCATTGCAGCGCCGTGACGGTATCGTTTCGGATTCGGTTCGGTGATTAAGCGCTCTTGGCGAGTTCCGCTTCGATCGTCTCGAGGATCACCGGATCGTCCGGCGGGATATCGGGGGCGAAGCGCGCGACGACATCGCCGTTACGGCCGATCACGAATTTCTCGAAGTTCCAAAGCACGTCGCTCGGGCCACCCAATTTGAACCCGTAGCCTTCGAGCTTGGCGCGCAACTCGCTGCCCGGCTTCTGGGTCGCCGCCGGCTGAGCCGACGTCAGTTCATCGTACAGCGGGTGACGCTCGTCGCCGAGCACCGAGATCTTCTCGAACATCGGAAACTTGACGCCGAACTTCGTCGAGCAAAACTCCGCGATTTCTTCGCTCGTACCCGGCTCTTGCGCACCGAAATTGTTGGCCGGAAAGCCGAGAACGACGAGGCCCCGCTCGCGCTGGGCCTGGTACAACTTCTCAAGGCCTTCGTACTGCGGCGTAAACCCGCACGCCGAGGCCACGTTCACGATCAATAAAACTTGGCCGGCATAGGGCCGCAGGGTCGCGTCGGCGCCGTCAAGGCTCCGCAGGGGAATGTCATACACACTAGTGCTCAATAGTCGCTCCTTTGCTTACGCTCGCCAAGAACGCTGCCGGTCCCACAATGGATGCAGACCGGCCGAGTTTCGCGCCTAGTCGAACGTGCGAACGATCGCGCTGCAGGGCGCGCAGAGCGTCGGGTGGATCGGGTCCGAACCGAGCGAGAGCGTCTTCCAACAGCGTGCGCACTTGCCGCCTTCGGCGGCCAAGAGTTCGACCCGCGGTTCGTCGCCGAGGGCTGTGTCGTCATGCAGTGTAAGCGCAGAGACGACCAGCGCCTCGCGCAGATTGTCGCCTAGCCGGCGCAGCTTTGCGGCAAGCGGCGGTGCCGCAAACACACGGGCTTGCAGTTGGAAGTCTCGCGGACCCTCCGAGGCTGCGACGTTCGAACGCATCCGCTTGAGCATTTCGTAAAGCGCGAGGTCGGCATTCTCCGATGCCCCGCGTTCGCTCCCGCGCGGGAGCTGCAGATCGAACACGCTCGCGCGCCCCGCGCGCAAACCCTCGGGCACGTACTGCCAGGCCTCCTCGGCCGTGAACGACAAGAGCGGTGCGAGCAACGCGCAGAGCGATTCGAGAATGTGCACGAGCGCAGTCTGCGCCGATCTGCGCCGCGCCCCGTCGCGAGCGCCCGAGTACATCGGGTCCTTCAGCAGGTCGACGTAGAAGCTCGACAGATCCGAGGTGTCGTAGTCGACCAGCGCCAGATATACGTCGTGCAGGCGGTAGTTTTTGTAGTGCTGCACCAGCTGGTGTGCCAGGTCGTCCAGGCGCACGAGCGCGAGCCGATCGATCGGCTCGAGACGCTCGCGCGGTACGAGCTGCGCGGGCTCCAAGTCGGACACCAACCCAAGCAACATGCGCAACCGGTTGCGCAGGTTGCGGTACACGCTGCCGATCGCCTTGAGGAGCGGCTCGCCGATACGCATGTCGGTCGTGTTGTCGACCGACGAAATCCAAAGCCGCAGCACGTCGGCCCCGTACGTTTGCATGCCGTCGACCGCGCCGATGTAGTTCCCGGTCGATTTGTGCATCGCGCGACCTTCGCCGTCGACGACCCAACCGTACGAGACGACGCTCTTATAGGGAGGCGCGCCCGCGGTCGCCACGGCGGTCACGAGACTGCTGCGGAACCACCCGCGGTATTGATCGCCGCCTTCGAGCACGACGTCGGCCGGCCAGTGCATGCCGCGCTGGCGCAGCACGGCGCGGTGGGTGACGCCCGACTCGAACCAGATATCGACGATGTTCATCTCTTTTTCGAACGCCGTGCCGGAACACTGCGGGCAGACAAGGTGCTCCGGCAAGAACGTTTCGACCGGCTCGGTCCACCACAGGTCCGAGGCATTGCCGTCGTCGCGCCCGCGCTCGCGGAACACGGCTGCGGCCCGGTGCGCCACGTCGGGATCGAGAAACGCGTGATCGCACGACGTGCAGCGCAACGCTGGTATCGGCGTGCCCCACGTGCGCTGGCGCGAGACGCACCACTCGGGATGGTTCTCGATCATCTGCATCATGCGCGTTTCGCCCCACTTCGGGGTCCACGCGACGTGCGGAATCTTATCCTCGATGCGCTTGCGCAAGCGGTTGACGTCCATTGCGATGAACCACTGCGAGGTCGCGCGGAAAATCACCGGATTCTTACAGCGCCAGCAATGCGGATACGAATGCTCGTAACGCTCGTGGGCGAAGAGATGGCCGCTCGCTTCTAAATCGGCGCTGATCACCTCGTTAGCATCGAAGATCGCGAGGCCCGCATAGGGGCCCGCTTCGCTCGTAAAGTGACCCGTGCCGTCGACCGGGTTGAGGACGGGCAAGCCAAAGCGCACGCCCGTTTCGAAGTCGTCGGCCCCGTGACCGGGCGCGGTGTGGACGGCTCCCGTGCCCGTGTCCAGTTCGACGTAGTCGGCTCCCACCAGCAGCGAGTCGCGCTCGGCAAAGGGATGGCGCACGCGTGCGCCGACCAGCACGGTACCGGCCGCGCCGCCGATCCGCTCCGCCGGCGGACCCGGCGCTCGCCGGAACACGTCGTCTGCGCGATTGTCGGCCACGAGGAGCAACTCAGCTCCGCGCCGGTAGACGCCGTATGAGGCCTCGGGTTTGAGCGCGATCGCGACGTTGGCAGGCAGCGTCCACGGAGTCGTCGTCCAGATCAGAACCGACAGCGGCTCGTCGCCGGATGCATCGACTCCGCTGCGCCGCAGCAACTCGGCGCGCTGCTCGTCCGTCGCGCTGAAACGCACGTAGAGCGAGGGCGAGATGCTGTCTTTGTATTCGATCTCCGCTTCGGCAAGCGCCGTCTCATCCTTTATGCACCACAGGGTCGCGCGCAAGCCCTTGTACAGCTGACCCGCTTCGGCCAAATCACCGAGCGTGTCGACGATCGTGGCCTCGAACTCTTTATCGATCGTGCGATACGGATGGTCGTAGTCGCCGAGCACGCCCATACGCAAGATCGTCTCACGTTGGATGTTGAGCCAATGGATGGCCCGTTCGCGGCAGCGCGCGCGCAACTCGATCGGGTCGACGCGATGGAAATCCAAACCGAGGTGCTTGAGCGTCTCGAACTCGATCGGCAAACCGTGCATGTCCCAACCCGGCACGAAGATCGCCTCGGCTCCGTCGAGCAAGTGGACCTTGACGTAGATGTCCTTGAGCACGCGGTTCACGAAATGACCCATGTGCAGCTCGCCGTTTGCGTAGGGCGGGCCGTCGTGCAAGATCCATTGCGGGTTGCGCGCGTTCGCGGCAAGACGGCGCTCGTAGACCTGGTGTTCGCGCCACCAAGCCACGCGCTCGGGCTCGCTCTTGGGCAGCGAAGCGCGCATCGGAAAGTCGGTGACGGGCAGATTGAGGGTCGACCGGTAGTCGGTCGTTATCGTGTCATTCGAGGGCATTGAACCGTAGCAATTCGCGAAAGCGGCCGCCCGCGCCTAGGCCCGCACGAGCTCCTCAAGCCGCGCGAAGTTGCGCTCCGCGAGTGTCCGCTGTTCATCGGCCGCGCGGCTCAAATGCGCCGCGACCTCTTCACGTCGCGCCCAGCCCTCGTCGACCAACTTGTCGACGGCACCCGGCGCGACGCGCGTGCCGGGCGTCCACAACGGTTCGAGCGGGTAACGCAAGTCCTCGAGTAGCCCCGTCACCTTCGGATCGTACGACAACGCAAGGAACGGGATGCCGAAACGGGCGGCAAGGATCAACCCATGCAGGCGCACACCGATCACGAACTTCGCCCGCCGGATCGCGCCGGCAACGGCGTCGAGACCCTCGAGCGAGATCAACATCGGCTTGGACGAGCACTTGCGGATCACGAGCGTCGACGCTTCGGCATCGGCCTGGCCGCCGAACGGGACGAAGGCAACGCGCACGCCGTGGCGTTCGGCCAGACGATCGACGGCGGCCGCGAGCGCTCCGACCGCCTCGCTGAAGTGCGCGGTCTTACGCACGCACACGATCGCAAACGGTTCGCTCGCCTCGCCGAGCCCGGCGGCGGCAAGACCGGGGGGCACCTCTGGAGGTTCGTAGAGAAACACGGGATCAGCCGTGCGTTCGACCAGCGTCGAGGGAACGAGCGGCGCGAAAAGTGCGCGCGAACGCTCGTCGCGAACGGTCGCCGCCTGCAGCCCCTTGCAACACTCGCGCAGTGTTTGCTTTCCCCAAAAATCGAGCGGCCCGACCGATTGCGCGAACACCATCGTCCGCTTTCCCGCCCGCAACGCCGTGCGAACGATGCCGGCGTAGTAGAGCAGACTCTTCAGGCTTGTCGCCGTTTGAAATAGGCCCCCGCCGCCCGAGAGGACGATGTCGGCTTCCGAAACCGCGTCGCGAATCGCCGCTTGATCCCAGCGCGGCGTTGCGAGCACGCCGAATTCGTGCGCGGTGACCTCGGGTTTCGCCGAGAGGACGTCGATCGTTGCGTGCGGGTAGCGCGACTTCAACTGCGCGACGATGATCTGCAGAAGCGCGTCGTCGCCGAGGTTGTCGAAGCCGTAGTATCCGCTGAGGAGAAACCTCACGCCGCGGGGCGCGAGCGCCGCCGCTCGAGAGCGATACCGGCACGCCGGTCGATCGCGCGGTAGACCGCAATCGCAATCGCGCCAAGCACGATCCCGATCACGAGGCCATTGAAGATGCGCAGCAGCGAGGCGACCAGCGGCGTGTGCAGGTGCGAGAAGGTGTCGACCACGTCCGACGTGCCGATCGCGACGCCGATTGCAAAGATCCAGCCGGCCAGCTTCTTGTGTTCGAGACGCAAGGCCGGCAGCAGCATCAAGAGCGGAAAGCCGATTGCGAATTCCTTGAAGCGTGGACGCACGCCGAGCAGTGCCGTCAGGTTCGAACGCAGGGCCAGCTCGAAAGCCGAGGGCGAGATGTCGCTCTGGTTGCCGCTGCGCGAGATATAGATGAAGGCTCCGACCGCGAGGATCCCGAGGATCGCAAGCTGGTAGACGCGCACGGGCGCAAGCGCGCTCGCCTCAACGCTCGGCGGTTCGTTCCCAAAACGGCGCGTATAGACGTAGAGGATGAACGCCAAAAGCGGCGGCACGACGATGACCGCTTTGACCCCGGCGAAGCGGTCGATCTCTTCCATCAGAAGCGGCGTGCTGACGAGCCCAACGACGACGAGCGCCCCCGCGAGCGCGAACGCGGTCGCGACGGCGACCGTTCGCAGCCCCGCCAACAAGGCCGCGCCGTATGTCGCGGGCGCAGGTGAGGTAAAGGCACGCGGAATGGCCACAAAGCCCATCGTGGCAAATCCGATCGCACCCGCGAGCGCAAGCAGTTTGCGCGCCAGCAAGTCGTGATGAACGGCGTATCCGGCCAGCACCACGAGCAGTGCGAGTCCAAACACGACGTAGGCCACCTGCGAGCGGCGCATGCCGAACGCTTCGAACAGCAGCATGAAGATCGCCGGCACGGCGAGGGAAATCAGTGCGATCACAAGCGGATTGATCCGAAAATCGGGGACCGGCGTCGCGCGGCCCAGCTTGAAACCGCGCGCGGCCAGACCCTTGCCGATGTCGCTCACCATCTCGATGTTGGTCTGTTCGAGCGACAGGCCGTCCTGTTCGTGCAAGAACGGCCGCAGATAGACGACGCGCACGTTGCGCTCCCGCACGCCGAGCAAATAGCGCGCGACGACCGTGTTGAAATCGAGCTTGTCGAGTTCGGTCTTCGAAATCGCTTGCACGCGGGTCGTCCGCTCGATCGCCTTTTCGGCCAGGCCATCGTTGCCTTTCTGGTCCTGGGTCTTGTCGTAGGTCTCGATCGTTCCGAAATTGAGCCCCGTGCGCTGGAAGGCAGCGGCGGTATCGTCGAGGTGATCCGGGTACCCGAGTACCTCGTTGCGCTGTCCGAAAAAGACGACGGTGGTCGGCCGCTCGTGATTCTTGAAGCTCGCGAAGATCCGGTCGATCTCGGGTGCGCCGAAGCGTTCGTCGTTCTGCACGCGCGGCACGAGAAACAGGTGCAGCTTGCGGGCGAGTTCGAGCGGCTCTTCGGGCAGCCCGAGCCCCAGATTGTTGAAGTAGTCGATCTGCGATTTCACCGCGAGGATCGTCGGATTTGCCGGGCGCAACACCCGCACGGCGTGCGGCCCAAGGTGCTCGGCCAAAGCTTCGCGGTAACGGGCGACGCTGGCGGGTTCGAAAACGATCAGGTAGAGTTCGCTTGCGGACAGGGCGTGGTGCGTCGCGAGCGCGGCCAGGGTTGGCTCGCTGAGCGGCCCGAGACGCGCCTGGGCGATCAGTTGCTGCCCCGGGAACACCACGGCCGTCGTACCGGAGTTGACGTTGGCCCCGAGCTCCTCGGAAACGGCGAGCGAGGTGAGGCCGGCGCGCCGCAGGGCCACTAGCAGCTGCGCTTGGTCGTAGCCATACGACTGTGCGAGCGCTGAAAAATCTTGATAGTCCATCGCGATCTCGACGCGGCGCGCGCCGTGCTCCTTGCGCTCCCGCAGCGCCGCGACGTACAGCGCCGCCAAGAGCGCCAGGCCGAGGACGAGCGATAGCGCCAAGCGGTAGCGGCGCGGCGCGCTCATCGCGACCATGTGTCGACTTTCAGATCCGGTCCTCCGTGGTTTGGCCTTCCGACAAAAGCCGGAGAAAATGCGGGCCGCGCGAGGCCGCGCGCTTGACGCCCGCGCAGCGGGTTCGGTATAGTGGGCCCACTCAACTGCTGCCAATTTGGCCATTAGGTGGAACGCTTGTCGCTCACTCAACCAGCGCACGCGGATCGCACCGACGCAAGCCGTGACGTCCGTATCGCTCTGCTCGGGTGTGGGACCGTCGGCAGCGGCGTCGCGCGACTCCTCGTCAACTCAACCTCGTCGGTTCCGGCTCGGAGCGGCGTCGACTACTGGCTGGTGGGAATCGCGGTGCGCTCGCTCGATAAGCCGCGTCCGCCGGAGATTCCGGTAAACCTGTTTACCGAAGACGCGCGAGCCCTCGTCGACGATCCGGCGATCGACGTCGTGATTGAGTGCATCGGCGGCCGCGGTGTCGCGGCTGAATTTGTGGTTGCCGCGCTCGAAGCCGGCAAACACGTCGTTACTGCCAATAAGGATTTGCTTGCGACCCGGGGCCCGGAACTGCGTGCGCTGGCCGCCTCGCGCGGCGTCACGATCGCTTACGAAGCGGCGGTCGGCGGCGCGATCCCGATCGTGCGCACGATCGCCGAGTCGCTGGCCGGCGAAGACATCCTTGAGGTCGGCGGCGTGCTCAACGGCACGACCAACTTCATCCTATCGGAAATGTTCGAAGGCTCGACCTACGCGAGCGCTCTTTCTGCTGCGCAGCGGCTCGGCTTCGCCGAAGTCGACCCGACCAACGACGTTGAGGGCATCGACGCGGCGCACAAACTCGCGATCCTCGCGCAGCTCGCCTTCCGCCGGGGTCTGGTCACAAGCGAAATACCGCGCACGGGCATTACCGCGCTGACGCGCGAGGATCATTCGCTGGCCAAGCGCGCCGGTTGGCGTCTCAAGCTGATCGCCTGCGCTCGCGCGAACGCTTCGATCGTCACGCCGGCCTACGTCCCGGTCGAGCATCCGTTCGCGCAGCCGGCCGGCCCGCAGAACTGCATCCGCGTCACCGGCCGCAGTTCCGGTTCGCTGACCTTCGCCGGCACCGGCGCCGGCAGCGACCCGACGGCTTCGGCCGTCGTCGGCGACGTCGTCGCCGTCCTGCGCCGGATTTCGGCCGGACGCAACGCCGGCGTCGCGACCTCCGATGCACGTCTCGAACCCGTGCGTGAAGACATCCTGGAAGCGGCGATCCCCCTGCGGCGCATCGTGCGCTTGAAATCGCTCGGCGACGTGCGCCCGGCTTGCGAAGCGCTCGCGGCGGCCGGCATCGAAGCGGAGCCGCTCGAAGGCTTTCCCGCCATCGTCACCGCTCCGCTCGAACACGCGAAGAGCGAACCGCTGCATGCGGCCTTAGCCGAAGGCGCAGTCCGCCCCGCAAGCGTGATCGCGCTGTGGGAAGACATCAAGATTCCGGCGCCCGGCGTTCCGGAAAAAGTACCGGCAAGTTCGGTTATCTCAACACCGGCTTAAGGAGAACACGTGGCAGACAACGACTACCATTTCGAAACGACCGCCGTACACGGCGGCCACGCGGGCGATCCGCATACCAAGGCGCGCGCGGTACCGATCTATCAGACGACCTCGTTCACGTTCGACGATGCGGAGCACGCAGGGCGCCTGTTCGCACTGCAAGAGTTCGGGAACATCTATACCCGCATCATGAACCCGACGAGCGACGTGCTCGAGCAGCGCATCGCGGCGCTCGAAGGCGGCGTCGGTGCGCTCGCGCTCGCGAGCGGGCAGGCCGCTACCATCTTTTCGATCTTCAATTTAGCGCGCGCGGGCGACCATATCGTTTCCTCCGCTTCACTGTACGGCGGAACGTACAGCGCCTTTACGCATACGGTTCCGAAGTTCGGCATCGAGATCACGCTCGTCGATCCCGCGAAGCCCGACAACTTCAAGAAGGCGATCCGCGAAAATACCAAAGCGATCTTTGCCGAAACGATCGGCAATCCGAAAGTCGACGTGCTCGACATCGATGCGGTGGCCAAGGTCGCCGCCGAGGCGAAGGTTCCGCTGATCGTTGACAACACGCTTGCGACGCCCTATCTCTTGCGACCCTTCGAGTATGGCGCGAACATCATCGTCCACTCGGCGACGAAGTTCATCGGCGGTCACGGGACGTCGATCGGCGGCCTGCTGGTCGACGGCGGCAACTTCGATTGGGCCGCGTCCGGCAAGTTTCCCGAGTTCACCGAACCCGATCCCTCGTACCACGGCGTACGCTACGTTGCATCGTTCGGCAATCTCGCGTACATCATCAAGGCGCGCGTTCAACTGTTGCGCGATCTGGGAGCGGCGCTCTCGCCCTTCAATTCGTGGCTCTTCTTGCAAGGTCTCGAAACGCTCGGCCTGCGCATGGAGCGTCACTCGAGCAATGCGCTCGCGGTTGCCGAACATCTGCGCAAACACTCCGACGTGACGTGGGTTTCCTATCCCGGCCTCGGCGACCACCACTCGTCCGCGCGCGCGCAAAAGTATCTCCCGAAGGGCGCGGGCGCGATCCTGACGTTCGGCGTGAAGGGTGGCGCGCCGGCGGCAAAGGCACTGATCGATCGCCTCAAGCTCTTCTCTTTGCTGGCGAACGTCGGTGATGCGAAGTCGCTCGTCATCCATCCCGCGACGACGACCCACCAGCAACTCAACGTCGTCGAACAGATCGAAGCGGGCGTTACCGAAGACATGGTCCGCCTTTCGGTCGGCATCGAAGACATCCGCGACATCATCGCCGATCTCGACCAAGCGCTCGCGGGCGCGAAGGACTCGGTGTACCCGCGCGAGACGGCGAGCATTTAGCCACGCACATTACACCAACCGTCGAGCGTGACGTCGCGATCGGGCCGCTAGCGCTCGATTGCGGCGTCACGCTGCAAAACGTGCTCCAGCGCGTCAGCATCTACGGCGAAC
>Ga0302324_100006042_pt1 | contig 26273 bp, 32 predicted proteins | sample Palsa_T0_1_FD_201949 | JGI IMG/M metagenome (GOLD analysis project Ga0302324, IMG submission 201949) | Peat permafrost microbial communities from Stordalen Mire near Abisko, Sweden - Palsa_T0_1 | ecosystem: Environmental > Terrestrial > Soil > Palsa > Peat permafrost | place: Sweden: Abisko... | reverse complement strand
AGGCGGGCAAGGCGTCCGGCGAGGGTTACCTGGTGGGCACGCTGCTGCACGAAATCGCGCACGGGCTGGGGCCGGCGTTCGCCCGGCAAGGCGGCAAGCAGGTGGACATCCGCGAGGCAATCGGCGCAACTTACTCGGCGCTGGAGGAAGCCAAGGCGGATGCCGTGGGCATGTTCGGCGTGAAGTGGCTGGCCGATCGCGGCGCCCTGCCGAACGAGCGCATGGAAGAATACTACGTATCGTACGTGGCCGATATCTTCCGCACGCTGCGCTTTGGTACGGGTGAAGCGCACGCCCGCGCCGAACTGATGGAATGCAACTATTTGCTCGAACACCAGGCGCTTGTCGCCGGCGCGCAGGGGGTGGATGGGCGTTACGCCATCGACTACGGGCGCATCCCCGGCGTGCTGGCGGCGCTGTCGAAAGAGTTGCTGGAAATCGAAGCAACCGGCGACCGCGCCCGGGCGGAAGCGTGGTTCGCGCGCTACGGCAGCATGCCGCCGGCCCTGGCCAGGGCGCTCGAGAACGCGCGGGATGTGCCGGTGGATATCGATCCTATCTTTTCGTTCGCGGACAATCTGCGGTAAGCGCGGTAATGCGATGCAAACCGGATTACTCTTGCTGCCGCTATGCGTCGCTCAACTGGCCGCCGCCGCGCCGTCATCGGTGAAAGAGACCGGAGGCAATATCTTCCTGGTTGAGGATAACAGGCCCGCGGAGCAGCTTACGGCAGCGGGGACCGGCTTCATGCCGGCCATATCCTCCGACGGCGATAAGATAGTTTTCGTAAAGTCCGGCGGTCCAGGCCGGCCGGACGACCTTTGTTTGATTTACGTCAAACATCGGCATGTTCAAGTGCCTGTCAGTATTGTGACGCCCGCGTTGGCGCTCGACGCTGAAGTCGGGGCAATCGGAGCCATCCTTGACCCGCAGTTTTCGCCCGATTCCTCCGCGGTCTACTTCTTTACCCAGTCCGCCGGCCGCGGCCTGATCGTCAGAGTCGAACTGACTCCACCCAAGTCATACATTGTCGCCCACGGCGCGATTCCGATCGGACAGGGTAGATCTTTCGATGTGATTGCACGCGGTAGGTATGCCGGCGATCTGATCGTTTACAAGGACTCGGAAAAACTGACTGCCGGGCGTCTGTTTCTTTACTGGCTGACGGATCCTTATGGCGCTAACCTGGCAATCGTCGCGGACAACAAGAACGATGTGGAGCTATTCAGGGATGCAGTTGGGCGATAGTCGCGCCCCATCCGCCGGCTTCCGCGGGCGCGTCTCCGTACGACACCACAAAACTGGTGCGGGCCAGCACCGCGCGGACCGTTTCGCGTTGCACGCCGATGCCCCGCCCGTGAATGATGCGGATGGCGCGGAAGCCCAGCCGCCGCGCCTCCTCCAGATAGGCTTCCACTACTCGCCGCACATCGCGGGGCGGCACGCTGTGCAGGTCGAAGACATCGGTGATGGGAATACGGATCGGCTCGCCGGCATCCGCAAAATCGTCCGCCATGCTATACCATGTTACGGCATGCTATAAGCTTATACCGGAGGAGCGGCTTGGCCGCCAAATATACCTACAAACAGGGGCAGTACCTCGCCTTCATCGCCATGTACACGAAACTGCACAAGTGTCCACCCGCTGAATTGGATATTCAGATGTACTTTCGGGTGACGCCGCCGAGTGTGCACCAGATGATCGTGACTCTGGAAGCCCGCGGCCTGATCAGCCTTATTCCGTGGACGCCCCGGACGATTCAGGTGCTGGTGCCGAAGGAAGAACTGCCGGAGCTGGATTGATATAGATGATATAGACTGGACTCCATTATGCGAATCGTGAAACCTTGCGTGTTCGGCGTGGCATTGATCCTGGCAGCCGCGTCGCGGGGGACCTGCGCTGCCCCGCTGCGGGCGGGTGTGGCGCAGACGGACATTACCCCTCCGGCGGGCGAACTGATGTGGGGGTATGAGGATCGCCGTCAACCCGCCACCGGCATGCTGGACCCGCTCTACGCGCGCGTACTGGTGTTGGAGGCGGCTGCGGAGAGCGGTCCCCGCCGGCTCGCGCTCGTGACTCTCGACCTGGGCCGCAGCTTCGGGCCGGGATCGCTGGCGCGGCTGCGCGAGTCGGCCAAGCGGTCGAGTGGGATTTCGTGCCTGTTGGTTGCCGCGTCGCACACCCACAGCGCGCCCGTGATCCGGGACGAATACCGCGACGCTCCCCCAGCCTGGGAGCAGGCCGCGCTCGACAAAATCGCGCGCGCCATTGCGCAAGCCGCGGACGGATTGCAGCCGGTGCGCATCGGCGTGGGAACCGGCGCCGTGTACATCGGACACAACCGCCTGCGCGTCAATCCCGATGGCACCGTGAGCTGGTTTGAACGCAATCTAACCCGTATCCCCACTTCGCCGGTGGACCCCACCGTAACCGTGCTGCGCATCGACCGCGCCGACGGCACGCCGCTCGCCGTGCTCACCAACTACGCCTGCCACCCGGTGGTCTTCGGCTCCGACAACCTGCGCTACTCGGCGGACTTTCCGGGCGTCACCAATCGCGTGGTGGAGCAGGCGCTCGGCTCACACGTGCAGAGCTTCTTTCTGCAGGGCGCGCCCGGTGATATCAATCCCTACTACGCGGTTACCCCGATCGAGCAGGACGCCGTTGGCCGCCGCGATTGGACCGGAGAACGCCTGGGCCAGGAAGCCGCGCGCGTGGCGCGGGAGATTCACACACATGCCCCGGATGCGCCCAGCCTCGACTTTGCGGAATCGACCATCACCGTCCGCCTGCGATGGAATGTGGAGAAGTTTCGCGCCGCGCTGTTGAAATTTCTGGGACCGGATGGAATGGAAATCTACGGCGCGCATATCACGCCGGAAATACAGTTGCCGGTGTCGACCGTGCTGATCGACCGGGATATCGCGCTCGCGACGATGCCCGGCGAGCCATTCGTGGATTTCCAGATGAACTGGCGCGACCGCTCACCCGTGCCGCACGTGCTGTTACTGGGGTATACCAACGGGTATAACGGCTACTTCCCCACCATCCTGGCGGCGTCCCGCGGAGGCTACGGAGCGGCCAGCGCCAGCACCTGGGTGGAGCCCGGCGCGGGCGAGCGCATGGTGGACAACGCGGTGGCCAGGGTATACGAGATGCTGGGCCGGTTGAGCGATCTGCCGGACGATTTGAAGCGCGATGTCTATAAGTGACGTATAGATGTTTAGTGACGTATACAAGTAGAGGCGTGCGTTGAACATGCTAGGATCACAGCAGATGCGCAAGGCGCTGTCGATCGCCATGGCGGGGACCATCCTCCTGGCCGGCTGCCATCGAAAGAGGGTCGCGCAAGCGCCGCCGCCCGCCCCAACTCCCGTGGCCCCGGCGGTTTCCACGCCCCCCGCGGTTTCCACGGTCCCAACTCCCGCGGCTCCGGCGCCGCCGCTCGAGCCTGGCGAAACGGGCGTGGCAAGCTGGTATGGCCACCCATTTCACGGGCGCGCGTCGGCCAGCGGCGAAATCTACGACATGGAGCAAATGACCGCAGCGCATCGCACCCTGCCATTCGGCACCATGGTGCGCGTCTTCGACCTGGATAATGAAAAGTCGGTGGACGTGCGGATCAACGACCGCGGACCGTTCGTGGATGGGCGGATCATCGATCTGTCGCACGCCGCCGCGCGGGCCATCGAGATGATCGGTCCGGGAACGGCGCGCGTGCGGCTCGAGATTCTGAGCGCGCCCGTGCCGGTGCAATCTTATTTCGGCGTGCAGGTGGGCGCATTCCGGAATCGCACCAGCGCCGAGGGCCTGCGTCTCGCCATGGAGGCGAAATACGGCCGGGCCCGCGTGGTCCAGCGCGCCGATACTCCCGGCTGGTGGCATGTGGTGGTCGGCCTCGAACTTACTGAAAACGGCGCGCACGCCTTGGCGAGCCGCATCCGCGACGAGGATAGTTCGGTGACCACGGCATTCGTCGTTCGCCTGGATTCAGTATAATCGAAGCAGCCAATGGAGCGTGGTGCAAACGGCTGGTCCCATGGTTTGGTGGGGCAGTCGCCGCAGATCTGCGAGATCCGCCGGCTCATCGAGAAACTCGGTCATTCCCACGCGCCTGTGCTGCTGCTGGGGGAGAGCGGAACGGGCAAAGAGGTGGTGGCGCGCGCCATCCATGACGCTAATCCCACCGGCGAATTCGTCCCCATCGATTGCGGAGCGCTGGTCGGGCCGCTGGTCGAAAGCGAATTGTTCGGCCACACCAAGGGCGCCTTCACCGGGGCTTCGGAAGCCAAGCGCGGACTCATCGAAGTGGCAGACGGCGGCACGGCGTTCTTCGATGAGATCGGTGATCTGCCCCTCGACATGCAGGTGAAGCTGCTGCGCCTGCTGCAGGAGCATGAGTTCCGTCCGGTGGGATCGTTGAAGCAGCACCAGGTGAATATCCGGGTCATCGCCGCCACCCACCATGACCTGGCGCGCGACGCGGTGCGCGGCGTCTTCCGGCAGGACCTTTATTACCGGCTGAACATCGTCAGCCTGCGTCTGCCCGCTTTGCGCGACCGCAAGGTGGATATTCCGGAGTTGGCCGATCACTTCCTGCGGCGGTTCGGAGTAAACCACCGGCTGACTTCGGAGACTCTGGATACCATGATGAACTACGATTGGCCGGGAAACGTGCGTGAACTGGCGAACTCGATCGAGCGCATGGTGGCGTTGAACACAGGCCCGTGGCTGCACGTCGCTGATCTGCCGTCCCCGTTGCAGAACCACCGGCCCGAGGAGCCGCCGCTGACCTCCGCGGTGGCCGCCGGTTCCGAAGCTGCACCGTTGCCTTTGCTGCATTCGCCGCCGCGCCAGTCGGGGTTGTTCCTGGCTACGGTAGAAAAGGAGACCATCCTGAAGGCGCTCGCGGCCACCCGCGGCGACCGCGCCAAGGCCGCCCACATGCTGGGCATCGGCCGCACCACGCTCTACCGCAAGCTCAAGGAATATAAAATCGAGAATTGAACATCGCGCTGGATTCGACGTATAGCGTAGGCGCGGATTTGTCTGGAGTCGGCGTGTATTCGCGCGAGATGCTGGGCGGTCTCGCACGCGCGCACCCTGCCGACCAGTTCGCGTTCTGCTACCGGCCGCACCGGTTCCTGCGCTCGTTCGGCCAGCGCTTGCCGGCCAACGCCGGGCGGTTCCTGCTGGGCGAGACCCGCGCGCCGAGGTCGGCGGACATTTTTCACGGCCTGAACCAACGCTTGCCCCACGCGCCCCTGCGTCGCGCCGTAACTACTTTCCACGATCTGTTCGTGCTCACGGGCGCATACTCCACGCCGGAATTTCGCCGTCGGTTCGCCGAACAGGCGCGCGACGCGGCCGCCCGCAGCGACCGCATCATTGCCGTGTCGCAGTTTACGGCAATGCAGGTAGTCGGGTTGTTGGGAGTGGAAGGGGCGCGCCTGCGTGTGGTGCATCACGGGGTCAGGCCGGCGGCGGCATCCGGCGTCACGCGCCAGAAAATCATTCTGCACGTGGGAGCCATTCAGCACCGCAAGAACCTCTCGCGGCTGGTGGACGCCTTCGAAAACGTGGATCCCGGTTGGCAGCTCGTGCTGGCCGGGTCCGTTGGATACGGCGCGGCCGAGATCGCCGCCAAGGTCGCCGCGGCGCGTAGCCGGGAACGGATTCACATGCCCGGCTATGTTCCGCCAGGCGAATTGGCCGATTGGTATGCGCGCGCCATGATCTTCGCGTTTCCATCCCTGGACGAGGGCTTTGGGATGCCCGTGCTGGAGGCTATGGCTGCCGGCACGCCAGTGATTGCATCCAATCGCTCGGCCGTGCCTGAAGTGGCGGGGGATGCGGCTTGGCTGGTGAATCCGGAAGATACCGAAGAATTGGCAGCCGCCCTGGTGGCGCTGACCCGTGATGCCGGCCGGCGCGCGGACCTCTCCCGCCGGGGCCTGGCGCAAGCAGCGAAGTTTACATGGGGTGATGCGGTTGAAAAGACGTGGCAGGTTTATCGCGAGTTGGCCGGTGGCAAGCCGGACTAGCGGGACTCGTCGTCCACGGCGATCTTGAGAGCTTTCAGAAAGCGGTGATCCTGGGTCGTGAATTTGACCTTTCCAGCAGACTCGAAACCGCGCTTCCGTTCTGTCTCGGCAGCCGGCTGCTCCTCTTCGGAACCGGACTCTCCGTCCTCGCGCTTATTAAACCCGATGGTGGCTTCCAGCACCAGGAAGACGTCGTACCCGGCCCGCCGGATTTCGCCGATTGCTTCGGCAATCCGGTCGGATTCTGAGAGCGAGTCGTTGATCGCGTTCCCCAGGTCCTGCATAAGGTTCTTCAATGGCTCGTCCACAGCGACCTCCCCCCAATATTGTGGGATGCGACCGCCATACATCTCGTTGCAAATTCGGGGTCGCAGCCCCCCTACCCGTTTAGATTGTAGTGGAGGCGGCACGGCTGCACAAGATCTCCACCATTTTAAATCGGCGTCCCAAGCCGAAACCAACAGGTACCCTTCCTTCTGATAATATCGGATGTTGTGCCTAAGCGTAACATTTATCGGGACGGAGCGCGAGTTTACCAGGAGGGCCGCCGTTTTCTGGGATTTGTAGTCCCAGCGGTACTGAAGCCGGCCCGCACGCTCTGGCACGAAATCATCGGGTTCGTGTTCGTGATGATGGCTATCGCCTTTGTTTTGTCGGGATTCCGCGCTATCCGCCAATTTGACGGCAGCGCCGGAGCGGTGGCGCGGCTGGCCATGCTGGCCATCGGCGTGGCCCTGCTGGGCGGATACGGCATCTCCTCGTTCCTCCGGGCGCGCAGAATTTCACGCTCGTAACGGCGGCCCTGCCATCCCAGCGGTTACACGTGCAGTGCGATTCCCGCCCCGGGATTCCCGTACGTCTCCCGAACCGGCTCCGCCGGCGAAGTGCGAGCGGCTTTTGGCCGCAGACCCAGCCGGTGCATCAGGCGGCCCACATGATCCGGATCGTAGCGGATGGCGAAGCGCTGCTCAATTGCCTGCGCCAGCCGCCCGGTGGTCCAACGGTCCGTGTCGAAACCGAAAGTCCTGGGGCCGGCGGCGAACATCTCGCGCACCTCCACCAGCTGGCTCGATAACAGCCGGCTGGGCCGGCCGGGCGCTTTGCGCTTGCGCAAACGCTCGATGCCTTGCCCCTCCATGGTGCGGTGCCAGCGGGAAGCCGTAGTCCGGCTCACCCCGAACTTGCGGGCGACCCGGGCTTGCGTGATTCCATTTTGCAGGTCCTCGGCAGCTTCCAGGCGCCTGCGTTCCATTTCATCGCGATTTAATGTAACCGTGACAGCAGCGTACATTTCCCTCGCGCGGATTTTTGGCCAGAGCAATATTAATATACACTAAAACATTTTCAATGTAAATTGATTTGCAAGTTTTTTTGGATGTTGAAGAGGGCGACCTGGAGGTCGCGCGCAGACGTGGACGTCTGCCCCACATGGGCTACTCCGTCCTAAGCGCGGCCATAGGCGAAATAGACGCCGCCACGCTCGCCGGAATCATGGCCGCGGCCGCCGCCGAAACGCCCAGCGCGCTCGCGGCTACGGCCAGCGCGGCCGGCTCCTAGAACGAGACTTCGTACAACTGGCTGGAGATCAATCGCCCCGCAGCCACAGCCAGCGGAAGCCCCAATGCCAGCCCCACACCCACGCGAATCAAAGCTCCGCGCAGTATGTACCGAACCACCTTGGTGCGGTCCGCCCCCAGCGCCATACGAATGCCGATCTCGTTTCTGCGCTGCGCCACGGTGTAGGCCGTCACCCCGTACAGCCCCACCGCGGCCAGCAGCAGGGCCACGGATCTTCGCCATTTTTGAAAAAACGCTTCACGAAAGCCTGGTTGACAATTGGGACTGGCTCCGTGGTTTTCGTTGTCGCGGCGGCGAAGTATCGTCCGCGGATCAAGGTCACGCCGAAGTTCTGAAGGTACTCGGCGCTCACCCGGTCCCACGAGGCGCCCGCATCCTCATTCATGCCGGGCGGGGGATGGCCGGACACCAGCACCAGTGCCCCCCAGTTGTCTGTCAGTGGGTTGTATAAGGCGAGGCCCGATCCAATCACGCCCGGCAAGCGATTCATTCCGTCTTCAATCTGCCGGTAAAGCGACGCCAACTGCGGTTGTGTGTAGGTGGCCGGAGGCCGGTTCAACGATACCACCACGCGGTTTTCGGTCAGGTATCCGAAATGCTGGTGCTCCAGCTTGTTCAGGCTTCGCGCACCGGAGAGGCTGAACTGATGCGTTCGCGTAACCCATTTAGAATTAATGGAGCGGAGAGGGGGACTTGAACCCCCACGAGATTGCTCCCGCTAGCACCTCAAGGTGCTTGACACGGTTTCGTGGGGTTGCCAGGTACTGCATCTGATTGATTCTTCATGAAGTCAGTTGCCCGGAGTTTCCCGGATTTTCACCAACACCGTTGCAAAACCGTTGCAGTTTGGTAGATCTCTGGCATAGGGCAGCCGCGATCATTTGTTCACGAAATTTCGTCATGCCGTTGACTGCCCCACGACCGTTGCCATGAAATCCTATCGTCCGAAAGAAGCGTCCAGGTTCGGGCCCCAGGCTACCGTCTGGAAACCGGCGCCGCGGCAGTGGCGGAATCGGCAGAATACCAAGTATCTCGTGCCACCTGACCCAGGCATCTTTCGTAAACATTACTGCCAGCGCATCCCTTAGCGCCTTTCGGAATTCTTCGAGAGAAATACACCGTTCCACCGGCTTCACGTCAGCCAGCGAGCCGCAAGCGATCACCTGCACCAAGAACGTCGGGATGTTATCGAGCGTCCGCTCTGGCGCGTCGTACAAAACCACTTTACTGGCTACTCGCAGCAATTCTGTTGGGCACGGACGGACGACCTTAGACGACCTTCATCGCTCCAACGCACCTGGGCTCTTGGCAACCGAGTTAAGTCGACCTCTTGCGCCCAACTTGTCAAATGGCGCTGCACAGAGAATCCCGTGCGGCATTTGCTCACCATTGCCCGCGGGTGTACCGGCCGTGACGGATCACTCTCCGCAGGTTCCCGCACAACGGCATCGAAATTGGCGAAGCGTCATGAATAAATCATCTTAGACCAGACCGCCGAAGACCAGCATTGATCTGGCGTCCAGCGCACCTTCAACATTTCCTCCAGCCCAACCCCGAGTCACCAAGCCTGCTCCGGGTACGCGCGCGTGGGCACCGTGGTCTAAGCCCACCTATAATACAACCTGAAGGTACTTGACAAGGTTTCGCGGGGTTACCTCGGACCGCATCTGGTTGATTCTTCATTCAGTCGGTTGCCCTGGAGTTTCCCCGACTCTCGCTAACACCGTTGTAAAACCGTTAACAGTCCGATTCGATCTCTGGCGCAGGTTGGGCGCGATCATCTGATCACGAAACTTCGTCCCCCCTCGTCGACTGTCACACGGTGTCTAATCGGGACGCGACACTGCGCTTATACCAGATCGCCATCCGTCGAATCCCCCGCGCCAAAACGACTGGCAGCCTACTTTACGTCCAGAAGAAGTCTACCGCCCAAAGAATCGCCCTGCTTCTGGTCCGACGCAACCATTCGGAAACCGGCGTCGGGGCAATGGCGGAATCGGCAGGCTCTATCCCAAGTTGCTTGTGCCATTTGGTCCAGGCACCTTGCGTAAACACGCCCGCCGCCGCGTTCTCAAGCGCCTGACGGAACTCTTCCGGGGATACGTATTGTTCCACCAGCTCTACGTCATGCCGCGAACCGTACACCATCGAATGCGCCAAGAACACGGGGATGTCTTCGAGCGTTCGCTCAGGTGCGTCATACCACAGGACCTTACGCGCAACCCGCAGCAATTCTGGTGGGTATGGACAGCCGACTTTCATCGCGCCAGCCTTTCCTGACTCAGGCCCCGGCGTGAAGTTAGACCGGGCAGCCGGGTCAAATCCACTGCTTGCGCCCAAGCCGTCAAATCTCGCTGCATGGCAGCCGGAACGCGGTCGAGCGTCCCGTCTCCTTAGAACTGCAGCGCCCGGACACTCGTAGCCGGGTCAAAGCTCCGATCAGTCGGCTTGGCCGCTCCCAAAGCGGTGGACAAGTCGGTCCCGGTGGCACGCTAGTGCATGGATGTCCACGTAGTCCTTCCAGCTCCCTCGCATCTGGATTACTCGCATGTTCATGCCGGCCAAGTCGAGCAACGATGCGACCCGCACGCGCGAGCCTGCTGCCAGGCGAGGGTCCTCAACCCTCTGCAGCGTGTCCAGTCCACCGAAGAAGGCCACCTTTACCGGGCCGCGGCGGTCCAGGAAGGCCTCCAGGTTGTCCCTCTTCCGATGTACCCAGACTCCGGTCTCCGCTGCGTCCAGATCTCGAAAGAAGGGCAACCGCGCTTGCAACCGACTTGGATCGAAGCCGGTCGAAGAGAAGAAATCAAAATCTTCTCGATTCGTTGCTTTCAATGGCCACGAGAGCGCGCTATGAGCCCTCTTGAACCTTGGGAACACCGTAGTTACATTTTTCAACTCTCGGCCGGACTTCACGGAAGAACTGCAAAACGGGCATTTCGAGCATGCCGACCTCCTGCACTTGCGCCAGAGGATCGCCTCGTCACAATCGTCATTGGGGTTCAGTCCAGCGAAGATCGGCGCGCCAAAGGCGGCACTCCTGACATTCCGCCACTGTGGCTTGATTGGCAGCTGACCGGTCGGGGCCATCGAGGTCGCCAGCCGACGACCCCGGCGAAGGGATGATCGGACGTGCTTCCGTTCATTCTCGCGTGCCGGAGACGTTACGGGTGTTCGACCAAAATCCGGTGAATCGAATTCGCGTATCCGTCGCGGGCTGTGAGGGGTGCGCGTTGCCGATACACATCGGCATCGGCCGGGGCCCAAGTCCCGAGTCCGTCAACATATCGATTGAACATGCAAAAAGCCGCGGCAATGAGCTCGGTGTCATGGATCTCCATGTCGGTGGCGCCGCACTCCCTGGCGCGCGCGATGGCTCCGCAGGTTACTTCCTTTCCGCCGCGCTGCACTTGGCCGGCAATGGCGAGCAGGGCCTTCATCTTGTCTGAGACGGCAGCGCGTTCGGGGTCGCGCTTGACGTCGAACACGAGTTGCTCGTCGTTGTTCAGATGGTATGCGGCAACAGCCCCATGGACGGCCTGGCAAAAGAAACAGTCGTTGCGCGAGGATACGAATGCCGCGATCAGCTCACGCTCGCCCGGCGAGAGGGTATTCGGTCCGCGGAGAAGAATGTCGGCGAGCTGATTGAGAGGCTCGGCGGTCTCCGGCCGGAACACCATCAGGCCCCGGATGCCTGGCAGATCCTCTCGCAACCCTATGTGTGCCACGTGTGCATTCTCCTTTACCGGGTCGGCATAGCACCTGAAGTCAAAGCTGGGTAACGCGGCAACAGTAGCATCAGCGACCCGGCGGCCAACGTCACGCCGGCCAGCACCATAAGAAGCCCGCTATAAGATCCGGTAACGTCGAAGGCGCGGCCCATGATAATGGGCCCGACCGCGCCCGCGATGGCATAGGCGGTCCACGTGAAGCCGTAGAGAGTCGAGAACGACTTGAGGCCAAAGTATCTGGAAAGCAGATAGGGAGTGACATCGCCTTCTCCGCCCATCCCAAAGCCTATGAGGGCGGCGGCCTCGATGCCCCCTGGGAGCGACCGCGCGCCAGCCAGCATGAACGTTCCCAGAGCGGAGAGCGCGAAGAGACCGGCGGCGACCCGCGGCGCGAAGTAGCGGTCCAACAGCCAGCCCGTGAATAGCCTCCCCGCCAGGATCGCTCCACCCATAGCGGAAACCGCCCACGCGGCCCTTCCCGCCGAAATCCCGCGATCGGTCAGCAGCGCGGAAAGATGAGTGATGGCGCCGTTTTGGCTGACGGAGATCAGAAACAGCTCGGCGACGATTATCCAAAAAACTCGAGAACGTAACCCCTCCCGCACCGCGGCGCCGGCCGCAGGTACTGCCGCGGAATGCGTAGAGTGGGCACGCGCACGGACGCTGGAACCGCATGGCAGGCCGATGACGAGAACTCCGGCGCCAAGAATCGCGAAGGAAGCCCGCCAACCCACGGCGTGAATCAGAGCTTCGGCGATAGGAGGAAGAATCATGGCGCCTACTGCGCCACCGCCCAGCCATATGGAAAAAGCCACTCCGCGGCGCTCCCGAAACCACGTAGTGAGGACTCGGGAGTATGCCAGATGCGCCGTCCCGTTGCCCACGATTCCGAGAATCAGGAAAGTCGCGTACAGTTGCCACAGATGGCGCGTCAGCAGCGACAGTGAGGCGAACGCACAGCCGAAGATCGTCAAACACGGCAGGATGATGCGCCGTGCGGGATAGCGATCCAGCAGCCAGCCGAGCGGCGGCGAACAGGCCGCCACCGCCAGCGCCGCGATGCCGAAGGCCAATGAGATTGTCTCGCGCGACCAGCCGAACCCGGCGCTCAGAGGCTTTAGGAAAATCGCAAAAGTATAGACGAGCAGCGATGCGAAGCTCACCAGTACGCACGTGGAAGACGCCACGGCCACGCGCCATCCGGGTAGCGGATGCTGTTCTCATTCTCCGCGGAAGCGGAGGCGGGATCAAGGGCGGACACCATCTCAGCGGTTCTCGTCGCGAACGTAGCCGCTCCGGGCCAGATGCCGCCCCTGTTGGCGGTGAGCTTCTTCCGACATCTCGGCGACGCCCGTGGCCGTGATCCCACGATTGTAGAAATTGAAAAGCGTGCAGGTGGTGATGGCGAAGTAAATCGCTTCGTCGTCCCAACCGGCGGCGCGCACGCGCTCCACATCGGCGGCCGTAACGGCGGGCAGTTCGCGGGTCACCTTCGTGACGAAACGGAGCATTGCCTTGTCTTTCTCCTCCAGAGGAGAGGCTTCGAGATCGCTTAGAACGCTCTGGACAAGCTCTTCGCTGCCGATCAATTCAGCGGCGGCTGCGGCGTGAGCGCGCGTGCAGAAGCGGCACTCGTTCTGGAACGAGGTCCAGGCCGCAATCAGTTCCCGCATCGCCGGACTGATTGTGGCCGGCGCCCGCAAAACTCCCTGGCTGAAGCTCGACAGGCTGTCGGTAACCGACGGCTGGAACGCGAATAGATCCCAGATTTTCGAGTATTCGGCGTGCCGGCCGCGGGCGGAATCAATTAGGTCCTTGTAAAGACCAGGCTTCAAGTTGCTCTCAACGCCGGGTAGATACAGCGGCGTGTTTTCGCGCGCCCGCGCGGGATCGGTGGACATAGTGCGGTTTCTCCTTAACGTTCCGCCGCGGACGCGGCGTTTGCGGCTGGCGCGGTGTAGCCGTGGTGGGCCATGCGAGCGCCCATTTCGTCATACAACTCGGGTTTGTCCAGGGGAGTGTATGTGGCGAGTCCATCCACCTAGCGATTGTACATACAGAAAGCCGCCGCAATTAGAACGGTATCGTGGACTTCGAGGTCGGTAGCGCCTTCCTGGCGCGCCCTCCGGATATCTTCCGAGGTTACATTTTTGCCGGCCTCTTGGACTTTGCCCGCAATCGCCAGAAGCGTCTTCAGCTTGGCGCTGACCGGCGCACTCCGATAATCGATGCACACGGCGTCCACCAGATCGTAATTGGCGCCGGCGTGATGCGCGGCGGCGGCGCGATGGCTGGTCCGGCAAAAATAGCAGTCGTTGCGGGTGGACACAAAGGTCGCGATCGTCTCGCGCACGGCGCTCGAAAGCGAACTCGGGCCGCGCAGCAGAACCTCGGCCAACTCACGCAGCGGCTTGGCTGTTTCAGGGCGGAACGCGAAGGCACTCGTGATTCCAGGCAGTCCTTCCGGCAATGCGATGTGCGGCATCTGCAATCACTCCTCAAGTGCGGATGGGCCGAGTCTAACCGGCCCGCCGGTAGACTGTCAATAATCAAATGAGATTAGTCTTGTCGGGCATCAACGAACTGCCGGAAACGCCGCGTGATTCCGTACCTGCCTCGCCTGCCACAAATGCCGCCGTTCGTGAGCCGCGATCCAGGCGAACGTAAACTTGAGGTTGAATCTCAGCGGCGGGGCCTCTGGCGCGGGCACTTTGATATAGGCCAGATCCAATCCGCTGGCTTGTTCCAACTGCCGCGACAATTGCTCCTGCAAGTCCCGGAAAGTTGGCAGTACCGCCGTTATGGGCTGGCCGCAAGCTGGGGTAAATGCACGCGGAGCCTTGTATTTGTGCTTGGACGGCGGCTCTGTGTGGGCAATAATCCACTTCCCCAGCCAGCCATATCCAAAGGGTCCGTCCGCCAGACGGCCGCGCACGCGCGCGTCCGCCAGCGTCGCTTCGAGCATGTGCGCACAGCGTCCGCCCACTATATTCAGATGCAGCAGGCACTCCCCCACCGACCAACTGTGCGTGTCCGGACGCCAGTTGAATTGCGACTCCCGCAACCCACTCACCAACTCCAAGGCCTCCGCTTTAGCCGCGGCGAATTGGCGGTCCAGTTCGGCAAGCTCGGGGGACAATGACGACGTGGTCAACATAACTTTATTCCGGAGCGGATGCCGCTAATGCGGATACGGCAACTCTAACCGGAGCGCCGGCAGGCTGTCAATAATCAAACTTGATTAGTTGCGATCGATCGCGTACCGACATCCAGGACCGGCATCCAAGCCGCTTTTACCTGGCTGTCGCCATGCCCGCCTCATACTTCCATGCGGTCTCACTAAGCGCTCCGTCGGAGAACCGCGTATCCGTATATTCATCGAAATCGATCTTCTTGTCCAGGACGCCAGTTTCCATCATCAGATCGCGAACCAGATCGAAATCCGCCTTGTACGGAGCGAGCGGGGTGTACATCACGCGGTCCAGCGGCTTCGTGAGCGCCCACCGAAGCAACGCAGGTTTCTGATTGTAATAAAAACGGCCCACGAAGTCCGCGGCATCTTCCCGGTGCGGTTTGCTTTTGTCGAGCCAGAGACCCGATCGGGCAATGCCGTCCACCAAAGCCTGTACCACATCCGGACGCTTGTCGATCAAATCCTGCTGCACCACCAGAATGCAGGACATGTAATCCGGCCAGTACTCCCGCGCCTGGAAAAGGACCCGGCCGTAGCCCCCCATTTCCGCTTGAGACGGAAACGGCTCACCCATTGAAAAGGCGTCGATCGCGCCGGTCGCTAGGGCGCTGGCGACATCCGGAGGGGCCATCTCCACCATCTTGATCTCACTCGCCTTCATCCCCCATGCCTTCATCGCCCGAAAGATCAGCAGACGCTCGTCGGAAAAACGGCTCGGAATCGCAATGGTGCGGCCGCGCATATCGGCAAATGTCTTAATGGGACCAGTCTTGCGAACTACCACGGCGCTGCCGTAGCGGTGCCCAAGATAGACAACCTTGATGGGAACGCCCTGCGCTTTGAGTGCAATCGCCATCGGCGCCACGATAAACGCCGCCTGCATTTTGTTGGAAATGAGCGCTTCCTTGATCTCGGGAAAACCCTGGAACAAGCGCGGCAGAAACACTTCGCCGTGTTCCGATAATTTTGAAATGTAGTCCGTCACCGGGCAGGTCAGCTGGCAGGTGACTGGGATGTAGGCAACCGAAATCTTCCGCCTCTCCGCGGGACGATAGTCGTTCAGAACGGCGGACCAGTTCACATTCAGATAGCCATGCAGCGCCGAAATCAGCACTAGCCATCCGAACGTAAATAGCAGGATCCTGCGTTTAAGACTCATCGCGGAACCCCCACCGGACCGACGGGATGTCTTTAAGCTTCCGGAAACAGAGATCCAGCGCCAGCCCAATTGCCCCGATCACCAGCATGGCCGCAACTACCAGGTCGTAGCGCTTTCCCGAATTTCGGGCGTCGATGACCAGATATCCGAGGCCGGAATCGACCGCGATCATCTCCGCCGCAACCATCACCAGCCAGGCGATACCGAGCGAAATCCGCAAGCCGATGATGATTTGCGGAAGGGCGGCGGGGAAGATCACTTTCGCGAGAAGTTGCGGAGGTGAAAGGCCAAAATTGCGCCCGGCGCGCCGGAGCACCGGCGGCACGTTGGATACGCCGCTCACGCATGCAACCACGATAGGAAAGAAAGCGCCCAGGAATATCAGAAAAGTCGCGGTAGTATCGCCTATGCCAAAGAGGATGATCGCGACCGGAATCCATGCGATGGGACTGATGGGGCGCAGCATTTGCAGCAGCGGATTCACCGCCTGGTTGGCGGCCGGATACCAGCCGAGCGTCAATCCCAGCGGGATTCCGAGAGCCGCGGCTGCGCCAAATCCAAGCGCCACGCGCCGCAGGGAATCGCCGATGTCCTTCCAGAGAAGACCCTTTCGGGCTAACTCAGCCAATCCTTTCTCAACGGCAAGCGGCGAGGGAAAGACTTTGGTTGCCGTCCAGACGACAGAGTAGTGCCACAGCGCCAGAAACAGCGCGGACGCCAAGACCGGCAAGAAGAGCTTTTCCCATTTCCGCGGTTGTGCAAGGGAACTCATACCTTGTGCGCCAGACCAAGCTGCTTGAGAATACCGTTGCGAAGCTCCAGGTAGCGTGGTGAACTGAGATCCCGCGGATGTGGGATGTCAATCTTCACGATTTGCTGAATCTTCGCCGGGCGATCGCTCATCACCGCCACGCGGTCCCCAAGCTGGACCGCTTCGTCGATATCGTGCGTCACGAAGACGATCGTGTTCCGCTCCGCCTCCCAAATACGCAGCAGTTCGCCGCGCATGACGAGACGCGTAATCGAGTCCAGTGCCCCAAACGGTTCGTCCAGAAAGAGCATATCCGGATTTACCGCCAAAGCGCGGGCCACCTCGACCCGCTGTTTCATGCCACCAGAGAGTTCCGCTGGATACGCTTTCTCGAATCCCTCCAAGCCAATCATTTTGATATAGTGAGCGACGCGCCGCCGGCGTTCCGGCCGCGCGAGAGGGAACAAACCGAACTCTATGTTGCCGTCCACGGTGAGCCATGGAAAGACGCCACGTTCCTGGAAAACAAAAATCCGGCGGCGATCTGGCCCGCGCACGGTTTCGTCGTCGATCCTGACCTCCCCGCTGGTCGGGCTAAGAAATCCAGCCATCGTGCTTAATAGCGTCGACTTGCCACATCCGGAAGGTCCCACGATACAGAGAAACTCCCCTTGGCCGACTTCAAGGTCCACGCCGTCCAGGACAGGGGTACTCTTGCCATCGCGCTGGAACACCATCGTGATGTGTTGCGCCGATAACTTCACCCCTCCCGCCACCGGCCCCATAATCGTTTCCGCCACGGCGCTAATCCTCGGAATAACTCCAGCGGAACGATTTCACTCTTTCGAGTGACCGCATCCCCATATCCAGCAGCAAACCGATGACTCCGATGACGACCATGCCGGCCACTACGAGATCGTAACGGTTGCCGGCGTTACGCGCATCGACAATCAGAAAGCCCAATCCCGAGTTCACCGCGATCATCTCGGCCGCCACCACCACTAGCCAGGCGATACCCAGAGTAATCCGCAAACCGGTGATCAGTTGCGGAATCACCGCCGGAAACAAAACGCGGTAGACCAGGTCCGCCCGGCTCAGGCCGAAATTGCGGCCCGCGTTGACATAAACGGCGGGAACCCGTTGAACCGCATTGATGGCCGTCAGAATTAATGGGAAAAAGCAGCCCAAAAAGATTAGAAAGACGGCGGCGAGATCCCCCACCCCAAACCACAGAATCGCGATCGGAATCCAGGCCAATGGCGAAATCGGGCGAAGAATTTGAATCAGTGGGTTGAAGGCCATCTCGGCCCGGCGGTACCAACCGATGCTAAGTCCTAGGGGAATGGCCAAGCCGGCAGCCAATAGAAAGCCCCACGTCACGCGGAACAACGAAGCGACCGCGTACTTCAATAGCAGCCCGTGCCGTACCAGGTCGGCGATGCCGCCAACCACTTCTACCGGGCTTGGCAAAAGGTGAATGGTTTGCCGGGTAACGGCAATCTGCCAGATGACCAACAGAACTGCTATCAATATGACCGGCCGAAGCTGGCCGCGCAGTATTTGGGGAGACCGATACAAGGGATCCGATCCAATCTGACGCCGCTCAGTCTCTCTTCTCTTCCTCTACGGTAAAGCCCTTGTCGGCAATGAATGCTCTGAGCCAGTTCCCGGTGACTAACTGAGGATCGAATTCGATAGTCGCCTTCGCGTCCGGATAGCTGGTATTGGCCCGCACAATTCCTTTCTGCTGCCGGAGCATCGTTTCCAGGCCCACGGCGCACGTAATACAACTGAAACCCCGAATCCGGTAGGTCACTGTCCTACTCTCGCCGGCTTCAGTGGTTCCGATGCTTGCCAAACCGCCGGATCCGGCAAGCGCGATCCCTCGCATAAAATGTCTGCGAAACATCTTCAGCTCGCTCCTAAATACAGTCTTGTAAGCGCGGGAGCGCATGCCCTCCCGGTGACTCCGGGAGGCCGCGCTCCGCTAAGCCCGCGTCAGCGCGGGCTACTGATGCAGTGCCCCCTGGATCTTTTCCTGGTTCTTCAGAATCAGTTCCTGGTTCTGCACGATGTGATCGAGCGCGTGTTGATTCTTTTTGATCAGTTCCTGGTTCTGTAGGATGGTGCTCTGATTCTCTGTAATCTGCTTCTGATTTTCGAGAATCTGCTTCTGGTTGGTGAGAACTTCTTGGTCGGCCATATCAATTCCTTTCGTTAGTACTATTCAGTACCGATCGCGTCACTCCGCTACGTAGGTATTCAATCGCACCTACATTACTGCCATACGTTACGGTGCTTTGCATGATGGCTAAGGCCAGTCATTAATCTGTACCACCAAAGATATAGCGGTATAGGTTGCCCAGGTCAATAATGGAGAAGTGCTAGAGACACCCGTATCCAGGCGTGGGCTGACTGCCCGCGTGAATCTCCGATCAGCCGCTACCGGTCCGCCTGAGCCGCTTTGATATACCCCAGTACGCCGACGTATCCGTCCCGCGCAACGCTGGCGGCCCTCTCGCGAAAGCCGCCCAAGTCGGTGGGCGACCAGGTGGCTAAGCCGTCTACGTAGCGGTTATACATGCAGAAAGCGGCTGCAACCAAAACGGTATCGTGAATCTCGCGATCGGTCGCGCCCTCGCGCCGGGCGCGTTCGATGTTTTCCGGCTGCACGTCTTTGCTGGAGTGCTGCACCTTACCGGCGATAGCCAGCAGCGCCTTGAGTTTGGGGGAAATGGCCGTGTGCTCAAAATCACGTTTCACCTCCTGTACGATTGCCTCGTCGCCGCCCAGGTGATGCGCAGCGATGGCGCCATGGGCGGTCTGACAGTAGAAGCAATCGTTCCGGGAGGAAACGTAGGTAGCGATGAGCTCGCGTTCTCCAGGCGTAAGCGTGCCTTCATCGTGCAGCAGTACCTGGGCAAGCTCAGATAGGGGTATGGCCGTCTCGGGACGGAACGCAAACAGGCCGCGAATGCCTGGCAGCCCTTCGGGAACTCGAATGTGCGGCATGCTTCTGCTCCTTTAGCTGGCGTTGCCCGTAGCCGAGGCCGCCAGCCCATTGGTGGATTCCACGTACCCTTCGCGCGCCAACCGTGCCCCGGAATCGCGGTAGGCCTCCGGCTCGCGGGGCGCCCAAGTGGCCAACCCGTCCACATACCGGTTGTACATGCAGAAGGCCGCGGCGATCAACACCGTGTCGTGGATCTCCAGATCGGTGGCCCCGAGCCGCCGGGCACGCTCGATGTCACTGGGCTGGACGTTCTTGCCGCCGCGCTGCACTGCGCCGGCAATAGCCAGGAGCGCTTTGAGCTTATCCGAAATTGGCGCTCCCTCCGCGCTCTCCTTCACATCCAGGACGAGCTGCTCATTGCCGCCAAAATGATAAGCCGCTACCGCGCCGTGAATAGTCTGGCAGAAAAAGCAATCGTTCCGCGAGGAAACGTAAGTGGCGATCAGCTCTCGCTCGCCGGGCGACAGAGGACTGGGACCACGCAGCAGGATCTCCGCCAGCTCGTTCAAGGGCTTGGCCGTTTCCGGCCGAAAAGCCATGGGTCCGAGGATACCGGGTAATCCCTCTGGAAGTTTAATATGAGGCATTCTTGTTAAACCAACTCGGAAGATTATGAGCCAAATCGGAGCTCCAGGTCAATAGTGCTTATGCACTATTCCCTTTGACCCAGCACCGCCTCCACAAAGTCGCCCAATTGTTCCGCGGTGAACTCGTTCCCTTCGAAGTTGGCGGCCAACTTCCCGTGCCGGTCGATAATGATGGTGTGCAGGGAATGCGTCAGGGCCCCTTCGTCCGGCCAAAAGTTCACTCCGAAACTGCGGCAAACCGCCTTCACCTGGGGCTCCGGCCCTGTGAGAAAGTGCCAGGATTTAGCGTCGGCTCTCCAGGTGGCGGCGTATCTGGCAAGCACCTCCGGAGTGTCGTGTGCCGGATCGATACTGACGCTGAGCAGCACCAGGTCGCGCCCCAATCGGTCCGCGAAGCGCTTTTGCAGACGTGCGAGATTGTTCGATAACCGGAAGCAATAATTCGGCAGCGGGCAGCTCGTATAAATGAACGACGACACCAGGACCTTGCCGGCCAGTTGCGCCAAGCGGACGTTGTGTCCGGTTTGATCCACCAATGTGAAATCCGGGACGGCGGCGCCCAGGGCGAGTAATTGCAATCGGCGCGCCTGCAGCGGCTCAACTTCCATGCTCTGGTATTGCCGAACCTGGAGGTTCTCGGCGTAGGCGTCATCTTCTGTGACGACCAGGGTGAAGTCCACCAGCGCGCTCGGCTTCAGGGCATCCAGAGCCTTTGCATCGCGGACCGGGATCGGCATCACCATGGCGTCCATGTATCCGGGGATCGCCTTGCAGGATGCCACGAAGGTCCGGTGCGTTGGATCTATCTTCAGCACCAGTCCGGTTACGGGATAGCGTTGGGCCGCCCATGTGGTTTCGGCAGCCACGCAGAGTAACATCGCTACTGCGATTGTTCGCATCATGGCTCGCTCCTGCGGCTCGATCCGCCCAGTCGATACGGACGGTAGTCGAGCTTGGTGTACTCGGTGGCGAACTCTTTAATCTCGATGAACTGGTTCTTGCCGGCGTTGGAGAACACCTGCGGTACGGGATTCCCGGGCCAGCGTATTTCGATCTGCTGGATCTGTGCGGACTTGCCCAACCCGATGTGCTGGCGCAAGGGCGAGCCTCCGAAGGAGCCCTGGCCGCCGACGGTGGAGTAGACCGCCCGCGCCGCCCTTCCCTCGTTCTTCACCGTGACTTTGATGCGCGCCCCAATGGCGGACCGGTTCGCCTTGACGCCAACTAAACGCAGGACGATCCAGTCGTTCCCGTTGCCGGGGTTTTCGAAAAGGCGAAAGGCATGACTGTCGCCGGGAACGGCGCCGCCGATGGAAGTCAAAATATCCAGGTCGCCGTCGTTGTCGAAATCCGCCATGGCGACGCCATGTCCCTTATGCAATTCACCGGTGCCCGAGGAAGCCGTGACATCGACGAAAGACGCTCCCTCCTTATTGTGGAGCATGACATTAGGGAGAAGCGCGCTATACGATGGATTGCCGGTTCCCATGTAGATGTCCGGATATCCATCGTTGTCCAGATCGCCGAAGTTACCGCCCATGGGCATGAAAACTTTATCCAGCCCGGTCTCCCTGGTCACGTCGCGGAACGTTCCGTCACCCAGGTTCTTGTATAACTTCAGGGTTCCTGCGTTATGGGGCAACAATTGGTAAGTTCTGATACTCTCGTCAATCGAAGGATAGTAGCTGGTCACAAACAAATCGGGCCAGCCGTCGTTGTCGAAGTCGAAAAACCAGGTTGAGAAGCCTCGTCCGACTCCCGGCACGCCGGCCTGTTCCGCAACTTCACTAAACGTTCCATCGTGATTATTGTGGTACAGAAAATTGTTGGCGCCCATGTTGTTAACGTAAAAATCCACATACCCATCGCCGTCATAGTCTGCCGCGGTTACGCCTTTGGAGAAGGCCGTCCGATCGATACCGGCCGAGTGGGAGATATCCTGAAAAGTCCCGTTTCCTTTGTTCAAGAAAAGCTGGGAAGGACCCGTTTCGTTGACCACAAACAGGTCCAGCAAGCCGTCGTTGTTAATGTCCGCCCAAACGGCCGCCTGTGTATTAGTGGCGGGTACCGCCAAGCCACTCTCTTTGGTCACATCCGTGAAGGTTCCGTCGCAGTTGTTACGCAATAGAGACTTGCGTTGGCCCAGGCTCTCCCAGGCTCCCCGCAACACCAGCACATCCAGGCATCCGTCGTTGTTGTAATCCGCCTGTATCAGGTTCAAGCCGCCCAGTTGACCGCTCAAACCGGCTTCGGCGGACCGGTCCGCGAAGGTGCCATCACCGTTGTTGTGGAAATAGCGCATCGGGCCGCAAGTGTCATAGCTCGAAGTCATCACGTCCAGTAATCCATCGTTGTCGAAGTCATCCACCACCACGCCCGAAGCCATAGCGAATAAGTTCAACCCGGCGGCGGGGGCCGCGTCGGTGAATCGCCCTATGCTCTCGGTGGAAACAAATAAGGAAGGAGGCAGCAAATACCGTGGCGGAACGCCACTGGGATAGGCTCCCATGGTCATTTCGGCGATGTTCAGCAGCCATTTCGCTTCCGTGTTATCTGGCTGCCCCGCGAGAATTTTCAGGAAGTGTTGTACGGCCTTCTCGGCGTGGGCCGTTTCCTTGTATCGCATCGCGGGACTTATCGGGAAAATGCACTTGTCTCCGGGGTTCCGGTATACGTCGTTCTCCATCTCCGCGGCATGCAGGTTCAGGATTCCCAGGGCCTCCTCCAGCGAGGGCAGCACCCGCGCATCGTCCGCGGACGCTATGTGGTAAGCGATCTCGTATTGTGCGATGGCCCTGGTCATCTCGCCCTTATATGCATGCAGTTGCCCTCTGGCTACGTGCATCTGTATCCGGTCGAGCGGCGGCGCGTTCTTGGATTGCGCGGCGCCGTGTTCATCGCCCGGCTCCAGCACACGATCAACCCAATCCGTGACGGCGGTGTACGCGCGGGAATGGACTTCACAAATGGCTTGCGGATCCGGTCCCAACCGTCCGGCTTGGGAATGGCGGCCAGCGCCGACCAAGCCTCCTGGAGTCCGTCTACCTGGACCCCGTATTGCACGCTGCCGGGCGCGCCGAGGGCGGCCTGCCGTGCGCGTTCCGTGCGTTCCATGCTCCCGGAGTCGGCTTCGTCTGCGATCTTGAGGATGGCGTAGCCGGATGGCAACTGGATCACGCGCGAAAGTTGTCCAGGACGCAAATCACGTAACGCGTCCCGCAATTCGGGCCGTAGCGTCGCGGGGTCGACCTGTCCCAGAAGGCCTCCATCCACGGCGGTGGCGTCGATGGACTTCTCTCGCGCCAACGCGGCAAAGTCCGCACCAGCTCTTAGTTCTTGCAGGGCTTTCGCCGCATCGTCCGCCGCCTCCACCACAATTACGCGTACCGTAACTTGGGCTACGGGTTCGGCCGCTACCGAATATAACAACGCCAAGCCGATAGCGATAGTCACACATCTGGTTCTAACAGCAGCCACGGACAACAGCCCTCTGATGAACCAAGTATAGGAGGGGATGTCAGGCTACACAATATTGAAGATATAGTAATGCGCGGTAACTAGAGAGGCAAGGACATACCTCGCGGGGTTCAACACTCACCGGACCGGTCGGAATCCGCACAGCCGGCAAAGTATCCAGGCGCCCGCGCGCAAAATGTTCAAGAGTGCGCCAAAAGCAGCCGTAGACAGTACGCCACGCGGCCGCAATCGCGAGTATAGGCCGTTCACGCTCCAGGCGGCATCCGTATAAATTGTCGCGGCCCGCTCAATGCCCAGGCGGTCTCTGACCGGCCAGTCGTACACCAGTCTTTCGATGCCGCCGTTAAAGAAACGCCCGAGTTGCAGAACCCGCATGCTATACGACTTTCTGGCGATGTACGGTAACTCGGATTTCCCTCTCGACCGAGCGATCAGGGCTGACGCTTCCTGCGCGTGCCTCAGGGCCGAGGTTACGCCGTTCGACGTGATGGGATCGACCATTGAGGCGGCCTCGCCGACAATGATCCAATTCGGGCCGGTAATTCCGCGATAGGTGCGGCAACTGAAGGAAGTCACCCTGGGAACGGTGCCGGCGTCTTTCTGCGACAGCGACGCAAGCCGCGGAAAGCGCGCCAGTTGAAGGCTGAAAAGTTCCGCCACCCCGAGGCCCTGGTCACGCCGTTTTTTCACCGCTTCGCCGGTGCTGACATACCCTACGCTCAGTGTGTTTGGGTGGATAGGGATCTCCCAAATCCAATCTTGGTACTCCCCCCGCACGGGGTCCATGTAAATTGTAGTACCTTCGTGCGCCTGGGGCGCCGTGAAATAGGACCAAAAGCAGACCTTTCGGGGTCCGTAAGCGACGGCCGGCAGATGGAATTCCCGAGCCAGCAAACTGGTGGGTGAACCCGAGGCGTCGATGAACCAAGGAGAGTCAATCCGCGCGCCAGACGCCGTTTGAATCGAGACGATCCTCATCCCGCGCTTCTCCACGGAAAGAGCTTTATCGTGGATTATCGTGACACCTCGCGCGACGACCAGGTCTTGGAGTGTCCGGTCCAAGCGCACTCGATCAACATGGATCGTGTGCAACGCGATGTTGAACGGGGCGTGAGCCACCCACAGAGGCGGTCGAAAGTCCCGCGCCTCTCCCTCGCCTATCTGCAGTGTTACACCTCGCTTGTAGGTCGCAATCCCCGATTCGATCAGGTCTTCCAGCGGCAGGCCCAAGGCGCTTAATAAAGCGGGTGAGGCCCAGTCCAATGACTCACCGACAGGCTGCCGAACTCCAGTTTCAGGTTCGATGCAAACGACACGGAAACCCGCCTTCGCCAGATGCAGCGAGGCAGCCATGCCAGCCAATCCGGCGCCGATCACGGTGACATCGAAACTGTGTGCGGTGCCGGGCTGCATACTTCCATTGTGCGACAACGAATACAGCCGCTATTGAAAGTCCTGGGCGGCCAGGTGTGTGCCTTCCACGCGCGCGCGGATCTTGGCGAAGGCGGTCTGGCGCGGCGTGGAAGTGTCGTCCGAAAAGGGCGCGAAGCCGCAGTCGTCCGTGCTGCCCAATTGACGCACCGGCAAGTATCTGGCAGCCAGCAAGACCCGGTCTCGAACTTGCGCCGGCGTTTCTATTGCGGGGTTGATCGGATCGATGACGCCAACGAAAACCGTTTGACCAGGCTGAAGGTGACGCCCGATCGTCTCCAATACCCGCTCCGGCTCCTTTTCACTCGCCAACTGCACGTAGAAGCGCCCAACGTGCAGCCGGAAGAGAGCGGGCAACAGTCCGGCGTAATCCACCGCGGCGCTGTGCGTCGCGTCCCTGTCGCCGCCCGGACACGTGTGCACACCGATACGCTGGCGCTCTGGCGGCGAGAAATGATCGAGCACCCGGTTGTTCAAGGCGATGAAGTTCTCGAGCAGGCCCCCCGATGGGTCGAGTTTGAGGGAAAGGCGCCCCTCCGTGAAGTCGATTTGTACGCTATCGGCGCCTTGCGCGAAGCAGCCGCGAATATCGGCTACGGCTTCGTTCACCAGATCCGATAGGAATGCCTCCCGCGGGTACCCTGGAATTTCGGAAGTCGGGTAAAGCAGGCTCAGGGCCGATGCCGAAATCACCGCCTGTTTCACCGGCAACGTTGTCAGTCGTTTGGCCGCCGCCAGATACGTCGCCGCGTGGACGCCGTAGCGGAACGGACCCGAAGTCAATCGTGGCAATTGGCGCGTGTGGCCATCTTCAAAAGGAATCACTACGCCATCGGGCGCCAGATTGGACAAGCCCTCCAGCGGATAGGTCGCAAAGCTGGACTTGCTCTGTTCTCCATCGGTGATCACCGGAGAACCGGTTTCCTCAAAGAGGCGTATCGTATCCAGCAGCGCGACCCCTGCCACCCGTGCGAATTCGCCGGCTGACATCCGGCCTTCCTGCAGAGCCTGGCGCGCCGCAATCAGTTCCGGCGGCCGCGGAATGCTTCCGATCGGTTCAGTAGGTATGTTCATCCGTCCATTCAAGCTAACCGAGTCTTGTGCCGGCGCACAATAATTGAAATCAACTAGGTGGACCGGTCAGGGTGCGTCTTGATGCCACAACGCTCTCGCAAACTGTTCCGCGGTGACGTAGCGGGTGTGAAACACCTGCCAATCCGAAGGATGCAGACGATAGGCTCTATCCTGCTCGAGGGACGTGGGCGGAGCCGAATAGTCTTTCATCGCGTGGTAGGGCAACGGAAGCAC
>Ga0302324_100006040_pt1 | contig 26275 bp, 18 predicted proteins | sample Palsa_T0_1_FD_201949 | JGI IMG/M metagenome (GOLD analysis project Ga0302324, IMG submission 201949) | Peat permafrost microbial communities from Stordalen Mire near Abisko, Sweden - Palsa_T0_1 | ecosystem: Environmental > Terrestrial > Soil > Palsa > Peat permafrost | place: Sweden: Abisko... | reverse complement strand
GCAGTTCCGCTGAAACCGACGCTGGCTGGGATCCCGGTCGACGGAGCGTCATACTGCCAGGAATACGCGAGTTCGTTTCCCTCCACATGCGGCTGGAAATTGCCGTTCGTGCCTCCGTGGCATGAAATGACCCCGTTGGTGGAGTCAAAACTCGCCTGCACCGACCGGTCCGATACGCGATTCAGGAGGGTGAAGCTATCCAGCCCTCCCTCGGAATAAGCCAGCCCCATATCGGACGCCAATCCTCGATTGATCTCGCCCGCGGATTGTGCGACCAAAGTCTTCAGCGCAAGCCATTTCTCAGGGCCGCCGCTTTCCGCTACTTTGGCATCGTGGAGCGTGTCTCGTACGGCCATTTCTCCACGCGCCTGTTGGTCCTTCATGGAATCCTGCATCTTCTTAACGAAGTCAACGCTCGACATAATGGCCTCTCATAGAGTTTGTCGGCAGAAATCGAAGCACACTTCAGCGGAGAGCCGGGTGAGAATACTCTCAGAAATTCACCGATGCCGCTAAATTGTTAGAATGAATGGCGGGATCTCTAGTCTCTGGCGAGCAATGGCGGCTCTTCCTAATCAAAATTCATTTGATAGCAACGGGAATCGTCACATTCCGAAGCACGGAATCCGGATTGCTTTACATTTGTCCCTGCTTGCCGCTTGCGCCTTTTGGTTCTTCGCGTTCATCTCGGACAAGCAGTGGCATGAACGCAACCCAGGGCCCGGGGCCGGGTCCGGCCCTGCCATGCCGCTTTGGATATCAATTCTGTCGGTTGCGGTCCCGTTCGTTCTCTACCTGCTTTCCGTTTTGCTCCTCTCGGCTCGCAGCGAGGAACTGATCGCTGCCGGAGCCGGCATCGCTGCAGTAATCTCCCTCTTCGGCTTCATGCTTTCGGTGATGGCTTCCCTGGGGATTGTGTTCCTGTCGTTCTCCCCGAGCCCCTACTTCGTCCCGATGGAAATCTCTCTGCTCGCACTTTTTGTCGGCAGCGCGTGGACGATTGTTTCAGCCTTCAGGATTGGGAAAGTAACTTGGGGCGCGTTCCTCCTGGCCGCAGGGGGCACCTTTATCAGCCTGGCAATTTGCGTGCATGAGGCAATGAGCCACTGAAACACAGGCGGGCGGGATGCGGATCGCGATCGCAGGCAAGTTGTTAGAATAAAAGTTAATAGGTAGCCTTCGCTTTCGGGCAAGTTTTCCCGGGGATCTGTATTTTTTTTCGCATGCCTTTCACCGAACAATTCGATGTTGTGGTCGTCGGCGCCGGCCATGCCGGATGCGAGACCGCCATGGCCGCCGCGCGCATGGGCCTGAAGACGGCGCTCTACACGCTGAACGTCGACCTGATCGCACAGATGTCCTGCAACCCCGCGATCGGCGGCATCGCCAAAGGACACCTCGTCCGCGAAGTGGACGCCCTCGGCGGCATCATGGGCGAGATCACCGACGCGGTCGGCATCCAGTTCCGCCTGCTGAATACTTCCCGCGGCCCCGCCGTGTGGTCGCCGCGTGCGCAATGCGACAAGCAAGCCTACCGCCTGAAGATGCGCGAAGTTCTGGACTCGCAGCCGAATCTGAAGATCAAGCAGGCGGAAGTGGCAGATCTGATTCTGGAGCCGGCTTCCGGCTCGGAAGGGGCTTCCGGCTTTCGGCTGCCGGCTTCCGGAGAATCTAACGCGCCGCATTCAGCAACCGGAAGCCGAACGCCGGAAGCCGGAAGCCGCATCCTCGGCATTCGCCTGCGCGACGGCCGCACCGTGGGCGCCTCCGCCGTCATCATCACCACCGGAACCTTCCTCAACGGCCTCATCCACTGTGGCGAACAGCAATACCCTGCAGGTCGTTCCGGCGAGCCCAATGCAGTCCTCCTCGGCGAGGCTCTGAAGAAGCTCGGACTGCGGGGCTGCCGCCTCAAAACCGGCACTCCCCCGCGCCTCGACGGACGCACCATCGACTGGTCGCGCTTCGCCGCGCAGCCCGGCGACGCCGATCCCACGCCATTCAGCTTCCGCACCCGGCGCGTCGCGCACCACGACTCGCAAGTCCCTTGCTACATCGCATACACCACGCCCGAGACGCACCGCATCATCCGCGAGAACGTTCACCGCTCGCCCATGTACAGCGGCCAGATCCACTCGATCGGCCCGCGCTACTGCCCGTCGATTGAAGACAAGATTGTCAAGTTCCCTGACAAGGAAATGCACCAGCTCTTCCTCGAACCCGAAGGCCTGAACACGCACGAAATCTACGTCAACGGCATGAGCACGTCGCTGCCAGTGGAAGTGCAGTTGCAGATTCTGAAGTCGATTCCCGGCCTCGAAAACGCTGACATGCTGCGCCCCGGCTACGCCATCGAGTACGACTCCATCGATCCCACGGAGCTCGATCGTACGCTGGAAACCCGCAAGATTGGCGGCCTGTTCCTCGGCGGCCAGATCAACGGCACTTCCGGCTACGAAGAAGCCGCGTGCCAGGGCCTGATGGCTGGCATCAACGCCGCGCTGCAGGTGAAAGGCGAGCCGCCGCTGATTCTCGACCGCACCGAAGCCTACACCGCGATCCTGATCGACGACCTGATTTCCAAAGGCACAAACGAGCCTTACCGCATGTTCACCTCGCGGGCCGAGTTCCGCCTGCACCTGCGCATTGATAATGCCGACCGCCGCCTCACCCCCCACGGCCGCCGCATCGGCCTGATCTCAGACGCAGCCTGGTCAGACTTTCAAGCCAAGCAGGAACGCCTGACGAACATGAAGAAGTTGCTGGAAAGCACACGCCTCACGCCGGAGATGCTGGCGACGACTCGATCTGCAGAGGTCGCCGATGCCCATGTGGGGACAGCCGCCCCCGGCTGTCCGGCCGAGCAAAACCCGGCAGCGCCTTTTGCATCCAGCGCCGGCAACCCGCTCGCGCAACTGCTGAAGCGTCCGGAAGTCACGGTCGAGCAACTGGCGCCGATCCTGCGTGAACTCGCGCCCGAGTTCTTTGTCCGTGATTCCTCCGTGCCCTCTGTGTCCTCTGTGGTTAAGTTTTCTTCCGAAATCCGCAACGAACTCAAGTCCGTCGAAACCGAAATCAAGTACGAGGGCTACCTGCTGCAGCAGCAGCGCGCCATGGAACGCCTGAAGAAGTCGGAGCAGCACTCCATTCCCGAGTGGTTCGACTATCACTCAATCAGTGGACTCTCGCGCGAGATGCAGGAAAAACTCAACCACGTGCGGCCCCGCACCATCGGCCAGGCCTCGCGCATTCCCGGCGTGACTCCCGCGGCGGTCTCGCTGGTCAACGTCTTCATTGAAATCCAGGCCCGCCGCCGCGAACAGGCCGCGGCAATCTAGATCTTCTGCGGCTACAATAGCCTGAGCATTTCCCAAAAATATGATTGCCCACGTCCGCGGAAAGCTGCTGGCCAAGCATCCCAACCAGGCCGTCGTCGAGACGGCCGGAGTCGGCTATGACGTAACCATCAGCGTGCCGACCTTCTCCGACCTGCCCGCGCTCGGCGCCGAGGTCGCCCTGCACATCCATACCCACGTCCGCGAAGACCTGATCGCTCTCTACGGATTCCTGCGCCCCTCGGAAAAGCTGCTGTTCGAGAAGCTGATCACCGTGAGCGGCATCGGCCCCAAGCTGGCCATTACTATTCTGAGCGGCATGGCCGCCGACGAAATGGTGGGCGCAATTCGCGGCAACGACATCGTCCGCCTCACCCGCATCCCCGGCATCGGCAAGAAAACCGCAGAACGTATGGTCCTGGAACTCCGCGACAAATTACCCGAAACCGGCCCCGCTACAGCCGTCGCAGTTCCGGCCATGAGCGCCACCGAAGAAGACGTGCTCTCCGCGTTGCTGAATCTGGGCTACCAGCGCCCCGCCGCCGAAAAAGCGCTGGTGTTGGCTACAAAGAACGGCAAATCCGGATCCTTCGACGGGGTGTTCCGCGACGCGCTGGCGGCGTTGTCGAAGTAACCACGCTCTAGCCTCACGAGGGAAACCCCCATGCCAATTTCTTCGCACGGGATGATCGCTCGATATAACTTCAAATCCACTTCCGGCTGATGGTGGGTCCGCAACAGGCTGATCCACTACCGAAGCTCTCGGACCTGCACCGCGGCGTCACGGAGCCGTAATCGGATTGGCGTCCAGCGAGACCTCAGCGTTGCGCGCCAGTGCTCTGCCGTTGAGTGTTGCGCCGGTATCCAGCGTGACGGAATCCAGCGCCATGATGGTGCCCTGGAAGATTGAGTTCGTTCCCAGAGTGGCCGAACTCGAAACCTGCCAGAAAACGTTCTTGGCCTGCGCGCCCCCCGCCAGAACCACCTGCGTGCTCCCGATTGTCGTGAGCGTGTATCCTATCTGGAAGATGAAAACGGCATTCGCATCGCCCTGGGCATCGAGCGTCACGTTGCCCGCCGATAACATGACCGCGCTCGCGGTCTTGTAGAGCCCGGGAGCGAACGTCAGCCCGCTCATATCGCCAGGCAGAACCGCGCCTCCGGGCAATCCTGCGGTGTATATATATGCGGTGGTCAAATCCAGTTTAGCCTGCGCCGCCGCGGGGTCGGTTACGAACATCGCCGCCGGCGGAGTGAGCGCTCCCGGGGGAAACCCCGTGACCGCGCTGCCCGGACTCAGCCCCAGATTTCCACCCGTAATCACGGTCGGGCCGGTATTGGTGACCGTAGACCCGGCCAGCACGACGAATGTGGCAGCCGAACTCAACGGCACCTGCGGCGCTTGACAGGCCGCGGTTGCCGTAGTGAAACTCCAGGTGTCATCGCTCGCCAGAGCATTCCCCATCAGATCCTGCGCCCCGGTGGTAACGGTTGCAGTGTAGCTCGTGTTCAGCGCGAGATTGCTGGACGGGGTGAACGTGGCAACATAGTCGGGCGCGTCGTAGACCACCTGTCCCGCCACCGAGGTTGCACCCGGACCGGCCAATGTAAATGTCGTGCTATTGATGGTGGAAGGGTTCATCGCCTCGCCGAAGGTCGCCACAACCACCGTGTTAGGACATACCCCGGCAGCGCCGTTCGGGGGAGCCAGAGAAACCACGGTGGGCGGCCCGGCCTGGCACATCGTGTTTCCAGTAGTGAAGCTCCAGACAAAATTGCTGGCCAGCGCCTTGCCCGACATGCCCTGCGCCCCGGTCGTAACCGTCGCGGTATACATCGTGTTCAGCGCCAGACTGGCCGTGGGCGCGAAGGTCGCAGTATCGCTCGCCGCATCGTAGCTCACCACTCCAGCCACGGCCGCAGAACCCGGTCCCGTCAATGTAAAGCTCGTGCCCGTGATCGACGCTGGATTCATCGCTTCGCTGAAGGTAGCCGTGACCATGGTATTCGGGCACGCACCGGCGGCTGCATTCAGAGGGGCCGCGGAAACCGTGGTCGGCGCGACCGGGGCGGGCTTCGGCTGGTCGCTGCATCCGGCGGCAAAAATGAGCAGCAGAAATGCTGCCAGCCCGATCGTGGAACAGCCAAACCTGTGCATGATGCTCATTCTCGTTTTGCCTCTACTTCCATGACAGTCCTGGCGAAGAATGAACGCAACGATTTCGGCCCCGTCGAAAGGTCGTAGCTTTCAAATTTGGGCGGTGTTGCAATTGCGGGAAAGTCGTGAGGTTAGATCGGACTGAGTCCGCTTACTTCCCGATGCAGAACTTGCTGAAAATTAAATTCAGAATGTCATCCGTCGTGGTCGCACCCGTGATGGCATCCAGCGGGCGCAGCCCGCTATACAGATCGAGCAGCAGCATCTCGTGCGGCACTTTCCCAGCAACGGCCGTCTTCGCCGCGTCCAGCGCAGCCAACGAGTCTTGAATCAATCCCTGATGGCGGACGTTGGTCAGGAAGCTGGACTCCCCCTGGATTCCCCCGTCTCCGCCGATATGCCGCAGAATCGCTGCGCGCAGCTCCTCGATTCCTTCGCCAGTAACCGCAGAAGTCAGAACTCTCTGACCACTAGCCACTGCCCACTGACCACTGCTTCCCAGGTCACTCTTATTTCCCACCACAATGACCCGGCGGCTCCGAGCCAGCCGCAGAAGCTCCGCGTCTTCCGCCGTCTCGCCCAGCGACGCGTCGAGCACCACCAGCACCAGGTCCGCGTCGGCCAGCGCTTCTTTCGATTTTCGAATGCCCAGCGACTCGGCTTCATCGAGCGCATCGCGAATTCCCGCAGTGTCAACCAGCTTGACCGGAATCCCTCCAATCGCCACCGTCTCGCTGACTAGGTCACGCGTCGTGCCCGGAGTCGCCGTCACAATCGCTCGTTCCCGCTCGACCAGCCGGTTGAACAAGCTCGACTTGCCCACGTTCGGCCGCCCCACGATGGCGAGAGTCAGGCCCTCGTGCACAATCTTGCCGTAAGCAAACGTCGCGCTGAGCTGTTCGAGCGGCGCCCGCACCTCCGCAACGTGCTCGAGAATCGCGGCGTCCGGCATCACCGACACATCGTCTTCCGCGAAATCAATCCCCGCTTCGAGTACAGCAATCAGCTCCACCAGCCTCTTCTTGATGGGCTGCAGCCGCCGCGACAGCGCGCCTTCTAATTGCTGCGCCGCCACTTTCGCCTGATACAAAGTCTGCGAGTCGATCAGGTCGCGCACCGCTTCGGCTTGCGTCAGGTCAATGCGCCCGTTCAGAAACGCGCGCATGGTGAACTCGCCCGGCTCCGCCAACCGCGCTCCCGCCGCCACACAAAGCTCCACAATATGCCGCAGCACGACCGGCGACCCGTGTGCCGAAATCTCGAGAATATCGTCGGTCGTGTAGGAATGCGGCTGGGCAAAGTAAGTAACCACCACTTCGTCGATTCGCTGCGACTGAAATGGGGTTGCCACGGCACATGTGGCGACGGCCGGGTGCCCCATTTCTCGCGCGCCTTCTGCGCGAGAAGTGGGGACTTTGACGCCCTGTCTCGAGGATGGCTCAACTAACTCGCCAAACATCGCCCGCCCCGCCTCCAGCCCATGCTTCATCCGCAGCATCGGCATCGCAATCGCAAGTGCCTTCACCCCTGCCAACCGGACCACACCAATCCCTCCACGGCCGGCCGGCGTGGCAATCGCGACGATAGTGTCATCCAGATTCATCGAGTCAGGTTCACGCGCCGATTGTAACGGTTAAACTAGTCTCCACCAACGATCGGAGTCGTCAAGATCCGAGCGCCCCATCCTTCTCGCGTTCGGTGCGAGAGGGCGGGGGATTTTGACCCTACGAATCAGGAGCACTTAAATTGTCCGTCGCCGACGAACTGTTAGCCGCCAACGAAGAATTCGCGCGCAACTTCAAGCTGGGAAAACTCCAGGTCAAGCCCCGCCGCCACGTCGCCGTGCTGGCCTGCATGGATTCCCGCATCCTGTTCGAGCACTGCCTCGGCCTGCATCCCGGCGACGCGCACATGATCCGCAACGCCGGCGGCATCGCCACCGACGACGCCCTGCGCTCCCTGATCGTCTCCCATCATCTGCTCGACACCCAGGAATTCATCATCATCAACCACACCGACTGCGGCCTGCTGAAAGTCCGTGAAGACGAACTGAAAGCCCGCCTCACCGAAAAGATGGGAGCCACAGCAGACGAACTCGCGCACTTCCACGCCTTCGACGACCTGGAAGCAAACGTCCGCCAACAGATTCACCGCGTGAAATCGCACCCGTGGATTCCGAAGCACATTCCAGTGCGGGGCTTTGTTTACGACGTGAGGACGGGAAAGCTGAAGGAAGTAATCGGTTGATCTCTAGTCTGCAGGGAACTCGATCGCTCGCAATGCACGAACAGTGGGAAGCATCTTTTCTGGCGTGGCCTTGAGACCCATTCTGTCGTTTACGAAGTAAAGGAGGCGATCGGTTAATTGCTGGTCCGTCGCGCCGCCCGAAAGCGAATCAAAAATTAGCCCGACATAGCCGTCGTATTCGTCCTGCGCGTTTGGCTCGTCTCTGACCCCGATGGGATCCCAGACTTCCAGCAACACATGACGAATTTGGACTCGAATGCGACGTGATGTGGATTTGTCAATCATCGCTCGCTGCCGCGCCACCACCTTCTCAATCTTTGCCCGCAGCTCTGCATACTGCAGCCCCCGGGATGGTAAAACCGGCAGGATAAATGAGGTAAGAGTGAGCCGCGAGCAATAGCCCCGCTATCCCGCCGGGCGAGCATTGGATTCGCCTCTCAGGCCTTCGCAGGGGAGTGACTTTTCGGCGCCCTGGCGCCGCGCAGCAGACCTTCAGTGCTGAGATCTTCGTCGACATCGGGCCAATGGATGCCGTAGCCTCCGCCCGCAAGTTCCCAATTCTTGCGCTGAGCGTGCGTGGCGTTCAGCAGGCGCGGATACCACACGAGCGGCACGCTGATGACGCGCCCATCGCGCAACGATACGCTCAGGGCGTCGTCGCTGAAGGCAACGTCGAGCACCCGCTCATCCGCTGTAATCGCCGAAGAACTCATTCCACGCCTCCAGGAACCGCGCCCTGTTTTCCGTCACCATCGATTGTACCGTGCGGAGTTCGTGAGCGCGAAACCCGAAATTGGAAGCCAGTTGCACGGGATCGATCCAAAACTTCGCAGATAAACCGTCCCGGTCCACATGAATGTGCCGCGGCTCGTTTGGCTCGTGACTGTAGAAGTAGAAACGATACGGGCCGGACCGCAACACTGTCGGCATGGGCCGGATTCTAACAAACCCTGCCGGCAAAAAACTCTTGCTCTGTTGCTACTCTCCCTCGTTTTCGCGGGCGAGGTGCCCGCGCCAGGTTACCGCGCCGCCACCTTCTCAATCTCCGCCCTGAGCTCTGCATACGGCACCGCCCCCGGATGGTACCAAGCCACCTTCCCCACGCGGTCCAGCAGCACCAGCGTCGGCGTCGTCGACGCACCGTAAGTATCGAAGTTGTAGTTGCTGACCGGCACCGGCATGTCGAGCAGCCCCGCATAAAAACGATGCCGCACCGCGTCGATGTATTGCAGTTCATCGCCCGCCGACGCATGCTCAACCTGCGCCGTATAGCCATAAAGCCGGGTCGGCCCTATCACCTGCAATCCCTGCGCGGCGAATTCCGAGCGCAGTTGCGTGATAATCGGCGCTTCCGCTTTGCAGTCGGCGCACCAGTGCGCCCAGAAAAACAGCAGCACCGGCGACCCCTTCAGCTGATCCGGCAGCGGCAACTTCGCTCCCAGGAACGAGTCCTCTTTCAGCGTCGGCGCAACCTTCCCTTGTAGCGCCAGCAGGTTCAGGTTCTTCTGCAGCCGCGCTCGAATCGAAGTGTTCCCATAAGTCCGCAGCGCAGCCTGCAGCAGTACGACTGCCTGCGCGCGCTGCCCGTGCGCGGCCAGCACCTGCGACTGAACCTCCAGCGCCGCTCCCAAGGCAACCGGCAGATGCGGCTCAGCGTCCAGCGGGCGTTGTTTCAACAACTCCTGCGCCTGCTTCTGCGTTTCCTTCGCGTAAGCCGCCGCCTGCTCGGACTGCCCCTGGTCCAGCGCACCGCGAGCCAGCCACGAATACGCCTCCAGATACTCGGCGGTAACGCCCAACTGCACGCGATACGCATTGAGTTCCGATTCCGCGCCAGAAAAATTTCCCCGCAGCAGGGCGAGGCGCACGTCGCCCACAATCCCGGCCCACGCCGTGGCCGTGAACAAAACCGAAACCAGCAGAATCCGCCAACGCATCCTTAGATGATGAATGGTTTGCCCAAAGGTCGCAACCCGCGGAGCTGTTTCTGTGCCGTGCGGCTCACCATAACATCCTTCCCAGCAAATGTTTAGCCATAGCCTGGAGCAAATATGTAGCAAATGTATGGGCACTTTCCCTATAATTTAGCTGCGTTTGACTTTAGAGTTCCTTCGCAGTACAAGCATCTCCGCTTAACCCGGCGAGTGACCTTCCTGCAAGAGAATCCTCAAAGTTTCAGCGCTACATCAACAACAAAGGAACAAGCACCATCATGGAAACAGGAACAGTGAAGTGGTTTAACGACGCCAAAGGCTATGGTTTCATCAGCCGTCAGAACGGCGAGGATGTCTTCGTGCATTTCTCCGCCATTCAGGCCAGTGGTTTCCGCAGCCTGCAGGAAGGTCAACAGGTGCAGTTTGACGTGGTCAAAGGCCCCAAGGGATGGCAAGCTGAGAACGTCAAGGGCGCGTAACGCCGCTTCACCAATCACAATCCGAAATAAGGGCGGCCAGCCATGGCCGCCCTTAGTTTTTCGGGATGGGAGTGCCTTCCTGCTTGAACTCGTTTCCCTTTGTCATTCCGAGCGCAGCAGGATTTTCCGCATAGCGGAAAATCCTGCGGAGTCGAGGAACCTGCTTCTCCCTGCCACGGCATTGACTCCGCACCATACGCTGCGCTATAGTACGTTGCGTACTGTAGGAGACTTTCCCATGCCCCGCCCCACGCGTATCTTGAAGCCATTGGCCGTGGCCCTCTTCGCTGCGTTCCTTGCGCCGCAGCTCTCGTCCGCGCAGAGCGCCCAAACCGCGCTCAGCCCGCTCGCCCGCCGCTACACCGCCGGCGACAAACTCACCTATCACATGCAGGGCGACAATGACGGTTGGACCTATGAAGTCCAGGCCAACGGCGTCGTCAAGCAAGACGCGAGCGGCCACTTCATCGAAGAGTATGGCTGGTCCGATTTCAAATCCAACGCTCCCATGTCGCTGTCTGCCGCGAGCCTGAGCTTTCGCCAGACGCTCTCGCTCGATCCTGCGATTCAACCGTCGGTTCCCAACCTCAGCCAGGTCCAGCCCTTTCTGATCGGACCCATAACCGACCTGCTCACTTTCTACAGCGATCTTTGGCTGGCCATCGGGCAGCACGGTCTGGCGCGCGCGGGCGACCACGCCTACGTCAAGTTTGGCGTCCCATCCTCCTGGGCCGACGGAACCTATGTGATCCTCGGCGAGGACTCGATCGATTTTGACCTCACGCTCAAAGAACTGAATGCCGCGAGCCAGACCGCGACCTTGTTAGTCCGGCACGTTCCCCCGCCGCAGCCCAACGTGAAGCTCCCGGCCCCCTGGATGCAGACCCCGGTGGCCGACACCCCCAATAACTGGGTGGATGTGAAGGGCAAGAACAGCGCCGGGAAATACGTTGCCCAGGTGGGCAAGGAGACTTTCGACGTTGAAATCAAAGTCAGTCTGAAAGACGGAAAAATTCTCTCCGCCACCATGGACAACCTGGTCAAGACCCGCCAGCGCGAGTGCTCTGACGCTGCTCTGCTGGATTGCGGCCAGCCGTCCGACCACCAGATTCGCCGCCAGATCGAACTAAACATTGTGAACTAAACGCTATGACTAAACGTCGTGAATAAAAAGTCGTAACGAAACATGCGCCTCAAATGAAACCCACGAAGACTCCCGCGCTCGGTTACGCTCTGCTCGGCCTGCTGCAGAAGCCGTCGTCAGGATACGATCTGCGCAAAATATTCTCCTCAACCTCGATGAGAACCTACAGCGACAGCCCTGGCGCTATTTATCCTGCGCTGCGGCGACTGGAGAAGGCGGGACTGATCCGCGGGACCATCGAAGAAGGCTCGGGCCTGCGCCGTCGCCAGATTTTCCGCCTCACTCCGCAGGGACGCGCCGAACTGCGGAAATGGATCGCCCTGCCCATCGCGCGGGAAGACCTCGGGTCAGGACTCAAGACCATCATGCTGCGCTTCGCCTTCAGTGAAACCGCCGCGGGAGCCGCCGTCTCCCTCGAAATACTCAAATCCCTGGCAGCCGCGCTCCCGCCCTTCTTGCAGCACCTGCGCGAACAATTACAGGCGATGAAGCCGCTGTCGCCAACCTCAGGGCGGCTAGCCCTCGAATGCGGAATCCGAAGTTACGAATCCCTTCTTGCCTGGTCTCACTACTCCATCGCAATCTACGAAAAACAGACGAAAGGATGAGCGGAGCTGGAAGAAAATGGCAAAACCTTCACCCCAGAGGACGCAGAGGAACACAGAGAAGAACTGGTTCGATCCTCTGTGTTCCTCCGTGTCCTCTTGTGGTGAAAGCTTTTCGCTGCGATTCTCTACGGCTGCATGTCGCGCATGAGCACCACGTCGGAATCGGTGTGTCCGCGCACCACCGCGATTTGCTTGCCATCGAACGACCAGTGGAAGTCGGTAACGTGTTCCGCCTTGAACGAGGTGAGCCGCTTTCCCGGGGAACCGTCCAGGTTCTGCTGCCAGAGGTTGTCCACGCCGTTCTCTCGGATGGTGTAAGCCAGCGCCTTGCCGTCGGGCGTGTAGCGAATCAGTTCAAATCCGTCCTTTTCGTATTTCAGCAACTGGCGAACCTTGCCCGTGTCGGCGTCAACCAAGGCAAGCTTTTCCTCGTGGCCGCCCGCGTGGTCCACCGTGGCAAACGCCAGCGTAGTGCCATCCGGAGAAAGATCGAACAGACCGTTGACCGGCAAGTCGGAGGCTTGCTGCCCAGTTCCGCCATCAACCGGTACTTTCGCCAGCCGTTTCGCAGCGCTGTCGAGATAGTAAACCCAGCGCCCATCGGGAGAGCACACCGGCGCTGTGTCCAGTTTTCCAGTCGAGACTTGCTTTAGATTTCCTCCGGCGGCGTCGGCGCGCCAGATGTTCGCGCTGCCGTTGGCCCCATGCAATCCGTGACCGAACACGACGAAGCGGTCGCCACATGGCGCGGGATTGCCGCTGGCTGAGTCCGGCTCGGTTGGAAACACTCCCTTGGCTCCTGTGTCCGGATTGACCCAATCCAATATGACGTCCTTGTCGTAGAGCAAGCGTCCGTCGCGTGTCCAGGTTAGGTTGGAACCGGGATTCGCGGAACCAACCTCCCGCACATCCACGCCCCCAGAGGCGGCGGAGAAAACCGAAAGGTTCCAGTGGTCTTCGCTGAGCACGGTGGCCAGTTCCTGGCCGCTCGAGGCCACGCTCAGATCGGAATAGTTATTGGTGTCGTGAGTGACGGGAGTCAGCTTTCCTTCCGGGTAAGAGATGAAGAAGATTTGCCGTCGCGCGTAACCGGATGAGCGGCCGCTGGCCAGAACCAGCAGACCGGCGCCGTCGGGCATCCAGGTAGGCAAGGTGAGCAAGTCGTTGGAACTGAAGAAGAGACGTTGCTCGCCGGTCCTGGCGTCCACCGCCATCAATCCACTCAACGAATCTCCCGGTTGGAACACGAAACACATAATCGTCTTGCCGTCGGGTGACCATGCGGGCTCTGTAAGTGGATGGCTGCTGGGGCCGCTGGTCAGCACCGTCTCGGCGTCGCTATCAACCGAGCGCACAATCAGCCGGTACTTACCTGGCTCGGGATTGTCGTAGCGCAGGAAGGCCAGCTTGCGGCCATCCGGGGAAAAGGTGACGTTCGTATCTACGTCCGACGCCAGCCTTTCCGGCGTGCCGCCCAGCAGCGGCGCGCGATATAGAAACTTCAACACGGCCGCTCCCGGATCGCTGCGCACGAAATAGAAATAATTCCCGTCTGGCGAAAAGCTCAGCGGGTTTTGCACGAAGTAGACTTCGGCGGGCGGTTGCACTTGCGTCATGCTGTTGGTGGGAATATTCCGCAGCCACAGGCTGGCCAGACCTTTGTCTCGCACCAGGCTGAGGATGTACTTGCCGTCGGGCGAGACCTTCGCATACATCACGTTGCCTTCCTCCGTCAATTTCGTGACGGAGAAGTTGCTGAAGGGCGCCGCCCGATGGCGCGAGAGCAGCGAGTAGACGCCGTAACCGGCGGCCAGCAGAACGATGAGGCCGACAAGAACGAAGACGCCGGTCCCAACCTTGTGCCGCCCGGCTGCGGCAACCGCTGCGGAGGTCTGCGAGGAACGCGACGAAGCGGGAACAACCGGCGGGGCGGCGGGAGTGGCGGACGCGGAAGACGCGCCCACGGCAGCCACCGGCGCCGAGGATGCCGTGGAGGACTGCGCCGACCCTGGTTGCACTGACCCTTGTTGCGCCGACCCATGCTTGCGGCCTGATTCCGTGTCGCGCTTCAGGCGCTTCAAATCGCCGCGCAGGTCGGCGGCCGACTGGTAGCGGAGGTCGCGATCTTTTTCGAGAAGCTTCTCAATAATTTCCTGCAGCTTGGGCGGCAGGGCGGGGTTCAACTGCATCGGCGAAACCGGATCGAGTTCGAGAATGGCGTGAAACACCACGGCCGAGGTCGCGCCGGAAAAAGGCTGCTTGCCAGTCGCCATCTGATAGATGACTGCGCCCAGCGAAAACAGGTCGGATCGCGGGTCGAGTTCTTCGCCGCGCGCCTGCTCGGGCGACATGTAGGCGATGGTGCCCACGGTCGAACCTGGGCTGGTCAAGTTCGGCTGAGGAGAATCCTGCGTGGCACCGATGGTTTCCATCTGCAGGTCAGGGCGAGTCAGCTTGGCCAGACCGAAATCGAGAACCTTCACCCGACCCTGCTGAGTCAGAAAAATATTCGCCGGCTTGATGTCGCGGTGGATGATGCCCTTGGCGTGAGCGGCGTCAAGCGCGTCCGCCAGTTGAATGGCGATGTCGAGCAACGGACTGACCTGCAACGGGCCGGAATAAATCCTGTGGTCGAGATTCTGCCCTTCGAGCAATTCCATCGCAATGAACGACTGATTAACGACCGACTGTGCGTCCGCCCCCTCGCCGGTTTTTTCCACGGCGTAGATGGTGCAGATGTTGGGATGGTTGAGGGCGGAAGCGGTGCGCGCCTCCAGCAGAAAACGGTCGAGGGCATTCTGGTCGCGCGACATTTCCGGCGGCAGAAACTTGAGCGCGACTTTGCGCCCGAGGTTCAGGTCCTCGGCCTCATAGACGATGCCCATTCCGCCGCTGCCCAGTTGGCCGGTGATGCGGTAATGCGAGATGGTCTGGTCGATCATTCCGGGTTGATCATTCTCTGGTTGATCGTCGTCTGGCAATCGTCGCGTATGCGCGGGCGAGAAAGGAGTCCATCTTAGGTGGGATGGGGGAGGCCGTCAACGGTCGCGCGGGAGGGCAATGTTCCTGCAGGAACATTGTGGAAAAGTACGGAAACCAAATCGGTAAGTGACTGATTCTTCATAGGCGGAATTATGCGGGGCTGCAGATGCAACGAGTTAGCCTGTGGAAGAGATGTCTACTTTCGAGGACGTTGAATGCCCACGAAAGTGGACTTGACGGAATTGCATTTGGGCGCTTGATTCAGCGTTCGAGAATGTCTTTGTACACATTCAGGCCGACCTTCTTAGGCGAGCTGGGCAGGTCCACATCGAAGGCGTGGACCGTATTGCCGATGATTCCAAGCTGGCCGATGCGGATCCAGCCTTTGCCGAAATCGGCGAACACCGGAACCAGCATGGCAAAGTGCTCGTCCACGTCGCTCTGGGTAAGGCTCATGTGCAGCTTCACTTTGCCGCCAGGCTGCGGAACCAGCTGATAGTCGAAGTGGTAGCGCGGCACCTGGGTGCCGTAGACCCACTCGTCGAAAAACCAGTCGAGGCGGCCATTTCTGCCGAGATCCGTGAGCTTGGACATATGTTTCTCGGCAATGGCCTTGAACGATTCGGTGGTGGCGGAGTGGTCGCGATGAGCGTCGACAAAGTCATGCATCATGGCGATGAATGGCTCGTCCTGAGTATCGAGGCTGTACATGATGGAACGCAGCATCTGGAGAACGTACGCGCCTTTGGGGTAGGTCACACTCGCGTACGCCCCTTCGGTGCGCGGAGAATCCAGGCGCAATCCCATCCAGAGCGGGCCGGCATCGTTGGGAGCGATGCCATAACTGTTTTTTTCGAGAATGCGGCGGCGCTGGCGATCCCAGAATTGGAGGTAGTCCCGCTGCCAGTCGCCACCCATGGCCTGCTGCAGGAACAGTCCGGCGGAGAATTCGGCAAAACCCTCTGACAACCACTGATCGTGGTAGGAGGCCCAGCCCACGGTATGGCCCCACCACTGGTGGGCGACTTCGTGCGGCGTTACCTCCTGCACGAAGCCGGTGAACTTGGAGTCGATGTTGCCGAAAAGCATCCAGCGCTGGGTGGAATCGGTGTAGGCGGAGATGGGAAGATAAATCAGGTTGGGCCAGGACTGGCCGAAATTAAAATCGGGCTGCTCGGTGACGTGGATCTCGTCGTAAGGAATTTTTCCGAAGTAGTGCGTGCATAGCTGCAGTTGGGCGCGCGTCTGTTCCAACGCGTATTCGGTCATGCTGTGGGGCGCCAGGGATTGCAGAGCGCGATAGCGGCGCAGATTGTCAGGCAACTCCGTGAGATAGTAGCCAGAAATCTTGTAGCCGGTGATGTGATCCTCAATGTCGCTCTCTTTGTACTCTCCGTAGTTGAATCCCGCGACAGCCACCGGAATGGGCGTGGTCCAGTGACTGACGGCCAGATCCTGCTCGATCGATTCCGACTGCAGCGTGCCCACGCTGATGACTTTGTATTTCTTCGGAACCTTGAACGTCAGATCATAGAAAGCGTGCTCGCCGAATCCGTTCAGGTTCGGGTACCAGGAAGTACGGGCCGCGACGTAGAAACTGCCTTCGCCGGCCTGCTGCAGAACTTTGTCGCCCGCGTACTCGATGTTGATCGAGAGTTCCTTGCCGAGCGGCGGGGCCTGGGGAAGAATGGCGTAGAACGAACCGTCCTCCTTGCGGCTCTCCTGAATGAAATAAAGATCCTGACCCTGTTCGCCGGTCACGCGGGTGACGCGAAGATTCGGCAACAGGCCAAACTTGAGCACTCGCTCGCCGGCAACCAGAGGTTCGAAGCTGACAGTCGCGGCGCTGAACAAGTGGCCGTTCTTCGCGATGACGGTCTCTATCTTGTAGCGATGAGTGGCAAACAGGCGGCGGTCCTCGGTGGAACTGGCGGTGTGATGCGAGGATTCCGACTTCAAATGCGACAGGTACCAGACGCCGTCGTCGAGACTCTCGGGGGCGAAGTTGATGAGGGCGACTTCCTCGGGAGAATCGATCTGGGGCAGCGCGCCCACGCGGTTGCGCACGAAGAAGCGAAGATCCTTATGCTTCTTGCCGCGGATGTAAGAGTTGCAGAACATGGGATGCCCGGGGTTGTAGATAGCGGCCAGGACGTCGGCGTCGACGTTGTCCATGGTTTCGCCCTGCAGCAGATATTCCGTAAAGCCGAGAGGGATTTCGCGGCGCTGCCGCATCTTCTCGCGCCAGTTGCGAAGAACGCCCGCCGCCTCGGGGTTGGGTTCCGTGTGATCTCCCAATCCCTGCAGGAAGGCCATGCGGACTCCGCCGGTGAAGCGGAAGACGATCTCGCTGAAATCTTCGTTGACTTCGGTTGCGCCGGTGCGCCGGGTGAGTTCGCGCACATCGAGGGGCAAAACGGGTTTCAGATTGAACTGGCCGTCGCCGATGAAGACGGCACCCGTAACTATTCCTTCGACGGGAGCCAGAAAGGCCAGTGTGCCTTTCTCGAAATGGAAAGTCGCAGCGTCGAAAGTCATGGTGAAATTGTCGAAGCGGAAAGTTTCGCCAAGACCGACGGTGCGGAGTTGCCGGTATACCGGGTCTGAATTGTCGAACGCCCGGCTGTTGGCCGACACCGAAATGTTGACTTGCTCTTTGGCGATGGTGAGCGCGAGCTGCACCTGAACCGACGCCTGCAGTTCCACGGTCTTGACCAGCGGCTCGAAGCCTTGCTGCGCGACCCGCACCGTATAAGTTCCGGGCTTCAACTCAGGGGAGGCGAACTTGCCGGCCGCGTCCGACGAAAGAATGATGGGCTGGGCCAGAGCCGCGCCGCTAATCTCGATGCGCGCCCCGGAGACAACTGCTCCAGAGGGATCCTGCACGGTGCCGGAAATCGTCTGCGCGCACAGCCACGGAGTCGCGGTGGTCAGGAACAAAAGGAAGATCAGAAGCAGCGCGGGTTTCGGCGGGCGGGCGAAGCGCCGGCGCGCATGGGCGGGGAGGGACATGGTGGCCAAAGAAAAACAGAAAGACATTCTTTCCTGCTCAGGTGGTACTGACTCTTAGGGCCCCATGGAAAGCAGCCGGTTTCCGGCGCTCCGTCATCATAGTGCGTGATTCGCCAGCCTCCAAGTGAATTTGGCGGGCAGAATCCGCCTGCGGGAGACGCGTTCGTCCACGATCCCCGTGGCGATGGTTTATTCTAGGTAGCTTGGCGCGTCAGGTTAGAGGGGGGAAATTGAGCGAATCGCGTGCAGGGCTTCGTCTCGTCGTGTCTTTGGTGGTCCTTTTTTTCGCAATCCCGGGCTGGACGCAGGTTCCCGAGAACCTTTACCAGGAATTGCACTGGCGCATGATCGGGCCGTTTCGCGGCGGCCGCACGCGTGCTGCAGCCGGTGTGCCCAGTCAGCCCAATGTTTTCTACGTCGGACAAGTGAATGGCGGCGTGTGGAAATCGGACGACTACGGACGCACCTGGAACCCGATCTTTGACGAGCAACCCGCGCAGTCGATTGGCGCCATCGCGGTTGCGCCGTCCGATCCGAACACTATTTACGTCAGCAGCGGCGAGGGACTGCACCGGCCTGACCTTTCCGTCGGCAACGGAATTTATAAATCCACAAACGCGGGCAAGACGTGGACTCATCTCGGCCTGGTTGACGGGCAACAGATTCCTGCGCTGGCGGTTGACCCGCGCGATCCCAATCGCGTTTTCGCCGCCGTACTGGGCCATCCTTATGGGCCCAGCGACGAACGCGGAATTTACCGCTCGACCGACGGCGGCCAGACCTGGCAGCGCGTGATTGCGAAAGATGAAAACACCGGCGGCTCCGACGTTGAGATTGATCCCTCGAATCCCGACGTGGTGTACGCGTCCATGTGGGAAGTTCGGGAAGGCCCGTGGGAGGATGGCAACGAATTCAACGGCGCGGGCGGTGGGCTGTTTAAGTCCACCGACGGCGGCAGCACGTGGCATGCTTTGAGTAACGGTTTGCCGAAAGATCTTTCGCAGATTTACGTGGCCATCGCGCCCAGCGATTCGCGGCGGCTCTATGCGACGCTCGCGGCGGCGTCGGGAAAACTGAGCGTCTACCGCTCGGATGACGCTGGCGAAAGCTGGGCGCAGATCACCAACGATCCTCGTCCCTCAGGCCGTATCGGCGGCGGCGATCTGCCGATTCCGAAAGTGGATCCGAAGAATCCCGACCTGCTTTATGTGGTCAGCACCGTGACCATGCGATCGAGCGATGGCGGCAAGACGTGGTCGGGATTTCGCGGCGCGCCCGGCGGCGACGACTACCAGAACCTCTGGATCAATCCCAACAATGGCAACATTATTTTGATCGTCGGCGATCAGGGCGCAATCGTCACGGTGAACCGCGGTGCGAGCTGGAGTTCCTGGTACAACCAGCCCACGGCGCAGCTTTACCACGCCATCGCCGACAATTCGTTCCCCTACCGTGTGTGCGCGGGGCAACAGGAAAGCGGATCGGTCTGCATTTCCAGCCGCGGCAACGACGGCGCCATTACTTTTCGCGACTGGCATCCGGTTGGCGTGATCGAATATGGATACGTCGCGCCTGATCCGCTCGACCCCGATGTGATTTACGGCGGCGGGCGAACCGAAGTTTCCAAATTTCACTGGTCCACCGGCGAACTGCAAAACGTCACGCCGATTCCGCTGCGCGACGCGAAGTACCGCGCCGATCGCACCGAGCCGCTGATGTTTTCTCCGGTGGACCCGCACATTCTTTATTACGCGAGCAATGTGCTGTTCAAGACCACCGACGGCGGCAACTCCTGGCAGAGCATCAGCCCCGACTTGACGCGCGAGACGCCGGGCGCGCCGGCCAGCGTCGGCAGTCTCTTGAATAAAGGAGCCGAGAAGCAGCGTGGCGTGATCTACGCGCTGGCTCCATCCTTTAAATCTGTGAACACACTGTGGGCCGGCACGGACGACGGCCTGCTGTGGACGACGCGCGACGGCGGAAAGAACTGGACCAACATCACGCCCAGGGAACTGACTGCGTGGAGCAAGGTCACGCAGATTTCGGCTTCGCACTTCGATGAAGATACCGCCTACGCTTCGGTGAGCCGCTTCCGCATCAACGATACGCATCCTTACATCTATCGCACGCACGACGGCGGCAAGACCTGGAAGCTGATCACCGCGGGCCTGCCCGACTTCGGTCCGGTGGACACTGTCCGCGAAGATCCCATTCTCATGCATCTGCTTTTCGCCGGAACCGAGAACTCCGTCTATTTTTCCTCGGACGATGGCGATCACTGGCAGTCGCTGCAACTGAATCTGCCGCACACGGCTGTGCGCGATCTATGGATTCACAACGACGATCTGATCGCCGCCACCCACGGCCGCGGTTTCTGGATTCTTGACGACTTTGAGCCGCTGCGGCAGGCGCAGGCTGGACGCGCCCCATTTCCATTTCTCTTCTCAGCCGAGCCTCCTGCCTACCGCGTGCAGCGCGACACCTACACCGACACTCCTCTGCCGCCTGACGAGCCGGCGGCGCCCAATCCTCCGGACGGCGCCATCATCGATTACTATCTGCCGGCCGGCATTCACTCAGTCACCATCGAGATCCGCGACGAAAAAATGCAGGTTGTCCGCAAGTTTTCCAGCACCGACAAGCCCGACATCACTGACGAAGAGCTGCAGAAACAACTGATCCCGCTCTATTGGGTGCGCCCGCAGCGCCATCTCTCGGCGGAACCGGGCATGCACCGCTGGGTGTGGGACCTGCACTATCCCGCTCCCCTCAGCATGCGCCACGAATATCCCATCGCAGCAATTCCGCACGACACGCCACGAGGGCCGTTGGGACCAACGGTCCTGCCGGGAACGTACGGGATCTACTTCACCGTCGATGGAAAAACCATGGTGAGTTATCAGGTCGTGAGAATGGACCCACGCATCAAAGTTTCCGCAGCGGCCCTGGAGAAAAAATTCCAGGCAGAGAAGCGCATGGCTGCCGCCATGACGGAATCCACGCGAGCCCTGCAACAGGGCGGCTCGATTCGCGCGCAACTCGAAAAACTGGGGACACCCGCGAACCCCGCGACGAAAGACGCCGTCGAAGCGGCGGAGAAAAAACTCGCCGCCGCGCTGGGAGCGCCGGCCGGATTCCCGCCTTCCAGCGACGCCACGCTCACCCGCATGAATTCACAGGCCAGCACGCTCTACCAGCAGCTGTGGCAGTCTGATGCCGAGCCGACCGCCGCGCAAATGGTCGCTCTGTCGGCGACCGAACATGATGGCGACGAGGCTCTGAAGCGCTGGAGTGATTTCAAGACCACAGAGTTGCCGGCGCTCAATCGTCTGCTGCGTGAATCCAAGATTCCGGAAGTTCAACTGGACGCGGACCTGCACCAGGAAGAACCGCAGGCCGACGAAGAGTAGAGCGGCAGCAGAGACCAACGTCGAGCCGGAGTTCCGCTTTCGCAGCCTTTAGTTTGCAAGATTCTGCAAACTCCTTGCGCTCAGTTTGCAATTTCTTGCGACCTTTCCTCGCCCCGGAAAAATCTCTTTGTTTTTTCGAGGACAACTGTTTAGAACGGCAACCAGTCGGGGTATAATTCGCGGGCTTTGAGCTTTGGGTCGGAACTGCTCCGAGGACTGCTTCTGTACGAAGTGGGGCAGAACAAAATCAATTCCGTCCACAGCCACATTTCGAAAAACTAGAATGCGAGGTCAATGCTTTATGAGGTGCTTCCGAACCATCGGAATTGTTGTGCTCGCGCTGATCGCCTGCGCCAGCATCGCCATCGCCCAGACACCATTTACTGCCGGAACATGGACCGCCACGAACAATGCTCCTCCCTCCGCCGTCGCGCACGCCATGCTGCTGAGCGATGGTTCCGTGCTCGTCAACAGTTTCTTCTTTGAGACTCACGTTGACACCTGGTATCGCCTGATTCCGGACAGCACCGGCAGCTACATCAACGGAACCTGGGTCACCGCCGGCAATCTGCCGTCGGGATACAACCCACTTTATTTTGGGTCTGAGGTGCTTCCCCTGGGCTACGTGACCGTCATGGGCGGCGAGTACAACAACGGCGACGGGATTTGGACTAACCTGGCCGCGTACTACAACCCGACCACGAACACCTGGGCGAAACTGCCGATACCGGCAGGTTGGACCACCATCGGGGATGCCCAGAGCATTATTCTGCCCAACGGAAATCTGATGCAGGCCAATTGCTGCTCGACCCAGGAAGCGATCCTGACCATCGTTGGCGGCAAGCCTGTCTGGACTGCGACGGGCACTGGAAAAGCCGACGACAACGACGAGGAAGGCTGGACCCTGCTGCCCGACGGAAACATTCTGACCGTGGACGCGTATGTCGGCAGCTATCTCGCCACCGGAACGAATTCAGAAATCTACAACACCGCCACCGGAACCTGGTCGAGCGCTGGAAGCACGGTGGCGCAGCTGTGGGACTCTGCAACCGGTTGCGGTGGGGAGGGTTCGGCCTCGTACGAAGTCGGTCCGGCAGTGCTGCGGCCCGACGGAACCGTGTTTGCCACCGGCGCGAATGCCTGCGGTGCAGGTCATACCGCCATTTACAACACCGCGACCGGCACCTGGTCGGCGGGTCCGAACTTCCCCAGCGATCTGGACATCGCCGACGGTCCGGCGTCACTGCTGCCCGATGGTAATGTTCTGCTCGACACCAGCAAAGAGATTTTCCAGACCGGCAGCAAGTTCTTTGAGTGGGATGGCACCAAACTGAACCTAACGACTGGTCCGCCGAATGCGTCGATCGACTCTTCCTACGTCGGCGACATGGTGATCCTGCCGACCGGGCAGGTGCTATTCACCGATTTCTCGTCGGAAGTTGAAATCTACACGGCCGCGGGCAGCGCCTGCGCCGGCTGCGCTCCCACCATCAGCGCCGTGGCCAGCACTTTGACCCACGGAAGCAAGAACAACAAAATGAGCGGAACCCAGTTCAACGGTTTGTCGCAAGGCGCAACTTACGGCGATGACAACCAGAGCAATACCAACTTCCCGATTGTGCGCATTACCGACTCAGCCGGGGCGGTTGTTTATTGCAGAACGCATAACTGGCTGGGCGGCGTGGCGACCGGAACGAAGGTAGTGTCAACCGAGTTTGACATTCCTTCGACGATTGCAACCGGCACGGCAAGCATCGTAGTGGTTGCCAACGGAATCCCGTCCACGCCGGTGGCCGTCACCATCGACTAAGCCACCTCGCCGTGGTTTCGGCGACCAAGCAGTCGCCCTCCCCAAGGCGCTGGGTTCGTCTGTGCGGTTTTCAGCACAACGACGAACCCAGCGCCTGATTTATTGGACAGCGGCTCGATTTACGGCGGATCGTTTTACGGCGATCGCCGCAGTCCGCCTGCGCGGCTCTGCGACGGACTCTTCACAATTCTTCGACCGCCCTTCGCAACTCGGTCGCAATCTTCTGCGGATCAGTCCCGGGAGGAAATTTCACCGGCTCTCCAATCCGGACGATGATCCGCCACGGAGCCGCGAATCTTCTACCGGCATTCTTCACTGCAAACAGCCCATCAATGCGCACCGGCAGAACGGGAACGCCGAGATTCGCCGCCAGCAGCCCGATTCCGGCGCGAAACGGATTCATCTTCCCATCGGAAGTGTGGCGTCCCTCGGGGAAGACGAGCACGCTGTAGCCGCGATCCACAGCCTCGCCGGCGTAGGCAAAACTCTTGCGGAAGCCGGCCTCGCGGGGCAAGGGAAACAAATTGAGCAGCGTGACGCCCAAGGTCCACAGTACACGGTCATACATGCGCGCGAAGAATCCGCGATCGGGTGCCGGGGAATGCAGCGCTTCGAGATCCTCGCCGCGAGTCGCGATGGCCACGCGATGCCGGAGGCGGGCTGGCAGCGCGGTCAAAATAAATCCGGCATCCACATCGCTGATGTGATTGCAGACGACCAGCAGCGGTCCCTGTACGCCGCGCAAATGTTCGCGCCCTGCGATGCGTGGCCAGCCCAACAGAATGATTGCCGGACGCATCAGCAGATAATGCGCCAGAATCCGCAGCCAGGTTACCGGCCAGCGCAACGTCCAGTTCGGATAGTGATAAGGCGCCGCAGGTGACGCGTCCCCGCGCAGCATTCGCTCCAGATCACCCACGGTGCGCACCGCGCTGAACCGGGTCTCGCTGAGGTCTAGCTGGTAGCGGTCTTCGAGCGTGCTCAGCAATTCCACGCGATCGAGCGAACTCAAGCCCAGGTCAGAGTCCAGACTTGCGTCTTCGCGCAACGCACCCGCTTGCCGCCCGCTGACGCGCGCTATCAAATCCGCCAGCGGACGGTTCGCGTACTCGTGCGAAGACACTTCCGCATTCTGCGCCGCACTCTGCGCGACGATTTGCGCCTCGGCCACTTCGCGCATCAGGTTGCGCCGCGGCTTCTGCGTGCTGGTCCGGGGAAAGTCCTCCTGCGGCCACTCGACCCACATGCGCATTCGCTGATACTCCGCCAGCGACTGGTTCGCCCGTTGCACGACCGCTTCCAGTCGCGCTCTTTCGGACTGCCTGTCTTCCAACTGCACTTCTTCCGGCCGCACTGCCTCCGGATTCACAGCGCGGCGCAGAATCACGACGGCGCACGGTTCCGCGTTCCCCCCGCGCTCGATTCCCACCACCACGCAATCCTTCACTTCCGGCTGCCGGCGCAGCGCCGCTTCCAGATCGTCGGGATACACATTAGTCCCGCCCGGGGTCACGATCACTTCTTTCTTACGTCCCTTGAAATAAAGATTGCCCGTCGAATCGAGCGCACCAATATCGCCGGTTCGATACCAGCCCTGCTCGTCCGAGATGCGACCGTCCGAAATGCGTTCGTCTGAGATTCGACCCTCGGAAGCCTTCTGCGAACCGCGGCCGTCCCAGTAGCCGGAAGCAACGCCTGCGCCCCGCACCAGAATTTCTCCGTCTTCCGCCAGCTTCACTTCGCGGCCGGGCAGCACCTTGCCAATCGACCCCTTGCCCAGACGGAAGGGATGGTTCACGCTGATCAGTGACGTCGTCTCGGTCAGACCATAGCCCTGGATCGCTGCGTAACCCAAGCGGTCCCAGAACTCTTCGGTTTCACTGTCGAGGGCCGCACCGCCGGAAATGAATGCCCAGAACTTCCATCCGAACTGGCGCCGAATCGCGCGAAAAGTCCACCAGCGACGCAGAAAGTGCTGGCCCTTCGAGGACTGCATCCGCCGGCGAAAGGCTTCGCCCTCGCCGCGGTCTTCCAGGTCGCGCTCGACCTTTTGTTTCAGCGATTGCAACACCCGCGGCACGCTCACCAGCACCGACACGCGCTCGCGCCGGATCGTGCTGATGACTTCCGAGGGCTTCAGTTCATCCTGAAAAATCACCGTGCCGCCCAGCAGCGGAGGCAGGAACATCCCCAGGAACTGCCCGAACACGTGGCTGAGCGGCAACAGGTTCAGGAAGCGCACCGGATGCACCCAGCGCTCATACTTCAGGTAACGGCCAATCTCCTGCTCGAGCGGGGCAATATTCGCCAAAACATTGGCGTGCGTGATGACCACGCCTTTAGGTTCGGCCGTGGTGCCGGAAGTGAAAATGATTTGTAGAGTGTCGTCGCGGCCAAGCGCGACCTGCGCGAGCGCCGCGGGTTGGCGGATTGCGGTTCGCCCCAGGTCCTCCAAACCCAGAGTCGCAATCGCAGGCTGCGCGGCCGCGCACTCCAGCAGATGCCGCCGCGACGCCACCAGCAGTTTCGCCGAGACTTGCTGAAAGACCCGCATGGCAAAGTCCGTCGCGGATCCGTCGTCCATGGGGACAACAATCACTCCGCGCAGGGCACACCCGAAAAATGCGGCCACCCACTCGGCGCAATTCTCACCCCACACCATGACGCGATCGCCCCTGGCAATACCCCGCGCTTCCAGTTTGCGGGCAAAGCCGGACGCCATTTCCAGAACTTCGCCGTAGGTAAACGATTCTGCCCTGTAGCCGCGACGCTGCCCGTAGGCGCGCTCGTGCTGGTGAGCCCGAAAATGTTCCGAGAAGAACTCGGCGATGGATTCGGCCATGGCTGCCAGGCGCGTGGACTACAGACTCGCTCGCCTCACCTCCGGGCTTAAGTCTAGTGGAAGCGTTCGCCCGGGAAACCGGGATTAGGGCACTCTTGAAACTGCCCCACCCGACCCCATCCTACGCGGATGCTTTGAAGAGGGTGAAGGAACTCCGCCGGGCATTACTCGCTGGCGCACTTTTCATCTTAAACTTTCTCTACCGGGCCAGTTTCCTTGGCTCCGGCGGTACTCCGGCGCCTGATTCCCTTGGTAACCCATTCGTACACTCCCTTTTGGTAACCCTTGGTAACCATGCGATTCGCGAAGTCCAG
>Ga0302324_100006039_pt1 | contig 26286 bp, 30 predicted proteins | sample Palsa_T0_1_FD_201949 | JGI IMG/M metagenome (GOLD analysis project Ga0302324, IMG submission 201949) | Peat permafrost microbial communities from Stordalen Mire near Abisko, Sweden - Palsa_T0_1 | ecosystem: Environmental > Terrestrial > Soil > Palsa > Peat permafrost | place: Sweden: Abisko... | reverse complement strand
GTGCAGCGTTTTCGGCGCGATCATCCGGGCGTCGAGGTCATCTCGGTCGATGTCGGCGAGCCGGCGGCGCTGGTGCGGCCGTTCGCCGCCCGCTTCGGCATGCGGGACGTCGTGCTCGATCCCGACGAGACCGCGGCGCACGCCTTCGGCGTCAGCGGCTTTCCGACACTGGTGGCGATCGACCCGCAGGCCCACGTGCATGTCGTCGGCATCGGCTTCGATCCCGGCATCGAACGCGTGATGAGCGCCGCAGCGGCGCGCTACGCTAGCGGCCGCTGAAGCTCGGGGCGCGCTTGTCGAGAAAGGCGCGCGTCCCTTCGCGAAAATCTTCGGTCGCAACGACGCTGCCGAAACGCAGCGCTTCGAGCGCCAGTCCCTCGGAGAGCGGCAGCCCGGCACCGTCAACGATCGCGCGTTTGGCCGCCGCAACGGCGAGGGGCCCTTTGGCGGCGATCAGTGCGGCGATGCGCTGCGCCTCGTCGAGCAGCGCCTCGGGCGCGGTCACGCGCTGCACGAGGCCGATGCGCAGCGCTTCCGGCGCGTCGATCATCTCGCCCGTCAGGCAGAGGTACATCGCCCAGCCTTCGCCGAGCAAGCGCGTCGCGCGCTGCGTTCCGCCGTAACCGGGCAGCAAGCCGAGATTGACCTCGGGTTGACCGAAGCGCGCATTCGCCGACGCGATGCGGATATCGCACGCCATCGCTAACTCGCAGCCGCCGCCCAGCGCGAAGCCGTTGACGGCGGCGATAACCGGCACGCGCAAGCGCTCGAACGATGCGGTCAGGGCTTGTCCCCGGCGCGCTTGCTCTTCACCGGCGCGGGCGCTGTCCAGCGCGTTGAGTTCCGCGATGTCGGCACCGGCCGCGAAGGCCCGCGGTCCGGAGCCGGTCAGAATGATCGCTCGCAGACTATCGTCGGCGTCGAAGCCGGCAATCGCGTCGCGCAGCTCGGCGAGCATCTGAAGGTTAAGAGCGTTTAAGACTTCGGGCCGGTTGAGCGTGACCACGGCCACCGCTCCGGCGCGCTCGACGATGAGGGTTTGCACGGGGCGGTCCTTACGTCGGGGTTTCGGGAACGCCCTTGTCTCTGTTATGGTTGTAGGTAATATGCGTACAGCCTACCATCAGGCGCTCGATAACACCCGGCTCGATGTCGTTCGGCTCGGTGCCCTGGTCTCCGACGCCATCCGCACGTCGACGCAGGCGTTGGAGCGGCGCGACGTGGTCCTGGCGGGGCGTGTCGTCGCCGGCGACGACGAAGTCGACGACATGCGGCGCGGCGTTGAGGCAACCTGCATCGAGCTGATTTGGAAGCAGCAGCCGGTGGCGGGCGACCTGCGCTCGATCGCCGGGATGCTGCAGATCGTCACCGACCTCGAGCGGATCGGCGATTACGCGGTCGACATCGCGAAGAACGCGATCAAGCTCGCCGATGTAGCGGTACGTCCGGCCAGCGTCGAGATTGGCCGGATCGCGAGCCTGGCCTACGAGATGCTCATCGACGTCATGCGCGCTTATAGTGAAGGCGACAGCGTGCTGGCCGACGCCGTGATCGAGCGCGACGACGAAGTCGATAAGCTGTATCACAGCAGCTTGTCGACGCTCCAGGCGGAAATGCAGCGCGATCCCGGCACGGTTCCGGCCGCCACGCTGCTCCTGTTCGTCGTGTCGATCGTCGAGCGGGTCGGCGACCGGGCGCAAAACATCGCCTGGCACACCAAGGATATCTACGGATGATCCGCCTCGTGGCAACGCTGGTGCTGGTTCTGACCATGCTCGCGCCGGCCGGCGCTTCCGACACCACCGTGCGCTTGACGCTCGATGGGCGGCCGGTCGACCGGATGGGCGGCAGCGCGGTACTGCACGCCGGCATCGTGTACGGCGACGTCGTCGATCTGGTGAAATCCTTCGACGGCGTGCTGACGTTCCAAGGGCCGGCGTTGGTCGTCACGGTCAACGGCACGACCGCCACGTTCACCGCCGGCAGTCGAACCGCAAAGATCGGACTCGGTTCGATCGTCATGCGCGGCCCGGCGTTTCTGCGCAACGGCGACCTCTTCGTACCGCTGGAGACGTTCATTACGCGGGTTGCGAATGCGAAGCTGCGCGTCAGTCCTGACAAGATGCGTGCCGACATCTACGTCAACGCCAACCCGCTGAGTTGATCGCGAGCGCGGCGCCGATCGCCCGGGATGCGCTGGCGCTGGCGCCGGGGCTGATCTACGTCAATCACGCGGCGGTCGGCGTGCTGCCGTGCGCGACGCGCGATGCGCTGCACGCCATGATCGACGACCATGCGAGCCGCGGCGTGCTCGGCGTCTGGCCGCGCGAAGCCGCACTGCCGGCCTATCGCCGGCGCGTCGGGGCGTTCGTCGGCGGTCGCGCCGACGAGGTGGCGCTGCTGCGTAATACCGGCGATGGAGCGACGGTCATCGCGCAGGGCCTGGGCCTGGCTGCGGGTGACGAGATCATCAGCGGCGCGAACGAGTTCGGTGCCAACGTCTACCCGTGGCTGGTGCTGCGCGAGCGCGGCGTGCACGTCCGCCTGCTCGACGCTCCGCGCGAGCGGATGACGCCCGACGCGCTGCGAGCGGCGATCGGCCCCGCCACGAAGCTCGTCAGCGTTTCCTGGGTCTCATTCGACGACGGCTACCGTCACGATCTCAGCGCGCTGGCGGAGGTCGCACACGCCGCCGGTGCGTGGTTCGTCGTCGACGCGATTCAGGGTTTAGGCGCCTTTCCGCTCGATGTTGCGTCGACCGGGGTCGATGCGCTCTACGCCGGCGGCGCAAAGTGGCTGATGGCGCTGCAAGGGGTCAGCTTTCTGTGGCTGCGCGAGGGGCTGCTCGACCGCCTCGCGCTGGCGCTGCCCGGGTGGCGTTCGGTGGCAGACATCTGGAATTTTCTCGATTACGGTCAGCCGCCGGCACCGAACGCTTCGCGCTTCGAAGGCGGCACGCCGAACGTCATCGGCGCGCTGTCGCTGGCGACGTCGATGGATCTGCTCGCGGCTGCGGGGGTGGATCGCATCGGCGAGCACGTCGTGGCGCTCACCGATCGCCTGTGCGATGGGCTGGCGGCGCGCGGCTACGTGCTGGACAGCGACCGTTCGCGCGCGGAGGTTAAGTCGGGGATCGTGCGCTTTCATCGCGATGGGCTCGACCCCATCGCGCTGGGCAAACGCCTCGGCCAGGCGAACATCTGCGTCACCTACCGTGCCAATGGAATCCGCGTCTCGCCGCACGGCTACAACACCCCCGACGAGATCGACGCGATCCTCGAGGCGTTACCCTAACGCGCGCAGGTTCGGACGCACGCGCGCGGCCGGCTCGCGTATCGCTTCCAGCGCCGCGTCCAGGGCGGCCTCGAGCGAGAGCGCTGCGCCTTCGGCGGCCAGCCGGGTACGCTCGGAGGCCGGCATCGCCGCGAGCAGTTCGTGGAGGCGCTGCTGCGTCATGCGCTCGGTGTATTCGGGTTCGAATCCCATCGCAGCGTAGGCTGCCGCCGCATACCCTTCGAGGCGCGCGGCTTCCGGCAGCCTGCCGTCAATGGCGATCAAGGCGGCAGCTTGCTGGATCGCGATCGCCGCGAACAGACGCTCGGCGCTGCTCTCTTTGCCGAGCCGGAGCGCTTCATCGGTGAAGGCGAAGGCCTCCGAAAAGCGATCTTCCGTTAAGCAGTAGGCCGAGACGTTGACCAGCACGTTCGAGAGCACTTCGGGTGAGCGTTTTCGCCGCTGGGCCGGAAGCGCGTCGGCGATCATCTCGATCGCGCGTGCGGTGTTCCCGTGCTGATGCTCGAACTCGGCGAAATTGATGACGATGTTGCGGGCTGCGTTCTCATTGGCGTAGAGCCGGCACAGTCGCTGCACCTCGGCGAAGTCGCGCGCCGCCCCGGCCAGGTCGCCGCTCATCCCCGCGATCAGGCCGCGGTTCTGCAGGAAGTCCAGCCGGCGCCGCGGCGTTTCCACCTGCGCGAGCAGCGCCTCCGCCTCCACCACCGCCGATGCCGCCGCATCGAGCGCGTGCGACCGGCGCAGGAGCGACATCTGCCGCACCAGCGCGTCGAAGATCACCGCCGGGTCGTCGGTGCTGCGGGCCGCGATCATCCCCGCTTGGCTGAACTCACGTGCGCGTTCGCTGCGGCCGGTCCCTGCGAGTGCGGTCGCCAGCCGCATGGTGAGCACGGCCCGGACGCTCAGGTCGTCGGCCGTGATGAGTTCGAGAAAACGCTCGTACCATTGCGCGCGTTCGGTGCTTTGCAGCACGTCGTCGTACATCGCCAAGGTGATCTCGGCGCCCACCCGCGCGTTGCCGCTGGTGAATGCGTACGCGATGGCAGCGCGCACGTTTTCGAGTTCGGTGTCCATGAACGCGAAGGGTTCGGCGGAACTCATGGACTGGTACGCTTCCGCGCCGCGCGTCAGCAGCTCGTGGATGTACGCGAGGTGGCGCTCGAAGAGGCGTTTGCTCTCGTCGGCCTCGGTCAGCTTCTCCAGCGCGTAGGCACGGGTCGATTCGAGCAGCCGGTAGCGGGTCGCCGGGCCGTTGAGTTCGGCAACGACCAGGGATTTATCGACCAGCGAGGCGAGCACGTCGAAGAGTTCGAGCTCGTCGAACGTGGCGTCCGTACAGACGGCGCTCGCGCCTTCGAGGGTGAATCCGTCGACGAAGACGCCGATCCGGCGGAACAGCGCGCGTTCCCGCGCGTCGAGCAGCTCGTAGCTCCAGTCGATCAGGGCGCGCAGCGTCTGCTGGCGCGGCAGCGCCGTGCGGCTGCCGCCGGTGAGGATGCGGAATCGCTCGTCGAGCCGGCGCTGCAGCTGCTGCGGACTGAGCATGCGCACGCGCGCGGCCGCGAGTTCGATCGCGAACGCGATGCCGTCGAGCCGGCGGCAGATGTCGGCGACCGCCGGCGCGTTCTCGTCGGTCAGCGCGAACTTTTGGTCGGCGGCTTCGGCGCGTTCGACGAACAGCGCGATCGCGCCGTAGCGGCGTAAATCCGCGAGTCCGACGGTGCCGGCCGCATCGGGGACGCTGAGCGAGGGCATGCGATACGTCGCTTCACCGGCGATGCCGAGTCCCTGCCGGCTCGAGGCAAGCACCACCACATTGGGACAGCCGCGCACGAGCGCGTCGACGACGCGCGCGGTCGCCTCGACCAGATGCTCGCAGTTGTCGAGGACCAGCAGCAGGTGCTTGGCCTTGAGTTTGGCGACCAGCGCGTCGAGTGGAACGCCGGCCGGAAGCTCGATGCCGACCGCGGACGCGATCGCCCCCGGGATAACGGATCCGTCGGCCAGCGGCGCGAGCTCGACGAACCACGCTCCATCCCCGGATCCGTCGAGCATGTTCGCGCCGACCTGCAGGGAAGCGCGGGTCTTGCCGACGCCGCCCGATCCGACGATCGTGACGACGCGGTGCTTCTTGAGCAGCGATTCGATCTCGCCGACTTCGCGATCCCGGCCGACGAAGGAGGTGAGCTGCAGCGGCAAGTTGTTCGGCAGCACCTCGAGCGATCGCAGCGCGGGAAAGTCCGAGCGCAGGCCGGGCGCGATGAGCTGGTACACCTGCTCGGGATAGGTCAGGTCGCGCAGCCGGTGCGCGCCGAGATCCTGCAGCGAGGCTTGGGACGGCAGCGTCCCTTGGACCAGATCGGTCGTCACGCCGGAGACCAGGATCTGGCCGCCGTTGCCGATCGCCAGCAAGCGCGAGACGCGGTTAACGGTCGGGCCGAAGTAGTCGCCGTCCCGCTCTTCGGCGGTGCCGGTGTGCAGGGCCATCCGGACCGGCAGGCCGTCGACCGCCGAGAAGTCTTCCGCCAGAAGCACCCGCTGTGCCTCGAGCGCGGCCGCGACCGCCTGGTCGGGACGGCCGAACACGGCGCAGAAGGCGTCGCCGACGGTTTTGAACACGAAGCCATGACGGGCCACGATCGCGCTGCGCATCAGCGCATCGTGGCGCCGAACCGCGACCTCCATGTCGGTCCGGTCATGTTCCCAGCGCAGCGTGCTGCCTTCGACGTCGCTGAACAGGAACGTCACCGTTCCCGACGGCATCGGGGTCGCCGGGCCGGGGTCGATACGGGCCTCCATGCGGGGCGTTTCGCCGCGCTTGGGAGCGGCTCCGCGCGGGGGCTTCCGGGCTAGCCGGCCCGGCGGGTCATCACTTCCCGCCGCTGCTGGGTGGACCGGCTGCAAAGATGCCGGCGAAGATGTTGATCACCATGCCGATGATCACCGAATTGTAGGCGAACGAGATGATCGAATGGACGATCACCTCGCGGCGCACGCGGGTGTCGGTGACCTGCGGATCGGACACGGCGAACGACGTGCCCAGCGTGAAGGCGAAGTAGGCGAAGTCGTAATCCGACGGCTCCTCGGTACCCGGAAATTTGATCCCGCCGAAGTGAATGCCGTCCCCGTCGTCGTCGTACCAGTACAGGTGCGCGTAGCGGAACGTGTAGACGGTGTGGACCAGAAACCAGCCGACGCTGATGGCGAGAATGCCAAGCACGTACGCGGCCCAGCGCTCGCCGTTCGTTTGCACCTGCGGGCCGTGGCCCAAGATGGCGATCGCGGTGATGAGCCCCAGCACGACCGAGCCGAGCACGACCAGCAGGATCAGGTTGCGGCCGGGATCGTCGACGGCGGCACGCGCGCGCGTCAGGCGAGGGTCACCGTGGAGGCCGCGCGACCAGAGCAGGTACAGCAGCGTCAGCGCGGCCGCATCATAGGCCGCGACCACCCGGGTCGCCCCGTGCAGCCATTGCGGAACGGCGAGATAGACCGCCGCGGCGATGCAGCCCGAGATCACGAAGTTGAGCCAACGTTGTCGCGCGCGAACCCAGCGGCGGGCTTGCGCTTCGGCCGTGCTCAGGCGCCGCCGTCCACGATGCGGCAGGGCGCCATCACCGCGTCGCTCATGCCGTGGATGATGCGCTTGTCGGCCGGGGCGACGGTCGCCAGGATGCCGCCCAGCCGGGTGTGCTCTCCGGTAACGAAGTAGTACGGGCACAGGCGCACGCGACCGTCCATCTCGCGAATCTCCCCGCTGGTACGGTCGAGGTATGGCACGCGAACGCGCTTGCCTTTGTGAAAGCGCTGCAGCACGTAGGGGGTGGTGGGAAATGACGCCAGCGCCGCGTTCAGCCCATCGCGCCACGCCTCACGGCTGAGATCGTTGGCCACCTTGACGCCGCGCGAACCCCACGCGAGCTCGCTGAAGCCCGACGGCTTGAGGACGTAGTCGCGTTCGCTCTTGCCGAGATCTTCGAGCTGCGACCACTCGCGGACCGGGACTCCTCCGGCGTAGAGATCGATGTTCGCTGCCTGCGGCGGGATCGGTCGCGGATCGACGATCCAGGTGCGCGGGAAAATGCCCTGCAGCCGTTCGTCGACCGCCGGCCCCAGCTCGCTTTGCCAGAACGTGCGCAGCGCCGGATGGTGGAAGAGTGCAAAGGACGACTTCTCTTCCAGATGGGCCTTGGGCGGCGGGGTCAGCTTGACCCGATTGTGCCGGGCCGCGTAGAGGATCAATTCCGATTTGGGAACGTTGGGGAGATCGAAGAGCTCGAAGTTGCGGTAGAGGACGTCGATCTTTTCCTCGCGGCCGTCGTCGAGCCGTACGAAGAGCGCCTCTTCGGTGAACACGATATCTTGCGGTTTGCAGACGTGGAACGAACCCAGACCCAGCGCGTCGATCCGCGCCGCGAGCCACTGCAGTTCGCCACGATAGTCGGCCGACTCATCGCTGACGACGATCGCCACGCGCGGTTGAGGAATGCCGGCGACCGCGCTGAGCATCTGCGCGAAACTCTCGGCCATTCCATCGGCGCCGCCGACACTGTCGTTACCCAGATCGCAGTACGTGCGCGCCATCGCCGCCACGAATCCCATGCCGCCGGGGACGCTGTCGAGTTCGCTGGCGACGTAGCCGTCGTCGGTCAGGATCAGATCCGGCCGTATGACCCGCGGCACATCCTGTTTGAACCGGTTCTGTCGTGCCAGCTTCACGATCTGCTCGGGCTTGCCGCGATCGAGTTCGTCAGCGATGAACGCCGGCGCCGTGCCCCGCGCGCTGCGCAGGTAGAGCGCGTTGAGCGCACGGTAGAAGGCTAGCAGATCGTCGCCCAGCGTTTCGATTGCGGCGACCGTGGCGGGGGCGAGCCCAAACGGTTCCGGGGTGACGCGCCACGCAACCGTTCCTTCGGTGTCGTCGGCGACACGGAACAGACCCGGCGGCAGATGTTCGGCAACGTACCGGCCACGCCCGGCGAGGTCGAGTTCGGGGGCGACGGTGGTACAGGGCATCAGCCGCGACAACAGCGCATGTCTGTGCCCAGGAACCGTTCGCCCCGCCAACAGTTGCGGGCGGCAGGCCGCTTACTTGAGCGGTACGGCGCCCGGCAGCAGCAGCGCGTGTTCGATCGAGGCCCCGCCGCTGCGATAGGCCAGCGTCAGGTGCAGCGTGTATGCGAGGCTGAGCGGCGATAACGAGAGGTCGTCGACCGAACGCGAGACCGCAGCTCCGGGGAGCACGTCGATCGACGTCGCGTGGCTGAACGACTTGGTTCCGCTCTTGACCGTCTCGGTGAGCGCCGCTGACGCACCCTCGGCCGGAGCCGTGCAGACCGTCACCGAGACCGGCTGGCCGCCGATCGGGAAGGTGTCGGTCGCGCAGCGCGCGGGCTCTGCGGTCGCGGCCGCGGTGCTCGCGGCGAGAAGGGAAATGACCGCGACAAAGGTCCGCATACCCGGACAACGTAACCGGCGTCCTCCCCGTTGCGGCTCCGGCGGGTGGAGACGGAACCGGGGCCCAACACGTTCCCCTCTAGCTGACATGGCAAGTGCGATCGACCTCATTGCGCTCGATCTCGACGGGACGCTGCTCGCGCCCGACGAGACGATCAGCGCGCGCAACCGGCTCGCGATTCGCGAGGCCCTGGCCGCCGGCGTGCGCGTGGTGCTGGTCACCGGCCGCGGGGTCGACACGCCGATCCGGGTCTCCCGGGAACTCGGGCTGAACCTGCCGGTGATCTGCTGCCACGGTGCGTTGACCAAGGACTTCGGAGCCGACAAAACGCTGGCCCACATTCCGGTGCCGCTCGCGTACGCGGTCAAGATGATCGGCTTCGCCGAAGAGCGCGGTTTGAGCGCGGCGATCTACATCGAGGAAGCATTTTACCGTCTGGTGGGCTCCGAGATCGTCATGGACGACATGCGCGGGCCGGGCTGGCACGAAACGCCGTCGCTGCGCGAGATCCTTACCGAGGCGCCAACCTTTCTGCGCTTCCTCGGCGAGCCGTCCGTGCACGCGATCCTCGCTGAATTCGGCGACCTGCCGCTGAACTTCCGGCATGAGACGTGGGGCAGCTTCGTCGAGTGCGCCGTGCTCAGCCGCCAGGCCAGTAAGAAGAACGCGCTGGCCGCCCTGTGCGCCGGTTTTCAGATTCCGGCCGACCGCGTGATGGCGATCGGCGACTCGCGGAACGACATTCCGATGCTGCGCTGGGCCAAGATCGGCATCGCGATGGGCAACGCGCTGCCCGAGGTGCGCGAGGCCGTGCGCTACGTGACGGCCTCCAACGAACGCGACGGCGTCGCGATCGCGATCGAGCGCTTCGTTTTGCAATCGGCGCGGAAGTCGGCCTGATGCAGCCCGCGCCCAGCCACGAATACGAAGTGCAGCTTCGCGACATCCTGGCGCGGCGCGACTGGAGTGCGCTGCGCGAATTCACCCGCGAGCAAAACCAAATCCCGGATGATGTCTACGCGAAGGACCAGCACTTCTGGGAGGTGCTGCTGCACAAATTGACCTGCAGCCGGATCGAGCTGCTGGGTTTGCACGACGCGTCGCGAGCATGGCTCGCCGAGCGCGGCTACACGACCGATATCGGAGGATATTAACGGACGTGGCCGCTGCGGCAGTGCGCGTCCGCGTGCTCGCTTTTGCGCGTTTGCGCGAGGTGCTGGGCTTCGGAGCCCGCGAGCTGGAGCTCGACGACGAGGCGACCATCGCAAGTTTGTGGGATCTGCTCGCCGCCGGGACGCCGGCGCTGACGGCGTTTCGCGCCTCCACGCGCTTCGCGCGCAACGGCGCGCTGGCCGAACCGGCGACGCGCCTGCGCGGAGGCGACGAGGTCGCGCTGCTGCCGCCGGTCGGCGGGGGCTGAGATGCCGCAGCACGACCGCGCGCTGATCGCGCTCACCGAAGAACCACTCGATGCCGAGGCCTTGGCGGCCCGGGTCGCCGGCCCAGCGCACGGCGCCGTCGTGACCTTTCTGGGAACCACGCGCGCGACCTCGCCCGGCGATCCGCGACCGGTTGCGGCGCTGGAATACGAGGCCTACGCCGATCTCGCGTTGCGCGAGATGGAGGCGATCGCCACCGAGGCGCGCGCGCGCTTCGGCCCGCTCGAGGTCGCGATCGTGCACCGCACGGGCCGCGTCGCGCTGGGCGAACCTTCGGTCGCGGTCGTCGTCGCCGCGCCGCACCGTGCGCCGGCATTCGACGCCTGCCGCTATGCGATCGACGCCCTGAAGTCGCGGGTCGCGGTATGGAAGCGCGAGATCTACGCCGACGGTGAGGCGGCCTGGGTTTCCAACGCCCCGGCCGACACGGGCTGATGCAGGTTTCCCTGCAGTACGTCGATGCGGGCTTCAACCGCGTCGCGGTGCTGGCATACGAGGCGCGACGGCCGCGTGAGGTCACCCTGGTCGTCGGGCACGGCTACTCGAGCTCGAAGCACAACCTCGACATGCTGTGCGGGTTTTTGGCCAGCCACGGCTTCGCCGTGTACTCGCTCGATTTTCCCGGCCACAAGCTGGGCGCCAGCGGCGGCCGTCTGCGCTCGGCCGCCGACCTGCTCGATGCGATGGCCGCGGTCGTCGCTTTTGCGCGCGAGCATGGTGCGGGGACGATCTACACGCTTGGCCACAGTATGGGGGCGACGACCGCGCTGTGCGTCGGCGGCGCCGATCCTTCGCTGGCCGGCGCGATCGCGATCGCAACCGGCTACGGGCGGCCGTCGGTGCTCGATGCGCTGGCGGCGCGCGGCGTCGTCGATCTGCGCGCGTCCTACGTCGACGGCCTGTCTCTGCCGGAACTGGCACGCGAATGGGACGCGCTGCTCGACCGCGCGCTGGACGGTTTGGCCGGACGGCCGGCGTTGTTCATTGCGGCGGAACGGGACGGCATGGTCTCGCGCGCTTCGGTCGATGAATTGTTCGCGCGCGCATCCGATCCGAAAACGCTCCTGACCGTCGACAGCGATCACACCTTCGCGGGCGACGCGAGCCGGAGCACCGTCTTGCAATGGCTCGGCGCGATGCATCCGCGCCGCGCGGCGTGAGGCCGGCTTGCGCGCGATAACGCCCGGCAGTGCCGATCTGCGCCGCTACAGCCGCCATCTGCTGATTCCGGAAGTGGGGCTGGCCGGACAGCAGAAGTTGGCGGCCGCGCGGGTCTTGGTGATCGGCGCCGGGGGTCTGGGGTCGCCGGTGCTGGCGTATCTCGCGGCCGCCGGCGTCGGACGGCTGATCGTCGTCGACGACGACACCGTCGATCTGACCAACCTGCAGCGCCAGATCCTCTACGACACCGCCGATATCGGAGCGTCCAAAGCCGACCGCGCCGCCCAGCGGTTGCGGGCGCTCAACCCCCAAGTTACCGTCGATGCCGTGCGGACGCGCTTCGATGCCTCGAATGCGCGCGAACTGGTGCGCCTGGCCGACCTCGTCGTCGACGCCAGCGACACGTTCGAAACGCGCTATCTCGTCAACGACGCGTGCGTGCTCGAAGGGAAGCGCGACGTCTCCGGTTCGATCTTCCGGTTCGACGGCCAGCTCTCGATCTTCGGCGCGCCCGGCGGCCCGTGTTACCGCTGCCTGTATCCCGAGCCGCCGCCCGAGCATCTGGTCCCGTCATGTTCGGAGGGCGGCGTGCTGGGCGTGCTGGCCGGGATCATCGGTTCGTTCCAGGCGGCCGAGGCGCTCAAGCTGATCCTCGGCATTGGGGACCCGCTGATCGGACGGCTGCTGCTGATCGATGCGCTCGACGCGCGGGTGCGCGACGTGCGAATCCGGCGCGACCCGAACTGCGCGCTGTGCGGCGATGCGCCGACGATCGCGGGAGTCGGTGCTCCCGTGCATCGCGAACCGCCCCTGCGCACCGTTCCCGATCTCGACCTCGACGGTCTCGACAAAGCGCTCGCCGCCGGAGCGATCATCCTTGACGTGCGCGAACCGCACGAACGGGCGCTCGGCGAGGTGCCCGGCGCGGTCGCGATTCCGGCCACGGCGCTCGAAGCGCGGCTGCACGAACTCGACACGGCCCGCACCTACGTCGTGGCCTGCCGGATCGGCGCGAAGTCGCGCTGGGCCGCGCAGCGTCTCAAGGAAGCCGGCTTCGGCAAGGTCTATCATCTGCGTGATGGTTTGCTCGCACTGGCGGCCCGCGACGCGTCGTTCGATCTGTTTTAGGCAGCCGCTCCGCAAAGGCAGCTGGTTCTGATTCACGCGCTCGCTACGACCTTCGCTGATGCGCGGCTGTTCGAGCCGGACGTGTTTGCCGACGACCGCGGGTACTTCAAGGAGACCTGGTCAGCGCCGAAATACGCGGCACTCGGGTTGTCGATGGACTGGCCCCAGGATTCGTGTTCGCAGTCGGCACGCAACGTGATTCGCGGCTTGCACTATGACTTCCGGATGGCGAAGTTCGTGCAGTGCCTGCAGGGGCGCATCTTCGACGTGATCGTCGATCTGCGCCGTGAGTCGCCGACGTATCTGCGCTGGGAAGGCTTCGAGCTGAGCGAGAGCAATCATCGCCAGCTGTTCGTCCCGGCCGGTTTCGGCCATGGGTTTTTGTCGCAAGACGACGGCGTGATCGTCCACTACAAGAACAGCGTCCCGTACGATCCGGCGCACGAAGGCGCGGTGTCGTGGCGCAACCCGCGCATCGGCGTGCGCTGGCCGATTTCGGACGCGCCGCTGCTCTCGCCGAAGGATGCCGCGGTGCCGGAGGATTTTCTGCCATGATCGGGCGCGCGTTCGGGCCCCTGCAGCGCAACGTTCCGATCATCGGACAGGGCAGCTGGAACACGCCCGTGCGCGGCGCGCAGGCCGACGAGGCGAAGCGCGCGCTGCGCCGCGGCGTCGAGCTCGGGATGACGCACATCGATACCGCCGAGATGTACGGCGACGGCGCGTCGGAACGGTTGATCGGCGAAGCGATCCGGGACTTGCCGCGCGAGGAGCTGTTTCTGGTGTCGAAGGTCCTCCCGTCAAACGCGAGCTTCGCCGGAACGATCCGTGCCTGCGAGGCGTCGCTGGCGCGTTTGGGGACCGCGTATCTGGACTGCTACCTGCTGCACTGGCGCGGCGGCGTTCCGCTGCGCGAGACGATGCGCGCGATGGAGCAGTTGGTGCGCGACGGGAAAATCCGCTCGCTGGGCGTCAGCAACTTCGATACCGCGGACCTCGAAGAGGCCGCCGGGGTGCTCGAACGCGAGCCGATCGCGTGCAACCAGGTGCTCTACCATCTCGGTGAACGGACGGTCGAGACGCACGAGATTCCCTACGCGCTCGCGCACCGGATCGCGATCGTCGCGTACACGCCGTTCGGACGCGGCGCGTGGACGCACGGGCCCGGCCGCCGTACCTTGGAGGGGATCGCCGCCGCCTACGGCGCGACGCCGCGCCAGGTCGTGCTGGCGTTTTTGACGCGCGAGCCAAACGTGTTCACGATTCCGAAGGCGGCGACGGTTGCCCACGTGGAGGAGAATGCCGGGGCCGGCGATCTGCAGTTGGACGCCAAGGATATCGCCGCGATCGACGCGGCCTTCCCGGTGGGGCGCCGCCGTGGCGGAATCCCCACGCTCTGAGGCGACGCGCGCCGTCAAGGCGGCGGCCCGCGCGTGCGGTGCCGCGGCGGTGCGCATCGCGACGGCCCGACCGGATCCGGTAACGGTGGAGCGCATGCGTGACGCGTTCGCGCGCGGCGACTTCGCGACGTGGCCGTACGACGATGCGTACGCGGCGCGCGCGAGCGATCCCGCGACCCTGCTGCCCGGCGCTCGCAGCGTGGTGTGCGTCGCGATGCCCTACGCGACGCCGGCCCCGCGCGAGCGGCGGGGGCGCGGGCGCGTCTCCGCGTATGCATGGTCCGCCGACTACCATCGGCGCATGCAGACGTTGCTGCGCGCGATCGCCGCGCAGATCGATGCGTTGGCCGGGGAGCCCGCCACCCGCGTCGCGTGCGACACCGCGCCGTTAGCGGAACGGGCCTTTGCCGCGCGCAGCGGCCTCGGATGGATCGGCAAGCACACCAGCGCGATCGTCCCAGGGCTCGGCTCGGCGGTGTTCTTGGGCGAGGTCGTGACGACGCTGGAACTGGAACCCGACCCGCCGCTGAAAACGTCGTGCGGCGCCTGCACGCGCTGCATCGACGTCTGCCCGACCGGCGCGCTGCGAGGCGACGGTACGATCGACGCCCGCCGCTGCATCAGCGACCTGACGCAGCGGCGCGACGCCATTCCGCGCGCACTGCGGCCGCTGATCGGCACCTGGGTGTGGGGCTGCGACCTCTGCAACGACGCGTGTCCGCCCTCGCAACGCGCGGGCGCGCGCGGCGATACGGCGTCGCGTCCGCTCGAAGAAGAGCACGCGGCTCCCGATCTGGGCGCGCTGCTGCGCGTGCGCGGCGCGCGCTTTCGGCGCTGGCGGCGGACCGCCATGGGTTGGCGCGGCGCGGCCGTCCTGCGCCGCAACGCGGCGGTCGCGCTCGGCAACGGGCTCGACCGCGCCGACGTCCCCGCACTGGCGCAAGCGCTGAGGGACGATCCCAGCGCGCTGGTCCGCGAGCATGCGGCGTGGGCCTTAGGCCGGATCGGTTCGCCGCCGGCATTGGCCGCGCTGCGGGAAGCGCTTGCCGGCGACGCTGCGCCGGCGGTGCGCGAGGAAGCGCGTGCCGCGTTGGAACCCCGTCGGCCGGCGGAGGCGTTCAGGTTCTGAAGCTATGCTCATGAACCGCACGCTCGCCTCGCTTTTCGCCGCCGCGTTGACCGCGACGCTGCCGTTGGCCGCACCGGCCGAGTCCGGCAGCGAGCTCTACGTACGCATGCAGCACGTCAACAGCGGCCTGCGCTCGTACCGCGCCGACGTCACCGTCGCGATCCAGCTGCACTCGTTTCCCTACTTGAGTCCGACGCTGGCCGGCCGCGCGTATTACAAGCGGCCCGACAAGACCGCCGTGCAGTTCGACGCCGTTCCGGCGATCGCCGGACAGCTGAAGAAGGTCGTCGGGCAAATGGAACCGCCCTCGGACTGGGACCGCCTCTACGAGGTCAGCCAGACCGGCGACGACGGCACGACGGCAACCTTCCGTCTGGTCCGCAAGAAGAACGGCCGCATCGATCACGTCGACGTCAAGGTCGACGACCGGACCGCCACCGTGACCGAGATGGTCTACTTCTATAAGGAGGACGGCGGCACGATCAAGTTCGACAACACCTACGACCAGATCGACGGCAACTACGTCGTCAAGCAGCAGACCGGGAAGGTCGACGTCCCGCACTACAATGCCGATATCAGCTCATCGTTCGCCAACTACCGGATCAACGTGCCGATCGACGACAAGGTGTTCGACGAGGGCGGCTGAGCGTTCGAGGCCGGAGTTCGTCTCCGGCCGGGGAACCCTCTCAAGGTGATCGACCTGATCGGGCGTGCCGAGCCGCTCGTCGACGCCTTCCGGCGGCCGATCACCTATCTGCGCGTCTCGGTCACCGACCGCTGCAACCTGCGCTGCGTGTACTGCATGCCCGAAACCGGGCTGGCTTGGATCCCCAAGCCCGCGATCCTCAGCTACGAGGAGATCGCCGAGATCGTCCGCGCTGCGGCGACGGTCGGCGTGCGCAGCATCCGCTTGACCGGCGGCGAGCCGTTGATCCGCCGCAACCTCGAGCGCTTGGTGGCGATGCTGCACGCGATCCCCGGCATCGACGACATCGCGCTCTCGACGAATGGACTGCTGTTGGCCGAGCAGGCCGCGACGCTGCGCGCGGCCGGCTTGGACCGCGTGAACATCTCGCTCGACACCTTGGACCCCGAGCGCTTCGCCGCCATCGCGCGACGTCCGGGCCTCGAGCGCGTGCTGGCCGGCATCGACGCAGCCATCGCGGCAAACCTCGGGCCGGTGAAGCTCAACTGCGTGCTGATGCGCGGCACCAACGACGACGAGCTGGAGGCGTTCGCGGCGCTGACGCGCGACCGCGCGGTCCACGTGCGCTTCATCGAAGTGATGCCGGTTCACGAAAACGTCGGGATGCAGGCGCAGGCCTGGGTCTCTTCCGATGAAGTCCTCGAGCGTCTGGGCCGGCTCGGCGCGCTCTCGCCGGTCGAGCATCTCCAGGGCAACGGTCCCGCGCGGATGTTCGCGTACGCCGGCGCGGCCGGGACGATCGGCGTGATCTCGCCGCTGGCACACGACTATTGCGAGCGCTGCAACCGCGTCCGGCTCTCCGCCGACGGCCGTTTGAAACTCTGCTTGTTCGGCGATCATCTGATCGATCTGCGCACGCCGCTGCGCGCGGGCGGCGGCGAAGCGGCGATCGTGAGCCTGCTGCGCGGCGCGATGCACGTCAAACCCGAGCGGCATCATCTCGTGCTGGGCGAAACGTCGGCCGCGATGCGCGCCTTCAGCGAAATCGGCGGATAACCCGCCCGAAATTCAGCTGTGGTCTTCGAGTGAATCGTTGGCGGGGCGCTGGCGGAGCAGGACGATCGAGATCACGAAGGCCAGGACCACGCCGCTGAGCACGCCCAACTCGATCAGCGACTGGGTGCTGGCGGCACCGCTGGTATCGCCCGTCTTCACGTGACCCACGGTGATGACCAGGATGCGCCGGATCACCGCGATCAGGCCCACGATCAAGAATGGTTCGGCGGCCAACATCGCGCCGCGCAAGGAGAGGATCACCGTATAGGCGAGTTCGACCAGCATCAGCGTGAGCAGGATGAGGTCGAGAAATTCGGTCGTTTCGCCGATGATGTCGCCCGACGTAAATAGCGTCCCGATGTGCCGCGCCACGTTAACGAGCAGAGCCAGCGCGCCGACGAACAGCAGCACGCCGATCGCAAAGATGATGAGGCGCTCGGTCCAGGTGAGGGTGCGGATCGCGCCTTCCTCGGCGGCCGAGCGCCGGCGCGATTCAACCGGATGCACGCCGCACCAGGTACGCAGCGAGGCAAGCCTTCTCCCCTCGCCGAGGACCCCAACGACGACGTAGTGAACGCGCCCCGGCGTGGCCCGGGCGCTGTTCGCTTTCACGAGGGACCTGCGGCTGAGCGACCACGCCGGCCTCGCCGCTGCCGCACGCCACGGTGATGTCGTACCGGTGCTGGTGATCGACGCCGCATCGAGCGCGCGTTTGCGCCGTTCGCCACGGCGCGCCGCGTGGTATTGTGCCGCGGTTCGGGCGCTCGACGCCGACTTGCGGCGGCATGGCAGTTCGCTGATCGTGCGGCGCGGCAAACCCGGCCCCGTCTTGCGCGGTCTGGCCCGCGCCGCCGGCGCCGGCGTCGTCGGCTGGAGCTGCGGTTACGACGCGCGGACGATGCGCGGCGACCGCGACCTGCAATCGGCGCTCGAGGAGGCCGGACTGCGCGCGCTTCCGGTGCACGATCAGCCGGCCGTACCGCCCGAGGATTCTGCGGCCGGCCATCGCGGCGGCGACGGCTACCGGGCGTTCGTGCCGTATTTCGCGCAATGGCGGACGCTGGTTCCGGCGCCGGATGCCGGCAGCGCAACCTTCGCGCCGCACGAGATCGCTAGCGAAGACCTCCCGCAGGCGTCAGAATACGGGGCCGAAGGCCTAAGCGCCGGAGCCGCCGGGGAAGCGGAGGCGCGCCGGAGACTGCGCGCGTTTCTGGCGCTGCCCGTGCTGCATTACAGCGTCGCGCGCAACGTGCCCGCGGCCGGCGAAACATCGCGCCTGTCCGGCGCACTCTCGTTCGGGCTGCTGGCCGCGCGGGAAGTCGTGCGCGCGGCGTGCGACCGCGCCTCCGACCCGTTTCTGCTGGCCGAAGAACGCGCCTCGATCAAGCTGTTTTTGCGCGCGCTCGCGCAGCGTGATTTCTTTTTGCAGCTCGGGTGGTACAACGAGTCCCTCTCCGAGGAGCCGCTGCAGACGAAGATGCGCGGGTTTGCGTTCGCGCGCAGCCACCCGCTGCTGGAGGCGTGGGAGATCGGGCGCACCGGTTTTCCGCTGGTCGATGCCGGGGTGCGCGAATTGCATGCCACCGGCTGGATGCATCCGCGAGTGCGTGCGATCGCCGCGTCGTTCTTGTGCTTCGACCTGGGCGTCGACTGGCGGGTCGGCCGCGACTGCTGGGATCGGCTGCTGATCGAGGACGACCCGGCGCTGGCGGCCGGGAACTGGCAATGGATCGCCGGCGTCGGCGCCGACTTGGCCGCCTATCCGCGCATTTACAACCCGCTCAAACAGGCGCGTCACTTCGACCCGTCGGCACGCTACATTCGCAGCTGGGTACCGGAATTGGCGGGGCTTCCGGACGTCGCGATCTTCGACCCGGTTGGGATGCGGCGCGAGCGGCAAATGGCGCTGTCGCTGTTCGGCGACGGAACGTATCCGTCGCCCGTGCTCGATCACGAGGCGGCCGCGCGCGCGTTTCTCGCGCGCTACGCACGCGAGGTTCGTGCCTCCGCCTGACCGCCGCCGGGCGGAGCCGCTACTGGTGCCGCTGACGACCACGCGCTTGCAGCTGGAACCGCTGCATGCCGGTCACGCCGATGCGCTGTATGCGGGCCTGCACGATCCGGAACTGTACCGCTACGAGACCGACCGGCCACCGGCGGGACGAGAAGCGCTGCGTGCGCGCTTCGCGCTGCTGGCGGCGGGTTCGGGCGACGCCGAGGAAACGTGGCTCAACTGGGCGGCCCTTCTTCGCGACGGTGGTGCCGCGGTCGGCTACGTGCAGGCAACGGTCGCCGGCGCTCGGCGTACGGCGACGGTGGGGTACCTGATTACGGCGGCCCATCAGCACCAAGGTCTGGGCCGCGAAGCCGTCGGCGCGATGTGCGACCATCTCGAGGCGTGCGGCATCGCCCAGCTGAGCGCTTGGATCGATGTGCGGAACAGCGCCTCGATCGCGCTCGCGGAAGCGCTGCGGTTCGAGCGGGTCTGGACCGGCCGCTCGGACGATATCATCGGCGGCGCGCGCGGCTTCGATCATCACTACGTGCGGTCGGTTCGCGAGGGCCGGACGGCGGTCTGAGCCGAATCGATAGGGATGAGCGATCAGACGCGCGCCGCCCACGATACCGGAATCCCCGAGAACCTGCTGCGCTTCATGACCAGCGGCTGGGCGACCCCGCCCGGCACGCCCGCCGCGCCGGTCGAAGGGATCGAACGCTTCGCCGCGCGCCGCGCGGCGTTGGCCGCGGCATTTCCGGGCGAAACGCTGATCGTTCCGACCGGGCATGAAAAAACGCGGGCCAACGACACGTCGTATCGCTTTCGGCCGGGCAGCGACTTCTATTATTTAACCGGCAACACCGAGCCCGACAACATCCTGGTTTTGAACGTCAACGCGAACGGTGAGCCCGACGCGACGCTCTACTGCGAGCCGAATCCGGGCAAGACCGACGCGACGTTCTTTACCGATCGGGTCAAGGGCGAACTGTGGGTCGGGCCGCGTTTGGGTCTGCGGCAGACCGCCGAACGCTTCGGTATCGCCACCCAGCCGCTCGGCGAATTCGCCGCCGCCCGCGCGGCAGGGCCCGGCGCGCAGACGCGCGTCCTGCCGGGGATCGATCCGGTGCTCGATGCCGCCGGCGGGCCGTCCGAACGCGACGCTGCGCTGGCGACGCACCTGGCGGAAATGCGTCTGATCAAGGACGAGCTCGAGCTGCGCGAACTGCGGCGCGCCATTTCGGCGACGCAGGCCGGCTTCGACGACGTCGTGCGCGAGCTGGCGGAAGCGCGTTCGGAGCGCGAAGTCGAGGTCGTCTTCGGCGCCCGCGCGCGGCGCGACGGCAATGACGTCGGCTACGGGACGATCGCGGCCAGCGGTCCCAACGCCTGCACGCTTCACTGGACCCGCAATGACCGCCGCTTCGGCGAAGGGGAGCTGCTGCTGCTCGACGCCGGCGTCGAGGCCGACACGCTCTACACCGCCGACGTGACGCGCACGCTCCCGATCGACGGCACCTTCACGCCCGAACAGCGGGCGGTGTACGAACTGGTGCTGGCGGCCCAAGACGCGGCTTTCGCGCGCTGCGCCCCCGGTAACGATTTCCTCGACCCGCACCGGGCCGCAATGGAGGTGCTGGCGTCCGGTCTCGAACGGCTCGGGATCATCGCGTCGGCCGCCGAGGCGCTGCGCGACGAAAATCAATTCTACCGGCGCTACTCCCTGCACAACGTGAGCCACATGCTCGGGCTCGACGTGCATGACTGCGCCCAGGCGCGCGCCGAGACGTACAAGTTCGGCACCCTGCGCGCCGGAATGGTGCTGACGGTGGAACCGGGACTCTACTTCCAGCCGGACGACCTTACGGTGCCGGCGCGCTACCGCGGTATCGGCGTGCGCATCGAAGATGATGTCGCGATCACGGCGGACGGCGTCGACGTCCTCTCGGCGGCGATCCCGCGCCGCGTCGAGGAGGTCGAAGCCTGGGTCCGTTCGGCGGCCGGGTCGCGTTCCGGCGGCGCGGCTAGTTCGTCGTCGGCGACGACATCCGTGCATCAACCCAGTCGCTGACGATCGGCACGTTGACTTCGTCGCCGCTCCACACGCGGAATGCGTAGACGACGCTGGCGACGATCCACACCGGCACCAGGAACGGCAGCAGCGCCAAGGCACCGAAATTCAGCACCGGTATCGCAGCGATGGCGCTGAGCAGCGCGCCGAAGCCCCACATGCCGGCGTTGAACCCGAGCGCCTGCCAAGCCTGACGGCGGACGGCCAGCGAACCTTTCGCGTCGAGCAGCGCCAGCAGCGCGAGCGGCCAGAGCGGGTAGCTCAGCGCGACCAGAGCGCGCGTTTCAGGCCGCACGTTCGCGAGCGCGCTTGACGGGAGCACGGTGACGCGCGGCGGCGACGGCGGCGGGGTGGGCGGCGGCGGGGCAGCCCCGGCCGACGAGGGCCCGACGCCGCCGTTGATCATGTTGGACTGGCGGGCGGCCTCGATGCGGGCCGCGAGCACGCAACTGGGGCAGGAGCCGTCAACGGAGCGGCACGTGGCGCAGACGGGTTTCCGGCACCCCGTGCAGAGCGCGACGGACGGGACGGCGTGATGGAAGAAACAATCCACGGCTGATGGCCACCTCTTGGACGGTGAGCGTACGCCGAAGGTACCGAACTCGGACGGCGAAGGTTTCGCGGTGAACCCCACGCTCCGGCGGCTGCTGCGCGAGGCGCGTCCCTACTCCGGCCGGCTCGTGGTCGCAATGCTGCTGGGCATCCTGGCCGGCGTGGCACCGCTGACGCTGGCGCGGGTCGCCGGCCTCTTGCAGGCGCACGTGCTGATCCCGCACCCCGAATTGGGCGCCGTGGTGCTGATCGTCGTGCTGGTCGTCGGCTCGCAGCTGCTCGGCAACGCGGCTTCCTACGGTCAGGGCTACCTGACCGCCTGGAGCGGTCAACGGATGGTGGCCTCGTTCCGAGCCCGGATGTTCGACCGCATCGTGCGCATGCCGCTCAGCGACTTCGATCGCTGGCGCCCGGGCGAACTGCAGTCGCGCATGTCGAGCGACTTGAACCTGATGACCGACGCGATCTCGATCTCGCTGCCGCAGTTCATCCAAACCGCCGTCACCTTCGTCGGCGCATTGGTCTACATGATCTATCTCGATTGGTTCTTGGCCGCGGTCCTGTTCGTGGCGGCGCCGATCGTCGCGTGGGTCGTCAGCCGGTTCAACGCGCTGATCGTCGCCGGAACCAAGCGCGCCCAGGAACGGATCGCCGATCTAGCCAGCAATCTGGTCGAAGTGTTGGCGAACGAGCGGGTCGTCAAAGCCTTCCGGCGTGAAGAGTTCGAGCGCAACCGATTCACCGGTGCCAACGAACGCTACTTCGGCGCCTACATGAAGGTCACGCAGTTCAATCAGACGCAGGCGCCGGTGCTGGCGCTGGTGGTGATGCTGGCGGTATGCGCGGTCATCGTGGTGACCGCGCGCGAGGTCGGCATCGGCCGTCTCTCACCCGAGCGGGCGTGGGAGTTCTGGGGTGCGACCGCGCTCTTGATCAATCCGATGAACCGCTTCTCGATCTTCTTCGCCGACTTCGCGCGCGCGTTCGTCGGCGCGGGCCGGGTGTTCGAAATCCTCGATCTCCCGGTCGAACGGGAAGATCCTCCGGGTGCCCAGGCACTGCCGAAGCTGCTCGGCGACGTGCGGTTCGAACACGTCGGCTTCGCGTACGATCCCGGCCGTCCGGTGCTGCGGGACTTCTCAGCCGAGATGCTGCACGGCGAGGTCGTCGCGCTGGTCGGTCCCTCGGGCGCCGGTAAGAGTACGATCGTCAACCTGGTCCCGCGTTTCTACGAGCCGCAGCAGGGCCGCATCACCGTCGACGGAGTCGACATCGCGGGCGTTCGGCTGGCGGACCTGCGCGATGCGATCGCGATCGTCCCGCAGGAGACCCAGCTCTTCAACGGCACCATCGCCGAAAACATCCGCTACGGGCGCCTCGATGCCTCCGACGACGAAATCATCGCGGCGGCGCGCGAAGCCAACGCGGACGAGTTCGTCTCGCGCTTGCCCGAGGGGTACGCTACGATCGTCGGCGAGCGCGGGATCCGCCTCTCAGGCGGACAGCGGCAGCGCATCGCGATCGCGCGCGCGATCCTGCGCGATCCGCGGATCCTGATCTTGGACGAGGCGACCAGCGCGCTCGATTCACACTCCGAGGCGCTGATCGACGTCGCGCTGGACCGGCTGCTGCCTGGGCGCACGACCCTGATCATCGCCCATCGCCTCTCGACGATTCGCCGCGCGACCAAGATCCTCTATATCGAAGCGGGGAGCGTGCGCGAGACCGGCACGCACGAGACGCTGATCGCAGCCGGCGGCGCCTACGCCACCCTGCACGCGGCCCAATTCGCTCGCTAACGGGTACACGGTGTACGATGACACCCTCGGAGCTGCTGGGCGGGCGCTACCGGATCGACCGTGTCGCGGGGCACGGCGGCATGGCGACCGTCTTCGAGGCGCACGATACCGTGCTCAACCGCGCGGTCGCGATCAAGCTGCTGCAGCGGCGCCACGATGCGACCGGGGTCGTCGAAGAGCGCTTTCGCCGCGAGGCGTTGGCCGAAGCGAGCCTCGTTCATCCCAACATCGTCGCCGTGCACGACGTCGGCGTCCACGAGGACGGGCGCCCCTTCATCGTGATGGACTTCGTCGACGGCCGCTCCTTGGCGGCGCTGATTGCTGAGGGACCGGTTCCTTCGGAGCGTGTTGCCGCGATCGGCCTTGCGATCGCCCGCGCGCTGGCCGCGGCGCACGAACACGGGATCATCCATCGGGACGTCAAGCCGGCCAACATCCTGATCGACCAGCAGGGTCTTCCGCAGTTGACCGATTTCGGTTTGGCACGCGTCGCCGACGACAGCGAGCTGACGATCGCGGGCGAACTGCTGGGGACGGCGATGTATGTCGCCCCGGAGCAGGCGCGCTTTGGGACCTGCACCGCGCAAGGCGACCTGTACGCATTTGGAGCGGTGCTCTATCATGCGCTCGCCGGTGCGCCGCCCTTCGAGGGCGCCGGCGCGATCGACGTCGCGCTGCGGCGCTTCGAAGAAGATCCGGCGCCGCTGCAGGCACGTGTCGGCGACGTGGACCCGGCGCTGGCGGTCCTCGTGCACGAACTGTTGGCGCGCGAACCGGCGGCGCGACCGCCCAGCGCCGCCGCGGTCGCCGAACGTTTGGGCGATATCGCGGCGCGCGTGCGCACCGAACGCACCAGCGGCGATGCGGTGACGCCGGACACGATCTCGCCCGCGGCCGTTCCCGGCGCGACCGGCCTGGCCGCGCCGCCGCCGGACGTTCCGCTCCCGAATCCCTCGTTGTTGCCGGCGGATCTCTGGAGCGGGCGCGACGAGACGGCTCCGGAGGGGGTCGGGCCGTCCTAAAGTCTGCCTGAACTCGCGACGATAGGCCTTGTAGCAAGGACGCTGTTCGAGCAAACGAGGTCGAACATGATGATCAGCCGGGATGAGATCGGGTTCGCCCTGGGCGCGTACCGCAACGCGCGCCGCCAGCATCGCCGCGACGCACGCGTGCTCAGCGCGGGCGAACGGGCGTGGCATCGCTGGAGCGCGGCGCGCTGGTGTGCCGCCTTCGGACGCGCGGCGCTACTGGAGCCCTTCTACCGCCACGGGCGCGTGGCGGAGTTGCGGCTGCGCATCGCCGAGGGACGCTACGACGTGCCCAGCGAGGACATTGCCGAGAAACTGCTGGGCCGCTTGATCGTCGACGCCGCCACCGCCTAAAGCGCGCACTTCACCTTGGCGGCCGTTCCGCCGATAGCGAAAGAGTGAGGTCGGACGATGACGAGCCGGGCGTGACGATCGAGCTGCCGCGTTTTGGTTCGTGTTGCTACCGGGAGTCCGACGTCATCGCGTTCCCGTGGGGTCTGCCGGGATTCGGCGCGCTGCGCCGCTTCATTCCGCTCGAGTTCGACGATGACGGACGCATCTGGCTGCAGAGCCTCGACGACGTCGCGGTCGCGATCCCGACCGCGGAGGCGTCGCGCTTGGTCCCCGGCTACGCTCCCGAGCTGCCGGCCTACGCCGAGGAGTCGCTCGACCTGCGCGACGGCGCCGAGCGCCTCATGCTGCTCGTCGACGGCGCGCCGGAAGCCCGCGATCCGGCGGCCCCGATCGTGGTCAACCTGCGCACCCGCACGGCGCGCCAAATCGTGCTCGAGAACCGGGTGCGGAGGGTCGGGCCCGCAGCCTCCGTCGCCGCGGCGGGAGGGTAACGCCGGGGACGGGAAAGCGAGCGCCTCTCGGCCATGGAGGGCGTCCGGTGCTCGTGCTCAGCCGCAAGCTCAACCAGGCGATCATCATCGGCGACGACATCCGCATCGTGGTCGTGGCCGTCGAGCGCGATACGGTCAAATTGGGGATCGAAGCGCCGCGCGCCGTGCCCGTCCACCGCTCCGAGGTGTACGAGGAGATCCAGCGCGCCAATCGCGGCGCTGCCGGCACGGCCGAGCCGCGAGGGGGCGCCAAGCCGCGGATCGCCCCGCTCGGCCGTCCCCCGCGCCCGCCCCGGCCCGAGGACCAGCCGGACTCCTGAAGCGCGCCCGTCCCGGGCTCTGCGGTCCCCGGTATGGTATAGTTTGTGGGTTGCCCCGCGAAGCGCGGGGCTCACTTCACCGGCCCGGAGGGCCGGAGAGGCGGCCGCAAGCACCAGGCGAGCGGCAGCCGATGCGCCCATCACGGTGCCACGGACGGCAGCGCGGGTTCAGAAAGGTCATTCCATTTCATGGCATCAGGCGTAACCATGCGCGCTCTTCTGGAGGCCGGGGTCCATTTCGGACACCAAACCCGCCGCTGGAATCCGAAGATGAAGCCCTACATCTTCCAAGAGCGCAACGGCATCTACATCATCGACCTCTCCAAGACGCTGGCGATGCTCAACGACGTCTACGACGCCGTCAAGCAGATGTCGCGCGGCGGCCGGGTCGTGCTCTTCGTGGGCACGAAAAAGCAAGCCCAGGACGTCGTGCGCGAGGAAGCCGACCGCGCCGGGACGTTCTTCGTCAATCAGCGCTGGCTGGGCGGCACGTTGACGAATTTCGCGACCATCCAGAAGCGGATCTCACGCTTGCGTGAGCTCGAGGGAATGCGCCAGCAAGGCACCTTCGATCTGCTTCCTAAGAAAGAGGTCGCGCGGCTGACCGACGAGCTCGAGAAACTCGAGAAGTTTCTGGGCGGCATCAAAGACATGCACCGGCTCCCCGACGCGGTCTTCATCGTCGATCCCAAGAAAGAACGGATCGCGGTAATGGAAGCCAAGAAGCTGAACATCCCGATCATCGCCGTCATCGACACCAACTGCGATCCCGACGAGATCAACTACGCCATCCCCGGCAACGACGACGCGATCCGCAGCGTGCGGTTGATGGTCTCGACGATCGCCAACGCGATCATCGAAGGTAAGACGGAGACCGAATCCGCATTCGACGCGGCCGATTACGACCAGCAGTACGCCCCGATCGCGGCCGAACCCGAGCCGGCCGCGGTCTAAAGCCGACGGG
>Ga0302324_100006038_pt1 | contig 26286 bp, 19 predicted proteins | sample Palsa_T0_1_FD_201949 | JGI IMG/M metagenome (GOLD analysis project Ga0302324, IMG submission 201949) | Peat permafrost microbial communities from Stordalen Mire near Abisko, Sweden - Palsa_T0_1 | ecosystem: Environmental > Terrestrial > Soil > Palsa > Peat permafrost | place: Sweden: Abisko... | reverse complement strand
AGAACAGGAAGGGAGGGGAGGACGAGGGAATGGGCGAACCGGTTCCCGAGCCGTCCGCTGGCGGATCGACGGAGGGCGGCTCCTGATTCAGGCCGCCTCGCCGCCCGGTGGGTGAAGCGCCGCCTCCTCGAAGTGCGAGAGGTCGACGTTGGGTCCCTTGAAGCGCGCTCTCGCCGTCAGCAGCCAGAGCGCCGCCAGCACCACCCCCATGCCGGCAAAGAGACCCATGGCCAGCGCGTTGGCCAGCGCGCAGATCACGAAGACCGCCGCCGTCCAGACCACACTGGCGATCGCGATGGCCGGGCCGGCGCGGCCGAGGGAGAAGGGGCCCAGGCGGGTCCATCGCCCGTTCAGGCGCCCGACGGCGCCGAGGGCGATGGGGACGGCGTAGGAGGCGTAGAGGGCGACGGTGGCGAGCGCCGCGACGGCGAGGAAGGCCGCGTCGCTGAAGGGCGCGGTGGCCGCTACGAGGGCCAGCGCCGCGAGGACGCAGGCGGCGATGGCGGTGAGGGGGGTGCGGGTGATGGGCGAGACGCGACGAAGGGCGCCGGCCAGGGGCAGGCCGTCGTCGCGCGCGAAGGCGAAGAGCATGCGCGAGGCGCTGGTCACGCTCGACAGACCGGCGAACCACATGGCCAGAACGGCGAGCCCCAGGGCGAAGCGACCCACGCGTTCGCCCAGCGCACCGGCGAAGACCCGTAGCGCCGCGTCGGACGTTCCGGCGATGGCGGAGAGATCGGGAATGGCGAGGGTCAAAGCGGCCACAAGGGCAAAGCCGGCCACGGCGCTGACAGCCACCGAGGACACGATGCCGAAAGGCGCGCGTCGCTGCGGGTCGTGCGTCTCTTCGCTCACGTGAGCCGCCGCGTCGAAGCCGGTAAAGGTCCACACGCCGAGCACCAGCGACTGCACGAAGCCGAGCGCGTACGAGCCGTCCGCGCGCGTGGTGTGCCCGGTCTCCGCCAGGTAGGCCGCGCCGTGCGATCGATGCGCCAGGAGCAGCCCGGCCAGCCCGGCCGGTCCTCCCGAGGCCACCGCGTCGCCGAAGGTCGACGTGACCCCCGTCAGCACGCTGATGACCGAGAACCCGATGGCGAAGCTGGAGAACCCGCCGAGCCGCCGCAGGAGCTCCTGCGCGTAACCGAAGCGCGCCAGCTCGACGGCGTCACGGTCCATGGGCTGGATCGCAGACTAGCCCGATAGGGGCGGCGAAGCCGTCCCCGTCCTGGAACGTCACGACGGAGTCTGTCGGGCCTTTGACCGACAGTCTCCTAGGCCGACTCCGTGGGCGAGCATTGTTGTAGTGTGCGCCTCACCGCCATGACGGACGCGACCGCTGCCCCCTCCGCCGCATCGACCGCCGGCACCGACCAGGCCCGCGACGACCGGATGCCGCGGGGCATCCCGTTCATCGTCGCCAACGAGTTTGCCGAGCGTTTTTGCTACTACGGCATCAACGCCATCCTCACCATTTACATGACGCAGTTCCTCCGCGTGGGGGACGCGGACGCGACCACGTATCACTCGCTCTTCAAGTCGGCTGCGTACTTCTCGCCGCTCATCGGCGCCGTGGTGTCGGACGTCCTCTGGGGGAAGTTCCGCACCATCATGACCTTTTCGATCATCTATTGCGCGGGCTGCGCGGTCCTCGCCCTCGTGCCGGGGACCTTCGGGCTGCTGATCGGTCTGGGGATGGTGGCGATGGGGACCGGTGGCATCAAGCCGTGTGTCTCCACCAACGTGGGCGATCAGTTCACCCGCAAGAACCAGCACCTCATCGAGCGCGCGTTCAGCTACTTCTATCTGGCCATCAACGCCGGCTCGTCCATATCCATCTTCTTTTGCCCGGTGCTCCTCTCCAAGTACGGGCCGAGGCTCGCCTTCGGGATGCCGGCGGCCATGATGTTCGTGGCCACCGGCGTCTTCTGGATGGGACGAAAGAAGTTTGCAGTGGTCCCACCGGCGGGCAAAGAGTGGTTGCGCGACGTATTTTCCGCGACCGGCCTCAAGACCATCGGCAGCCTCACCATCATCTATCTCTTCGTCGCGGTCTGGTGGGCGCTTTGGGACCAGAGCAACGGTCAGACCTGGACCCTCCAGGCCGAATCGTCGCTGATGGACAAGAATCTCGGGTTTGGCCTCACCATTCTCCCCGCCCAGATCCAGGTGGTGAACGGCCTCTTCATTCTGGCGCTGGTGCCGGTCTTCACCTTCGGGGTCTATCCGCTTTGGAGCAAGCTCACCCCGGTGACGCCGCTGCGAAAGATCGCGGTGGGCTTTCTGGCGATGGTGTTCGCGTTCTTGCTCGTGGGGCGCATCGAGGCGCGCATCCAGGCTGGGGAGATGGTGAGCGTCTGGTGGCAGATCCTCGCGTACATGGTGCTCACCGCGTCGGAGATCCTCGTTTCCATCACCGCGCTGGAGTTCAGCTACAAGCAGGCGCCGCTGCGCATGAAGAGCTTCATCATGGCGCTCTTTCTCCTCTCCACCAGCGTCGGCAACCTGATCACCGCGGGCGTCAATCACGGCATGGTGCGCCCGCTCCACGCCGGCGCCATCGAGGTGGGGGCGGACACCTGGGTGGTGTTCGCCGACGCGCGCGGCCTGGTCCCCGGGCAGAAGATCGACTTCGACGGCGCCAACGGCGTCAGCGTCAGCAAGGACGGCAAGCCCCAGCCGCTCAAGGGGACGTACCTGGTCGCGCAGACCGACGAAGCGGCGAGGCGCGTCCGGCTCATGGACGTCGTCGAGCGCAGGCCCGTGGCCAGCAGCGGGAATTACGACGAGACGAAGTCCGAGGTGTCGACCTACAAGCTGGTGGGCCCGCAATACTTCGACTTCTTCGCCATCCTCATGGGCGTCGTGGGGCTCCTCTTCATCGTGGTGGCCTTCTTCTACAAGGAGAAGACGCACCTTCGCGACGAGGCCGAGCCGGCCAAGGGCTGAGTCGTCAGCGCGCGCCGCGCGGGGGGATCCGCGTGGCGGAACGCGAAGGATCGGCGCTCTCGCGGGTAGGGGCCGCGGAAGGTCGAGCGGCGCCGGGGGCCGGGGGGCGCCGGGTCGGATGGTCGGCCGACCTGGACGGCGCGCGCGGACGAAAGGACTCGCGCGGCTTGGCCGCCGCCGGGATGCGAGGGAGCTCGGAGCGCGGCCTCTGCAAACTGCGTGAGCTCTTGGGCTCGTCGACGCTTCCGCGTGCCAGCTTGTATGCCCGCCAGCAGATGGGACAGCGCCATTCGACGACGATCTCACCGACGCTCGACTTGCTGCGCGCCAACCGCCAGCCGAACTGCGCGCTGATGAGGGTGTAGTTGGTCTCCGTCTCCGGCGACTTCATGGCGCAGCCGACGCACGTTTGACGGTCCCTCACGATACCAAAGCCTTGCACGGAAGATCCTCCCCCGCAACGCGCCACCCCTTAGACCAGCGAGAGCCGCGGCAGCGCGCCGAAGGAGACGATGTGGCCGCTCTCCTCGGCGACGTAGACGTTGCAGCTCTCGTCGACGCGCAGCAGATCCGGGATGGCCTCGGTGGGGGCGACGGTGCCGAGCAGGGCGCCGTCCCGCGGGCGGAACACCGCCACGTCGGTGTGCGGCACGAACAGTGCGCCGCAGCGCAGCACTGGCTCGAGCCGCCGAGGCACGTCGGCCTCGAGCGGGCGAGGGCCGAGGACGCGACGCCACCGCAGCTCTCCGGCGTCCGAAGCGCCGGCGCCGATGGCCACCAGCTCCCCGCTCGGTGTGTTGCCGATGAAGGCGTCGTCGACGGCCAGCCATGACGTCCCGCTGGGGAGGAGCGTTCGCGCGCCCGCCGGGAGCGGCGTCCCGTCGGCCTTGCGGAAGGCCGCCAGCGCCAGCCCGGTCTTCTGGCGGACGGGGACGGCGACGGCGCCCGCGGCGACCAGCGGGGCGCCCTCGACGGTGCAGGGGGAGTTCGGCTCGGCCACGATGGTGGACCAGCGCACATCGCCGGAGAACGGGTCGATGCAGTGGAGGCGGGCGACGCCGTGCGCCCCGCCGGCGACGACGAAGAGGGCGTCGTGCGCGACGGTGGGGGGGGTGCAGAAGCGCAGGCGGTCGCGGTGACGCCAGACCACGGCGCCGGTGGTGACGTCGAGCGCGTTGAGCGAGCCGTCGCCGCAGGTTACGTACACCAGGCGCCCGGCGCGCTTCATGCGGGGAGCGGCGCGCGCCCCGTCGCGAGGCCGCCCGCGCGCTCCGCCCCAGGACCAGCGCCAGCGTGGCTCGCCGCTGCTGAGGTCGACGGCGACGAGGTGGTGCTCGCCCTCGGTCACCACGACGAGCCTGGGCAGGCCGGGCAGATGCACCACCGCGCCCGCCACCGGGCCGCCGACGCGCGCGGCGATGCGGGTGCGCAGCGACACCTCGCCGCTGCCGAAGTCGTAGACACACAGCGTGCCGTCCGGGGCGAGGCGGGCGATGCCGCCGGGGGTGACCACGCTGGTGCCGCGGTGGGCGTCGACGCGCCAGAGGACGCGACCGGTGGCGCGATCGAGGGCCCACATCTCGCTGGAGGCGCCGACGATGAGGCGGTCGCCGCAGAGGTAGGTGGCGCGGAGATCGATCCCGGGCACGATGGCGCGCCAGCGGGCGGCATAGCGCAGGCGCGTGGCGGGGAAGGGAGCCAGAGCGGGCGCAGGGCGGGCCTGGTCGAGCGCGGCGGCGAAGGCGCGGTAGGGCTCGGGGGTGAGGTTGACCTTGCAGTCGGTCTGCGTGGCCTCGCGCAGCACCTCGCTGGCTTCCCGGAGGGCGCGCCGGAGCGCGGCCAGCCGCAGGTTCGCCCCCTGCGAGCGGTCGCGGCGGAGGATGGCGCGCACCAGCGAGCGCCCGAAGGCCAGCGCGGCCTCGAGGACGTCGGCCACACCGAGGGCGGGGAAGGTGTGGATGGGGCGCCCTGCGTCGCCGCGTACGCCGCCGAGGGTGAGGGCCAGCTGGCCGTCCTCCCCCACGCGAACGCCGATGACCACGCCCGCCGCCGCGCCGCGGGCGTTCAGCGGCAACCCGCGCTCCCAGGCATCGAAGGCGCGGCGCGCCAGCTCGACCAGACGCTCGGCCACCAGGACGGGATGGCAATCGCCGAGGTCGATCGCGCGACCGCGGATCTCCGCGCGCACCCGTCCTCGAAAGAGGAGGGCGTGAAGATCGGAGCGCTCGACGGCGTCGTGACGGGCGCCGACCTCTGGCGCGACCTCGCGGACGGCGAACTCCGCGCCGAACGAGAGCGGCACGTCGCGGTCGGCCTCGACGACGACGGGGATGGCCATCGGGACGCCGATGTCCTCGCAGCCGCCCAGAGGAACGAGTGTGCGCAGGCGCTCGGCGACCGCGGCCAGCTCGGGGCAATCGGCCGGCGTCCCGGGGCGCGCATCGCCGTCGGAGAGGACGCGCTCGATGGCTTCGCGCGTGGCGGCGACCACCTCCTCGAAGGGAACGGCGCGGTCGTAGATGGCCACCAGCGGCTCCGGCCCGGCGCGATAGACGCTGAGGCATGCGGTGTCGCCGAAGCGGTCGACGCACATCTCCCAGGGCTCGTCGTAAAAGCGCACGCTGACCTTCCCCCGTGGGCGGCCGGCAAGATCGATCAGCGCGAGGGCCAGATCCCGGAGCACGAAGGCGCCGCGGGTCTCGCGAACGCGCGCGGTGACGTTCGCGCCGTCGATGAAGACGTCGAGCACCGCGCGTGCCGGTCGGCGCCGCTCCAGGCGCAGCAGGTGGACGCTGGCGGGCGGGGCCTGCACGGCAGGGCTGGCGTCGGGTTCGGGGGGATGGGGTGCAACGACGATCTCGAAGCGCATTCGGTCGTTTCTGTCTCGGGCGATCGAGGGAGAAGCGCGGACGGGATCGAATCGTAGAAACGGGAGAGCGTTTGCACGTAGTTTTCGACGGGATGCCGTCGATTGGACATCGCGCGAGCTGGCTGATAGCGGGGGCGCTCGGGGCGGTGATCCCGGCGATGTTCATGTGGGGCTTCACCGTGGACGATGCGCTCATCTCGGTGCGGTATGCGCGGCACTTGGTCTCCGGCGTGGGATGGCGCTTCGATGCGGGGGGGCCGAGCACCGACGGGGTGACGCCGCTTCCCTGGCCGCTCATCCTGGCGCCCCTGGCGCACGGCGAAGGGTTGGAGGTCCTGGCGCGGGCCAGGGGGCTGGGGCTCGCGGTGGGGGGGATGGCGGGGTGCGCGCTGGGGGAGGCGATGGGCCGCGTGCGCGGATCGCCAGCGTGGGGGCGTGCGGCGGCGCTGACCACGCTGGCGCTGTCGGTGCCCGTCGCGGCGTACGCGGTCAGCGGGATGGAGACGTCGCTGGCGACCGGTCTCGCCACCGCGGCGGCGCTGTTCGGGCGGCGACCTCGGGTGGCGGCCGTCGTCGCCGGGCTGGCGGCGGCGCTGCGGCCGGAGCTGGCGCCCTGGGCCTGCGTGCTCGCCATCGGGACGGCCATCGTGGCGCGTGCCGGTGCCGCGCGGGTCCTGGTCGGCGGGGTCCTCGCGCTGGCTCCCTTCACGGTCTGCGCGCTGGTGCGCACCATGGTGTGGGGCCACCCGGCGCCGCTCGCGCTGATGGCCAAACCGAGCGACCCGGAGCATGGCGTGGCCTACGCGGGGGCGGCCTGCGTGGTGACGCTGGTGCCGGTCCTGGTGCTTGCGCCGCTGGCTCTGCGGCGCGCGCCGATGGCGCTTGCGCTGGTGGTGGCGGCGTGCGCCCACATCCTCGCGCTGGTGGCGGTGGGAGGCGACTGGATGCCCTACGCCCGCCTGATGGTGCCGGTCCTCCCCTCGCTGGCCTGGGCCGCCGTCCTCGCGAGCGAGCAGGCCCACCCGGTGGCGACGGCGGCGCGCTCCCTGGTGGCGCTCGGTCTGGGTGTGGTGCTGCTGGCGCGCGGGGCAGCGGAGGGACGGCACGTGGGGGCCGATCGGGCCGCGCTGGTGGCGGCGGCGCGCCCGCTCCTGGCCGGTGCGCACTGCGTGGCGGCGCTGGACGTGGGCTGGGTGGGCGCCGCCACCGAGGCGGACATCGTCGACCTCGCCGGCGTCACCGATCCCGAGATCGCCGCGCTGCCGGGCGGGCACACATCGAAGAGAGTCGACGCGCGACTTCTCCTGGAGCGAGGCACCGACGCGCTGCTCCTCTACCTTCCCGCCGGCCTCCCTGCCGGCGGCGCGGCGGACTGGGCGGAGGCCACCTACGGTCGCGCGGTCGAGGCGCGGCTCGCCGACGACGTGGTCACCGCCAGGCACTTCGGGGCGGCGACTTTCCTTCCGCTCGGGGCGCGCGGCGCAGGGTATGTCCTGCTCCGCGCGGCGCCGGGCGAGTGAACGTCACGGACGGCGGGGACGATCCCGATCGCGCGGGGGTCCGTCGCGCCGATCGCGTCCACCGCCCCCGCTGCGGGGCGGAGGTCCTCCCTGCTCGCGCGACTGGGCCAGGCGCTTCTTGGCGGCTTCGCCCTCGGGTCCCTCGGGGAAGGGCAGGAGTTCGCGGCGCGTCAGGCGAATCTTTCCGTCGCGGTCGATGGAGAGGACCTTCACCTCGACGCTGTCGCCCTCCTTCATCACGTCGGTCACCTTGTCCACCCGGGTGTGGGCCATCTCCGAGACGTGCAGCAGGCCGTCAGTGCCCGGCATGATCTCGATGAACGCGCCGAAGTCGACCACCCGGCTGACCGTTCCCTTGTAGTTCGCGCCGACCTCCGGCTCCGTGGTGAGGCCCTTGATGATGTCGAGCGCCTTCTTGACCGCGTCGCTGTCGCTGGAGGCGACGTTCACCGTCCCGTCGTCCTCCACGTCGATGGCCACGCCGGTCTGATCGATGATGCCCTTGATGGTCTTTCCGCCGGGTCCGATGATGAGGCGGATCTGGTCGGGCTTGACCTTGATCTGCGTGATACGAGGCGCCCACTTGGAAAGCTCGGTCCGCGGCTGCGCCAGGGTCGCCAGCATCTTGTCCAGGATGTGCAAGCGCCCCTCGCGCGCCTGCTCGAGGGCCTGGGCGAGGACCTCGCGCGAGAGGCCGGCGATTTTGATGTCCATCTGGATCGCGGTGACGCCCTTCTTGGTCCCGCAGATCTTGAAGTCCATGTCGCCGAGGTGATCCTCGTCGCCGAGGATGTCGCTCAGGATGGCGGTGCGGGTCTTGGGGTCGGTGAGCGCCCCGTCGGAGATGAGACCCATGGCGATGCCCGCGACCGGCGCCTTGATGGGCACGCCGGCGTCCATCAGCGAGAGCGTCCCGCCGCAGACCGCGGCCATCGACGAGGAGCCGTTCGACTCCAGCGTCTCGGACACGACGCGGATGGTGTAGGGGAACTTGTCCTCGTCCGGCATCATGCGGGAGAGCGCACGCTCGGCCAGCGCGCCGTGCCCGATCTCGCGCCGGCCCGGGCCGCGCAGCGGCTTGGTCTCGCCGGTGGAGAACGGAGGGAAGTTGTAGTGCAGCATGAAGCGCTTCCAGCGCTCCCCGATGAGCGCGTCGATCTTCTGCTCGTCGCTGGAGGTGCCGAGCGTCGCGGCCACGGCGGCCTGCGTCTCGCCGCGCTGGAAGAGCGCCGATCCGTGAACCCGCGGGAGGATGCCCACCTCGCACACGATGGCGCGAATGGTCTTCATGTCGCGACCGTCGATGCGCTTCCTCTCGCTGAGGACGTACTCGCGGACGACGCTGTACTTTCGCTCCTCGAACTCCTCTTTGACGAGCTTCTCGATCTGGGGAAACGCCTCGGGCCCCACCTGGGCCAGGACCGCCTCGACCATCCGGCTCTTGGCGGCCTTGTAGCCGTCGTAGCGGGCCTTCTTGTCCTTGATGAGCGAGGACGCGAGGATGTCCTTGTCCACGATGCCCTTGATGGTCTCGGCGACGGCCGCCGGGAGCGTCTTCTTCTCGAAGGCGCGCTTGGGCTTGCCCACCGCCGCGCGCATGCGCTCGATGAGCTCGAGGATGGGCTGCGCCGTCCGGTGGGCGAACATCAGCGTGTCGATGATGTCCGCCTCGCTCGCTTCGGCCGCGCCGCCCTCCACCATCACGATGGCGTCCTTGGAGGCGGCGACCACCATGTCGATGTCGCTCTTCGCCTGCTGCTCGAAGGTCGGATAAGCGATGAGCTCACCCTCGACGCGGGCCACGCGAACGGCGGTCAGCGGGCCGCCCCAGGGGATGTCCGAGATGTGCAGCGCGGCCGAGGCGGCGGTCATGGCGAGCACGTCCGTCGGGTTTTCCTTGTCGCTGGAGAGGACGGTGGCAATGATCTGCGTGTCGTTCTTGAAGCCCTCGGGGAAAAGGGGGCGGCAAGGACGGTCGATGAGGCGCGAGGTGAGGATCTCCTCGTCGCGCTGGCGGCCCTCACGCTTGAAGAAGCCCCCCGGAATCTTCCCGGCGGCAAACGTCTTTTCGACGTAGTCGCAGGTGAGTGGGAAGAAGTCGAGCCCGGGTCGCTCCTCGCCGCTGACCGCGGTGACGAGGACCACGCTCTCGCCGTACGTGACGAGAACCGCGCCGTGCGCTTGCTTGGCGAGGCGTCCCGTCTCGAGGACGAGCGGCTTACCGTTGACCACTACGGATTCGCGGACGAATGACATGGCGTCGATGGCGCTCCAGGGCGCGATTGCCGCGTGCGTGCAGCGAAACGCCGAGACGCCGCCCGCCTTGATCCTCGGTTCGCGAGCGCGAGCGGTGCGTCAGGCAAGACGCAGGCTCGTACGCACGAAACGAAAATCAAGAAGCGAGGGCCGGCAGGCCCGGGATGACGAAAAGCGGAATGATGACGAGAGACTACTTGCGGAGGCTCAGCGCGCCCACGACCTTGCGATAGCGCTCGAGGCTGACACGCTTGAGGTAGTCGAGCAGGCGCCGGCGCTTGGAGACCATGCGAAGGAGGCCACGGCGCGAGTGGTGATCCTTGATGTGCGTCTTGAAGTGCTCGGTAAGATAGGTGATTCGCTCGGTGAGGAGGGCGATTTGCACCTCCGGCGAGCCGGTGTCGTGATCGTGGGTCTGGAACTTGGTGACGATGTCGGATTTCTTGTCGGTGGCGAGGGGCATCGGTCTCTCTCCGGGAGCGCGCCAGGGAGGCGTGCTCTCGTGCGGGGCGGTTCCAGGAGGGCTGCTTCCCTTGGCAGAAAACGCCAAGGGAGAGAGTCGTGCAGGCCCGGATCCGTCCTCGGTGATGAAGCGCGGCGCAGTATAGGCGCCCCGTCTCCCTCGTCAATCACGCGGCGCGCAGCGTCACCGGCAGCCATCTCCGGCGATCCGGCCCCCCTTCGGTGGCTTCAGCGGCGCCCTCGCCGAGCTGGCTCTGCCCAGGTATGCCGCGAGCGCATCCACGTCGACCGCTCCCGGGTGGCGATCCTCTCCCCCGCCGTGCCCGGGGCTCGGTCCCGGCGCGAGCAGGGTGAAGTCGTCGCCGCCCCCGGCCAGGAAGGACGGCAGGGTGACGCGGTACGTCCGTTCCGGCCCGAGGGGCCTGCCGTTCAGCCGCACCGCGGACAGCACCCCTTTCCTCGAGGGCCGGTCGTAGCGGTAGCGGTACGAGAACCCCTCGGAGACCTGGAGGATGCGGGGCTCCTCGCGCGTGCCGAACTGGCGCTCCAGGACCGCCATGATCTGGGCCCCACGGAGGGGCAAGGTGATGAGCGTGTTGCCGAAGGGCTGCACCTCGAAGGCATCGGCGTAGGTGATGGCGTGGTCAGGTCGTCCCGGGTGGCTGGCCACCAGGTCGGCGCGGATGCCCCCGGGGTTCATGAAGGCGATGTCGGCGCCCGTCGATGCGCGCATGGCATCGGCGATGAGGTCGCCGAGCGGCGTCTCGCAGGACACCAAGCCGGCGGCCCGGGCATGGCCGGTCATATCCTCCGCAACGTACCCCACGATCCTTCCGGTGACCCCCCGCCCCTTGTCCTCGTAGGTCTGGACGATGCGGGCGACCTCGGCCTCGGGCGGGACATCGTGGGTCACCGCGACGTTCCGGGCGTGCTTCTCCACCACGCGGTGGCCGGAAGGGTCGAGGGTGAGGTCGATCTGGGTCACCACGCGCCCGAAGCTCGCCGCGCTGGTGACCAGGTGGCCGCCGAGGACGCAATCGTAGGCCTGGTGGGTGTGCCCGCTGATCACCACGTCGATGGCGGGGCTCAGCCGGTCGAGAATGGGGAGGAGGTCGCCGGAAAACCCGCGGCATCCGTCGAAGGTCGCTCCGGGGGTCTGCATCCCGCCTTGATGAAGGATCAGCACGATGGCCGAGACGCCCTGCCTTTGCAGCTCGGGAACGAGCGCGTTGGCAGTGTCCGCCTCGTCGCTGAAGGCCAGGCCGCGCACCGCCGCGGCGGTGGTCACGGTGGGCGTCTGCGCCAGCGTCTCGCCGATGAACGCGATGCGCGCGCCGCCGAATTCGCGGATGGCGTACGGCGCGAGGACGGGACGCCCGGTGGTGCGGTCGGTCACGTTGGCGGCCAGGTACTCGAAGGACGCTCCCGGGAAAGCGCCCGCGTCGCAGTCCCCCAGAGAGCAGCCCGGCCGTCCCAGGCGCATCAGCTCGGACAGCCCGCGGTCGAAGTCGTGGTTGCCGACCCCCTCGAAATCGAGGCCCAGGCGGTTCATCACCAGCACCGACGGTTCGTCCGCGAAGAGGCTCGAGGTCAGCGGGCTCGCGCCGGTGAGATCCCCCGCGGAGACCACCACCGTCGCGGGGTTCTGGGCCCGAAGGCGCGCCACCCAGGCCGCCAGGTACGCGGCGCCGCCGGCAGGGACCCGGGCGACCCCGGCGTCGGTCGCGCGCGCGTCGGCGGCGGAGGCCAGCGGGTCGTCCGCCGGGACGAGGACGACGCCGTTGCTGCCCGCGGGCGGCTCGAGGTTGCCATGAAAGTCGTTGAAGGCCAGGATTTGCACGTGGACGAGCGGCGCCGAGGCGTCGGGCGTCGCTGGCGCGGCGACGGGAGGGGACGCGGCCCCGCTCCGGACGGACGGTGCCGGTGCTGGCGCGCATGCCGGGACGGCGCCCCACGTGCCGAGCGAGAGCCAGAGGAACGCGGAGGGTGCTGCGATCGAGCGAAGACGGGCCACGGCTCGTTGGGAGTTCTACACGCTCCGTGATCCCGGTGGGGCTGCCTGGGAGCGATTGCCGAATTGACAGGCAGAGGCCGTTCGCGTCTGATTCCTTCGCCCCCCCCTGGAGGAACCGAATGAGCGAGGGAGAACCGTCCGGGTCGAGCTCGCCGCTGGTGTTCCAGGGCGCCGTGCTCGCGGGTCGGTACCGACTCGAGACCATCGTCGGCACCGGCGGGATGGGGGCGGTGTGGTCGGCGACGCACCTCGGCATCGGGCAGCAGGTGGCGCTGAAGCTCGTCTACGCCAATTTCGTGCGCTCGGCCGATGCCTTGCAGCGCTTCGATCGCGAGGCCAAGGCCGCGGCGCGCATCAAGAGCCGCCACGTCCCGCAGGTCTTCGACAACGGCGTGCTCGAGGACGGAACGCCTTTTCTGGCGATGGAGCTCCTGCAGGGCGAGACGCTCTTCAATCGCGTGCACAAGCACGGTCCAGTGCCGCTGCCGGAGGCCATCTCCATCCTCGACCAGTGCTGCCGCGCCCTCGGGAAAGCGCACGCGCTCGGAATCGTTCACCGCGACATCAAGCCGGACAACATCTTTCTCGCGCACCAGATCGACGAAGAGGGCTACGTCGTCAAGGTGCTCGACTTCGGGATCGCCAAGTTCACGCTCCTCGGTGACGGCGAGCACTCGTCCACGCGGACCGGCGCCCTGCTGGGGACGCCTCAGTATATGAGCCCGGAGCAGGCGCGGGCGCTCAAGACCATCGACCTGCGCACGGATCTCTACTCTCTCGGGCTGGTGGCCTACACGATGCTGACCGGCAACCTGGCCTTCTCCGGCGAGTCGCTGGGGGATCTCTTGCTCCAGATCTGCGCGCAGCCGCTGCCGAGCCTCATCAATGCGGCCCCGTGGCTCCCGCCCGCGCTGGAGTCCTGGTTTCAGGCGGCCTGCGCCCGCGAGCCGCACCACCGGTATCCCTCGGCGCAGGCGTTCATCGAGGCGATGCGCGCGGCGGCATCGTCCCCTCAGGGCAACCTGCTTCCTATGCCCACCGGCGCGGCGAGACCGTCGGGGGTCGACAGTCCGTCGCTCGGCGCCCCTTCCGCCACCGGCGCGTCGTCGCTGGCGATCCAGCCCCCGGGCGGAGCGCGGCCGCCCTGGGCGGTTCTCGCCCTGGTGGTGGTGCTGGGCGCGTGCATCGCGGCCGCTGCGGTGGTGGCGGTGATGCACGGGCGCAAGACCGCGGCGACGACCGAGGTGCCTCCGTTGGCCTCGCCGACACCGTCTGGCGGGGCCGAGGCGGGCCTCCCCGTGGTGACCCGGCTCGAGCCCGTGCAGACGGCGACGCTGGGCGCGGACGCCGAATCGCCCGCGATGAACGTGGCGGACGCGGGCAGACCCTCGGCGCAGTCCTGGCACATCGGCTCGGGACCTTCCCAGACTGCAACTTCGACGGGCACGACGGGGAAGCCGTCTGGCGCGTCGACCAAACAATCGGGATCCATCGACCTTGGCTACTGAGAAATGTCGGGTTGCTTTCTGGTTGTGCCTCGCCACGGCCTTCGCGGCGTCGTCCGCAGGGGCGCAGACCGGATCGGCGGAGGACAAGGCGTCGGCCCGTGTGCTGGGGACCGAGGGCATCAAGCTCGCGGATTCGGGCGATTGCGCCTCGGCCGTCCCCAAGCTCGAGGCAGCGGAGAAGCTCTATCACGCGCCGACCACCCTCGAGCGCCTGGGCGAGTGCCAGGTGTCTCTGGGCAAGCTCGTCGCGGGGACCGAGAGCCTGAACCGCGTGGTGCGCGAGCCGCTGCCGGCCAGTCCGCCGCCCGCCTTCGTGACGGCGAGACAGCACGCGCAGCAGCTGCTGACCTCGGCGATGCCGCGCATCGGCAAGCTGCGTATCCACGTGGACGGCGCGACCCCGGACCAGGTCTCGGTCACCGTGGACGGAGCGAGCGTGCCGTCGGCGCTCTTCGACGCCGACCGACCCACCGATCCCGGCGACCACGTGGTGAAGGCCGTGGCTCCCGGGTTCAAGGAGGCGACGGCCCCGGTGAGGCTCTCCGACGGCGAGGGGCAGGCGGTCACGCTGAAGCTCGAGGTGGACCCCAACGCGGTGATGACCACCCCGCCAGCGCCGCTGGGCACCACCCCCCCGGCGGCAGGCGCGCCGGTGGTGACGACCACGGTGGCGACCGCGCCCAGCTCGGCCAATGGTTCGAGAGTGGCCGCCTGGACGTCGATCGGAGTGGGGGCTGTCGGCCTGGCGGTGGGAACGGTGTTCGGGGTGTTGGCGTTGAGCACCAAGTCCACGCTCGACCGGGATTGCGTGAACAAGGCGTGCCCGGCGTCGTCGCAGTCGGACGTCAACGCCCTCGGGACGCGGGCGACCGTATCCACCGTCGGCTTCGGGGTGGGCATCGTGGGGATTGGCGTGGGCGCGGTGCTCCTCTTGACGTCGCACGGGACGGAGGCGCCGCCGCCCACGGCGACGCGCATCACGCCCTGGGTGGGAATCGGCGCGGCGGGGCTGGGAGGGACCTTCCAATGAAACGAAACGTCGCCGTGCTCGCCGCGGTCTGGGGCGGCGTCGCCGTTGCCGGGATCGGATGCAACCTCATCGTCGACGCCGGCGGGTACGCCGTCCGCGACGTGGGCGCCGACGGGTCGTCGGCCGAAGCAGGAGCCGATGGTCCGACGGCCGAAGCCGCGCTCGAGGCTTCGTCGGGCGACGCGCACGACGCGAAGGCGCCGGTCGACGCGGCGGAAGCGGGAGAGGCTGCCGCGGTGGCGTGCGGCCAGGGTCTGCCCAGCGCCGCGGATTTCGATCAGCTGGTGGAGAGCTGCGTCCTGGCTGTCAGCTGCGATCCGTACTTCTTCAGCGAGCCGCTGGCGTTCTGTCTCACCTACGACGGCCTGCACCGCGCCGCGGCATACTCGTGCCTCGCCGGGATCCACTCGTGCGCCGACTTCTACACCTGCCAGCACGTGCGATCGGCCACCATCGCGGACTGTCCGAACGCCACGACGAGCGCGGCGTGCAACGGCGAGCTCGCGGTCAACTGCTCCGACCAGGGCTCGGGCACGGTCAGGGATTGTTCGATTCTCGGCAACTCGTGCGGCACGTACACGGACCCGTCGTCCGGCGACCTGGTGGCCGATTGCATCGTCGATGCCACGTGCACGGACACCGACGGGCTGGATCACTGCTCGGGCAACAGTGACTACACATGCATCAACGGCACGGGCTACGGGACGAATTGCGGCTCCGAGACGACGTGCACCACGGTCGACGATGTCACCGGCTGCTATTTCAACGAGCCGAGCTGCGCCGTGTCCGATAGCTACGCCTGCAACGGGGCGCAGCTCACCTTCTGCTCGGACGGTTTGCAGCAGATCGTCGATCATTGCGGTCTTTCCGCGTCGAGCTGCGAGCTCGACGACGCCGGCGTCGGATACTGCGTGTCCCCGGGTTGCACCATCCAGTCCGTCGCCACGTGCGTCGAGTCCTGCGCCAAGAACGGGACGACGCTCAACACCTGCATCGGGGGCGCCCCCTACGCCATCGATTGCACCACGTACGGCTTCACGGCCTGCGACCAGGCGATGGACACCGACACCGGCACGACCTACACGTTTTGCGAGTAACCGCCGACACGTCGAACGCGCGCCGGAACGGTCCGGACGGTCGCGCCGCGGTCGAAGCGGTGAGGCTCGCCGCACTGGCGCGTGCTAGAGCGCCCGACCATGACCGGTGCCGACCTCACGCATCTCGTCGGCCCGGCGCTGGCGTCCGCGCTCGCCGCAAAGGGGTACGACACGCTGACCGCGGTGCAGGAGGCCGTGCTCGACGAGGCCCTGGAGGGGCGCGACCTGCGCATCACCTCGCAGACAGGGTCGGGCAAGACCATCGCCATCGGCTTCGCCGTGCGCGATCTTCTCGACGACCTCACCGCCCAGTACGGCGGGCCTGCGCGACCGCGCGTTCTCATCCTCGCGCCGACCCGTGAGCTCGCCAAGCAGGTCGCCGAAGAGCTGGCCTGGCTCTACGCACCGCTACGGGTGCGCGTCGCGGCGGTGACCGGCGGCGGCGGCTACGTGGACGAGAAGCGCGCGCTCTCCTCCAACCCGGCGGTGGTGGTGGCCACGCCGGGGCGCCTGCGCGATGCGCTGGAGCGCCAGAGGATCGACGCCTCCACGCTCGCGGCCGTGGTCCTCGACGAAGCCGATTCCATGCTCGACCTGGGGTTCCGCGAGGACCTCGAGGCCATCCTGGCCATGCTTCCGGTGGAGCGGCGCTCGCACCTGGTATCGGCCACCTTCTCGCGCGACGTCGTCACGCTGGCCGACCGGTTCCAGCGCGACCCGGTCCACGTCCAGGGCACCCGCCTCGGCGAAGCGCACGCCGACATCGAGCACGTGGTGCACCTGGTCGAGTCCGGTCAACGCGTGAATGCGCTGGTCAACCTTCTCCTGTCCGACGAAGACGCCAAGTCTCTGGTGTTCGTGCGCACGCGGGCCGACGTGACGCGCATCGCCGGGGAGCTCGCCGAGGCGGGCTTCGTGGTGCGGACGCTCTCCGGTGAGATGGAGCAGCCGGAACGGGACCGCGCTCTCGCGGCATTCCGGCAAGGGGGAGTCCAGGCGCTCATCGCCACCGACGTCGCCGCCCGGGGCATCGACGTGCGCGACATCGCCCGGGTCATCCAGATCGAGCCGCCGACCGACGTGGAGACGTACACGCACCGGAGCGGTCGCACGGGCCGTGCCGGCAAGCAGGGGACGAGCGTGCTCTTCGTCACCCCGTCGCACTACTCGGCCATCGCCCGCGGTCTGGCCCGCGCGAAGATCCGCTACAGCCTGGAGCCCATCCCCCGACCGGACGCCATCCAGCGCGCCCGCGAGGAAAAGCTGGTGGCCTGGCTCGCCCGCGAAGGGGACGGGGAGACCATCGACCCGCACGCGCTCTCCATCGCCGAACGCATCGTCAAGAGCGGGGCGCTGGTGACGGCCCTGGCGCGCCTGGTGGTGAAGGCCGGGCTGCACGGCCCGACCAAGGCGCGCGAGGTGCGGGCGATTCCCCCTCCTCGCGACGACGCGCCGGCAGCGCGCGGACCACGCGCGCACGACGGGCACCCGAGCACCCCCAGGCAGCCGCCGGGAGGAGCCGGATGGGTGACCTTCCGCGTGACCTGGGGTGGGCGGCAGGGCGCAGACGCACGCCGCCTGCTGGCCGTCGCCTGCCGGCGAGGGAACATCCGGGGGACCGACGTGGGTGCGATCCGCGTCGAGGCGGCGTACTCGCTCATCGACATCGCGCCGGGTGTGGCGGAGGCCTTCGAACGCGACGCCGGGCGCCCGGATCCCCGCGATCCACGCGTCCACATCAGCCGGGGGAGCGATGCGGCGGCCTCCCATCCGTCGTCGCTCCCTCCACGGCCACCGTCTCCGACGCCGCGCCCGCCGCCGCCTCCCTCACCGCGACCGCCGTCCCCTGCGCCGCGACCGGCGCCCGCGTCCATGCAGCCGGAGGCGCCACCACGAGCGACCTACGCTGTCCCGCCCGCCCCGTCGGATGCGCCGGCACGCGTCGACGGGCCTGGACGACGGCCCGTCACGGGGGCCCCTGCGTCATCCGCGACCGACCTCCCGGCGCGTCCCTTTCCGCGGCGGCGGACGGTAGAGACGCCGCGGAGTCCTCGATCGCCGCCCAAGGAGCGCGGAGGTGGTGGGCACTTGCGCCGCCCGCGCAAACCATGAGCGGCTCAGATCGCCGGCTCGCCTCGCTCGCCGGTGCGGATTCGCAGCGCTTCGTCCACCGGGAGCACGAAGATCTTGCCGTCGCCGATCTTGCCGGTCTTGGCGCTCTTCTCCAGGGCGTCGAGCACCGGATGGACGTGCTGCTCGGTCACCACGATCTCGAGCCGCAGCTTGGGAATGAAGTCGACCTGGTAAGCCGATCCGCGGAACACCTCCGTCTTGCCGCCGGTGCGGCCGAACCCCTTGATTTCCGAGACGGACATTCCTTGGACGCCAACCTCCGCCAAAGCCTCCTTCACGTCGTCGATCTTGTGCGGCTTGATGTAGGCGAGAATCATCTTCATGGCGGAGCTCTCCAGAAATGGATGAAAGAACTGCGTGTGACGAGGGACGACCGAGGCGCTGCGCCGTGTTCCCCCACGAGGGTCGCGCGGGAGCCCGTTATTTCCAGGACCATCAGACTTCGAGGCGGAGTCGGTATCCGATACCCGTCTCGGTCAGAAGATACTTAGGGCGGGCCGGCTGTCTTTCAAGCTTGTGACGTAGCTGAGTCATGTAGACGCGCAAGGTTTGCACCTGCTGGGCTTGCCCGGGCCCCCACACGTTTTCGATGAGCTGCTGGTGCGTCGCGACGCGCCCGGTATGCCGCACCAGCGTCGCCAGGATCTTGTACTCGATGGGCGCGAGGTGCACCTCCTTGCCGCGCACCAAGACGAGGTGACGGGCGAGGTCGATGCGGATGTCGTTGCCCACGTGGACCACCTCGGCGGGGACCTCCCGAGCGGGCCCGGCTTTGCGCAGCGCGACGCGGATGCGCGCCATGAGCTCGGCGGCGCCGAACGGCTTGGTGATGTAGTCGTCGGCCCCCTCGTCGAGCGCCCTGACCTTGCTGGCCTCGGTGCCACCCGCGGAGATTATGAGGATGGGTAGGTTGCTCCACTCGCGAATGCGCCGGGTCACCTCGCCCCCGTCGGCGTCGGGCAGCCCGAGATCCAGCAGGATCAGGTCGGGCATGTGCGTCGTCGCCTGTCGGATCCCCTCTGCGGCGGTCGGCGCCTCGAGCGCCTGATAGCCGTAAGCCTCGAGCGCAATGCGGACGAAGATGCGCATCTGCGCCTCGTCATCGATCACGAGAACGACGCGATGCGGTTCGCTCACGACGCGCCTCGCTCGGCTACGAAGTCAACTGTCTCATCGGGATCTCTAGCCTCATCGAGCGGCAACGTGAAGCGAAACGAGGCGCCTCCGCCCCGACGGTCCTCGACCCAGATGCGTCCCCCGTGCGCCAGGACCACCCCCCGGCAGATGGTCAGGCCAAGTCCCACCCCTCCGCCCTCTCGTTCGCGCGCGCGGTAGAACTTGTCGAAGACGCGCTCGGCGTCGTCGCGGGGGACCCCCGGGCCGCGGTCGGCGACTTCGACCTCTACGTCCCCATGGTGCAATCGCACCACCACATCGATGGCCGAACCCGGCGGCGTGTACCTGGCGGCGTTCTCCAGCAGATTGATGAGCACCTGTTCGATCAGGATCGAATCGAAGGGGGCCAGCGGGAGGTCCTCGGGAATGTCGGTGCCGACCTCCCGGTCGCGCAAGCGATTCTCCAGGCGCGTCAGCGCCGCGCCGATGACCTCCTCGAGGGGCTGCAACTCCTTGCGGACGCTGAGGGCCCCGGCGTCGACGCGCGTCATGTCGAGCAGGTTGCGGACCAGCTGGCTCAGTCGCAAGGCCTCCTCGTGGGCCGTGGTGAGGAGAAGCCGGCGCGTCTCCTCGTCCTTGGGGGCCCGGTCGAGGAGCGCGCTGGTGACGCCGGTAACCACGCCGAGGGGGGTTCGCAGGTCGTGCGAGACCGAGCTGAGGAGCGCGTTGCGCAGTTGCTCCGTTTCCGCGCGCAGCGTCGCGCCCCGCGCCTCGTCCGCCAGCATCGTGCGATCGATGGCCGAGCCGACCAGCGCAGCGAACGCTTCGAGAAGCGCGCGCCCGTCGGCGTCGAGGATGTTCCACGTCTCGGTGGGAAGAAAGGCCAGCACGCCGACATGGCCTCGCGAGCCTCTCAGCGGCACGAGGAGAGGCTCACGGGCCGCTGGCGCCGACGTGGACGCCCCCACCGCGCCTCCGGTGATTCGCTGGTGGCGCCACATCCCCTCGGCGGCGGCAGCCACCTCTTGCCCCAAGGCGAGGGTCGCGTCGTCATCGGCGTGGACGACCTGGAGCTTTTCGTTGGCGCCGGGGAGCAGGACGGCCACCCCGGCGTGGAACATCTCTCGCGCGTGACGTGCCGACGCCGCCAGCAGGGCCTCCCGGGAGTAGGCCAGCCCGATCTCGCGGCTGGCGGCGTAGAGGCTGGCCGTGTTGCGCTCGCGCAGGCGGACGGCGTCGGCCTGATCGCGGACCCTCTTGGTCAGATGGCTGATGACGAGGGCGACGAAGAACATCACCGCAAAGGTGACGATGTGGCGCGGGTCGGCGACTTCGAAGCTGAAGAGCGGCGGGATGAAGAAGAACTCGAACGACACCACGCTGAGGACCGCCACGAGAAGCGATGGCCCGTACCCGAAGCGCATGGACACGATGACCACGCCGAGCAGAAACACCATGACCACGTCGGTTAGGTGCCACTCGCCGAAGACGAACCACGCCAGGAGCGTGGATGCGGTCACCGTGACAACGGCCGAGAAGTAGCCCAGAGCTCGGCGCGCCACGGCGCCCGAAAGCCCGGACCTCTCCCGGCGGACGGAGGGGACACTCACCCCATCGACGCTATCGCAAGTCACTCACAAGTTGATCTGCATGCCCAGCTCGACCACGCGATCGGGGGGAATCCCGAAATACTGCGTGGCCGATCGGGCGTTGCGCGAGATCGCCGAGAAGAGTGCCTTTCGCCAGCGGGACATCTTGCTGGCCCCGGAGGTCAGCAGCGTTTCGCGGCCGAGAAAGTAGCTCGTCTTCTGGGGGACGAAGGGGACGCCATAATACTTGTAGGCATCCTGCATGATCTGCGGGACGTTGGGCGTCTGCATGAATCCGTAGTGCGCCGTGATCTGGTAGAAGCCGTGCGACAGGCTGGCCACGGTGAGTCGATCGGAGGACGCCACTTCGGGGATGGCCTCGGAGATGACCGAGAGGAGGACCACCGTCTCGTGGAGGACCTGGTTGTGCTTCCAGTGATGCAAGAGAACGATGGGAACGCCCTTGGGGTTCGACGACATGAACACCGCGGCGCCGGACACGCGGTGCGGGCGCAGCTGCCCCACGTCGGCCAGGAACATGTCGATGGGGAGCATGTGGTTGGCCAGGTTCCGCCCGAGCAGCGTGCGCCCTGTCTTCCACGTGGTCATCACCAGGAAGATCAGCGAGGCAACGGCGATGGGAAACCACCCGCCGTGGAAGAACTTCAGCGCGTTGGAGGCGAAGAAAGGGAGGTCGAAGCTGAGAAAAACGGCGACCAGTGGAAGAGCCTTCCAGAGAGGCCACTTCCACGTCCGCCGCAGGACCACGAAGTACACGATGGACGTGATGCCCATCGTGCCGGTCACCGCGATTCCATAAGCGGCGGCGAGGGCGCTCGACTCCTTGAAGCCCAGGACCAGGCATACGCAGGCGATGGCCAGCGCCACGTTGACCTCCGGGATGTAAATCTGCCCCTCGGCGTCGCCGGAGGTATGCACGATGGTCACGCGAGGACAGAAGCCCAGCTGCACCGCCTGACGCGTGAGCGAGTACGCCCCGGAGATGAGCGCCTGCGAGGCGATGATGGTGGCTGCCGTGGCCAGAAGGACCATGGGGTAGATGAGGGACGGCGGAACGAGGGCGAAGAATGGATGGGCCGAGGACCCGGGGTGACGAATGAGCCAGGCGGCTTGCCCGAAGTAATTGAGGAGGAGGGCCGGCAGGACCAGGGAAAACCAGGAGAGTCGGATGGGGCCGCGCCCGAAGTGACCCATGTCGGCATAGAGGGCCTCGCCTCCGGTGATGACCAGCACCACGCTTCCGAGGACGACGAAGCCTTGCCAGCCGTGCTGGGCGAAGAACCGGACGGCGTAGATGGGATGGATGGCCACCAGCACCGCCGGGTACTGCAGAACTTGCCCAAGGCCGAGCACCGCGAGCGTCCCGAACCACACCACCATGATGGGGCCGAAGACTCCCCCAATGCTGGCGGTGCCGCGCTTTTGCACCCAGAAAAGGCCGATGAGGATCAACACCGTCAGCGGCACCACCGCAGGAGTGAGTCGGTTGGTGGCTACACCGAGGCCCTCGACGGCGCTGAGGACGGAGATGGCGGGTGTGATCACCCCGTCGCCGTAGAGCAGCGCGGCGCCGAAGATGACGAGACCCGCGATGAGACCTACGCGCGGCGAAGCGGTCTTTTTGCGTGAGGGGACCAGGGCCAGGAGCGCGAGAATGCCTCCCTCGCCCTGGTTGTCGGCCTTCATGATGAAGGTCATGTACTTGACCGTGACCACCATCATCAGCGACCAGAGCACCAGCGACATGATGCCGAGGAGGTTCGCTTGCGTCGCGGCCACCCCGTGCTCGGGGTTGACGCACTCCTTGATGGCGTAGAGGGGGCTGGTCCCGATGTCCCCGAAGACGACGCCCGTCGCCATCAGGGCCAGCTTTCGCATGCTGGCGTGGTGTCCGGCCGGGATGATCGACGTGGACTCCGAGCGGGTGAGCGCGGCCGACCCCGAGGCGAGGGACATAGGTGACTTGCGGGCTCCCAAGGTTTTCGTGTTCACTACGGTTCGAGTGGCCGCCGACTGGAGGCTACCAGAGGACCCACGCCCAAGCGCGTACAGCCGACACCAATACCGCCTGTACTCGCGCAGTCGACAGCCACTCGAGCCGCAGTATCCGCGAAACGCTCTGCCTATGGGGCATCCCCCCCGATGGACGCACGGCTGCGGGGAACTGTGCTCCCTGCCGTCTGGCCAGCGATGGGCCGGCCAGACGGCGCTTTCTGACTATTCCGCGGGCGCCGGTGATCCCGCGCCGATGGGCCTGGGGGCCTGCGTCGTACTCCCAACGCCGCCGCCGAGGGTCTCGGGATAGGCCGGGCCGCCGTGCTCGTGAAGATCGAGCCCTTCGAGCTCGCCCTCTTCGGAGACGCGCAGGGTGCCGGTGAGCTTGACCGCGTACATCAAGGCCATGGCGATGGCGAAGGTCGCCACAGTGATGGATGCGCTGCCGATGGCCTGGGAGACCAGGACCTTGGTGCCGCCGCCGTAGAAGAGGCCCGTGAGGACCGAGGCCTCGGAGTTGTCGGCGCCGGTTGGCCCGGACGCGCCGTACTTGCCGCATGCGAGAAGTCCGAGGCTGAGCGTGCCCCAGATGCCGCAGAAGCCGTGAACGGCCACCGCGCCGACCGGGTCGTCGACGCGCAGCCACTCGATGAAGTCGACGCCGATGATGCAGACGACGCCAGCGACGGCACCGAGGATGATCGCGCCGGTCGGCGAGACCCAGTAGCAGGGGCAGGTGATGGCCACGAGGCCGGCCAGGAAGCCGTTCACCGTCGCTCCGCAGTCCCACACCTTGTTGCGCGGGTAGATGTACGCGAGCGCGGAAAGACCACCGGCACACGCGGCGAGGGTGGTGTTGGCGGCGACGCGTCCGCAGCCGGCAGCGTCCATGGCGGAGAGCGTGCTCCCCGGATTGAAGCCGTACCAGCCGAACCATAGGATGACGCCACCCACGGCGGCGATGGTCATGTCGTGACCCGGCATGGGACCGCCGCCGTCACGCTTGAACTTGCGGCCAAGGCGGGGGCCCAGCGCGATGGCGCCGGCCAGCGCGATGAAGCCGCCGATGGTGTGAACGACCGTGGATCCGGCGAAGTCGTGGAACGGAACGGGCGTGATGGTGGTGAGCCACCCGTCGGGGCCCCAGGCCCAGTGGCCGATGATGGGGTAAATGAACCCGCTGACTCCGAAGCTGTAGAGCAAGTCCCCGACGAAGCCGGTGCGTCCCACCATCGCCCCGGAGGTGATGGTGCTGCAGGTGTCGGCGAAGGCGAACTGGAAGAGCCAGTACGCCAGGAAAGCGACGCCGGTGCTTCCGTAGGTGTCCGGGACCCCCTGGAGGAAGAAGTACTGATGGCCGATGAAGCCGTTCCCTGCGCCGAACATGAAGGCGAAGCCCCACGCCCAGAAGAGAATGCCGCACAAGCAGGTATCGACGATGCCTTCCAGGAGCACGTTGACGGTCTCCCGTGTGCGCGAGAACCCTGCCTCCAGCATCATGAAGCCGGCCTGCATGAAGAACACGAGGAAGGCGGCAATCACCGTCCACATCGTGTTGATCGGATTGACGTAGGCCGGCGGTTCCGCCGGAGCGTCGTCGGCGAACGCCGGGGTGAACAAATAGGCGCCGATGGCCTTGATCGCGAGCATCAGGAGCACCACGCCGACGATCTTGCTCACCAAGATCAAGCCGAACAGGCGCCGGTATTCCTTCTGCCTCGCTCGTTCCATGAATCTCTTCAACATCGGAACCTCCTCCAGTTTTCCCTAGGCAAGTAGGGGATCGCGTCGGTGCGTGGGACGCTTATGAGTCACTAACGCCGTCTTTACGCTTCACTAACTGCCCGTCGGTTTCGGCGCGATGTCCGAACAACGTCAGGAATGTCGACTGTGCTCTTTCCCGCTCCCCGGCAGGCAGGACCGCCGCACGGCGATGCGTCGAGGCTTGCCGCGCCTGCTCCGCTGGCGAGGCCGGGCGTGCGCCGTCGAAGGGCACCACTCGGAAGTGGGCGCCGCTCGGAGGAGTGGGCGCCGCTCGGAGGAGCGAGGCGCTACGTGGTCTGAATCAGCCGCGCGAGCGACGACGCCGGCGCTCGAGGCACGCTCGGAGTGGGTGCCCGACGACGGCGGGGACGGCGAGGAGAGTCAGCAGGGCCAGGGTGGCTTCCGCCCCGAACACCTGGTGCATCCCGATCGCGCCCGCTACCCGGATCGCGCTGGCCACCCAGACCGCCACAAAGACGGGCCACAGTTCCCGGTCCGATGCCGGCGCGTCGGCCGGGGAAGGCTCCATTTCCGACGGGGCCGCGGCGCGGGTCCGATAGGGGAAGCGAACGACAGAAGACATGGTCCCTCGAGGGCGGTGGGCCCTGGAGACCAAGGTGAATCGGCGCGCATCAAGATGGTGTTAAAGTATGGACGGTGAACCAACGCACCTACGGAGACTGTCGGCCAAAGCATCGACAGACTCCGTCGTGACGTTCCAGGACGGGGACGGCATTCGCCGCCCCTAGTTGCGGAGCAGCGGGCTCCACTTCCCGGCCGGGTCGGGGCTAGGATTTCTTCGGCTGGACGACGATCTCGACGCGGCGGTTCTGCGCCCGACCCTCGACCGACGTGTTCTCGGCGATCGGCGACGAGGGGCCCTTGCCCTCGGCCTGGATGAGGTCGGAAGGAATTCCCTTGGTGACCAGGTAGTCGCGCACCGACTGCGCGCGCTTTTGCGAGAGATCCATGTTCATGTCGGTGGCGCCCACGTTATCGGTGAACCCGTAGACCACCATGGGCTGCTCTTTGCCACGCAACGCGTCGGCTATTTGATCGAGCTTGGCCATGGCAGCGGGCTTGAGATCCCACTTCCCCGTCTTGAAGAGGACCTCCCCTTGGAGGGTGATGACCATGCCGCGATCGTCGTCCTTCACGGCGGCGATCTTGGCGATGGTGTCGCGCGCTTCCCTCAGCTTGCCTTCCAGGTCGGCGAGTTCCTTCTTCTGCTCCGCCGCCTGCGCGGCGGTCTGCTGGAGGGCCGTCTGCGTCAGGGCCAGGTTCTGCTGCGTCTTGTCGAGCTGACCGCGCGTCGCCTGGAGCTGCGCTTGCACCGTGGCCGCCAGGTCACTCTTGGCCTGCTGCGAGTCTTGCTGCGCCTTCTGTGCAGCGGCTTCGGCCATGGCGATCTGCGCTTTGCGCTGCGCGATGATGGCGAGATCGATGGCATGCTCGTCGTTCGGATCGTGGCTGTCGCTCCAGGCCAGCTCGGCTTTCTGCAGGGCCAGGTCGGCCTCGTGCACGTCGGTCGGATCGAGCTGGAGAGTGACGCCTCCCTTGGCCCGGGCGTAGTCCGCGCGGGCGTCGACGAGGGCCTTGGGAGCCGGGACTTCGCCTCCGCAGGCGACGATGCCCGCGGCGGCGAGAAAGGACACGAGGATTCCGCTGCGCATCACTGACCTCCCTTGGCCTTGGCCAGATCGGCCTGCGCGCTGCGCGCCTGCCCCTCGGCCTGATCTTGCCGGGCCAGGCTGAGCGCCAGCTGGGCCTCGACGCGCGCGACGGCGATGAGATCGGCGGCGCGCTTGTTGTCACCGCCGTCGATGAGCCCCTTGGACCTCTGCAGGTCCTCCTGCGCGAGCTGGAGGTGCAGCCTCGCGTCCGGCACGCCCGGGGCGCCTCCGGTCTCGGCCCGGCCGACATCGGCCTGGGCAGCGGAGTACTCGTCGTTGGGGGGAGGGAAGCT
>Ga0302324_100006033_pt1 | contig 26299 bp, 19 predicted proteins | sample Palsa_T0_1_FD_201949 | JGI IMG/M metagenome (GOLD analysis project Ga0302324, IMG submission 201949) | Peat permafrost microbial communities from Stordalen Mire near Abisko, Sweden - Palsa_T0_1 | ecosystem: Environmental > Terrestrial > Soil > Palsa > Peat permafrost | place: Sweden: Abisko... | reverse complement strand
TGTCCAGGCCGCCGGGAGTGCTGAGCGTGATCAGGATCAGGCTGGCGTGCTGGCGATTCGCCTGGTCGATTCCGTTGACGATGTATTCGGCGAGGATGGGCTCGATTTCATCGTCGATGCGCAGCTCCACGACATTTTGCGACGCGGCGGAATCGGCGGGAGGCGCGGCATGAGAAACGGAAACCGGGATGCCTGTGGCAGCGGCCAGCAGCATGCAGAATGCCGCTAAGACGAAGCGCAGTAGGCGGGGAGCCATCTCGGAAGCTAAGTATAGCAAGAATTAACAGGGCACGCCGAAACGGTCGGGCATTGCAAGTGCAGGAAGCAACGGCGAAGCGGGGTTCTTCGCTGCGTTCAGAATGACAAGAGCAAGACGGCGGCAAGAAAGGCCGAAGACCGACCCTTGACACCGAAGGGTCGCGCACCCGCAACGACAACGAAAACAGCAACGCAACGGGACTGCGAAAGGCAAGAGGGATCCTTCGCTGCGCTCAGAGGTTGTGACTTTTTTGATTTGTGCGCGAAAAAACGGGCTTTTCGCAATTTAGTCACGCCCTCTCAGGATGATGGTCAACGGCAAGGGTTGGCGGGACGTCCGCATTGCGCTTGGTTGCGGGTGGATGGCGCGAAACGGATCGTGCCGCCCCTCCGGGGCTTCCCGCTACTTTAATACCGGCCTCCACCGCTGTCGCGGTGGGCTACCCTGTTCCGCCCCTGGCGGGGCTGGATGAAGAGAAAGAGAAGAACCACCCTTACACAAGGAAGGGTGGGGCACCCGCAAAAAATCAAAAAAGTCACAGCCTCTCGGGTCGGGTTTTTATGGGAAGGCGCTGCTTCAATTGGGGGCGGTTTTCTGCGGCTGGTCCTCGTAGGAGGGCGGGACTTTCAGCACTTCCTGCACGCGGGGGTCTTTGATTACCGAGGCAAATGCGGGATCTTTTTCCGCGGAGCGGAATTCCTTGTAGCCGTAATCGCGGGACAGCTTCAGGTAGTGCGCCGCGTGTTCCGCGTCGCCGGCCTTGGCATAAAACTTCGCCAGCAAAAAGTTGAATAACGCGGGGTCTGGGGCGGTGCGCGATTGGAGGACGGAGCCGACGCCCCCTTTGCGCGCGAACACATCCGGGTCGAGCGCGAGCGCTTTTCCGAAAGCCACCATGGCTTCCGGATATTGCTTGTTGCCGTAATACGCGTAGCCCAGATTGCTGTAAACGACGGGCTGCTTCTGGTCGGCGGCCAGCGCTCGAGTGTAGTGCTTGATGGCCTTGCCGTAGCGGCCGCGCTGATAATCGAGGGTTCCCCAATTGTTCGAAGCGCTGGACAGTTTTCTGTCGGCGGCAAGGGCCAGCCTATAGGAATGCTCCGCTTTGTCGAGCTGGCCGAGTTGCTGGTAGGCGATACCCAGCTTATTGAGCGCCGCGGCGTCTTTCGCGTTGATTTGCAGGGCTATCTGATACTGGGCGACGGCCTCCGTGTAGTCCTTGCGGGCCATCTGGATATCTCCGCGCGTAAGGGCGAGTTCGCGGGGTGTTGCGGCGCGGGTTGTCTGGTTCGCCGCATCAGAAGGGCTCTGCACGGGGTCGGGCGATTGCTGCGCGAGTGCGCCGGCGGCGAAGGACAAATCGAATAGGAGCGCGACGAGCAAAGAGCGCGTCAGCGCCAGACGTGCGAGCGCCAGGAATCTAAGGGTCGAGCGAATCACGGCAGGCACCCTTTAAATATCCGGTCGAATATCATTGTGCCGGAACGTCAAAGCGGCAGGGGGTTCGAGCGCCGCGATTACTGCTGGGGCGGCTTCGACCCATCCGCGGGCTTCTTGTTCCCGCCGCCAAAGATACCAAATACCTTGCCCAGGAAACCCTTTTTCTTCTCGGGCTGTTCTCCATCGTCCTGCGCGCCCGAGGCCTGCCCCTGTTTCTCCGTCGTGGAGGCATTCGACGAACCGCCGGGAGCAGGAGGCGAAGAATTGTCGCCTTTGCCAAAAAGGCGCGAAAGCCAAGAGCCGGGAGTCGACTCGGCCGCCTGGCCGCCGTGCAACTGGCAGTATTGAGTGGGCTGGCTGCCTTCGACGAAGTATTCATTTTGCGTCTGCGGGCAACTGGCTGTGGCGAGCTGGCCGCTCTGCGGGTCCACGGTGGCTTCCATCACGCCATCGGGAGGCGTGAAGGGCTGCGTGTTACGGTACATGGGCTGAGTAACCGCGCGCTTCATGAACTCGCCCCAGATCGGCGCGGCGGTGTTGCCTCCGGCGAGGCTTAGATTGCGGTTGTCGTCGAAGCCGACCCACACGACGCAGAGAAGATTGGAGGTGTACCCAGCGAACCAGCCGTCACGCGACGTGCCGGTCTTGCCCGCGGCCGGGGCGTTGAATCCCAGCGCGCGGACGGGATAGCCGGTGCCGTGATTGATCACATCCTCCATGAGGCTCGTGGTGAGGAACACCACGCGCGGATCGAGCACCGGGCGCGACTGTGGAGCGTTCGATTCCACGAGCTTGCCGTCCGCGGTGACGACGGTGCGGATGAAGATGGGTTCCGAGCGGACGCCGTTGGCGGCAAACGCGGTGTATCCCGCGGCGACATCGACGGGCGTCATTTCATACGCCCCCAGCGCAACAGCGGGAGTGGCCTTGATGTTCGAACCCAGTCCCATCTGCCGGGCTACATCCACCACACGCTGGTAGCCGATCAACTCTGCGACCTTCACTGTGGCGACGTTTAAGGAATGGATCAGGGCGTCGCGGACGGTGACCGTGCCGTAGAATTCCTGGCCGTAGTTGTCCGGCGTGTATTCCTTGCCGTCAAAATCGAACGTGGAGGGGATGTCGTCGACGGTGGTGGCCGGCGTGACCACCGGCTGCACGCCCTCGATGGCGTTGTCGAACGCGGCGGCATACACGAACGGCTTGAACACCGAGCCGGGCTGCCGATGTGCAAGGGCGTGATTGAGCTGGCTCTCGCCGTAGTCGCGGCCGCCGATCAGGGCGCGAATCTCGCCGGTGTGGGGATCGAGAACCACTACAGCGACCTGCACCTGGGCCGCGGGCTGGCCCTGCTTCTTCCACGCCGCGTACCGTCGCGCGAGAAGCTTGTCGACGCTCTGGATGCCAATCTGCACCGCTTCGGTGGCGGCGCGCTGCAGGTTGGGGTCGAGCGTAGTGTAAATGCGGTAGCTCTGGCCGGCCAGATCGCTCTCCGAGAATTTCTCGAGGAGATGGTCTTTCACCATGTCGACGAAATAAGGGGAAGAGCTGCTGCTTACGCCGCCGGAGACAAATTTCAGAGGCGTGTTCTTGGACTTGGACTCTTCGTCGGCGGTGATGTACTGATCTTCGGCCATCTGCGTCAGCACGCGGTCGCGCGCCTCTTGAGCGCGGTCGGGATGGCGCTCGGGGGCGGAATAACGGTTCGGAGAGCGAATCATTCCCGCGAGGAAGGCGGCTTCACCGGGGCTGACCTCGCGAACGTCCTTGCCGAAGTAGGCCTGCACGCCTTCGCCGAAGCCGCGAATCGCAAAGCTGCCGCGATTGCCAAGATAAATGTCATTGGCGTACAGCTCGAAGATCTGGCGCTTGGAGAAGCGCTGGTCGAGCTCGGCGGCCATCAGGATTTCCTTCATCTTGCGGCGCCATTCGCGCTTGGTGGTGAAGAAGAAAGTGCGCGCCACCTGCATGTCTATGGTGCTGGCGCCCTGGGCCTTGCGGTTGCGGGTGAGGTCGTAAAAAGCGGCGCCGAAAACGCGGACCACGTCGAGGGCTCCGTGTTCGAAGAAGCGCTTGTCCTCGGCGGCGAGGACGGCGTTGACCATTACCGGAGGAAGGTCATCGAAGCGGACCACGCGGCGCTTCTCGCGGGAGCTGTCGAACAGATTGGTGATCAGCTCGGGTTCGATCTCCGCGAAATCGCGCTGCTGGCCGTCGGAAAGCTGGGCGATGCGGGAGATGCCGACGCTCGAAAAGGTGACTCGGAGGGCGTTGTTGCCCTGGAAGTAGGAGTCCGCGGAGGGCTGAATTTCGATGGTCGAACCCGTTACATGGAATTCGCCGGCGGAGCCGTCGACGGAGCTTTCCTGATACCCGGCGCGAAGCAGATAGGTGGCGAGGTCATTGGCGCGGAGCGATTGCCCGACGTAAATCCTGCCGGGAGCGGAGTAGACACGCGAGGTGTTCTGATAGATCTGCCCCGTGAGGCGCTCGTTGATCATGCGCCCGAATTGAATGTAGTAATAGGCGAACGTCCCGGTGGCGGCGAGCAGGAGGGCCAGGATGACGCCCAGCACGCCCAGGCCGAACCGGGAAGACCAGAAGCCGCGCAAAAGTCGAACCCGCAATCAGTTGCTCCGATATACCTTGAAAAGCCAGGTCACCAGCTCGAGATGAGACGCACGTCGCACGCGGCTGGGGATAAGCGCGGCGCTTCCGGGTGACGCCTCCCGGAACCTGCATTTAACTGGATACCTATTCTAAATGCTATGGTTGTCTGCGTGGGGATGAAATTGCAGCGTGAACTGATAGACCGCCAGGTCGATGGGGACTGAATAATCGAGACCGATGTCCACGCTTCCGTTATCCATAGCGATTTTGATCGAGTCCTTCTGGGCAGGAATGCCTAATTCCTTGGCTTTGGTCCAGATGTCATTGCGCACGTCATCCGGCGTTTTCTTGGGATAGCCGGTCAACGCGAAGCGCGACTCGCTCTCGATGGAATCTTGAAATTCGTAGTTGGCGAAGTAAACGGGAACGATTTTAATCATCGCGAAGGCCATCGCGCCCAGCACAAGAAGCGTGAGGAAAAGGCTCGCCTTCGAGCCACCGTGCTCTCGCGATTTGTGCACTCTTGCCATGATTGCGCGGCCCGCTGAGAAGGCCCTCTTACACGTATAGTGAATTTCAGGCTATCACGGGAGGAAAAGGCACAGAGCTGGTCGGAGGTACAGGTGTTCGCGAGAGTAAACCCGGGGAAAGGCACGGGAGATATTAGGTGGAGTGTTCCTCGCTTCAGGAGCATAAGAGGGATTCTTCGCGCAAACCCGGCGTTCAGAATGACTGCGCAAGGCGAGGCGGACCGCGGCGCAGAGATGAGAGCAAGCGCCAATCGGGAGATTGGCGTTCCCGAGGGGGCGACGTACTGGGGCGCGGAAGCTTTGAACCGGAGGGAATGCTTGACTGCGAAGGAAGAAGCAGGCCCCTCACCCATTCGCGCTTCGCGCGTATCGGCTCAGAATGACAATGAAAAGCAAAAGGCTTATAACGGCAAGAGGCCAAAGAAAGACCCACCCTTGACACCGAAGGGTGGGGCACCCGCAAACGACACGGCAAAGGCCACTGCTCAGTAGGCTTTGGCGAAGATGGCTTTTTCTTTGGCTGTCTTGCCGCAATAGATGCAATTGCCCGAGCCGCCGGATTGTTCGATGGGGATACAGCGCATGGTGGCTTTGGTCTCTTCCTTGATTTTGGCCTCGCAGTCGCTGCCGCCGCACCACCAGGAGAATGCAAAGCCCTTTTCCACGGCCGCTTTGAATTCGGTGTAATCCGCGGGCTCGGCGGTATTGGCTTTGCGGAACGCGAGGGCACGATCGTAGAGCGATTGCTGGATTTCGGCGAGCAACTGCGTCACAGCCGCACCGATCCCCTGCTGGGGGACGAAGGCCTTCCCTTCTTTGCCGGGGCGGTCTCGGCGGGCCAGCACGACCGAACCCTTCGCGACATCCTTCGGGCCAAGTTCGAGGCGCAACGGTACGCCGCGCATCTCCCAGTCGTTGAACTTGAAGCCGGGGCTCATGCCTTCGCGCTCGTCCATCTTGACGCGGATGCCTGCGTCGATGAGTTCTTTGCGCAGCTTCTGCGCGTTTTCCATCACGGCGCCCTTCTCGTCGTCGGTCTTGTAGATGGGCACGATCACGACCTGGAAAGGCGCGAGGCGCGGGGGAAGGATGAGGCCCTGATCGTCGCCGTGAACCATGATGATGGCGCCCACGAACCGCGTCGAGAGACCCCAGGACGTGGTCCAGCAATGCTGGAGCACGCCGGTTTTATCGAGGTAGCGGATTTCGAAGGCCTTGGCAAAATTCTGCCCGAGATTATGCGACGTGCCGGCCTGCAGTGCTTTGCCGTCGCCCATCATGGCTTCGATGGAATAGGTCTTTTCGGCGCCGGCGAAGCGCTCGGAATCGGACTTGAGGCCGGGAATCACCGGCACGGCGGCCTCGCGCACGGCAAAATCGGTGTAGACGTCTAGCATCTGCCGCGTTTCGGCTTCGGCTTCTTCGGCGGTGGCGTGGGCGGTGTGTCCCTCCTGCCAGAAGAATTCGAGGGTGCGGAGGAAAAGCTTCGTGCGCAGCTCCCAGCGGACCACGCTGTTCCACTGGTTGATGAGCACGGGCAAGTCGCGGTACGACTGAATCCACTTGGCGTAGGCGTGCCCGATGATCGTTTCGGAAGTGGGACGAATCACCAGGGGCTCTTCGAGCTTCTCGCCTCCTCCGTGAGTGACCACGGCCAGCTCCGGCGAGAACCCGGCCACGTGTGACTTTTCCTTTTCGATGAAGCTGCGCGGGATCAGCAGCGGAAATGCCGCGTTCACGTGCCCGGTGGCCTTGAAGCGGCTATCGAGCGCCGCCGTGATGTTTTCCCACAGCGCCCAGCCGTAGGGCCGCACGATCATGCAACCGCGAACTGGAGCGTAATCGGCAAGCTCGGCGCGCAGCACCAGCTGGTTGTACCACTCCGAAAAATCCTCCGCGCGTGTGGGCAGCTTCATGTCCGCCATTCGAGAGGTTGCTCTTTTCCGCGCCGTAAATCAGCGGCGCTGCGTTTCAGTTTTAGTGTGCGCAACAGAATAGCGAATCTTTCGCGATTCTGGCAGCTTTTCGTGAACACGTTCGGAGAGTTCGAGGCGAGGTGTGCCCCCGAAAACCGGCTTTCGCCAGTTGCTCGCTACAGGTCCCCCGTTTTGATAAACTGGGCGTCGCCATGACAAACTCAACGCGTGAACTGCAGAGAATGAGCCGCCCGCTCGACGAAGTGGATCCCGACATCGCCGCGGTGATCCGCGACGAAGTGCGCCGCCAGGCTACCAGCATCGAGCTAATTCCTTCCGAAAACTTCGTTTCCGAAGCGGTGCTCGAAGCAATGGGCTCGGTGCTGACGAACAAGTACGCCGAAGGGTATCCCGGCAAGCGCTATTACGGCGGCTGCGAATTCGTGGATATCGCCGAGCAGCTGGCCATCGACCGCGCGAAGGCTCTCTTCGGCGCGGAGCACGCGAACGTGCAGCCGCACTCCGGCACGCAGGCCAACGTGGCCGTCTACATGGCGTCGCTGCAGCCCGGCGACACGGTGCTGGGCATGAACCTCGCGCACGGGGGGCACCTCACGCACGGGCATCCGCTGAATTTTTCCGGGAAGATGTACAAGTTCATCGCCTACGGCGTGACGAAGGAAACCGAGACGATCGATTACGACGAGCTCGACAGCCTCGCGCAGGAGCACAAACCGAAGATGGTGGTCGTGGGCGCGAGCGCCTACTCGCGCATCATCGATTTCGCGCGCATGGCGAAGATCGCGCAGTCGGTGGGGGCGATGCTGTTCGTCGACATGGCGCACATCGCCGGGCTAATCGCGGCGGGCGTGCATCCGAGCCCCGTGCCGCATGCGGACTTTGTGACTACCACCACGCACAAGACTCTGCGCGGCCCGCGCGGCGGCCTCATTCTCTGCCGCGAGAAGTATGCCAAGGATGTGGACCGCAACCTGTTCCCCGGCGGGCAGGGCGGCCCGCTGATGCACATCATCGCCGCGAAGGCCGTATGCTTTAAGGAAGCGATGGAGCCGGAATTCCGCGAGTACCAGAAACAGATCGTCGCCAACGCCAAGGCTCTTTCCGCGGGGCTAACCAGGCGCGGCTTCCGCATCGTGAGCGGCGGCACGGACAATCATCTCTTCCTGCTCGAGATTCATTCGCGGGGGATTACCGGAAGCGTCGCGCAGCCCGCTTTCGACCGCGCCGGAATCACCATCAACAAGAACGCGATCCCGTTCGATCCCCTGCCCCCGATGAAAGCGGGCGGCCTGCGCATGGGAACGCCCGCCGTCACCACGCGCGGCATGCGCGAGCCGGAGATGGAGAAAATCGCGGGCTGGATCGGCGAACTGCTTGACAAGCTGGGTGACGCGGCCACCGAGCAGCGCATTCGCGGCGAAGTGGCGGCGCTGGCTTCGAAGTTCCCTCTGTACGCCAAGCGGCTGGAAGCCGCCGAAGCGATGGCCACGCTGCACCGCTGACACCTGGGAACGCCAATCTCCCGATTGGCGGAGGCGGAAAAGAAGAATGGCGCTCCCGGGGGAAACCGGAGCTGCCGGCACGAGGGAAGTCTGAATCATACCGGCGCAGCTGTTCTCTTTTGAGGCACAGCCGCACACCGCCATTCCTGTGAGTACCGCCAAACGCTGCTAACCTCAATCATTACGTCCTGCGCGTCGTAATTCGCACAAAGCTATTGGCAAGGGGCTTGCGCTTGCAGCTTGATCATGCGAACGCGCTCGGGGGTTCAATGAGCTTGCAATCCATCCTGGAACCACTGCCACACAATACCATCTGGGCAAGCGAGCGGGACGAAGCGCGCGAAATCCAGCAATCGCTGCTGCCTGCGGCAATGCTGGAAGCGCCCGCGTGCGAAGTCGCTTACCGTTTTTCGCCATTTTTCGAAGTGGGCGGAGATTTCGCGGATTTCTTCCACATGCCCGACGGCAGGATCGGCATTTATCTCGGCGATGTGGTCGGCAAAGGACTACCCGCGGCGATGTATGGCGCGCTGGTGATGGGAATGCTGCGCGGGATCCACAAGACGGGGCAGGACACCGGGACCGCTCTTACGATTCTGAATCAGCGCCTGATGGTGCGGCCCGTCGCGGGGCGATATTCGGCGACGCTCTACGCTGTTTTTGAGCCCGAAACGCTCCAGCTGACTTTTTCCAACGCCGGATTGCCCCTTCCGTTGCTCGTGGCGTCCTCCGGGTGCCGGAAGCTCGGGGAAGGAGGCTTGCCATCGGGACTGCTGCAGGATTCGAGCTACGAAACGCACTCCGTGCAACTGTCGCCGGGCGATTCCGTGCTCTTTGCCACCGACGGACTCCACGAATTGCGCGATCACCAGGACACCGACTTCAGCTGGGAGAAATTGAGCGAAATCTGGGCGCAGTGCCGGTGCAAATCCGCGAGGGGCTCGCTGGATTTGATTTTCGAGGAGGCTGCGCGCTTCTCCCGCAACGGCCGCCAGGACGATGATATGACGGCCGTCGTGCTGAAAGTGCCCGAGCACTAAGTTCTGGCCGCTGCCCGCGCTTCCACTTTTTCCCTGCTGCTACTCTGCAATGATTTTCAATTCCTTGACTCTGCCCGCGCGAATCGAGAAGGCGCGTACCGGCGCGGGCGCGCGTGGCGAAACGATGAAGTACGCCACGTCAGGGTAATAAGCGCGGTCGATGTCGCGCGGCGAAGGAACGTTGACGCCGTTCGGATGCGAGTGGTAGATCCCCATCAGCGCAAGCCCGGCAGCTCGTATTTCGCGCATTAGCTGAAATAGCTGTTCGGGAGCTATTTCGTAGTTCTTCGCGGCATCGGCCGCTGCATTCGTCGCCGCAAACGCATTCGTTATCGCGCCATCGGCGCCCGCCAGCAGCCCGCAGCATTCCAACCGCGAGTCTTGCTCCGCGTGTCTCATTACGGTTTCAAGCGCTTCCCGCCGAATGCGCACAGCGCTTTGCACGATGGTAGACAGCGCTTTGCCCGCCGGCCGCTACGCCTTTTGCGTGCGGTGGCGGAGGAATGTAGGCACGTCGAGATCGTCGGGAAGCTCGTGAATCGCCTCGCTGACGTTGCGGGCGACCTGTTGGACGATGCTCGGCTGCTGGACCACAGGCGGCGGTGGCTGCACGGCGGGCTGAGGCGCCACCGGCTGTTGCACCGGGACACGCTGTTGCGCCGTGCTCGCCTGCTGGACATTCGTATGCTGGAGAATGTTCGGCTGCTGAATCAGCGTCTGCTGCTGCGGTTCCTCTTCGACTTGCTGATCGCGTCCGGCGCGCCAGGTCTTCGGCAGATACGACGGACGCGACTGGCTCTTCCGCGCGGCAATTTCGCGGAAACCGGCGGCGATGACGGTGATCTTCACCGACTCCTTCATGGCGTCGTCCATCACCGCGCCGAAAATGATGTTGGCGTTTTCGTGCGCGGCCTTCTGGATGATCGACGAGGCCTCGTGAACTTCCTGAAGGGAGAGCGAGGACGAGCCGGTGATGTTGATGAGGATTCCCTGGGCGCCCTGGATGCAGTTGTCTTCGAGCAGCGGGCTGTTGATGGCGCGGTTGGCCGCGTCGACCGCGCGATTGGAACCCGAAGCGACGGCGGTGCCCATCACCGCGTAGCCCTGGCCGGACATGATGGTTTTTACGTCAGCAAAATCGCGGTTGATGATGCCGGGAATGGTTATGATGTCGCTGATGCCCTGCACGGCCTGGCGCAGGATGTCGTCGGCGATGCGGAACGCCTCGAAGAAGCTGGTGCCCTGCTCGACGCATTCCATCAGGCGCTCGTTCGGGATCACGATAACGGTGTCGACGCAGCCGATGAGTTCGGCCAACGCCTGCTCGGCCTGCTCCATGCGGCGCTTGCCTTCGAACGCGAACGGCTTGGTGACCACCGCGACGGTGAGAGCGCCGAGTTCGCTCGCAAGATTGGCCACCACGGGAGCGGCCCCGCTGCCGGTGCCTCCGCCGAGACCACCGGTGATGAACACCATGTCCGAGCCGTCGAGCGCTTCGAGGATTTTTTCGGTGTCCTCGAGAGCGGCCTTGCGCCCGATTTCAGGATTCGCGCCCGCTCCGAGACCCTTGGTGAGCTTGGCCCCGATCTGCAGCTTCACCGAAGCCTGAGACAGCTTCAGCGCCTGCAAATCGGTATTGGCGGCGATGAATTCGACGCCTTCCACCTTGGCGCGGATCATGCGGTTGACGGCATTCGAACCGCCGCCTCCCACGCCGATCACCTTGATCTTCGCGCCGTTCTGCGCTTCTTCCGCAAACGAAACTCGCATGCTCGATTCTTTTGGTGCCATTCTTCCTCCCCCAGAATTTCCGATCCGGATTCTTTTTTGGTTATGCACCCGCAAACATGCTCTTCAACTTGCCAACCCAGCCGCTGGGCCGGGCGTCCGCCACGCGCCGTGTTCGCGCCGCGTACAGCACCAGACCAACAGCCGTTGAGTATTCGGGCCGGGAAACCTGTTCGCTCATCTCCGCCAGGCCGCGCGGCGACGCCACGCGCACCGGGAGATTGAACACGTGCTCGGAAAGCTCGACGAGTCCATGCAGATGCGCCCCGCCCCCGGTGAGCACGATTCCCGCGGGAATCTGCGAATCGACGCCGCCGCGGCGGAGTTCGTCGCGGATCAGCATCAGCAATTCCTTGGCGCGCGGCTCGGCAATGTCGAACAAGGCGCGCGCGAACACCGTGCGCGGCGGCCGGTCTCCCACGCTGGCGATTTCGATGGCAAAGTCCTCGGGCAGCAGCTCGCGAAACACGCAGGCGTACTCGCGCTTGATCTTTTCGGCCTCGGGAATCGGGGTGCGCAGGCCAACGGCGAGATCGTTGGTGACGTGGTCGCCGCCCACCGGAATCGCGGCCGTGTGCCGCACGACGCCGCCCGTATAGGCGATGAGTTCGGTGGTGCCGCCGCCGATATCGAGCAGGCAGCAGCCGAGTTCGCGTTCGTCCTGCGTGAGGCAGGCCTCGGCGGACGCGAAAGGCTCAAGAACTGTGTCGTCGACGCGCACGCCCGCGCGATTGACCGCCGTCACGATGTTCTGCGTGGCCGTGCCGGACGCGGTGACGATGTGCACGTTCGCTTCAAGGCGGTGGCCGACCATTCCGATCGCGTCGCGAATATTGTCCTGCGCGTCGAGCGAGAATTCCTGCGGCAGGACGTGGAGCACCTCGCGGTCTTCCGGCAGGGTGACGCCGCGAGCCGCTTCGATGGCGCGGCGAACGTCCTCGCGCTGCACGTCGCGCGGTCGCGCGCCCAGGTTGATGCCGCCGCGGCTGTTCACACCGCGCACATGGCTTCCCGCAACGCCGGTCACAGCCGACTCCACCGGCACGCCGACCAGCGTCTCGGCTTCTTCCACCGCGCGGCGGATCGAGCTGACCGCGAGTTCCAGGTTAACGATTTGTCCCTTGCGCCAGCCCTTCGATTCGGCGGCGCCCAGAGCGGCAAAGCGCACGCTTCCGTCGTCGTCCATTTCGCCGATCAGCGCGCAGGTTTTCGTGCTGCCGATGTCCAGTGCGACTACGTGCCGGTCTTTCTTTGCCAATGCTTGCTCCTTACCCTGCAAACAGACTTTCTTTCCAGCTAGGTCGTATGCTTAGCCGCTTTCGCCGCGTGCTTTTGCGGCGGAACTTGTTTTGTAACCCGCGGCACGGCAGCGGGCATGCGCGCAACCGGCACGCGCTGCGCCACCACCGGATGCTGGCTCACCGGCGTGTCCGAGTTCACCACCGCTTCGCCGTTGAACCGCAAATCCACGGATTCGACGCGGCCGGCCGTCGCGCGCCACTGGGCCATCTTGTCGATGAGCGTTTGATACTTGGCTTCAAAGTCGCTGTCGCCGAAGTGCACCAGAATGGGCGCATCCGCGTCGCCCCAGGATTCGGCAGATGATTCGAGGGACGATCCGGAAGCCCCTGATCCCGCCGAATCGGCGGAGGCGGAACTCGCGGCCGAAGCGGTCCCGGCTTGGAAGCCGGTGAGCGACGCGCGCAGATCATGCGCGTCCGATAGATCCACTTCGCTTACCTGGTCTGTGGCCCCGGCCCGCGCCGAACCCAGCTGCTGCATGAACCCCGCGAAAAGCTGCATACGCTTCTCGCGTTCATCAGCGGGCATCTCCGCGTTCATTCCCGTCACCACGGGAAAATGGAATTTTCCCTGCAGCGGGCGATCGAGGATCACGCCGTGAGCGTCCACGAGAGACATTTGGGTGCCTTCGCGAAGGAAAGCAATGGGCGTGCGCTCGACAATTTCCACCTGAATCGTGTGCGGCAGTGCGCGGCGGACGACGGCTTGCTCGATCCAGGGAATGGACTCGAGTTGGCGCCGGCGTTCTTCGAGAGGAATCCGCAAGACGCTGTGCCCGCGGTCGGCCCGGAAAATATCGAGCACGCTCGCGCGAGACACGTTGCCGTTGCCGGCAAGCTCCACCTGTTCCGGGTGCAGCAGCGACATTTCAGGCGAGTTGAGCAGGAAATGCGTGAAGCCGTACGCGAGCCCGGCGCCCGCGATTCCGGCGGCGGCCCACGCCGTGACGCGGAGATAGGTCTTCCACGCCTTGCGGCCGAACTTGCGCCGCTTGATCTCGACCGGCCTCTGCCGGCGGAGATACTTCGGCTCCTCGTCAGCCAGCACTTCCTGAGGGTAGGCCTCGGCGTCGATGGCTTTCAGTTTTGCCAGACGATCACCTCGTTTTCAAGCTCCATTCCATAGGCCGCGCGCACGTGCTCGCGCACATCGTCGATCAGCTTCAGCATGTCCGAGCAGCTCGCCTGCCCGGCGTTGACGAAAAAATTAGCGTGGCGGTCGCTGACCATGGCGTCGCCGACGCGGTGGCCTTTCAGTTTCAGCTCGTCGATCATTTTGCCGGCCGAGGCGCCCGGGGGATTCTTGAAAATGCATCCGGCGCTCTTCTGATTGAGAGGCTGGCTGGCGCGCCGCTTCTCGTTGCACACGCGAATCCCCGCCAGAATCTCCTTGTATGGCTTCGAGGGCAGTTCGAGTTTCACGCGCAGCATCACGTCGTCCGGCGCAAATGACGTGTGCCGGTAATCGAAATGAATGTCGTTGCCGCGCAGCGTCTCAAGCTGGCCCGACGCCGCCCGGTAAAGCTCGACCTCGCGAACATGCGTACCGATCTGAGTGCCATAGGCCCCGGCGTTCATTCGCAAGGCGCCGCCCACGCTCCCGGGTACGCCGATGAGCCCTTCCATGCCGCCGAGATCGCGCTTGGCGCAGAACGTGACCATGCCTCCCAGATCCGCGGACGCCTCGACGTGGGCCATGTTCCCTTCCACGCGCATTCCGGGCTGCGTCGAGGGTAGATGCAGGGCGACCCAGGGCAGCTCGCCGTCGGCGACCAGCACGTTGGTGCCACCGCCCAGAAACTTGTGCCGGATATTTTCATTCGCCAGCACGCGCATCACCTCAGGGATCGTGTCGTAGCGGCGCAGCAAAATCTCATCGGTAGCCCCGCCAATGCCGAGCGACGTCTGTTCCGCAAGCGACACTCCCTGCCGAATCTCCGCGCCAAGTTCTTTGAGCCGCGCCGCGACATGTTCCTCAATCCGCATGCGAAATCGACGTCCGCGAAGCCAGCAGCATGGCCAGCTGATCGAGCACGCGGCCCACGCTTCCGGCTCCGATCGTGAGCACGGCATCGCCGGATCGCGCTTCCTTCAACATGAATTCCAGGCCACCCTGCATGGTGCTCGAGTGAATCACGTTCTTGTGTCCGGCCGAGGCAATCGCTTCCGCGAGGCGCTCGCCGGTAACCCCTTCGATGGGGGCTTCTCCCGCAGGGTAGATATCGGTGACGACCAGCACGTCCGCTTCGTTGAACGAAAGCAGAAAATCGTCCCACAGGTGATGCGTGCGCGAGTAGCGATGCGGCTGGAACAGCACCAGCAACCGCTTGTAAACGCAGCCGCGAGCCGCTTCGAGCGTGGCGCGAATCTCGGCGGGATGATGGCCGTAATCATCAATCAGGGTGACGCCCGCATGCTCGCCCTTGATCTCAAAGCGCCGCCCGACTCCGGAGAACTTCGCAAGACCCGCGCGGATCAGGTCTTCGGGAATGTTGAGCGCGAGCCCCACGGCGGCCGCGGCGGCGGCATTGCGCACGTTGTGAATCCCCGGGGGCGACGGCAGCCGGAAGACGCCGAGCGGCTCGCTGTGATAAGTCAGGCGAAACTCGCTCATCAGTCCTTTGAGCTGCACGTCGCTGATCACCAGGTCGGCCTGGCTGGACGTTCCGTAAGTGATTACCGGGCGCTTCACCCGCGGGATGATCGCCTGGACGTTCGGCTCATCGAGGCACAGGATTACCGATCCGTAGAAAGGCACGCGGTTCACAAATTGAACGAACGCGTCCTGAATTTCTTCGAGCGAGGCGTATTGATCGAGATGCTCGCGATCGATGGTGGTGACGACTGCAATTACCGGCGCGAGCAGCAGAAACGAGCGGTCGCTCTCGTCCGCTTCGACCACCATGTACTCGCCCTCACCCACGACCGCACTCGCGCCGGCATGGTTCACGCGCCCGCCGACCACAAACGTAGGGTCAAGCTCCGCGGCAGCCAGAACGGAAGCCGTCATCGAGGTAGTGGTAGTCTTGCCGTGGGCTCCGGCGATGGCGATGCCAAACTTGAGCCGCATCAGCTCCGCCAGCATTTCCGCGCGCGGGATCACGGGAATCTTCAGCCGGTGGGCCTCGACTACCTCGGGATTGTCCTGCGGCACGGCGGAGGAAACCACCAGCACATGCGCGCCTTCCACGTTCGCGGCGCGATGCCCTTCATGAATCGTCGCGCCGAGACCTCGCAACCGCTCGGTAACAGGCGACGGCTTCAAATCCGAGCCGGAAACGGCGTAGCCGATGGAAAGCAGCACCTCGGCGATGCCGTTCATGCCGCTGCCGCCGATTCCCACCAAGTGAATGCGCTTGAAGTTGCGGAACGTCACATTCATGGCCGCGCCACCCCTTCGAGCAGGTCGACGATGTCCTCGACGGCCCGCGGCCGGGCGAGCTTTCGGGCGCGATCTTCCATCTCCGTGATTTTCTCGGGTTGGTCCAACAGTGAAAAAATTTCCGTGGTGAGGCGTTCGGGAGTCAGTTCGGCCTGCGGGAGCAGGCGGGCCGCCCCGGCATCCTGCATGGTGGCGGCATTGCGGGCCTGGTGAGCGTCGGTTGCTGCGCCGAAGGGGATAAAGATGGCGGCGCGTCCGGCGGCGGATACTTCCGCCACGGTGATCGCGCCCGAGCGGCAGACGATCAAATCTGCCTGGGCAAAGCGCTCCGCCATGTTCTCGATAAAGGGAAGGACCTCCGCGTTAAGTTCACGCTGCGCATAAGCGTCTCGCACCGCATTATAGTCGCGTTCGCCAGTTTGATGCACGATGAAAAGCTGATTTTTTCTCACAACGAGATGATCGAGCGATTGAATTACAGCCTGATTGATCGGAAAAGCTCCCCGGCTGCCTCCGGTGATCAGTATCCGGAACGGCGCGGCGTGCTCTTTGCGCGGAATCTGGAAAAATTCAGGGCGGATGGGCACCCCGGTTACGACGGACTTGCTGCCGAAGCGCCGGGCGGTCTCCTCGTAGGCCACCGCGACCCGCGTGGCCATCCCGACCAGCGCTCGGTTGGTAAAGCCGGGCTCGACGTTCGGCTCGAACACGACCGTGGGTATCCGGTGCGCGACAGCGAGCAGCATCATGGGCCCCGAGGCGTAGCCGCCGACCCCGAGTGCCACATTGACACGGTGGCGATGTAAAATTTTCTGGGAGTCCCACAAACCAGCGGGGAGCAGAGCGGCGTTCCGCAGCAACTTCACTCCGCCGATGCCCTTCAGGCCCGCGGCGCGGATCAACTCCAGTGGCATGCCGGCCTGCGGCACGAGCTTTGCTTCGATTCCGCGCTCGGTTCCTACAAACACAACACGCCTTTCTCCCTGCGGCCCGCCTTCCGAAGCTGCCTGCCGCCGCAGCCACTCTCTGGCTACCGCTAGCGCCGGGAAAACGTGGCCCCCAGTGCCGCCGCCCGCGACTAGCAAAGTCTTAACGGCAACCTTCTCGACAACTTTCCCGGGACCCTTGGCGTCAACATTCACGCCGGATTCACGTCGCGTCCGCGTGCTGGCTGATATTCAGAAGCACGCCCGTTGCCAGAAGCATTCCCAGCAAACTCGATCCGCCATAGCTGACGAACGGCAGCGGAATCCCCTTGGTCGGCAGCAGTCCCAGCACTACGCTCAGGTTGATGAGCGCCTGGCCCACCACCATCGTGGTGATGCCTATCGCGAGCAGCCTGCCGAATTGATCGGGAGCCTTCATCGCCGAAGTGAAGCCGCGCCAGCCGTATACCGCAAAGAGCCCCAGTACGAGGATTGCTCCGATGAATCCGAATTCTTCGCAGATCACCGCGAAGATGAAATCGGTGTGCGCTTCCGGCAAAAAGAACAGCTTCTGGTGGCTCTCCATCAGCCCGACGCCGGTGAATCCGCCCGAGCCTACCGAGATCAGCGATTGCAGCAGCTGAAAGCCGTGTCCCTGAGGGTCAGAACCGGGCGAAAAGAACGTCTGCACACGCTGTAGCCGGTAGGGCACGCGCACGATCAGCAGGTACACGATCGGCATCGCCAGCGCAATCGCGCCCGCCACGTACCGCAGCGACAGGCCGGAGACAAACAGCATCACGAAGGCTATGAGCGAAATCATGCAGGCGGTGCCCATGTCCGGCTCGGCGACCACGAGGCCCACCACCAGGAGGAGCGTTCCGATCGCCGGGGCGAGCGAGTGCAGCGGGTCGTTGATGCCAATTCCGCGAGGGCGGCAGCGAATCTCGATAAACCATGCCAGGTAGAAAATCACCGCGAGCTTGGCGATTTCAGAGGGCTGCATGCTCAGGGGACCCATGCGTATCCAGCGATGCGTGGCGTGCGAGCGGTCGAGGAAGAACACTGCAATCAGCAGCACCAGCGTGACGGAGAGCGCCGTGAAGATCACCCCCGGCTGGCGGAGCTTGCGGTAGTCCATATTCATCAGCCCGAACATTCCCGCGATTCCCAGCGCGAGCCAGAGCGCCTGCCGCAGCAGGAACGTGTATCCATTCCCGTATTCCTCGCGGGCCGTCACGGCGGACGCGCTGAAAACCATCACCGCGCCAATCAGGCACAGGGCCAGCGTGACTCCGAACATCTTGCGGTCGGGCTGCAAACTAAGCGGCATCCATCATCCTTTCCGGGCGGAAGCGCCCGCGGCGGACTGGTTTTCAAGGCGGGCAACGAGTTCCTTGAACACACGCCCGCGGTGCTCGTAATTCTCGAACTGATCGAAGCTGGAACAGGCCGGCGCGAGCAACACGACGTCTCCCGGCCGGGCTAGTTCGGTGGCACGTTTCACGGCGCGTTCAAGAGTCTCTACTTTCTCGACGGGAAGCGCATCGCCCAGTTCCGCGGCGATCTTATCGGCGGCGGCGCCAATCAGCAGTGCGAGGCGCGCGCGCTGGCGCAAGGGCTCAACCAGCGGCGTGTACGGGCTGCCCTTGTCCTTGCCGCCGAGAATCACGATCAGCGGCCCGGGGAACGCCTCAATGGCCTTGAGCGTGGCGTCCACGTTGGTGGCTTTCGAATCGTTATAGAACTCGGCGCCGCCGACTTCGGCCACAAACTCGAGACGGTGCTCAACCGCGCGAAACGTCTTTACGCCGCTAGCGATGGCGGCGGCCGGAGCACCCGCCAAGTAGGCCGCGGCGCACGCTGCCAGAACATTCTCCAGATTGTGGTCGCCACGCAGAGAGATCTCGCTTTGCCGGGCCACGACCGTCTCCGTGCCGTCCGCGCGAAAGACAATCTCGCCGTCCCGCAGGAAAGCGCCTTCGGCGACCCGCTTCTGGCGGCTGAACCAGTAAATATGAGAGCGCGACGGCATCCGCTTGGTGATTTCCGGGTCGTCGGCGTTGAGCACGGCGGCGTCGCGCTCGAGCTGGTTTTCAAAGAGCCGCATCTTGGCGGCCGCGTAGGCCTCAAACGATGCGTGGCGATCTAGATGATCGGGCGTCAGGTTGAGCAGGACGCCGACTTCGGGCCGAAAATCCTGGATGGTTTCGAGCTGGAAGCTGCTGATCTCGGCTACCGTGACGCTCGAATCGGTCGACGATTCCACCAGCGCGAGAAGCGGCGTGCCGATATTGCCACCTACCAGCGTGGGGACACCCGCGGTTTTCAAAATGTGGGCCACCAGCGAAGTGGTGGTGGTTTTGCCGTTCGAGCCGGTGATCGCCACCAGCTTGCCGCGAAGGAACCGCCAGGCCAACTCAATCTCGCTCCAGACCGGAATGCCCTGCGCGCGCGCCAGTTCGAGCGCGGGGAGATTGGCCGGCACGCCGGGGCTCACCACGATCAAATCCTGCGCGAGAAAACTTGCTGGCGCGTGAGCGCCCAGTTCCAGTTTCACTCCGGCTGCGCGCAGACGAGCGGCCGTCTCTCCCAGTTCCGGTTCCGGCTTTTCGTCCACGGCTGTTACCACAGCGCCGTAACCTGCGCTGAAAAGGGACACCGTCACGCCCGTGCGCGCGAGCCCCACCACCAGCACGCGCTTGCCCTGCAGATCGAATCCCGGTCTCACTTGCCTGTCACCCTCGGCCCTTACCGCAATTTCAAAGTTGTCAGAGAAAAAAGCGCGAACACCAGCGCCAGAATCCAGAACCGCACGATGATCTTGGACTCGCTCCAGCCCAGCAGTTCGAAATGGTGATGCAACGGCGCCATACGAAACACGCGCTTGCCGGTCAGCTTGAACGAACCCACCTGAATGATCACCGACAGCAACTCGATGATGAAAATTCCGCCGATGGAAAGCAGCAGAATCTCCTGCTTCAGGATCACCGCCACCGTTCCGATCGCGCCACCCAGCGCGAGCGAGCCCACGTCTCCCATGAACATTTCCGCCGGATGCGCGTTATACCAAAGGAATCCGAGCGAGGCTCCGGCGAGCGACCCGCAAAAGATGGTCAGCTCCGCCGCGTCGGGAATGCGCTGGATCTCCAGGTAATCGGCGAAGCGCGCGTTGCTTGAAAGATAGGTCAGCACCGTGAGCGCCGTGGCGCACACCAGCACGCAGCCGATAGCGAGGCCGTCGAGCCCGTCGGTGAGATTCACGCCGTTTGAAATGCCCGCAATCACCAGCACCAGAAAAAGCACGAAGGGAACGAACGCCAGCGGCCAGATAAAGCGATGCGGCAGCAGCGAATCGATCACGAGGTCCGGATGCACGCGCTTCAGGAACGGCACGCTCAGCTGCGTGGAATAGCGCCCCGAGACCTGCAACCCGAGCAGCACTCCCCCGACGCCCACGCACGTGAGCACTTGCAGGAGAAACTTTCCGCGCGCGGTGAGTCCCTGATTGTGCTTGCGCACTACCTTGTTGTAATCGTCGACGAAGCCGATTGCGCCGAAGGCCAGCGTCGCGCCTACCGCGAGCAGCACGTAAGGATTGCGCAGGTCGGCCCAGAGCAGCGTCGGGAAAACGATCGACGCGACGATCAGCACGCCGCCCATTGTCGGCGTACCCGATTTCTTCTGGTGCGCCTTCGGGCCTTCCTCGCGGATGTACTGCTTCACCTGCAGTTGGCGCAGCCGTGCGATGACCCACGGCCCCAGCAGAAGTGTGGTGAAAAGAGCCGTGAGGCTCGCCACCGCCGTCCGCACCGTGATGTAGCGGAACACGTTGAGCGCGTTGAGGTGCGGGCGCAGGCCGTAAAAGAAAAGGTAGTAAAGCATTTCAGGCGCGGCCTTTCGGCGATGCTTCCACGGGCTGCCCGGCCGGTTTTGCGCCGGCACGCGGGTGGCGGGCGTCGATTGCTTCGAGGATTTTCTCCATTTTCACGCCGCGTGAGCCTTTCAGGAGCAGCAGGTCGCCGCGCTGCAGGAAGCCCGTGAGAAACTGGCCGCCCTCCTGTGAATTCGCAAAAAACTGCGATTGGTCCGCCGCATGACCGCCCGCAATGGCAGACAGCACGAAATCCTCTGCGTGGCCCTGCACGCCGAAAATCCAGTCGATATTCCTGAGCCCGGCGGCGGAGCGGCCACACTCGCGGTGCAAGTCAGCCGAGGACGCGCCCAGTTCCCGCATCTCGCCTGCCGCGAGAATCCTGCGCCGATATCCCGGCGTGGCGGCCAGAAGACGCGTGAGCTCGTTTAGGGCCGCGGGGCTCGAATTGTAGGAGTCGTTGATGACCGTAAATCCTTCTTCGAACCGGACGATTTCGCCGCGCTTGTCCGCCGGCTTCAACCCGGGGAACACCGAGCGCGCCTCTTCAGCGCCAATTCCCCAGATGCTCGCCGCCGCGAGCGCTGCAATGGCGTTCATCACGTTGTGGCGGCCGATCAACGGCAGGGACAGCCGCGCCCGCCCACCCGTCCACACAAAATCGAATTCCGAGCCTTCGATGCCATGCTCTTCGATGGCCTCGGCGCGGAAACCCGCGGCCGGGCTCGTGCCAAAGAAAATCGCCGGGCCGTGCGCTACATCGGCGAAGCGCGCCACGCGCTCGTCATCCGCATTCAGTACTGCTGTCGCGCGAGGCCACGGCAGATTCTCGATCAGTTCCCGCTCGGCCAGCGCAATCTCGTCAATCGAAGCAAAAAATTCCAGGTGCTCGACAGCCACGCGCGTCACCAAGCCCACGTCCGGCGACGCGATGCGCGTCAGGTGAGCCAGCTCGCCCCGATGCGACATCCCCAGTTCCACAACGGCCGCTTCGTAATCGTCATCGAGTTTCAGCAGCGTCAGCGGCAATCCGTATTCGTTGTTCAGGTTCCCGAACGTCTTCAGTACGCGGAACCGCGCGCCCACGAGCGCCGCAAGAATTTCCTTTGTGGTTGTTTTCCCAACCGACCCCGCAACGCCTGCGATGAGCCGCCCCGGCCGCTTCTTCCGCCAGATTTCGCAAGCCCGCGAGGCCAGACGCTGCAAAGCGCCCAGCGTGTCGTCGACCGCGAACACGCGGCCTTGTATCTCCTTTGAATATTGCGGGAGACGCTCGCGCGCCACCAGCCCCGCCGCAGCGCCCTTTTCCAAAGCGCCGGCCACATGATGGTGTCCGTCGTGATTGGGTCCTTGGATGGCGACGAACAGCTCTCCAGGCTGAATGGTGCGAGAATCAATCGAGACACCGGCCAACCCGGCCAGGGGGTCGAGCCCGGCAGGCGTCGCGACACCCAGTGCTTCAGCCGCTTGAACCACGGTCCACCGCATCGCGTCTCCAATGGGCTGGGCTTCCCTCGCAAACGTAAGTTCCCGGCCGCCGCCGGGTCCTCGCGAATTCCGCGTTACTGCCCTGCCTGCTTCTTTGAAAATCCCTTGCGGCGCAGAATCTCGCGCGCCTTCTCACGGTCGTCAAACTCGATAGTGCGATCCTTCAGCACCTGCGAAGTCTCGTGCCCTTTCCCAGCGAGCAGCACGATGTCGCCCGCCCGCGCCTCGTCTAGGGCGATCGCCAGCGCCCGCTCGCGGTCTGGTTCGACGCGATACTTCGCGTTGACTCTCTGCAGTCCCACCGCGACATCGTTGATCACGCGCAAAGGGTCCTCGCTGCGCGGATTGTCGCTCGTCAGCACCACCAGGTCGCTCAGCGAACCCGCCGCTTCGCCCATCAGCGGGCGCTTGGTGCGGTCGCGATCGCCGCCAGCGCCAAAAAGCGTGATGATGCGGCCCGTTGGCGTCAGCTCCCGCGCGGTCGAAATGAGGTTCCGCAGCGCATCGTCGGTATGCGCGTAGTCCACCACCACGAGAAAGGGCTGGCCCTCATCGATTCGCTGGAAGCGGCCCGGCACGAGCTCGAGGCTGGCGATTCCCGGGGCGATCTGATCGGCGGGAACACCAAGCCCGATCGCGGCCCCGATGGCCGCGAGAATATTGTAGACGTTGATGCGACCCACCAGCGGCGAGCGAATTTCGATCTTCCCGGCCGGCGTGTGCGCAACAAACTCAAGTCCGTGAAAAGTCAACGCGGATTTTTTCGCCGTGATATCGGGCGAACCCGTCAGGCCATAGGTAAGAGTGCGCCGGGCCAATCCTTCGAGGCGCGAGCCATAGGAATCGTCGGCGTTGATCACGGCCACATCCGGCGCGCCCGCCCCCGTGCCTTCAAACAAATGCCGCTTCGCGTCGAAGTAGTTTTCAAACGTCTTGTGATAATCGAGGTGATCGCGCGTCAGGTTCGTGAACACAGCCACCGCGAAATGGCAGCCCCACAGCCGGTCCATGGCGAGCGCGTGGGAACTGGTCTCAAGAACGGCGTGCGTGCCGCCGGCGTCGCGTACCTCCGCGAACATCTGGTGCAGATCGAGCGATTCGGGCGTCGTGTTCGCGCCGGACCGTGCGCCCGCCGGGGTGCGATATCCGGTGGTGCCCACGAGGCCCGTGGTAAATCCCGCGGTCCGCAGAATCGAATCGACTAAGAACGCCGTGGTGGTTTTTCCGTTCGTCCCGGTAATCCCGACAAGCCTCAGCGAATTGGCTGGACGCCCGTAAAAATTTGCTCCTGCGGTCGCCAGCGCACGCCGTTCCTTCCCCGCTGCGACCTGCACCCAGGTGACATCTTTCTGGATTCCAGCGGGCCGCGTCTGCGAACTCGCTACGGCAATCGCTCCACGCGCAATCGCATCGCCGGCAAACTCCGCGCCGTTGGCTTTTTCACCGGGAAGCGCAAAGAAGAGCGCGCCGGGCGTGACCTTGCGGCTGTCATACGCGACCGATAGAACCTGCGGGTCGGTGCGCCCGCTGAGGCGAACCACGTCGATGCCGTCAATCACCTCGCACAAATCCATGTTTGGCCCTGCCTGCCTTTGGTTCCCGATCAGGGAACGAACATCCGGCCTGCCATCTGCAACCAGCCTCAATTCTCGTCCCCTCGCGACAGCTTCGACAACACCATCCCCGGCCGGCCGAACCGAACCATTACCTGGCTTCCGGGCTGCACTTGAGTACCGGCGTCTGGGTACTGCGCGAGCGCAATCCCCGAGCCTACGAGCGAGGGAACAAGCCCCAGCCTCCCACACTCCTCCGTGACGGCGCGAACGCTCTGCCCGATCAGCCTCGGGACAGCGACGGCATCCTCTCCTGAAAACGCGACCGTCGGCGCGCTTGCCTGACTCTTTCTCGCGACAGCCGCCTCGAAGCTTGCTTTCGCCGTATCCGAGACAGCCGCGGGAAGCGGCTCAGCCTTCAACTTTTTCGCGGTCTCCACGTCGGAAGGAGCGGGAACGTCATGCGGCACCGCCAGATACGCCAGCACCTGCTCGGCCACCCGCTTGAATACCGGGCCGCCCACCTCACCGCCATGATGCGCCCCCACGGGAGAATCGAGCACCACCAGAATCGAGATGGCCGGATCGTTCACCGGCGCGAAGCCTACAAACGACGAATTGTATTGAGTCGCCGAATACCGCCCAGTGGAAGGATCGATTTTCTGTGCCGTGCCGGACTTGCCCGCCGCCGTGAAGCCGCTCAACTGGGCCGGCTTTCCAGTGCCTTCCAGCACCACGTCTTCCATCATCCCGCGCATTTCCGCGGCGGTCCTCTGGTCGGTCGCCTGGCGAGGAGCCGTGTCCACGTGCCGCACCGGCATCAGGTCCCCTCGCATATCGCGCAGGATGTGCGGGCGGTAAAGAGTTCCCCCGTTGGCGATCGCCGAAATCGCGGAAATAATCTGGATCGGGGTAACGCTCACCTCCTGCCCCATCGCAAGCGATCCGATCGAATTGGCCGACCAGTTCTCCAGCGGCCTCAGCAACCCGTGATTTTCCCCGGGGAGTTCGATGCCGGTGGGCTGGCCGATTCCAAACGTGCGAATCGTATCGTAGAAACGAGGCGCGCCAAGCTGCAGCGCCACTTTGATCGCCCCCACGTCACTCGAGTGCGCCAGAATTTTCTCCACGGTCAGGACGCCAAACGGGTGCCAGTCGTGAATCACCCGCCCGGGAAGCTGGATCTTGCCCATCTGGCAATCGATCAGCGCATCGGGGTTCGTCACGCCATTTTCAATCGCGCCGGTCAGCGTGAGCACCTTGAACGTCGATCCAGGCTCGTACGCGGCGCTCACCGCGCGATTCATTCGCGCCTCGTCCGAGTAGGAACCGGCGTCGTTGGGATCGAACGTAGGCCAGTTCGCCAAAGCGAGAAGCTCGCCCGAGTTGGGATCCTGCACCACCACCGTGCCAGCCTTCGCATGGGTATCGTCGATGGCCCGGGCAAGTTCCTTTTCGGCAATGTACTGGATCGTCTCGTCGATCGTCAGCGAGACGCTCTCGCCCGGATCGGCCGTCGATTCCTGGCGGTCGTACCAGCGCCGCCGCCCGTCGGCCATCACCATCATCTTTCCAGGACGCCCGCGAATCTGTTTGTCGAGCGCGTATTCGATTCCGCCGATGCCTTTCTCATCCACATCGGTGTAGCCCAGCACGTGCGCGGCGAGCTTGCGCTGCGGATAGACGCGGCGGCTCTCCTGCTGGAAGAAAATCCCCCGCAGGTTCATTTCCTCGATTCGCTGCACCGTCTCGGGTGAAAGCTTGCGGGCGAGGCGGATGGGAGAATGCGCCTCGCGGATTTTCGTTTCGATTTCTTCGGGAGACGATGGATCGCTCAGGATGCGCGAGAGCAGCCGCCCCACCATTTCCGCGTCGGTGATCTCGGCGGGATCGGCGAACACTGAATCCATCGGGAGGCTGACGGCAAGCTCCCGCCCCTTGCGGTCGTAGATGGTTCCGCGCTTGGGGCTGATTTCGAAGATGCGCTGCTGCTGATGCTGGGCTTTTGCGAAGTATTCGCTATAGCAGAAGAGCTGGAGGTAACTCAGGCGGGCCAGCACTGCCACCATCCAAACCAACGCCACGATCCAGACAAACAGCCAGCGGAGACGCGGGTTGCGTGGCTCCATGGACTCCGGCCTATCCCATCGGAAGCTTCACGCGCTGGCGTTAAAAAGATTCGCCGGCGCGGGCCCGGCAATCCGGGCCATCATTTTTGTCAGAGACTGTAAGGCTCGAATCAGGGTCTGGGTATCTCGGAAGCGGATTGAGCCTGCGCCACCACGGCGTCATTGGGAGCGTCGGCCGGAGCCACCTGCCCGGGCACGGGAACCGTCAACCCAAGCTGGTCCCGCGCAATCGTATCGACGCGCATCGGCGAGCGCAGCGAGGCCACTTCCAGATGCAGCTGCTGGTTGAGCTGCACCGCCTTGGCGCGCTGCGATTCCAGCTGCGAAACCTGGTAACGAATCTGAATGCACTCAAAGTGCTGCCACGCGTAGAAGAGCAGGCACGCGGCGATAGCGCCTCCAGCCGCGCAAAGCCGCCAGAGGTCGCGGAGGCGCGCGGGCGCGGCATGGCGCACCAGGCGCGTGTTATCGATCCGCTTGACTGTGTGGTAGTCCATCATGACGCGCTCCCCATCTCTTCCCCCGTTTCGCCGCCCAGCT
>Ga0302324_100006031_pt1 | contig 26305 bp, 17 predicted proteins | sample Palsa_T0_1_FD_201949 | JGI IMG/M metagenome (GOLD analysis project Ga0302324, IMG submission 201949) | Peat permafrost microbial communities from Stordalen Mire near Abisko, Sweden - Palsa_T0_1 | ecosystem: Environmental > Terrestrial > Soil > Palsa > Peat permafrost | place: Sweden: Abisko... | reverse complement strand
CCGTCCGTACGACTCGGCAGAACAAGGAGATCACCTCGGCCTCCTAGCCGAAGGACAGATAACAGCGGTCGGCCCGGCGTGCTACGTGGCCATTGACCATCCCGGGAAGGTAATGCCTCGGGCTGACGCAGCCGGATCATCCAGCCGCCGCCCGATCCATGAAATCGCACGGCTGCTCGGCCCGGATGCCGATTTCTACGTGGCGCTGCGCACCCGCAGGAAGCCGCAAGTCCCCGTCACCCACACCCAGATTTCGCCGGTCCGCGTCGTCGCGCCGGTATTCGTCTATGACGGGCTGGGGAGCATGGGCGAGTACCTGGTCCTCGGAATGGCGCGGGCCGGGGCCGCGGCGACGTTGACCCTGCTCCGGCACGACCTGGAGGGTACCTCTCCCGAACTGCGGAAACTGCTCGGCAAGCGGCCATGGACCACCGATGAGCCCACGGTGATCCTGGCGTGGTGGGGAGACCGCCTGGAGGCATATTCACGATCACCGCTCTTCGTCAACACGATGTGGGAGACGAGCCGGATTCCCGCAGATTGGCCCGCTCGGCTGAATAGGGCGCGCGGAATAATCGTCCCGACCCGGTTCGTGGCCGACGTCTTCCGGTCATGCGGCGTGCATGTCCCGGTTCACGTCGTCGCGCAAGGTGTCGATCCCGCCGTCTACCACCTGGAAGAACGCGCCGAACGGAAGGGCCTGACCACACTGATGGTCGGCGTGGTCTGCCCGCGGAAGAATGTGCCAGCGGGCATCCTGGCGTGGCAGCAGGCCTTCGCGGGCGACCCGGATGCCCGGCTGCTGATCAAGTCCCGGTTCGGTTCCCCGGCCCCGGACACCGGCGGCGACGATCGCATCCGGTTCGTCGACAGCAACGAGACGACGCGCGGCATTGCGCACTGGTACCGCGAGGCGGACGTCCTCATGGCGCTGGGCAACGAGGGGTTCGGCCTGCCACTGGTCGAAGCGATGGCGACGGGGATGCCGGTGATCGCACTCGACGCCGAGGGCCAGTCGGACGTCTGCGCCGACGCGGGCGACCTAGTGCTCAGCGTCCCGGCCGGCCGGTGGGAACGGGTCATCCAGACGCCGTTCGGGGACTGCGGCATCCGGGCCGTTCCCGACGTGGACGCCGTGGCGGCCAGGCTGCGGTGGGTGGCCGAACACCGGGACGAGGCCACCGCCCTCGGCCGGGAATCGTCGGCGTGGGCCATCCGGCACCGGGATGTCTGGGACATGGGGCCCGCGATCCTGGACGTGATGGAGGCTGGCCTGCGGCCCAGGCGGACGCTGCGGCAGCGGGAGGCCTTGGCGTCATGAAAGTGCTTGGCGACCAGAAGGAGACCTGATGTCAACACCGACCTATCCAGGCGTGTACGTCCAGGAGGTACCAAGTGCCGTCCACACGATCACCGGCGTGGCCACATCGAACGCCGCATTTGTGGATTTCTTCCCCGCGGGACCTGCCGGGACGGCGGTAAAAATAACCAGCTGGGCACAATTCGAGCGTATTTTCGGCGGTCTGGATCAGCGCAGCGAAGCCAGCTACGCGATCATGCAGTTCCTGACGTACGGGGGCAGTACGGCCTTTGTCGTCCGGGCCGTCTCTGGCGCGCAAAGCGCGACCGTTGACCTGCCCGCGCAGCAATACGGGTACGGATACGCGGCGGGCTACGCCGGGGCGGGCTGGAGCGGGGCGGGCGGAGCGCACGTGCTCACGGTCACCGCGTCCAGCCCGGGGGCATGGGGCGGACAGCTCCGGGTGGGCGTCGACTACAACGTGAAGGGGGGCGACCCGGACCTGTTCAACCTGGTGGTCCAGCAGGTCCAGGTGGTCAACAACAGGACCCAGGTGCTGCAGTCCGAGATCTATCGCAACCTCACCCTGGATTCCAGCAATCTCGCGTCCTACGCGCCCCAGGTGGTCAACCAGGCTTCGATCCTCGTCACCATCAGCGATCAGACGCTCGGCGGTGTCCCGGACCAGACCGGGCCCGATGTCATCAACAACCCGCCGGACGGCTCCTTCGTCGCGCTGACGGGCGGCAACGACGGAACAAGCCCGCAGGATGGCTGGACGGCGGATCTCCTGCTCGGCGACCAGCTCAAGCAGACGGGAATTTACGCCCTCGAGGCCATCGCCCCGGACGTCTTCAACATCATGTGCATTCCGGCGACGGCGCTCCTTGATGCCGACAACCTCGCCGCGGTCATCGCGCCGGTGCAAGCCTATTGCGCCTCGAAACGGGCGATGTACATCCTGGACCTGCCGGCTGCTTTCGACGAGACCCCGAGCTACGACGGGCAGCTGTCCGCCATCACGAATTTCACCAATGACGTGGTCGCCGATAACCGCGACAGCGGCACCGTGCTGTACTTCCCGCGGCTTACCATCGCCGACCCGCTGAACCAGAACAGGTCCCGTGGCGTAGGCGCCAGCGGCACACTCGCCGGGATCTGGGCGAAGACAGACGCCACCGGCGCGGGCGGCAACGCGGTCTGGCTGGCCCCGGCCGGGACCCAGGCCGCCCTGCCAGGCAACGTGACGCTGGCCTGCAACCTGACCGACGCTGACCACGGCACCTTCAACCAGCTTGGCGTCAACGTGCTCCGTTCCTTCCCCCTATACGGGAACCTCAGCTGGGGAGCCCGCACGCTGATGGGCGCCGACGTCGAAGCCAGCGAGTGGAAATACGTTCCCGTCCGCCGGACGGCGTACTACATCGAGGAAAGCCTGGTCGAGGGGCTCAAGTGGGTGGTCTTCCAGCCCAACGACGAAGATTTGTGGCGGAAGATCCGGCTGAACGTCACCGCTTTCCTGCAGACGATGTACCTGAACCAGGCGTTCCCCGGCCAGACGCCGGCCCAGTGCTACTTCGTCAAATGCGACGCCGACACCAATCCGCAAGCGCAGATCGACCTCGGCATCGTCACCGTGATTGTCGGGTTCGCCCCCCTGCTGCCCGCCGAGTTCGTGATCTTGCAGATCGAGCAGATGGCCGGCCAGTCTTGAGAGGATAGACAATGATCCTGTATCCCAACAATCCGGTTCGCGTCGATCCGCTGAAGAACTTCAAGTTCAAGGTCGCATGGGACGGTCAGTACGTGCTCGGCGCCGCCAGCGTGAGCGCCCTCACCCGCAAGACCGAGGTCATCAAACATCGCGCGGGCGGCGTCATGAGCACGAAGTACTCATCGCCTGGGCTCAACGAGTACGACCCGGTGACGATCAAGAACGGCGTGACCATGGATCGCACCTTCTACCAATGGGCCGGGAAGGTCTGGGCGCCGAGCAACCAGTTCGGCATGGAGGTCTCGCTCAAGGATTTCCGCAAGAACATCACCCTGGAGGTGTACAACGAGGCCGGCCAGCTCGCGATCGCCTACACGCTCTACAACAGCTGGCCGTCGGAGTTCCAGGCCCAGGCCGACCTGGACGCCAATACAGGCGGCATTCTCTTCCAGCACCTGAAGCTGGAAATCGAGGGCTTCGACATCGACGTCACGGTGCAGCCGGCGGCCGAGCCGTCCTTCGTCATTCCCTCGGGCGCATAGTGCGCCGACTCACCACCCGCGAGATCGTCGCGGTGTGGGACGCCGGAACGGGAAAATCCGCCGTCGGCCGGGCGCTGGCCACGGTCGCGGCGTGCCTGCCGGGCTGGTCCGCCGCGGAACTCGCGGCCCTCCCGCTCGGTTTCCGGGACGCACTGCTGCTCGAACTGCACGGTGCGACCTTCGGCCCGCGGCTCAACTCGATCGCGGCCTGCCCCCAATGCGACGTCCGGGTCGAGTTCTCACTCAGCCTGGACGACCTGCCCGCCCGGCCCGGTGTCGAGGACATGGCCAATCCGCCCGCCCGCCTGACCCTGGTGACGCGAGGCCTGTCGGTCGAATACCGGCTGCCCGACTCCCTCGATCTCGCCGCGATTACCGCCGCGCCCGACCTGGAGGAGGCGGCGGCGCTGCTGGCCCGGCGCTGCATCTTGTCGGTCAGCCCGGACGGCGCGCCAGCGGAGGCCGGGGACGCCCGTCAGTACCCGGCCGGCCTGATCGGCGAACTCGAGGCGGAGATGGCGCGCCTGCAGCCGTGGGCCGACATCGAGGTCCAGCTGAGCTGCCCGTCCTGCGATGCGGAATGGCAGCCCGCGGTGGACGTCGGCGCCTTCGTCTGGGCGGAGATCGAGTCCGAAGGACGGCGCCTGTTGTCTGAGGTCGACACGCTGGCCCGGATGTACGGCTGGCGCGAAGGCGACATCCTCGACATGACGCCCGTCCGGCGGCACAGGTACCTGGAGATGGCCTCATGACCGCCGGTTTCCTGACCCGGCTGGCCGAGCGGGCGACGCGTGACGGGCAGCCAGCCATCCGGCCGGATCTTCCCCCCGTATTCCTGCCGGGGTTGCTGGCCAGGGCCCCGGCACCGGACTTCGAGGAAACCGGCACGGCCGGAACGCCGTCTGGCGGACCCTTCTCCGCCGCCCCAGGCGCCCCTGGATCCGGGGCCCGGCCGGCCGACGCCGGCCCGGGCCGGGCCGGGCCACCGTCCCACGATGCGGGCGAGGACCCGCGACCTCGATCAGTCAGGCCGGCTGACTCCGGCGACTCGGGTCAGGGCCACACGGCCCCGCCGGAGGCAGGACATCCGGCGGCCGGGCCTGCCTCGCGCGCGCCAGACTACCTCCCGGCCGTCACGGCGTCGGAGGGACGCCATCCGCCGTCGACGCCGGCCGCGGCCGGTCCGCCCGGGACGGCGGCCAGGCCGGGCCGCGGCGCCCCGGGCCGTCTCGGCGGGGCACGGGTCCGGCCGCACGAGCCGGCCGTCGCGCGGGCCGGTCCCGGTGAGCTGGCCGTGGTGCAGGGCACCGGTGATCCGGCCGAGCCGCGGGTCCGGCCGGAGCCCGGGGGCACCCGGAACGGGCTGGCGGTGCCCGGCAGCGGTGCCGCCGGACCGGAATCGCAGGTCCCGCGGTTTCCGTTGCGCGCCTCCCGCGAACCAGACGTGCGCATCTCGATCGGACGGATCGAGGTCAGGCTGCAGGAAGCGTCCGCCGCGCCGGCCAGGGCGCCGCGCCCGCCGCGGCCGGAACCAGTGCTGCCCCTGGAGGAGTACCTGCAGCGCCGCACGGAGAGCTCACGATGAGCACGGCCCTGGCGATCGCGGCCACCACGGCGGTCATTCGCGAGACCCTGCAGACGCGCTTCAACAACGTGCCGCTGGGCCCGGTCGGGAGCGTCACCGTGTCCGCGCTGCCACCCGACCGGCTGGGCCTGGGAGCCGAGGACGCGAACGTCCTCAACCTGTTCCTCTATGAGGTGACCCCGAACGTCGGCTGGCGCAACATGGACCTGCCGTCCCGGGATTCGGCGGGCAACCTGCTGACCAATCCGCCACTGGCGCTGGATCTGCACTACATGATGACCGCCTACGGCCAGGAGGACCTGGCCTCGGAGGTGATCCTCGGGTACGGCGTGCAGGTCATGCATGAGCTCTCGGTGATCACGCGCGCCGCGATCCAGAATGCGTTCAGCGGCTCGCTCACGGCCATGCTGGCCTTGGTGGCCGGCGCGGAGCTCGATCAGCAGGCAGAACTCATCAAGATCACGCCGGTGTACCTGCCCACCGGCGAGCTGGCTCAGCTGTGGATGGGCTTCCAGGACAAGTACCGGCCCACCGCCGCGTTCCTGGCCACCACCGTGCTCATCCAGCGCAGCGATGCCACGCCGGCCGGCCTTCCGGTTCTCACCCCCAGCGTGACCACGGTACCTTTCATCGCGCCGGTCATCGGCGGGGTCAGCCCGGCCATCACGGCGACCTATCCCCTGCCGCCCACCGTCGTGCTCACCGGGCAGAGCCTGCTGGCGCCGGGAGCGACGGTCGTTTTCGGCGGCGAGCCTCCCGTCACCCCGGCCCAGCCGTCCACGGGCACGAGCCTGACGGTGCAGGTACCCGCGGGCCTGCCGGCCGGTCCAGCCACCGTACAGGTCGTGCTGCCGACCCAGGCCGGCAGCCTGTCCCTGCCGGCCGCACTGTCCAACGAGGTGGTCCTCCTCATCAGGCCGACCATCACCCAGCAGGCAGGGACCTACGACATCACCGTGGCCGGCGGGACGATCACGGTGGGCGTGGCGCCGACGGTGGCCCGCGAGCAGCAGGCGTCACTCCTGCTGGTCCAGGCGGGCGCGGGGGCGGCACCGCCGGCGAGCTATACCCTGGCCGCGGACTCCAGGATCGCCGACCCCGATCCCAGCACGAACACCCTCACCTTCACCGCGACGGCGGTCCCGTCCGGGCAGTACCTGGTGACCGTCCAGGTCGACGGCGTCGCCAGCGAGCTGGTCAACGCGGCCGACGGCACCTTCTCCGGCCCGCTGGTGACGCTATGACCGAAGCCGGCATCCGGAGCGAGGAACAGGTCAGGCAGCGGCTGCTGGCCGCTATCACGTGCGTCAAAGAACGGCTGCGGGCGTACCTGGACGGCGGGAGCGCCGCCAACGGCGCGGTGCCTCGCGGCGCCGCCGCGGACGAGCAGGCCACTGACCCGCTGTCCCCGGTCGGCGCGCTCGCGACCGCCTTCGGCCTCAGCGGCTTCGAGACCGAGTTGCTCCTGCTCTGCGCGGCGGTCGAGCTCGATTCCGAGGTCGCCGGGCTGTGCGCCGCGGCCCAAGGTGACCAGGGTCGGGCTTACGTGACCTTCGGCCTGGCCCTGGCCGCGCTGCCCGAGCCGCACTGGAGCGCCGTCGTCCCGGCCGGAGCGCTGCGCAGCTGGCAGCTGCTGACCGTGGCCGACGGACCGTCCCTGGTGGCCAGCCCGGTACGGATCGGCGAGTGGGCCCTGCACGCCCTGGTGGGCCTCGACGACCTGGACGAGCGCCTGTCGTGCCTCGCCACCCAGGTGCCACCCGGCGACGATCTCGTGCCCTCGCAGGAAGCCGTGTGCGAAGCGATCGTGCGGTCCTGGCTGGGCTCTTCGTCTGCGGGCCGGGTAACGCTGACGCTGACCGGCCCGGATCCCGCCGCGCGGCGCGCGGTGGCCGCCCGCGCTTGCGCCGCCGTCGGCGCGGACCTATGGGCGATGAGCGCAGCACTGCTGCCGTCGGCCGCGGCCGACCTAGCTGAGCTGGTCCGGCTCTGGGAGCGCGAGGCATGGCTCTACCGCAGGGTCCTGCTGCTCGAGTTCGACGAAACCGACCCGGTGGCGGAGGCCGTCGCCTGGCGGTTTACCGAACGCTTCGGGGGCCTGCTGTTCCTCAGCGACCGCGAGCACCCGCTTCCGCAGGCGGGCCAGGCCAGCTTCCGCGTCTCGTGGCCGACCCTGCCCGAACGCCGCGAGGTCTGGGAACGGCTGCTCGGCGCGGACGCGGGACGGCTGGCCGGCCCGGCCGACGGCCTGGCGTCCCAGTTCAGTATCGGCCCGGCCGCGGCCCGGCGGGCCACGGACCTGGCCCGCGCCGCCCCGGCCGGTCTCAGTGCCGGCACGCTGCTGGCCGCGTGCCGAGAACAGGCCAGGCCGCGCCTGGAGGGGCTGGCGGCCCGAATCACCCCGCGCGCCAGCTGGGACGATCTCGTTATCCCCGTCGCTCAGCTGAATGCCCTTCGTCAGATCGTCGTTCAGGCCCGCCGCCGCGCGCAGATCGCCGAAGCGTGGGGCTTCGGCGGCACGGCGTGGCGAGGCGAGGGCGTGGCCGCGCTGTTCAACGGCGACAGCGGCACCGGCAAGACGTTCGCGGCCGAGGTGGTCGCCGGTGAGCTGGGCCTGGACCTGTACCGCGTCGATCTGAGCCGGGTGGTGAGCAAGTACATCGGGGAAACCGAGAAGAACCTCAGCCGGGTGTTCGACGCGGCCGACGAGGGCTCGGCCGTGCTGTTGTTCGACGAGGCCGACGCGATATTCGGCCGCCGCAGCGAGGTCAGGGACAGCCACGACCGGTACGCCAACATCGAGGTGAGCTACCTGCTGCAGCGGATGGAGTCCTACCGCGGGATCGCCGTCCTGACCACCAACCTCAAGAGCGCGATCGATACCGCCTTCCTGCGGCGGCTGCGCTTCGTGGTGAACTTCCCGTTCCCCGACGCGAGCCTGCGGGCCCAGATCTGGCAGCGGGTCTTCCCGGCGAGCACGCCGACCGCCGGGTTGCGAACCGCTCAGCTCTCCCAGCTCAGCATCACCGGCGGCAGCATCCACAACATCGCGCTGCACGCGGCGTTCATCGCGGCCGACGAAACCCGCGCCGTCACGATGACCGACGTGCTGGCCGGCGCCCGGATCGAGTACGACAAGCTGCGCCGGTCCCTTACTCCGGCCGAAGTGGCGGGCTGGTGATGAGCGGTACCGTCCACGTGCACATCGACGAGCTGGTGCTGATCGGCATCCGGCCCGGCGACCGCGATGCCGTCGCCGCGGCCCTGCAGGCCGAGCTCACCCGCCTGCTTCGCAGCGCGGGGCGGCCCGGCGGCTCCCGCGGCCAGCCGGTCCACATCGCCCAGCTCGCGGCGCCCGCGGCGCCCGCGGCCAGGCTGCCGGCGCGCGCCGACGCCAGGTCCGTGGGCAGGCTCGCGGCGGCGCAGGTCCACTCCAGCCTGCGGGGTGCCTGGTGACCTCGGGACAGCGAGCGGTCATCGCGGCCGAGCCGAGCCCTGCAGCCCGGATGGCGAAGGTCCGGCACCCCACCTGGCCGGGCCCCGGCACCCGCCCCGCATCGCCCCGCGCGCTGGTGGTGCCTGATCTTGACGGGGGGTTGCCGCTTGAGGGCGGTGTGCGTCGTGATCTGGAGGGGCGTTTCGGCTATGACCTGAGCCGGGTGCGGATACACGCGGGCGACAGAGCTGGAACCTCCGCCAGGGAGGCCGGTGCGAGCGCGTATACGGTGGGCCGGCATATCGTCTTCGGGCCGGGCCGTTATGAGCCCCGTAGCGCGCGGGGGCGGGCTCTGCTGGTCCATGAGCTGACGCATACGATCCAGCAGGGCATGGCCGAGCCGGCACCGCACGACGGGACAGCGCTGGCCGCGGGCCATCCGGCCGAGCGGGAGGCGGCGGGTGCGGCCAGGCCGGGCGCCGGCGCAGGCCGGATCACGGTCCGGGAGCGGACGGCGCCGGCGCTCGCCCGGCAGGCGGAGCCCGCGCCGGGGGAGGCGGGGGCCGGGGCGGCCGCCGGGCCCGCCGCGGCGGAAGCGGAGAGCTCGGGTTCCTCGATGATGGATTCGCTCATCGATAATGCCTCGATCGCCGCGGCGAAGGCGCTGAGGACCAGCGCTCCGATCCCGATCCCTGAGACGGTGCTCGCCGCGCTGACCGCGGCGGAGGCCGCGTTCGTCGGGCGCGGTTTCCGGCGGCTGGTGATGCAAGGTGAGCTCCTGGAGATCGCCGGGCGGGTCAGGGAGCTCGCCGACTGGAAGGTCGCCGCGGAATTCGGCCTGCGGTACCTGTGGGGCGTGCTGAAGGGCCTGGCCTCGCCGGTCACCGGCCTGGTCCAGTTCGCGAAGTCCGGGGTCGAGCTGGCCGCCGCGGCCGGTAGCTGGGCGGCCGAGCATCTGCAGCAGACGCCAGAGGTGGGGACCGAGGCGACCGGACTCGTGGCGGACTGGGAGAACTTCCGCACCGCCGCGCGGGCCAGCCTGGAGTCACTGCAGACCAAGGAGGGCGCGCTGGCGTTCGCTGGCTCGGTGTTCTCGGCCGCCGAGGCGGCCGGCGCGGCGATCGAGCACCAGCTCGTCGCCATGGCTCGCGAGCAGGGCGGCAACGCGGCCGACCGGCTTGTCAATGAGCTGCGCAAGACCCCGCTGCCTGAGCTGGCCGAGCGGGCGGGAGAGATCGTCGGCATGGTGGTTATCGAGGTTGTCATGCTCGCCTTCAGCGACGGCATCGGGAACCTGATCGCCAAGCTGGGGGAGTTCGCCCGGTCGCTGCGGCCCCTCTCGCGCGGTATCGGGGCCATCGCCGACGTCATGGTCGGGGCCGGGCGCGTCATTGCCGACCTTGAGCACATCGTCGGCGCCCTGATGAGCAAGACCGTGCTGCGGCCGCTGAGGCCCCTGCTCGAAGCCCTGGAACCGCTGCTGGCCCGGGCGCAGAAGCTCAGCCAGCGGCTCCTCGGGCTGAGCGAAGAAGCCGGGACCGGCCTGGGCCGCGCCGGCGCCCGCGCGCTCACCCCAGGTGAGACCTCCGCAGCGGACACCGCCGAACACGCCGCCGTGCCCCCGGCCCCGAAGCCGTCTCCGGCCCCGAAGCCGTCTCCGGCTCGCCGTCCGCCCCGGCCGCCGGTCGCTGACCGTCCTCCGAGCGGGGGAAGGCTCGGCGGCGGAATCCGCGGCGCCACGGCAGAAGGAGCCGGCGAGGAGTTCCGCTACGAATACCATCCGGAACAGCCGGCCCCTCCCGTCGAGCGCGGTCACGTCCGGCCTGGCGGCGAACCCCAGCAGGCCGGTCAATCCAGGTCCGCGGGTCCCCGGGCCGGCGAACGCGTCCCGCCTGCGGCCGGACCTGGTAAGTCCCAGATCACGAGTTCGGAGATCGCCGAGCACATCGCAGAAACGACCCGGCATGATCCGATCCACGGCCAAGCGGAAACTCACGGCAAACCGGCCATCGATGAGCCTGAGGTTCGTGAGCCAGGGCTGATGAAGGAACTCGATCGGTACGACGAGGAACTGACCTACGGGCCGGCAGGGAAAGTGCGGCTGCCCGGAGAGAACCGGGGGACCTGGGCCGGGACCAAAGGCAACTCCCGGTGGACTCCCCATGATCCTGCGGCGTACGGTCTGGAAGAAGGACGATCGATTCTGTTCAAGGACGGCGTGCCGGACCTGTCGGAATATGCGGTAAACACCCCAGCGGGCCAGCGTGGAATCCTGCGCTTCAACCGCCTCAGAGGCGGCGGAAGTGATTTCCTTCTTGCCGATCAGCGGCTGGCGGCTGAGGCGGGCACGGACTGGCGCCGTATAAGTCAGTGGCGGAGAGAAAATGGACTGACATATCACCACTACTCGCGTAACGAACTCCAGCTCGTGCCGCAGCGGGTCCACGCGCCGCTAGCTCACCAGGGCAGCAGCGCAGAGTTGCGGTGAGAGAATGGGGAACTGACGCCGCAGGCGCCTGCAAGGGGGGATCAATCGCCTGGAAATGCCCGACGCCGACGCGAGAGCGTCGGCGTCGTTACGGCAGGAGTCGAACCTGCAGCCGACCTAGTGGGCGGCTTACTCTACCGCGAGTAATTACACGTTAAAGCCGCGCGCCAGGTCCGTCAACCGGGCCCGCGGGGGACGGCCCGGTTCCTCAGCTGACGTTCCCTGAGACGTGCACGGTACTAGGCGCGTTGACGGGCGTGTCGGCACCGAGCAGGTTGTCTGCGACCAGCCACAGGGGGGTCCCGGCGGCCACCGTGGCGCCGGGCGTCGTCGGTACCGGCTGGATGTTCGCGCCCGTCGAGAAGCCTTGCACGCAGTTGTGCCGGACGATCACCATCCGGCCGAGGACGCCCCACCCCCGGATGGCGTCGACCGGCAGCGCGGCCGACTGCGTGCGTTGCAGCGAGATGCGGTTAGCCTCGACGATAACGCTGTCGCAGTTGCCGAAGAAGATCGCGTGACGGCCCCGGACCGCGTCCGGGGTCAGCACGACGTTGACCGTGTTCCCGCGGATCTGGATGGGTCCGGTCGCCTCCCGCGCAGTGCCCTTGGGCCCGCGCTGGCTGACGCCCACGTGGATCCCCTGGATGGCCGCCCTGATGGTGTTATCGATGATGCGGGCCTCGGTGGCTTCCTGGCCGGCCACCACGATGGCCTGGCCGGCCGAGGCGGTGCCCCCGACCTCGCGGAGCGCCGCCAGGATCAGCTGGGCGAAGGCCGGGTTGGCGGTCCGCGTCGCTGTATTAGTGAGGAGTTCCCCGGCGAAGGACTTGACGAATTTCAGGAGCTGGTTCGGCGAGCCGACCTGGGGATTTTGTGCGGTGATAGTCCGGGACCATACGGCCGCGAGGTTCTTGTTGCTGAGGAAGTTGATAGCGAATCCGCCGGCCGACACGCCGGTGTTCAGACGCGGGAGGGACGGCTTCGGCGTGGCGATCTTCAGTGCGTCCACCGCCGTTTCGGTTTTCACATCCGGGGTGAGCTTGGCCGCGGTCGTTGTTTTCGCCTTGCCGATGCTGGCGCCACTGACCAGCAGCCGGGTGAGGTTCATCCGGAACACAGGATCGTGGAACAGGTTCTCGCCGCCGGCCAGCGGCGCGCCGACGCCGATGTCGCAGTCTTCCACCGTCACCCGGTGCTGGTTCACGGCCAGCACGCCGACCTGCTGGTGGCCGACCTTGAAGTCGCTCGACCGGACCCGCGCCGAGTAGTAGGTACCCGACGGCGCCGCGCTTATGGTCAGGCAGCTGGCCGCCCGGTACGAACCGCTCGGGCAGGCCAGTGAGACCGATTCGACCTCCACGGTCGGGCAGTTGGTGAACGTCAGCGCGCCGTTCAGGTGCTGGGTCGCCGTTCCCCGTGTAGCGCCGATACTGGCCGTCTCGGCGTGCAGGTTGCGGACGGTGACGCTCGTGCATGAGGTGAAGACCAGGGCCGCCTCCGCCTGGGAGAGCAGCCGGGTCCCCTCGCCCGTCCCTTCGATCGTCAGGTTCCCCAGGTTGCTGATCGCCGCGGGTGCCTGCAGCGGGTACTGTCCGACCGGCAGGCAGATCTTGGCGTCGCCTCCGGCCGGAACCTGGCGGAAGACCGCCTCCCAGCCGGCCCCGGGGACCGCGGTCAGGGTGCACAGTCCGCCGGTACGGCCGCACAGGGCGTCGATGGCCTGCTGGACCGTGCTCACCCCGGGGAGCTGGCACACCGTGTCGTTGAAGCTCACGTCGCTCGCCGTGATGGCTGTCAGCGGCGGGAACACCGCCCGGCAGTCGGTCGCCTGGTCAAAGGCCTTCCCGTTGAAGCGGACGAGTGCCAGCGGTGCGTAGTGATGCCTGATGCCCGCGGGCGGACGCGGCAGCGCGTTGCCCGCGTCGTCGGAGGGCCATTCGATCGTCCCCGGGTAGAGGCCGGTCGCCGTCCGGGCCGGGATCAGCCAGTAGTCGCCTGACCGGTAGAAGCCGGCCGTGAAGAAGACCTGCAGGCCCCCCTCGAGGGTGATCCACTGGTTCTGACCGCTGGGCGGGATCGGCGCGCTGCCGTCCCACCGCGCCAGCTTCGCGTGCAGCGACGGGTCGATACTGGGCACCGGGGTCTTCAGCTGGATCTGCGGGGGGGACTGCGTGGGCTGCGTGGCCACGACCTGCAGGGGGTACGGCACGCCGTCTAGGTCGCTGCGGTCGTCCGAGGGCTCCACCAGGTCGTTGGCCGAGAAACCGCGGGAATCGTCAAGCCCGACATTGGTGACGGTGGCGGTCGTACCGGTCACCTGGGTGACGGGCGTCAGCACCGACGCGTTGTCACGCTGCCATTTGATGGTGGCGCCCGCGCCGTCGGTGCCAGCCTGGTCGATCTGGACCCGGTAGAACTGATTCTCCGGCCCCTGGTAGCCCATTCCCGGCGGGATCAGGCAGGGCGACGTGGTGGCGGTGCCCGGGTCGATCTGCGCCGCGAGCGTCCCGGTCGTGACCGGGAAGCCGACGGCCCAGCCGGCCGCGAAGGCGTCCGGGCACGCCGGATTCTGGCCCTTCACCGGGTCACCGTTGATCTTGACCTGGGCCCGGACCCGGAGCCGGCCGGCGGTGTCGGGACCGCCGAGTGCGATCTCCCTCGTCTGCGGGTCCTGGATCCAGGTCTCCTCCTGATTCCAGACGTCCAGGTAGGCCCGGTACCAGCCCACTTGGAGGGCGGGCAGCGGCGCGTAGGAGTCGGGCTGGCAGGCCAGGCTGGGCTGCCGCCTCATGGTGGCGAGCTGTCCTTCGGCGTACCCGGAGATCGCTCCGTCCAGGGTAAGCACCCCGTCCGCCTGGCCGGCCGGCGGCGTGACCGCCTGAACCTGCATCAGGCTCGGTCCTGCGCCGCCCGCGGACAGCTGCACGTACTGGCCGGGCGCGAAGGCGTCGCCGTCGAGGTCCCAGGTCGGCACCGTCACCTGATCCGGCCCGGTCATCGTCACGGTCACCAGCGTGGGGGTCAGCTCGGCCAGGATCCCGTCGACGTACATGCGCCCGGCTGAGATCAGCAGGTCTCCCGCGCCGGGGACGACCGTCACCGCGTAACCTCCGCCGGCCCGCGGGCATCCGGTCGGCCCGATCACGTCGACGGCCGTCGTTTCCTCCCGGTACCGCCGGATGTCCTGTGCCTCGTTCAGGTCAGCGTCGATGCTGACCCGCCCTTGCTGGTGCAGCAACGCCGAATAGTGCTTAGTCGGATCGAAGGTGACACGACTCAGGTCTACTGCCATCTCGACTCCCCTGGGCCAGAGACTGGTGGTCGTGCGGTCGCATCAGGTCGCATAGAAGATCCCGGCCTGCAACGCGAAACGCAGGTATTCGTCGAGCGCCACGAGCAGGTTCGTCTCGCGCTGCGGCTCGAACAGCTCGTGGAACGCGCCCATCTCCGCGCCGTCCGACGCGCCGCGCCAGATCTGGTCAGGGGATGACCGCTGAAGCTGGCAGTAGCCGGGGTCACCGTACTGCACTGAGGTGAAGACAGGTGTCACGACCGGTCCGGTGGATCCCTCCGGGGGTACGCAACGGTAGCGGCGCGGGGTGAGCGAGCCGGGAGTGACCAGGCTGAACCGGACGCAGCCGACCTGGCGGCGCTCGCAGGTGAGCGGCCAGAGCAGCAGCGAGTCGGTCACCGTGTCCACGCTGGCCACGTGCGCCGGCCCGAGCACGGTGCACCGGGCCAGGCCGGTGGCCGGCCCGGCCACGTCCCCGGCGAACGTCCCGGCGATCACGCTGACGGCCGACGCCAGGCCGAGGTCGTCGGCCGTCGTCGCGTCGCCGGGCGCGGCGACCACCGCCGCGGCCTGCCCGTCGGCGCCGGGGATCACGAGCAGCGACCCGCCGGTGACCGCGACGACGGCCTGGCTGAAGCCAGGGTCGGCGGAGGCGGCCCGGATCGCTGCCACCAGGTCCGCAGCGGCCGCGTCCGCGTCGGCCGGGTCGCTAGCCAGCTGCACCGGAAGCGGCCCCGTGGCACCCATGGCCACCAGCAGGGCAGGGGCCGCCGAGCGCAGCGCGAGCGGGGCCGCGAGCGGCAGGCCGAGCAGGCCGTAGACCCGCCGGGCGGCCGGGCGGAGCAGCCCGAGCAGGCCGGCCGTCGGGTCGTCGCCCCACGCGGTGAAGGTGACGCCGCCGGCGATGATGGCCGCGCCCACCGACGCCACCGCGCCGGAACCCGGCGCGCCGGCACCAGCCGCGCCGGAACCAGCCGTCCCTGGCACCACGATCAGCTGGCCGTCGACGGCGAGCACCTGTGCGCCGGTGAACGACGGGCCGGTGCTGGCGGCCCGGATGGCCGTCTCGAGCATGCCCGCCGCGTCGGCCAGGTCGCCCGGCACGCCGGGCAGCTGGGCCTGGTAGGGGCCGTCGGTGCCCATGGTCACGCCGACCGAGGGCGCCGGCGGCAGCCCGCCGAAGTCCGGCGCGGCGCCGAGTCCGGCGCCGGCCAGCGCCGGCACCGTCGTGGCCAGCGGCGCCGGGGTGCCCGGGTCGAGGATCGAATCCTGGACGCTGAGCAGGACGTGCGGCGAGGCCGCGCGCACCGGCCCGGTGATGCAGTGGTCGATGGTCAGGCTGGTCTGCTGCCCGTCCACTGGGATCACGGTGATGCTTGGCGCGCCTGGGCTGCCGCCCGCGCCGGGGGTCAGGCCCGGGACGAACGTGCAGTGCCGCAGGGTCAGCTGGTCCAGGTGGTTGTCGACGCTCAGGCCCGCGCCGGTCACGATGAAGCCGTTGACGGTGAGCTGGCCGTCGCCCGTGATAGCGAAATCCTGGGTCAGGCGCAGGACCGGCGAGGACCCGTTCGCGGCTCGCAGTTCCGCGGTGCGCCCGGTGAGGTCGACGTGCAGGTTTTCCGTCCAGGTGCCCGATCCCTGGACCTCGACCGCGCCCGCCGCGCCAAGCGCGTCCAGCGCGCTCTGGATCGTGGCGTAGTCGGGGCTCGGGACGGATAGGACCTGACCGGTTTCGGTGAACGTGGCTGACCGGATGTACTCCCCGCCGCCGAGGTCGTCGGCGAACCCGGACGAGTAGGTGACGGTCACATTCTGCCCGGTCTGGTCGGCCGCGAACGCCAGCCTGCCGAGCACCGGGTCGATGGCGAGCCCGGCCGCCGGGGTGTGCGCCCAGCCGGTCACCTGCCCGGCCCCGTCCACGACATCCTGCAGGGTGCACACCTCGACGTCCGCGACGGGCACCTCGGCGCCCGCCACCTGGACGGAGATGCTCGCCGCCGCCCCGTAGTAGGTCGCCAGGCCAGCCGCGAGCACCCGTCGGCTGATCGGAACCGGCACGTCGAGCGGCGTCGAGAGCTGTGTCACCGGCTGGGCGGGCGGCGGGAGGTTGGTGACCAGCGGGACGTCGATGCCGAGCGGGCTGAACCGGTACCGGTGCCCGTCGGGTGGATCGACGGGCGCGGCCGAGCTGGCGGTCCGGGTCTGGGCGTAGAGCCGCCAGAGGAACACGGCGATGTTCGGTATGTTGGGCAGGCCGCGGCCCGATTCGATCCGGCGGACGTCGGGTCGCCGCGCCAGCGTGTCGAAGCCGGTTCCGATCCGCTCGAGCGGCCCGCCGAGCCGCAGGTCGACGGTCCCGCCCGCGCCTGGCCGCACATCCTGCATGTGCTGACAGACCGCCAGGTTGCGGAATTCCTCTGCCACGTTGGCGCCCCAGCCGGTCACGTCCGCGGCGACCTGCTGGACGACCATCGCGGTACCCTTCCTGGCCCGGTACCCGAGGGTGTTGGCGACATAGGAGCGCAGGCTGACGGTAGACGCGGCCACCGGGTACAGGGCGCGCACGCCGAGCAGGTCCCCGATGTAGGGGACGGCCCACTCAGCGCAGGTCTCGATGAACTCGTCGTCGTAAAGTTGGGCCAGGTTCTCCTCAAGCACCGCGACCTCGTGCGCGATGACCTGGACGAGTCCCTTCACGGGCCCGTCGCTGCCGTCGGGCTGCGTGTCGCGGATCCGGTACACCGCCGGGAGCAGGCCGTAGATCGTCTCGGCGTCGAAGGTCATCTACATCACCGTCAGGTCCGGGGCGCTGGGGTCGATGGTCAGCAGTTCGGCGGGGGTCAGGCTGGCCAGCGGCCCGCCAATGGTCGGCAGCCGGGCGGTCAGCAGGCCGCCGGACGGCAGGCCGGCGCCGCCGGTCCGGGCCAGCGAGCTGAGTTCCACCGCCAGGACGCCGGGGACCGAGTGGATCGCCCCGATCACCTGGCTGACCGGCACGTCCTGGCCGAAATCACGAGCCTGGAAGGAGAACGCCGACTGCAGCGCCGCCCCGGCCGCGGCCAGGACGGCCGTCGAGTCGTAAGCCGTGTCGACCTTCACCGTCCCGGTCACGGCGAACGTCACCGGCGTGAACGACACCACCCGCAACGGTACGTACGGATCACCCGCCGAGCCCAGCGCCGCGAGCAGGTTGAGGCAGGTCGGGCTGGAGGCCTGGAACACCGCTCCGCCGGGCCCGGCGATGGTGATCATGATGCCGCGGACCGGCCCGTCGGCCGACCAGGTAGCCAGCGCCTTGGCGACGCCGGGGAACATGCCGGCGAAGTTCTGGTAGTCCGCCGTGGAGACCACCCGCCCCAAGGTCAGCGCCGTGAGCGGGGCGTTGACCCGCGCGTCGGCGAGGACCTCAGGGTCCTGGCCGCCGGTGGCGCTCAACGGGTTGGTGACCGTGCGCACGCTGGGCGTCGAGCCGGCCAGCAGCGTCAGCTGGCCGGCCTGTACCATGCCCTCCATGCCGGTGCCCCTCCGGTAGGTGACCTGCATGTTCTCCTGGCCGGTGGGGAAGCGGGCCCCGGTGGTGGCGTCGCCGCCCTCGAGCGTGACGGCTCCTCCGTCCGCGAGACGGGTCACGTACACCCGGGCCGTGGGCCCGTTGCCGTACAGGTACGGGGTCTCCTGCCAGAGCACGCCGGAGGCGCGCAGCGAGAGCGTCGACTGCGCGCCACCGCCAGACGCGCTGCTCACGTACGTCAGCGGCGCCTGGTTGTTGAGCGCGAACGACTGGAACGACGTGCCGGCGTCCCCGCTACCCAGGACCTGGCTGACCGTTTCCCCCTGGGTCGCCTGCGCGACGTTCGCGTTGATGGCCATCGAGGACCGGGTATAGGAGAACGCCAGCGGCGGGTCCACGGACAGTACGGTCCCCCCGGTGTCAGGGTCCAGTGCCTGCTGCACCTGCGTCAGCTGGGTGACCTCGGTGGCCTGCGTGCCCGGGAAGTCGGACCGGCTGCCGCTGACCGCGACCCACTGGCCGGCCTGCAGGCCGTCGACCCACCCGTCGAGCTGCACCGGGCTGCCCGTCACCGGATCCTGGATCGGCGTGCTGGCCAGCGTCAGCACGTCGCCGCCAAGGTAGACGGTGGTGTTGTTGATGAGGAACGCAGAGAGCGGAGTCGCGGGGTCGACCGTCAGCTTGGTCACCTTGGCGCTCAGGGTGAAGTCGGTCCACGATCTGTCGGCGACGCCCGTCAGCACGGCCGCCGCCCAGGTGCTGTCCGTGCGGAACACGGCGTACTGCCCCGCGGCCGCCTGCGGGTAGGTCGAGTCGAGCAGCACCGTGCCGCCGGGCAGCTTGGGCGTGGCGTTTGCGGCGTACCCGGCCAGGTCCTGCCCGGTCCAGTCGTTGAGGCTCGGCCAGGGGCCCGCGACCCACTTGGTGTCACCCTTGGCGTCGGTGTACACCTTCTGGTAGCCGGTCAGGTTCGGCGGCAGCGAGGCATAGGCGGGCGCGTTGTTCCCGAAGACGGCCGCCGTGGTCCGCAGCGCCAGCACCGGCTGCGGCGAGGACGCGCTCTGGGCCAGGCAGGCGAGCAGGTCCGGCACGGAAAAGCCCCGCTGGGCGGCCTGGGTGGCCAGGTCAGCGGCGTCCAGGGTCTGGCCGGCCAGGGCCTGCGCCTGCGGCGGCAGGGTCGCCGGCGCCGATGCCGGGACGCCGGCCACGTACTGGGGATCGCCCAGCACGGTCACCGTCGCGTTCGTGGCCCCCTGCCCGGGTACCCCGGCGCCGGACGGGACCGCGGTCACGCTGGTCACCACGCCGAAGCAGACGCCGCCCTGGGCCGCGGGGAACAGCAGCCCGTCGCCGGCCTTGAGGTTGGTCGAGGTCCCGGTCAGGACCAGCGTCGCGGTGCTCTGGCTGGCGTCCACGGACTGGGCGCTGACCTGCTGCGGCGCGAGCGAGTTCCAGGCCGGCCGCGCCTGGATCGCCTCGATCGTCTCGAACGTAGCGGGGGTCTGGCCCGGCCGCGGGACGCTCTGCACCCTGGTGCCGGCCGGCAGGGCCACGCACGCGGCCGCACCCGGCGCGTCCTGCATGGTGAAGGCGAGGTAGGTGCTCGCCGCCACGCCCGGCGATAGCTCATAGCCGACCGCCCGGGCCAGCTCCAGGACCGACCTGCGCTCGGTCGCCGTCCTCAGGTAGTTCTCGTTCGCGATCCGTTCGGCGTAGAACGTATGCACGTCCGCCACGGCCGCCCACGCGTCCAGCAGGGCGATCGCGAGGTCGCCGTCGTCGCGCGCCCGCAGCTCGGCCAGCGCCCCGGAGTCCGCGAGCAGCGACAGGTTGGCCAGCATGCTGGCCATGAACGTGGCGTAGGTCCCGGCCCGGTAGCTGATCGCCTGCCGGCCCGGCAGGTTGGTCACCGCGGCGGGGGTGGACACCGCGGTCCCGGTGAAGCAGCCGCATCCGCAGGTACCGGTACAGCCGGCCCCGCCGCAGCTCATTTCCCACCGCACATGGTCAGCACGAACACGCCCCGGTCCGGCAGGCTCGGATCGTTGTCGAGCCGCGGCAGTTCCAGCCTCCCGAGCTGCAGCTGGCCGGCCTGCAGGGCCGTCTGGCTCGGATCGCCCCAGCGCCCGAACGCGGTGATCTCCGCGTAGTCCACCCCGTCAATGGCCTGCGCGGCGGCCAGGAACGGGCTGTCGTAGACGGTCTGGCCGAAGCTGAAGTTGCCCGGCGCGAACACGCCGGGCTGGCCGTTCGGCTGCTGCCCGCTGGTGAACACCGCCCGGACGGCCTGCTCGACGTCGGCGGCGAAATGGCCGGCGTCGACGAAGACGGTCATGTCCAGCTCGAGCGGGACATAGACCGGGCCCTGCACGACGACGTCCTGGCCGGCCATCCGGTACTGGTCGAGGAACGCCTGTACGCAGGCGGCGAACTGGTCGTCCACCTCGAGCCCGCCGGCTCGCTCCACGGTCACGAAGACCGTGTGCCAGCTGCCGGTCCAGCGGAAGGTCGCCACCGCCTGTGCGACCTCGGGGTTGTCTGGGTCCGGGTACCGCTCGGCCATGGCTGCGTAGTCGTCCGCGGTGACCGCCCGCGCCTGGATGCGGTAGGCCACCGGAGCGATCATGCGCACGTGCTCGCTGGCTTCCGGGTCCGTCCCGCCCGAGGCCGGCAGCGGGTTGGCGACGCCGGACAAGCCAGGGTCGGTGGCCACGATGTGACCGAACGATCCGGCCGCGATGTTGCCGGCCGACCCGTTGCCGACCCGGCAGGACGCCGAGTAGCTGACGCCGACGCGCGGCACGGCACCGTGCGTGCTGCCGTCGCCGAAACGAAGTGTCGTGTTGCCGAGGTCGTCGACCTCAGCGACGAAAACGGTGTCTGCCGGCGTGCTGGACAGCAGGTCCTGGCGGCAGGTCCACACCGTGCCATCGGATCCGGCCAGCGTGATGGCCGGTGTGGCGTCGGCCACGGACTGCCGGAAGACGGCCGCGGCGGACAGCGGCTGCGGCGGGCAACCGGCCGGGGGAACCGAGGCCGGAGTGCTCAGCAACGGGGCGGCCTGGGTCACGGGCCCGCTGGCCAGCTGCGGGTTGTATCGCGCCGGGACCGGAACCGGCGCGGTCGGCGAGCAGGGGTCACCGCCCGGTGCCGCCACCGTCGCCAGCGTCGGCTCGGGCACCTGCGGCAGCGGCCCGGACGGCAGGCTCTGCCCGTGATCGGCCAGGACGATGTTCCCGTAGGCGACCGCGACGGGCTGGCTGGCGCCCTCCGGCGTGGCCCGGCTGACCGTGAGCGGGAAGGGCAGCGCATCGGGAGCGCCCCAGCAGATGGACGTGACCGGCTGGGCATGGAGCGGGTCGGTGCCGACGTCAACCCCGGTGAGCATCACCGGCCACCTGCGAGCCGAATCCGCGTCCTGCGCCACACCCGTCTGCGGGCCGGCTATCTCGGCCAGGATCAGGACGTCGCCCGCGCTCAGGTGCGGGTACGCGCCGGACAAGGTGGCGCTGGTCGCGCCCGTGGGCAGGCAGCACGGCACGGCGTCCCAGGTGTAGAAGCCCATGCCGTCGTGGTCGGCGTACAGCTGCTGGGAGCTCATGGTCTCGAACACGGTCGCCGCGGCGCTGATCGCGGCGGCCAGGTCCGCGGATCCGGGCGCGATCAGCGGCGGCAGCCCGGCGACCGTGGTGAGCAGCGGGGTGTGCGCGGGCAGCGTAAGGTCGGCGGTCACCTGGATGCGGGCCCAGACCCTGGCGTTGCATCCGTCGTGCATGTGGTAGTTGACCAGCCTGGCGTGGCGGCGCACGGAGACACGCAGCCGGGCGGTGCCGAGGTAGGCCTCGGTGGCCACCGCGTCTTGCTGGTAGCTCAGGTAATCGGCGACGTAGGAGAGTGTTTCGGTGAGCATGACCATCACGTCGGCCGGATTGCGTTCCGACCACGCCGGGACGGTGACCGACATGCGGTCCAGCATCAGCTGGTTGATGCTGGCGAAGTCCTTGGCCAGGTAGTCGAGCACGGGCCCGTCGCCGGGCGGCGGCGGGCAGGCCGGCGCCGACCCGCAGTCGAAATCGGTGTCGCAGGCGGCCTTGAACGTGAACTGCGCCGCGGCCAGCGCCGGGTCGATCCCGGCCGGCGGCGCGCCCGACGGGGCTCCGGCGCTGGCCACAAGCCGCACCGTGTAGGTGGAGAAGTCGCCGGACTTGTCGACCCGCACCAGCAGCGTCAGCGGGTCCTCGGTCGCCGTCACGGTGGTGACCGTTATCCCGGTTATCCGCTCGCCGCCGTCGATGATCATGTTCCCCGGGCCCAGGGCCAGCGTCACCGGGTTGACGAACGTGGCGAACAGGGTGCGCTGCGCCTGGCCGGCCGGGACGGACGGGTCGTCGAGGACCTCGATGTAGTCGATGCCGTTCAGGTCCGGGTTTCCGGCCAGCAGGGTCCGGCGGTTGTCGTCGCAGCAGAAGTAGATCATGCCGGTGCGCCCTCCCGGGACAGCTGCGCCTCGAAGGACTGCTGGGAGAGCCGGACCGTGTAGGAGACGTTGACGGTGACCTTCGAGTCCTGGCTCGCCACGGTCACCTGGCCCACAGATATCAGGCTGCCGAGCCACTGCTGCAGGGCGGATTGCACGACCACGTTCAGCGTCGCGCTCATCGCGTCCCCGGCGGGGGCGAATACGGTCTGCAGCAGGCCGCTCCCGAACGTCGGCCGGTTGACCCGCTCGCCAGGCGAGGTGAACAGGACCTGCTCGATCAGGTCGGTGATGTGATCGTTGCCGGTGGTCTGCGCGGTGTGCCCGGAGGCGTCGAACGCCAGGGGGAAGGCGGCCTGTGTCACGTCACCGTCACCGCCAGCGCGCCGTTGTTTATATTGACGGCCGGACTGGTCACCGTGATGCTGGCGCCTTTCCCATCCGAGATGACGATCCCGGTCGTGCTGTTAACGGAGATCATCGCGCCGGTAGAGGTCTTCAGCAGAATCCCGCCGGCCGGACCGGGTGCATCGCTGATCGACAGCGCATTGCCCAGCTGAGTCTGGATGACCAGCTGGGAGATGGGCGGCGGGGAAAGCAGCGCCAGCGGCGGCAGCATGCCCTCGCTGTACCAGCAGCCGCTCCAGATCGGCTTGTTGGGATCGCCGTGCTCGAATTCCATCCACACGCCGGCGCCGATCGGCGGCACGAAGAAGACTCCCATCGGCGTTCCCGTCCCCGCCATCGGCAGGCACGGCAGCGCCCAGGTCGTCGGCGTCTCGCCCAGGACATCCGTCACGAAGGCCTGGAGCCTGCCCAGGTTTTTCGGGTCCTCGTTGTCGAAGACCTGGCCGCGGTACTTGCCGTAGAAGGTCCCCTTGGGCTTGGTCATGGCAACACCACCGGGGTCAGCGAGACCAGGCCGCTGCGGGTCAGCGTGAAGCTCTGCATGTACTCGCCCGCCTTGATGTCGTGGGTCACGCTCTTGACGTAGTAGACGCCGTCGTAGGCCAGGCCGGCCCCGCGTACGCCCACCATGCCGCGGGCTTGCAGGATGCCGCCGTAGCGGGCGACGTCGAGCCGGCCGGTGGCCGATACCGCGTCCGCGGCCTGTACCGCTTCGGCGAGGGCTTGGGCCATGGCCTGGACGGGGTCGAGCTGGGCCACGTCGGTCAGCCGTTTGGAGCGCAGCTGCGGAGCAGGCCGCAGGGTCAGCGGCGGGCTGAGCAGGCTGATGTCGGGAATCGGAATCGGGATGCCGACCTTAGTCTCGGGCTCCTGCACGATGACGTCGTACTGGGTGGACGAGAGGCCGTCCATGCTGAAGTTCAGCGAGTCGACATTCGTCATCGCGTCCAGGCCGACGCTGAGCGCGGGCTGCGGTATCCCGACCCGGATCTCCGGGCCGAAGTACGCCAGGTTCACGCCGGGCACCGGCCCGGGCACGACGTAGAAGACGTAGCCGTTCATCGCGGCGATCTCGTTCAGGTACTCCAGGTCGGTGCCGTGCTGGGTGTCCCAGCGGTCGACCGGGACCGGGTAGTCCTCGAAGATCGGCGGGACGATCAGCGGCACCAGGCCGTACTGCGCGTAGCTGGCCAGGATCATGGCGACCTGCACTGACTGCGGGATGCCGATGAAGGGCTTCTGTATGACGTCGGACAGGTCCATCATCAGGCTGATGTCCTCGCCAGTGACGGTCAGCCGGGACTGGCCCAGGTCGTTGCTGATGGCCACGTCCTGCCGGGTGATCACGCCGTCCATGATGACCGTCGGCACGGCGTTCATCGTCGCCACGATGATGGCCCGCGCTCCCGGATCGAAGTACCCGGCCGGGATCAGCCCGATCTGCAGCGGTGAGGCCGGGCTGAGGGCGAACGACAGCTGAAAGCCGCTGCGCTGCCCGGCGGCCGAGGTCACCTGGACGGACTGCAGCGCCTCGGTCACCGGGAAGGGTACCGGCATCGGGATCGTGGGCCCGATCAGCAATGTCAGATGGACTCCGTCAAGCACCAGGCACCCCCGCGATCCCCTGCGGCAGCGCGACCCGCACGGTTAGCCCGGTCTGCATCAGGTCGGCAGGCTGCAGGACCCAGTTCGCGTCGCAGATCCGCCAGAACTGCAGCGGGTCGCCCAGGACCGCGGCGGCCAGGTTGTCCAGCCGCTGGCTGGGGTCGGTGACCTGGATCTGCTGCAGCACTTGCAGGCCGGCCGGATCCGGCACGAAGCGCCGCTGCAGGTAGGCATGGCAGGTGCCGTCCGGCGCGGTATAGCTGCTTGTTCCCACTCCGTAATAGCGGCTGCCCGGGCCGTACGTCGGGGTGGGGCTGGCCGGAGAGCCCGCGACCGCCAGCGGGCCGATGATGCTGCTCACAAGATCCTCGTGATGCCGAGCGCGGCGAGCGGGGTGGCCGGACCGAGCCCGGCCAGCTGTTCCTTGCGCTGGTGGTAGGCCATGAACAGGCTCGTGCCCCAGGTGCCGACGCCGAGGTCGTTCACATTGAGCACCTGCATGGTCAGACCCACCTTGGCGCGGATCGGGTTCAGCCTCGGGTCGAAAGCCTCTTCGGTGATGGACAGATCGGTCACCCGCACCGGGACAATTCGCGTCGCGCCCCACGCGAACAGCGCGAGCGGCGCCTCCATGGGGATGATCTCGATGGTCCCGATGGCGGCCAGGTCGATGTTGTCCTGTACCGACGTGCTGGACGGGTAAGTGATCATTTCCAGCATGGCGAGCTGCGGATGCAGCCCGTACTGGACGACCTCGGGGTTCTGGTCGGGGTACTCGAGCTGATCGGTCGCGTCCAGTTCGGCGTCGAGCTTGATCGTCTCGACCGGCGCGCCCTTCAGCCGCGTCGCCTCCAGTCGGTCGCCGGATTCGGGCCCGATCGACTCCGTCTTGAGCGTCCGCGTCATCGTGTCCGGGTTGTACTGGAAGGCGATGGTGCGCTGCACCGCCCCCGACCCGGGATCGACCAGGATGATCCCGCCCGCCAGCACCCGCGGCAACCCGGGAAACGCGCTCACCGTTTGTCCCCACGGCGGCGTGTCGCGAACAATGATGAATACCTCCTGCTGTGACTGTCGTTCCGTCGCTCCCGCTGGCGCTGCCTGACGTTCATTCCTTGCCCGCCTCACTTTTACGGAGCCCGAACTTGACCTGCACTGTTTCCCGGTTGCTGTTCGGGTTATGGAATTCAAAGGTCAAGTTGTCAGCGTCGATTGCCTTCTTATAATTTTCGCCAAGCGCCTTCTCCAGATTGTGGTCGAGGCTGATCCGGCGTTCTTGGATCGGTATATCCGGCTTATTGACCTTGAGCGCTGGTGCCCGGCTGCTCCCGAACTCAAATCCTGTCTCTTCAAGGAAGCGAGCCGATTCCGCGTCCTTTCTGGCGAGATCCCAGAATCGATCGCGAACCTCGTTGTACAGGTCAAACATGTCCTCTCGCGTGGCGTTGGCGAGCGATCGGCTCCCCACCACATCACGCCGCGCTTCCTCCCACACCCGGCCCAGCGGGGTCTCGTCGATCCTCCTGCCGCGGAGCCGGTTTATCCGGGTCAGAGCCTGGCGCTGGCTGGTTTCACCTGGCAGCAGCTCAAAGTCACCGATGTCCATGCGGCGCGTCTGCCGGGTCCGGACCGGCACGTCATCGATGCGGGGACGCTTACCACCGGTCACCTCTGGGCGCGTTGCCTGGCTCAGATCCACATCAGGTAGTTCTGTGGGCGCTCCGGAAGTGGTCGTGGAAGCCGGGCCGTGCGACGGAGCGGGCACCTCTCCGGCGGGGACGGCAGCGCTGTGCGGTGGAGCGTGAGCGGGCGCCGGGGGTGCGAGGGCGTGTTCGGCGGTGTCCGCTGCGGAGGTCTCACCTGGGGTGAGCGCGCGGGCGCCGGCGCGGCCCAGGCCGGTCCCGGCTTCTTCGCTCAGCCCGAGGAGCCGCTGGCTGAGCTTCT